>Ga0307373_10008387_pt1 | contig 15742 bp, 12 predicted proteins | sample OX2MG_FD_202534 | JGI IMG/M metagenome (GOLD analysis project Ga0307373, IMG submission 202534) | Soil microbial communities from Risofladan, Vaasa, Finland - OX-2 | ecosystem: Environmental > Terrestrial > Soil > Coastal area > Acid sulfate soil | place: Finland: Risofladan, Vaasa | collected... | reverse complement strand
GCACGCCTACCGAGGCCACAGCTACGTGCTGCAGGGGGTCAACCTGACCGTTCCTGATTCCGCCTGCACCACCCTGCTGGGGCGCAACGGCATGGGCAAGACCACGCTCATCCGCGCCGTCATGGGGCTCACCCCTCTGACGTCAGGGTCGGTGACCTTTGACGGCGAGCGGATCGACGTCAAAGAGCCCAACCAGATCGCACGTGCCGGCCTGGCGCTGGTGCCTCAGGGCCGACACGTGTTCCCCTCTTTGAGTGTGGAGGAAAATCTGACCCTGGCCGCGCGCCGGGTGGATGGTCGGGGAGCTTCGAGCTCGGGCAATTGGACCCTGGAGCGCATCTACGATCTCTTCCCTAACCTCATGGCCCGTCGCCGCAACGGCGCCGGTCAGCTCTCGGGCGGTGAACAGCAGATGCTGGCCATCGGGCGGGCGTTGATGACCAACCCCCGCCTGCTGCTCATGGACGAACCCTCAGAGGGGCTGGCCCCGGTCATCGTCGACCGCCTGGGCGAGATCATCGCCGGCCTGCGCGGCGAAGAGCTCTCGATTCTGCTGGTGGAGCAGAATTACCATCTGGGGGTCGACTCGGCCGACCACGTGCACATCCTCTCGCGGGGGGTGGTGGTGTGGGACGGGGCCCCCAAGGATCTGGAGGCGGCCGAGGATATCAAGCAGATGCATCTGGGGGTCTAATCACGACATGGAAAAGCGCAGGCTCGGAAGCAACGGTCCCCTGGTATCGGCTATCGGGCTCGGCTGCATGGGCATGTCGGGGGTGTATGGGACCCCGGACGAGTCGGAATCCATCGCCACCATCGCCCGCGCGGTCGAACTCGGCGTCGATCTGATCGACACGTCCGACATGTATGGCGCCGGCCACAACGAGGAGGTGGTGGGCCGGGGCTTGAAGGGAATCCGCGACAAGGTGTTTCTGGCCACCAAGTTTGGCCACGTCACCGGTCCCGACGGACGTCCGATCGGGGTCAACGGACGTCCCGAATACGTCGTCGAGGCGTGTGAGGCCAGCCTGCGTCGGCTCCAGGTCGACGTCATCGATCTCTACTACCAGCACCGCGTGGATAAGACCGTGCCCATCGAGGAGACGGTGGGCGCGATGGCGCGCCTGGTCGAGGAGGGCAAGGTGCGCTACCTGGGGCTGTCGGAGGCGAGCGCGACCACGCTTCGACGCGCGGTCAAGGTCTACCCGATCGTGGCCCTGCAGACCGAGTACTCGCTGTGGTTTCGCGAGCCCGAGCTCGAGCTCCTGCCCGCCTGTCGCGAGCTTGGTGTGAGCTACGTCGCGTATTCTCCGCTCGGCCGCGGCCTGCTCACCGGTCAGGTGCGCCAGCTGGACCAGCTCGAGGCGGGCGACAACCGACGCAATCATCCTCGCTTCCAGGGCGAGAACCTGGACTTGAACCTGCGTCTGGTCAAGGCCATCGAAGATCTGGCGGCGGAGAAGGGCTGTACTCCGGCTCAGTTGGCGGTCGCCTGGGTGATGGCGCAGGGCGAGGACGTGATCCCGATTCCGGGCACCAAGCGGCGTACCTACCTGGAGCAGAACGTGGCCGCAGCCGCCATCCGGCTCAGTCCCGCCGAGCTTGACCGGCTCGACCACGCGGTTCCGGTCGGGGCCGGAGCCGGTACCCGCTACGCGCTGGCCCAGATGCCCACGGTCAACGTATGAGCCCGATGGAGCCGCCTCCGGCGGTCGATCGCAGCGCCATGCTGGCGCTCCTGAATCAGAACCTGACGCTGGACCCCAGGCGCGCCGCCGTGATCACCATCGACTGCCACCGCGGACATCTGGATCCCGCAGTGGCGACCATGCCCGTGGCCCCCGACGTGGCGCGGGCGGTGGTTTCGGCCACCACTCGCCTGGTCGAGCTGGCTCGTGCGAACTCGATGGCGGTGATCCACGTCATGTTGCAGAACCGCATCCTTCCCGACGGCACCTCGGAGCCCATGCATAATCCATTCTGGGCGGCGGTCGAGGGGGCCAACCAGAGGCTCACTCCGGAGCGCGAGAGCACCATCAGTCGGCACAACCTGGTCGGGTCGGTTCAAGCCCAGCTCATGCCGGAGCTGGGCCCCGCCCCCACCGACGTGGTCATCAACACCAAGCGCCGGCTCTCCATCTATCGCGACACCGATCTCGATCTGGTTCTGCGCGAGCTCGGGATCGACACCGTGGTCCTGGCCGGCATCAACACCAACACCTGCGTCATGTGCGCCGCGTTTGAGTCCTTGAATCGGGATCTAACCACGATCGTGATCTCGGACTGCGTGCACTCCATGTATGGAGATGACCTGCACTACTTCGGGCTCCAGAACATCAGCCGCTGTCTGGGGTGGGTCCTGACCGTGGACGAACTGGCCGCCAAGGTCTCCCGCGACAGATCGCCGGCTCACGCCGCACCATGACGGTCGCGCCGCTCAACCCGCCACGCTACGACGATTGGTTCGCCTACTTTCCCGAGGACTATCGCTGGTCTGCGGCCATGGCCCTGGTTTTGGGAGTGGCCTCACACGGGGCCTCCGATCTGGGTGAGGCGGATCATGCCGGGCGGCAGCTGCGAGCCCACCTGGGCGACGATGACGCCTGGTTTGAGGTCTGGCGCGAGGAGGGTGACCGGCTGCGAGCCCGGGGGCAGCAGGCTGAAGGCGCAGGACACCGCTTGACGGCTTCCTCCTGCTACCTGCGCGCCACCACCTACTACCAGATCGGAGAGCGCTTTCGCACGCCCAAGGATCAGGCGGCGCTCGACTGCTACCGGGATTCCCTCACCACCTTCAAGGACTTCGCGCGGCTGACCGACCGGCCCCGCATCGAATCGGTCGAAGTTCCCTACCTGGACACCTCACTGCCCGCCTACCTGGTGGGGGCGGAGCTCAGGGATGGCGGGCGTCCGCCAGTGGTGGTGTTCTTCGATGGACTCGACATCACCAAGGAGATGTGTTTCCAGCGCGGCGCCACCGAGCTGGCCCGTCGTGGCGTCAGCGTGCTCCTGGTCGACGGCCCGGGCAACGGCGAGAGCATCCGGTTTCGCGGTCTTCCCCTGCGCTATGACTACGAACTCGCTGGCAGCGCCGCCATCGACTATCTGCAGGGCCGAGATGACGTCGACGCCACCCGGGTCGGGGTAATGGCGATCAGCCTGGGCGGCTACTACGCCTCGCGCTGTGCTGCGCTCGAGCCCAGGTTCGCCGCCGCCGTGGCCTGGGGTGCGATATGGGACTACCACCAGGTCTGGAAGCAGCGCATCGAGTCCAACTTCGCGGGCTCGCTATCGGTTCCCGGTCACCACCTGCAGTGGGTGCTGGGCGCGTCCTCGACCGAATCGGCACTAAGGCAGCTCGAGGACTTTCGCCTGGACGGGGTTGTCGAGCGCATGCGCTGCCCATTTTTGGTGCTGCACGGCGAGCACGACGAGCAGGTACCGCTGGCCACGGCCCAGCAGCTGCTGGCAGCGAGCGGCTCGCCTGACAAGACCCTGCACGTCTTTGAGGCGGCCGGCGGGGGAGCCCAGCACTGTCAGAGTGACCAGCTAACCACAGCCACCGCGTTCTTTTCCGACTGGCTGGCGGACCGTCTGGGCGCCTGAGCCGGGCGTGGCTTCCCGGTGACGGGCGGGCAAGAGGTTGTAACCGGCCGGAGCGAGGTAAGGAGTCAACCGGTGAGTGGACGGCTTGAGGGTCGGCGCGCGATAGTGACCGGGGCGGCAGGTGGCATCGGCCAGGCCTTGGCCGGGGGAGTGGCGGCCGCGGGCGCCACCGTCGTGCTGGTTGATCGCGACGGGCCCGGAATCCGGGCCTGCGCCGAGCAGGTTATCGCGGCCGGCGGGAGGGCACTGGCAATCGAGGCCGACCTGAGCGAATTTGAGGCCGTGCAGGCTCTGCTTGAGCCCGCGCTCGATTTCATGGGGGGCGTGGACCTGCTCTTCGCCAACGCCGGCGGATCGCGCGGGGAGACGGTGCCGTTCCTGGAGCTGGATTGGAGCATCTGGTCAGGCATGCTGGCTCGCAATCTGTCGACCGCGTTCAACTGTGGCCTTGTGTTCGCGCGCCAGATGGCTCGGCAGGGAGGGGGAGCGATCGTGTTCACGAGCTCGCAGCTAAGCGAGGTCACACGGCCCGGGCTGGCCCACTATGCCGCCGCCAAGGGGGCCGTGCGCCAGCTCGTGCGGGGCATGGCTGTCGACCTCGCCGAGCACGGCATCCGGGTCAACGCGATCGCGCCGGGAACCACCTTCACCCCCGGGAATCGAGAATATTTCTCACGCCCAGAGGTCGCTGAGGCGAATCGGCGGATGGTGGCCCTGGGTCGGGTGGCCGAGCCTGAGGAGATGGTCGGGGCGGCGGTCTTCCTGGCCTCGAGCGAGGCCAGCTACGTCACCGGGACCACCATCTTCGTCGACGGCGGGTACACCTGCACCTGATCTGGTCGGGTTGACCACAGGGGATGGCCGGGGCGGGTAGGAGACGATAGATTGTCGGCAGCGGACAAACGCAAGGAGATGGGCACATGACTCTGGGATGGGGAATCATCGGACCGGGCGGCATCGCGCAAAGCGCCATGGCGCCCGCCATCGCGGCCGACCCTAACAGCCACCTGGCGGCCGTCGTCAGCCGCGATCAGGGGCGGGCGGATGAGTTTGCCCAAAAGCACGGGGCGACCTGGGCCGGGACTGACTACGAGGCCATGCTCGCCCGCCCGGACGTGGACGTGGTCCTCATCACCACGCCCAACGCCCAGCACGCCGCCCAGGCCATCTCCGCCGCCCGTGCGGGCAAGCACGTGCTCTCAGACAAGCCTCTGGCCGGCAGCGCCGAGGAGGCCCAGCAGGTCATCGACGCCTGCGCCGCCGCCGGCGTCAAGCTGGGTCTCAACTTTCAGACCCGGCACCACGCTTGCTTCCAGGAGGCACGTCGTGTCATCGCCTCCGGCGCCATCGGCGACGTCGTGGTGGTCCAGATCGACGCCGGTAACGGGGGCCGCCCACCCGGCGGCTGGCGGCTGGATCCGAACCTGGCCGGACTCGGGGCGGTCAACAACATCGCCGTCCACATCTACGACGTGTTGCGCTTCCTGCTGGGATCGGAGGTGACCGAGGTGGCGGCCATGTTCGAGACTGGGCAGAAGCCGGCGATCGAGCTCTGTCCGATGGTGCTGATGCGCTTCGCCAACGGGGCCATGGCCTACGCCAACGGCAATCAGCTCACGGCCAAGCCGCTGGACGAGATCGTGATTCACGGCACCAAGGGCCGCATCGACGGTCGTGGCGTCACCCGGCCGGGCCAGGATGGCGAGATGCGCGTGGTGACCGAGTCCTCCGAGACGACGGAGCACTACACGAGCCGGGACGCCTACCAGCGCACCGTCGCGGCCTTCAGCCAGGCCATCCTCGACGGCCGCGAGCCCAATCCCTCGGGTCTCGACGGGTTGCGCAGCGTCCAGCTCACCGACGCCATCGCGCGCTCGGTGCGCGAATCAAAGGTGGTGCCCGTCAGCTCCTGAGTAGAAGCCGATCGTCGAAGGCGGTGCGGGTCAGCGCCCGCCCGCCGTCGGCGGTCACCACGATGGTGTCCTCCAGACGCACTCCGGCCCCGCCGCGCACGCCCGGGACCCAGATCAAGGGCTCGACCGCGAAGGTCATGCCGCTCTTCAGGACCACCGTCTCGGCTCCGGGCAGGTCCTCGCCGATGTAGGGGGGCTCGTTGGAGCCGATACCGACCCCGTGGCCGATGAACAGACTGATGAAGTTATCCTCCAGGCCGTGCTTCGCGGCGGCCTGGCGCACGGCCAGAGCCACGTCGTCGTTGGTGTTGCCCTCCTTCATCGCCGCCGTGGCGGCGGCCAGGGCCTCGTGCACCGCGGTGTAGACCTCCTGCTGGCGCCGCGCAGGCCGGCCGCAGATCACGGTCCGGCCCATGTCGCCCCAGTACCCCGACCAGCCCGCCCCGATATCGATGAAGACCAGGTCGCCATCGCGAATGATCTTGTCTGAGGGAATGCGGTTGGGGGGAGCCATGTGCTCCCCTGAGGCCACAAACGGGGTATCGACGTGAGCCTGTTCACCACCCAGCCGGAACAGCGTGTGCATCGCCTCGGCGACGACGTCGGTCTCTCGCACCCCGGGGCGCACGGCGTCGATGGCGGTCTGGGTCACCGCCTCGGCGATCGCGGCGGCCTCCTCCATCAGCGCCAACTCCTCGGGCAGCTTGATCAAGCGCGCCTGGTGCATGACGGCGTCCCCATCGGCCAGCTGGAGCTGGGGCAGCAGCTCACCCAGGGCCTGCACCAGCACGTAGCCGGACTCGTCCAGGCCGACCCGCGCCGAGCTGAGGTTGAAGCGCTCGAAGAGCGGCTTGAGCGTTGATTCGGTCATACCCCGGACCAGGCCCCGCGCTTCCATGATGGGGACGGCGTGGATCTCCTCGATCCACGGCATCACGATCTTGGCTCGCTGCACCTCGCCCCCGGAGGCGAGCAGGATGGGCGCGGCGTCAGGCAGGAGCAGGCAGCCGTTCAGGACCGCACTCTTGCCCGCGATGATCTGGGCCCGGAGCGAGGTGACGTAGCGGACGTTCTCGTTCTTCCAGAGCAGGAGGGCGTCGAGTCCGGCTGAGCGCATGGCCTGGCGCACCCGCTCGACGCGCTTCTCGCGCAGGCGCTGCGCGTCCGGCCGATCCTCATAGTCGACCCGAAACTGGCCGTGCGCGAACTGGCCCAGGTCGCTTCTTTGAAGACTCACGAGTGCAGCCCGCAGTGAGACGTGCTTGGGGCCGGCTCGGAGCGCGGCGTGGTCGGCAGCGGATTGACTTGCATCGATCGAGCTCCTGTCCAGTGTTTACGCCCGGGTCGGGCGACGGGGAACGGCTATAGACGGGTGCCCAGGGTGCCGCACCACGGTGGCCGGCTCAGGGCGTGCCTCTTCTGGCAGGAGAGGCTAACACGCCGGGTAAGGACCACGCGACCGGCGCTGCCGGGGACCCGATACTGGGCCCCCGGCAGTCCGATCGGAAGCGGGATTAGCCGGGTGGTCGGCCGGTGCTGTCGCGCTGGAACTCGGCCTTCCACTCGCTCTGGGAGAGCGCGCCCCAGGGCTGCTGGGTGGGGAAGGTCTTGATCGGCACGTTGCGCAGGGTTCCGTTCACGCTCTCGACCTGGCAGGCGTAGATGTTCTGGATCGGAGACATCGTCACCGGACTCAGCTTGACCGGACCGCGGGGAGTCACTATCGGAGTGCTCTTCATCGCCTTGACGAGTGCCGCCGGCTTGGAAACGTTACCGTTGAGCGACTTTAGGGCCGTGATCGCCAGGCGCGCCTTGGTGTAGGCGGCGTCGGCGTAGTAGCCCGGGTAGGTGTTGTAGGCGGCGTGGTATTCGTCGGCGAATTTCTGATTGATGCTGGTCGTGATTCCATCGCAATACTGGGCCACGATGCGCACCCCGAGGATGGCGCTCGGGTTCTCGCCCGGCAGCACCGAGTAGTCGGTGAGCGTGGTGTTGCCGAAGAGGGGGATCTTGCCCTTGAGTCCGAACTGGAGGTAGGCGCTGGTGAACTTGGGTCCGCCCGCTCCCACCAAGACCGCGAACACCGCCTGGGTGGTGGACGGGATGGAGGTGATGTAGGGACTGTAGTCGGCGGTGGTGATGGGGGCCCAGATCATCTTGTCAATCGTCCCGCCCAGATGCTTGAACTCGGTGGCGAACCCACCGATGGAGAGCCAGCCGAAGGCGTAGTCAGCCCCCACGGTGGTGATGTGGGTGATGTGAAGGTCCTGGTAGAGCCACTGCGCGGCGACCGTGTCGGGCTGGTTACAGGTCCAACCGGAGGAGAACCCGTTGCCGTACTTGAGGTAGTCCTCCATCTGCGCGTAGCCGCACTCGGACAGATCGTCGACGGGCACCTTCAAGGGGTCTAGAAAGGACGCCACGGCGGCCTGCTCGTTGGCCAGCAGCGGACCCTCCACGAGGGACACGTGGTCCTGATTAACCAGGTTGCGGGCGTCGCTCAGGGCGACGTTGGGGTCCCCGCCACTGTCGGCGAAGATGGTCTGAATGGGGTGGCCGTCAACGCTGCTGCCGAAGTCCTTGATGCCCAGGTTCCAGCCGTCCTGCTCGGCCTCGCCCGGGGCGGCGCTGCCTCCGGTAAGAGGCAGGATGTAGCCAATCTTGATCGGCGACTTGTTTGCGCTCGTGCCGCTGCTACTGCTGCCGCCACACGAGGCCAGCACCAGGAGCGCGACCACGGATGCCGACAATTCCCATCTGAACTTCATCAATCCCTCCAGGCGGCGTCGGGCCCTGCGCTTCGGACTCGCCACCGCTTAAGAACTCCACCCATAGGAATTCTCTTTGCCGTTTCTGAACTCTGATTATGCCCGCGCCCGAGGTCTCCGTCAACGCCGGGCCGACGCCGGGCGTGCGCCGGCCGAGTCGCTACCCTAGCCTGGCCTGACTTTTAGTGGCTTAACACCCAATTCGGGTTGAGCGTGGAGAACTGATGACCAGCACAGATACCCCGGCCGGATCGGTACGACCACATTTCGGTCTCAGCCCAGAGCTGCTCGCCCTGCAGGAGGAGGTGCGGGCCTTTTCCAGGGATCGCCTGCGCGCCCGCGCGCGCGAGCTGGAGTGGGAGGTGAACCCGCGCGATCGCGTCGCCTGGGATCTGCTCGAGGAAGCCTCAGGGAGAGGATGGCGAACCATCGGGCTACCCCTCGAGGCGGGCGGGCGGGGCGCCAGCGCACTTGAGCTGGCGGTGCTGATCGAGGAGCTGGCGTACGGCGACATGGGCTTTGCCGTGCTCATCGACCAGTGCATCAAGGTCGAGCGCATCATCTACGCGCTGGCTGCGGGTTCAGCTCGGGATCAGTTCCTGGCCCGCTTTATGAACAACCCGAAGTGCCTGCTCAGCATCTGCTTCACCGAGCCTGAGACGGGGTCGGATTACATCATCGACCAGCATGACTTCCACTTCCAAACCCGCGCCGAGCGCCTCGACGACGGCCGCTGGCGCCTCAACGGCGCCAAGCACTTCATCTCCAACGCTCCCGACGCCGACGTTCTCTGCGTCTTCGCCTGCACCAATCCGGAGCGGCCGGCGGCCGCGGGAACCAGCGCCTTTTTAGTTTTTGCCGACGACCCCGGGTTTGAGGTCGTGCACGTGCACGAGAAGATGTCGCAGCGCGGCAACAACAACGGCCGGCTTAGATTCACCGACCTGGTGCTGCCCGCCGACCGCCTCCTGGGGGAGGCGGACAGCGGCTACGCCGGCTCGCGCTACATCCTGAAGGAGAGCGCCATAACCGCCGGGGCGACCACGCTGGGGACGGCGCGCGCCGCCTATGAGCTGGCCCTGGAGCACGCGATGACGCGGATCCAGGGCGGGGCTCCGCTCTTCTCTCACGCCAACGTGCGCTGCCGTCTGGCGGAGATGTACTGCGAGTTGGAGGCGGCGCGAAGCCTGATCTGGCGCGCGGCCTGGGCGGTGGAGAACGACCCTGACTACGACTTTCGGATGAGCAGTGCGGCCAAGGTGCACGCCGCCGAGGTGGCGATGCGGACCTGCATTTCGGCGGCGGAGATCTTCGGTGGTCTGTCCATCATGTACCGGGAGAGCGAGATCAACAAATTTGTCCGCGACTGCATGTCCTTCATGCACTCCGACGGCGCCCAGGACAGTCACCGGCTTCGGATCGCGGGCATGACCGAGGAGATGGTGGCCAGGGGATTGCGCTAGGGACAAGGGCATCAGGCCGGCCGGGGCGGCGGTGGGGCGGCTTAAGGGCCGCTCCGCCCGCCGTGCCCGTGCCGGGCTTGGATCAGCTTCCCAAGAGCGCGCTCAAGCCGGCGTTGGCGCATTCCAGGTCCTGTTCACTCATCGCCCCGCTGACGCCGATGGCGCCGAGAATGCGGTCGCCGCGACGGATCAGGGCCGAGCCCATACCGGGCATCATGGGCATTCGGACCAGGCTGTCGACGCGCTCGTAAAAGGCAGGTCGTTCGGCCTGGATGGCGGCCAGAGAGGCTCCATCGCGGTGCCACATGGCGGCTCCGACCGCCTTTGCCTCGGCGACCTGGGAGCTGAGCGGGAAGGCCCCGTCCATGCGCTCGAGCGCCTGCAGGTGGCCACCCTCGTCGACCACCGCGGCCGCAATCCTGATCCCCATCTCGCGCCCATGGGCCAGGGTGGCGGCGATCAGGGTCCGGGCTTCGTCCAATTCGAGGGGCATTGCTAACTCCTTTCCAAGATGTAAAGACCGCCGGTGTGGCGATCGACCGCGTAGAGAAGGTGGCGCTCGTCCACGTAAACGTCGTTGGTCTGGGCTGTGCCCACCGGTGAGCCGGCCGGCGCCGGCGGCACGAAATGCGCCACCTCCCGGGGCTGGAAGGGCTGGCGCACGTCGTAAATTCTGACCCCGGCGCTGAAGAAGGCCCCGAAGACTTCGTCCTCCGAATGCCAGGCGGTGGGGCTGGGGTCGTTCTCGTGCAAGTTGTGGGCGCCGAAGCGTCCACCCTGGGCACGAAAGGGGGCGGGATCTGGCAGGGGGGCGGTGGCGATGGGCACGATGTTGGTCTCGACCGAGGCATCCATCATCCAGAGCAGCTTGGGATGGTCAGCGCCGTCGTTGGTCACGGCCTCATCGGTAACAGCGAGCAAGCCCCGGCTGAAGAGCGGAAGGACGGTGTGGGTGAACCCGGGCAGCGGGGGATGGTAGTCGAGGCGGCTGATCTGGGCCGGCCGGGCCGGATCAGCCAGGTCGAGGATGATCACGCCCCCGTCCAGGTAGCCGACGTAGGCTCGGTCCGGGCGTGAGGGATACACATTCACGTTGTGGGCACGAAAGCCCCGGTCCTCCGGCGCCGGATGGCGCACAGGCGGCGGTTCTTGATCGCCGGCGGCGGTTCCGGCCAGCCACCATCTGGAGACCTCGCGGGGATGGGCTGGATCGCTGATATCGGCGATGAGCACGATCTGGTGATCGCGAGGGTTGGCGGGCTCAAAGTCGGGCAGCCCGGTGGCCGCGAAGAGCAGGTTGCCAGAGATCCAGACGAAATGAGCCCCAACCGAGTTCGGTCCCGAGGTGTCAATGTAGGAGACCGAGCGCGGCGAGGTGGGGTCGGAGACGTCGAAGAGCTCGATCCCGGCCGGGGTCAGACCGGCTCGCTTGACCTGGTAGGCGACCGCGAGCAGGGCGCCGTCGTGGGCCAGGGCCAGAGAGTTCGATCGGACCTCAAAATGGGGCAGGTCGGTCTGGTGAACCACGGCCGGGCTTCGAGGATCGCTCACGTCGACCACCGTGAAGTTGGTCGGGGCCGATTCGTGGGCGACGAAGAGATGCCTGCGATCTCCCCGAGCCAGAATGACCATGCCCTCTCCGCCTCGCCCCCGACCCCCCAGGTCGCTGGCCCCGATCTGGCGCAGACCGTGAGCGGACGCTGTATCGCCCCCCATCTACATTCCTCTCCGGTGCCGGACTGCATCTTTTACCGCCGCGTGCAATCGGCTCACCCGGCCACCTGGAGGCGGAGGGTCTGGCCCAGCCAGCGCCCGACCTCCCGCGCCACGTCATCCTGGCGGCCGTTGTACCAGTGGTCGCAAGCCTCCAGTTCGACCACCTCGCAGCCACCGGCGCAGGCGGCCGCGAAAGCACGCGCTGGGTAGGCCGCCTCGGCCTCCTGGGCCCCCTTGAGGAACAGGGTGGGGCAGCGCACCGAGGGTGCGAGCTGGACCAGATCGGGCAGGTCGTGGATGCGATCGAGCAGGCTCGACGCGCTCATCACCCACCACCAGCCCGGGATCAGGAGCAGCTGGTCGCCGTGACCCTGGGCGGCGAGCGCCGAGGCCTCGGCCACGAGCTCGTCGTAGCGTTCACCCAGCATGAGGCCGGCCTGGCTGTTGATACGGGTCGAGTCCACCCCTCCGCCCGCAGCCGAGAGCAGGATCAGGGCCGGTGTTCGGGGGTGATCGGACGCGTGTTGACCGGCCAACAGGCCGCCGTTGCTGTGTCCGATCAGGATCGGATCGGGGTGTCCGCGCTCCTCCAACCAGGCGGCGGCGTGGACGTTGTCCGCGACCGCCTCTCGCGTCAGCTGCATTGCCCCGCCGACCGGTGAGCGGCCCAGGTGGGTGCCCAGGATGTCGTGCCCGCGCCGGTTGAACGCCAGCGAGGCGATGCCCATCCGGGCCAGATGCGGTGGCAGAAAGCGGGGCGGACCGGTGTAGAAGTTGCCCTGGTTGCCATGCATGAGGAGCGCCGCGGCGCTCCCCGCACCCTCGTCGGGCTGGTAGTACAGCGCGTCCAGGGGATCGGTCTCGGTGGGGATGGAAACGAGTTCCACCCTCATCGCGGCTCGGGGATGATGGGAAGCATCACGTAGGAGGCGCGATCACCCCCGCAGTGCAGTGTCACCTTCCCGCCGAAGACGTCTTGGGGCCGGTCGTGGGGGCTGTTGTGGAGAAAGGGCCCGCAGCCCTTGGAGGCGTAGTGGAAGGTTCGCGCGAACTCCGACATCTCGCCCCCGTACTCGTAGTCCTTACCCCTCACGGTGAGCATCACGGTCCACCCCGCGGGGACGACGATCGAGCTGGGCCAGATTTCGACGTCCAGCTCGTAGACCTCACCCGGAGTCAGGGGCTCGATCCGATCGTGGGTGTGAAAGGGACGATAGGGCAGGCTGCGGGCGCGGTCGAGGCGCCGGTGCGACGCTCTGAGCCAGCCCTGGGCGATCGGGGTGTTGGGGTCCAGCGCGCCCTGGAAGACGATCTCCTTGCCCTGGGGATCGAAGACGCGCACGACCAGGAACATGTCGGCGTCGACGGTGGCCGAGGAGACGAAGAGCTTAGCGGTCATGGGACCGGTGATCTCGGTCTCCCGATCCACCTGGAAGGTGAAGTTGACCCCGTCGCCGAGCCCGTCATAGGTGATGTCTGCGGCTGCGGGCACGCTCTCAGACAGGGAGGTGCGGGAGGGATCGAGGTAGAACTTGGTCCACTGCGTACGCGCCAGAGGCCATTCGTCCTCGTGGCGCTCCACGAAACCATCGACGTGGCGCACCTGAAGCCGGACCCGGGGCTCGTGGTTCCAGGCCTCCTCGCCCTTGAGGAAGCGGTCGAAGAAGCGCTTCTGCAGGTCGATCCCGTAGTCGGTGTAGAACAGGCTCCAATGCGAGTCGCCGTGCGCCTCGAGCCACTTGTCCTCGGTCGCGGCCTGGGTGAAGGCCTCGAAGTTGCCGCGCGGGTGCAGGCCCTGGCCGCCCCAGTTGGCAGCCGAAAGGAAGGGCACTCTCACCTTGGACCAGTCGGCCGAGCGCGTGTGATGCCACTCGTCGTCGAGCGGATGAGCCATGATGTCCGCCGCCAGGTCGCGCCGGTTGCGAGCCAGCTCCTCGCTGCTCAGCGTCACCGGTCCCGCCACAGACTCCCCGGTGTTGGGGTTCTTTAGCGCCCTGTCACCCAGGCCGTACTGCACGTTCTCCACCTGCTTGGGGTACCAGTTGGCCTGGAACACGCAGTAGATGCCGCCGTGATAGCTCATGTCGCGGTAGAAATCAGCCGAGCCTTCCCAGGGCACGATGGCCGCCAGGTGGGGGGGCTGCAGGCCCGCGGCATGCCATTCGTTGATGGCGTAGTAGGAGATGCCGGTCATTCCGATCTTGCCGCTGGACCAGGGCTGCTCGGCCGCCCACTCCACACACTGGAAGATGTCCTGCGCCTCCCGCTTCGACCACACGTCGAGAATGCCCGGTGACCATCCGGTGCCCCGGGAGTCGACGCGAAGGCACACGTATCCAGACGGCACCCACTTCTCGGGGTCGACCACCTCCCAGTTCTGGTACTTGTTGGTCGAGCCGGCAGCGACATCGGGAAAGTCGGTCACCATCTTTTCCCACTGCGGTACGTAGGCCTCCTGGAACGACAGGCCCTTGGCGTAGGGGCCGTAGCTGAGCACGACCGGATAGCGCCCGGGTTCGGTCGGCCTGAAGACATCCGCGCGCAGGACCACGTCGTCATCCATCCGGATCCCGACGTGATAGTCGATCAGCATGCCGTCCGCCTGCTCCGTCCGCTCGGGAATCGTCAGCGCGCTCTTAGCCATGTTTTCGCACTCCTCTGGGCGGTCCGGCCGGCGGACCATCATTCGATATGACACATCCTAAGACCCGCCGTCGGGCGCCGCGAGCGGTGCCCGCGTCCAGCCCCCGGCGTCACCCGGCCGCAGGGCTGGAGGGGGGGATGATGGGAAGCAGAAGGCTCGACGGATGGTCGGGCCCGGTGTGGATCGTGACCTCGCCGCCGTATACCGCCGGCGGGCGCGTCTCTGGATCGGAGTGGGTGAATGGCCCCACCCCCCGGTGGGCGTAGTGGAAGCTGCGCGCGAATTCGGTGAGCGGACCCTGGTACTCATAATCACGACCTCTCACCGTCAGGCGCAGGGTGAAGCCAGCGGGCAAGACGATGCAGGTGGGGATGATCTCGATCTCGAGTTCGTAGATCTGCCCGGGCTCCAGCGGCTCGACCTCGTCGTGGGGATGGTAGGGCTGGTGGGGCAGGCTGCGATTGGGATCGAGCTTGCGATGCGAGGCGCGGAGCCAGCCCTGGGCGATCGGAGTGTTGGGGTCGAGGGCGCCCTGGAAGGTCAGCTCCTCGCCTTGGGGGTCGAAAGCGCGGAGGACGAGGAAGAGGTCGGCGTCGCTGGTCGAAGAGGAGATGAAGAGCCGGGCCGAGATGGGTCCGGTGATCTCGGTTTCGCGTTCCAGGACCGGAAGTGAGAAATCGACCCCGTCACCCAGGGCCGAATAGCTGACCTGGGCCGCCTCGGCCGGGGGCGAGGGCGCCAGGCTCGAATCTTGTGCATCCAGGTGGTAGCGGGTCCAGCTGGTCCGGGCCAGGGGCCATTCGTTCTCCATCCGAAGGACGAAGCGCTCGCCCGGATACCGGATGTTGAGCTGGACCCGAGGGCGCGACTCCCAGCCGTTGTCGAGCCCCTTCAAGAAGTGGTCGAAGAAGGCGCGCTGGAGCTTAAGCCCATGGTCGGCGTAAAACAGGGACCAGTGCGTATCGCCGTGGGCCTCGAGCCATTTATCGGTCGAGGCGGCGCGCGAGAAGCCCTCGAAGTTGCCGCGCGGGTGGAGCCCCTGCCCACCCCAGTTCGCGGCCGAGAGCAGCGGTACCCGGACCCTCGACCAGTCGGGATTTGTCGCCTGGTGCCATTCGTCGTCCAGAGGGTGCTTTTTGATCTCGGTCGCGCGGTCCAGACGGTTCGCCTTCAGCTCCTCGTCGCTCAGCGTCACCGGGCCGGCGACCGGCTCCTTCGTGTTGGGGTTGCGGCGGCCGCGCTCGCCCACCCCGTACTGCACCGTCTTGACCTGAATCGGAAACCACTTGGCCTGGAACTCGCAGTAAATGCCACCGTGATAGAGGCCATCGCGATAGTTGTTGGCCCGGCCCTCCCAGGGGATGATGGCGGCCAGGTGGGGTGGCTCGAGGGCCGCCACGCGCCACTGGTTCGAGGCGTAGTAGGAGATGCCGAGCATCCCCACCTTTCCGTTTGACCAAGGCTGCGCCGCCGCCCATTCGATGCAGTGATAGATGTCCAGGGTCTCGCGCGGCGAATTGGTCTCCAGAAGGCCGGGCGACCAGCCCGCGCCGCGCGAGTCGACGCGAACCACCGCGTACCCGTGCGGCACCCAGCGCTCGGGATCCGTCGTCTCCCAGTTCTGGTAGCGGT
>Ga0307373_10008385_pt1 | contig 15744 bp, 11 predicted proteins | sample OX2MG_FD_202534 | JGI IMG/M metagenome (GOLD analysis project Ga0307373, IMG submission 202534) | Soil microbial communities from Risofladan, Vaasa, Finland - OX-2 | ecosystem: Environmental > Terrestrial > Soil > Coastal area > Acid sulfate soil | place: Finland: Risofladan, Vaasa | collected... | reverse complement strand
GATGCCGGTGAGGCCGTGGGGGTTGCCTGGCGCAACGATCAGTCCCTGGTCGCGGTGCACGAGCCGGATGATCGCGATGTCCCGGTCAGGGAGCATCCGTTCGATGTAGGGGATGTTGTATTCGCCGGTCTCGGGTTCGAGCAGGTGCGAGCCTGCGAGGTGGCAGAGCCCGTCGCGAAGCGCGATCAGCCCGCCGAGCGAGCCGACGTTGCTCGACGCGAGCGTGACTCGTGGGTCGCGGACGCGTAGCTCTGAGGCCGCGAGGTCAAGGATCGGGTCGTGTGAGCCGATCGCGACGATCGTGCCCTCAACCTCGGGGATGCTGCGCAGCAGCGAGATGTCGACCTCTTCACCGGCGTGGTGACCTTCGAGCTCGGAGGGGATGACCAGCAGTCCGTCGGCTCTCACCAGCGAGGTGAGCACCCCGGCTCCGCGGGGCAATGGCGAGGCGACGAGGCTGCCTGCGACACGTCCGAGCCGGACGCGGACCCAGTCATCGGAGCCGATCACCGAAACGACCTTGCGCGCGAGCCGTGCCCGCGTCTGAGCCCGCGGGATCGGCAGCGCGCCCTCGAGATCGGCCAGCAGCGGCACGGCGAAGATGTCGAAGGTCAGCGACGACGAGACGGGGTAGCCAGGGCAGCCGATCACCGGTGTCGACTCGATCGCCCCGAGCACGACCGGGTGACCGGGACGGACGGCGACGCCGTGGACCGCGAGGCTGCCGAGTCGCGCAACGAGCTGCGCGGTGTAGTCGTCGCGGCCTGCGCTTGATCCGGCGACGATGATCAGGAGGTCGCATCGCTTGATCGCTCCGCGGATGGCGGTGGCGATGCGCTCCGGATCGTCCGGTTCGATCGCCAGCGTGATGACCTCGCAACCGGCCGCGCGAGCCTGGGCGGCGAGCATCAGCGAGTTTGTGTCCATCAGCTCGCCGGGCGCGAGCTCCGAGCCGACAGGACGCATCTCATCACCGGTTGGCAGAATCGCGACGACCGGGGGGCGGCGCACCACGATCTCGATCGCGCCCGCGGCGGCCGCGGCCGCGACATCGACGGCGCGCAGACGGTGCGCCGCGGGTAGGAGGAGTTCAGTGGCGCTGATGTCCTCGCCGATCGAGCGCACGTGCTCGTAGGGCGCAACGCCGGCACGCAACTCGGCGTGCCCGTCGACGTAGTGGACATGCTCGCGCATCACGACGGCGTCGCAGTCGCCCGGGAGCGGGTCGCCAGTGTCCACGACCGCGAACCGGTCGGCGGGCAATAGCAGCGGGGTCGTTTCGCTGGCGCCACGGGTGTCGGCGGCGCGGACGGCTATCCCGTCCATTGCGGCGGAGTCAAACGGCGGGGAAGACCGGGTTGCCCATATCGGCTCCGCGGTCACGCGGCCGACGGCCTCCTCGAGCGGGAGGCTGACGGCGGGCACGCGACTCGGGCAGCCGGCCAGCTGCCGGCAACGCTCCCACTCGTCAAGCGCGCGCGTCAACGGCACGTCGTGCAAAAACGGTGCGGCTTGCTCAGCGATAGAGGAACACCTCAACGGTTTCGTCGGCCGGCAGGCCGTTGGCGTCATCGGGGACGATCACGTATCCATCGGCGGCGGTCAGGACAGACAGCAGCGCGGACGGCCCGAAGATCGGCTCGGCCTGCTCACCGGCGACCCTCACCTGCACGACGTCCATGCGTCCCGCGGCCGATGGCAGGTCACGCGACAGCCGCCGCCGCGTGGATGGCATGTGCTGCTCGGCCGTCCAGCCGCCCGCCCGGCGCACGATCGGCACGCCAAGGAGCCTGAACACGACCAGTGCGGAGCGTGGGTTACCGGGCAATCCGATGATCGGTATGCCGTTGCTGCTCGCCAGGAGCGTGGGCTTGCCTGGTTTTATCGCCAGCCCGTGGCACCAGATCTGCGTATTGGGCAGCGCGGCCACCGCGTCCGCGGTCTGGTCGCGTGCACCGACGGACGATCCGGCGCAGATGACGAGTACGTCGCTGCCCTGGGCTCCGGCGCGAAGGGCGTCACGCAACAGGCCCGGGTCGTCACCGACGATCTGCGGTGAACGCGGTTGGCCGCCGGCGGCCCGAACGAGCGCGCCGACGGAGCTGCTCAAGGCGTCGCGCACCTGTCCGGGGGCGAGCGGGGCGGCGCCGGGCGCGACCAGCTCGTCGCCGGTGGCCAGAATCGTCACCTGCGGACGGGAATGAACCTCGACCTGGGTGATGCCGAGCGCGGCCAGCATCGCGATGTCGTGCGCCAGCAGCGGGGCGCCGGCCCGCACGGCTGCGCTTCCGGGCGTTATGTCCTCGTCGGCACGGACGATGCCCTCTCCCGGCGCGACCGGCCGCACGACCTCGATCGTGCCGGGCATCGCCTCCTGGGTGTACTCGACCATCACAACGGCGTCGGTGCCGGCTGGGAGCGCCCCGCCGGTGGGAACCGCGACTGCGCTCTGGTCGGGCAGATCAACACCGGCGGGTGCGCCCATCGCGACGCTGCCGGCGACGGTCAGGTAGGCCGGGACCGATTCGGACGCGCCGAACGTGTCCTGGGCGTGGACGGCGTACCCGTCGACGGCCGAGCGGTCAAAACCCGGCAGCGCCTCGCCGGCGATGATGTCAGCGACAGGGACGCGGCCCGCTGCCTCCTCCAGCGACACAGTTTCAGGGGCTGTTCTGTGCGGTGGACGGAAATCGCTCAGCGCCTCGGCCACCGACTTCGCGGTGAAGAACTCGCGGCTGGTGGCTGCCATCTCGGTGATCAGCCGGTGGTGTTCGCACGCCCGCGGCGCACGACGCTCATGACCGGCCCGAGTGCGACCTGCCCGAGCCCGCAGATCGAGGTCCTCCGTAGCGTCTCCTCGAGCTGGTCGATTCGATCATCGACCGCGGCGGCGCCCAGCCCGTCAGCGAGCATGCCCGTCAGAATCGTGTGGGCCTTGTGCGACCCGACGCGGCAGGGCACGCACTTGCCGCACGACTCGTTGCGGAAGAAACGCAGCACATTGGTAGCTGCAGCCAGCAGGTCGGTCTGGTCGTCGATCACGACGACCGCACCGGAGCCCAGCATCGAGCCTGCGTCAGCCAGCGGCTTGAAATCGAGCGGGACATCGAGGCTCTCGGGTCCGAGGAAATTCGATGAGGATCCGCCGGGCTGGAACGCCTGGAGGCTGGCGCCATCGGCCATCCCGCCGGCGAGCTCGATCAGCTCTCGGGCGGTGGTGCCCATCGGCACGCAGTAGACGTCCGGCTTGGCGATGTGACCCGACACCGCGAAGAACTTCAGGCCAGTCCCGCTGTTGACCCCCTGGTCCTTCCACCACTGGGCGCCGCGCTGCTGGATGATCGGTACCGCGGCAAAGGTCTCAACAGAGTTGATCAGCGTTGGTTTGCCCCACAGGCCGTTGACCCCGGGGAAAGGCGGCTTGTTTCGCGGCTCGCCGCGATGGCCCTCCATGCACTCGAGCAGTGCGGTCTCCTCCCCGAGGATGTAGCCGCCGGGCGACGTGAAGACTTCGATCTCCAGTTGACGTCCGGATTCCAGCACGTTCGATCCGAGCAGCCCGGTCGCACGGGCACGGTCGAGTTCGGCACGGACGGCCTGCTCCTCCGGGCCGTACTCATGCCGGATGAACACCCATCCCTGCTCGGCACCGACGGCGAGCATCCCGAGCAGCGTCCCCTCAATCACCAGGTGGGGTTGCTCCATCAGGATCTGGCGATCCTTGAACGTACCGGGCTCAGATTCATCGGCGTTGCAGATCACATACCTCGGCACAGCCTCCTGGGCAGCGACGATCTCCCACTTGGCGCCGGTCGGGAATCCGGCGCCGCCCATGCCGCGCAGCTCCGAGTCCTTGAGGATGGAGATCGCGCTCTCGGCATCGAGCTCGCCGGCGAGCATCGCGCGAACGCTCGCGTAGCGCGCGTCGGGCTTCTGGCCCGCGTACGGGTCGTTCGGCCAGGTGCGGGGTGTTGGCACTGCCGCCGGCGGGCGGGCGTGACCTAATTCCGGCGGCTCGCCGAAGCTCGCCCGTGCTCGCTCAACCGCTGCCGCGACCTCGTCGGCCCGCACAGGCTGCTCGTCAACGGTTGCGGCGGGCGCGATGTCGCAGCGCCCGAGGCAGGACACCTCGAGCACCTCGATCTCCACGTCGTCGCCGAAGCGCTCGCGCACTGCCGCGATCTGCTGCTCGCCGCCGTGTAACCAGCAGGACAGGTCACGGCACACCGTGACCTCGATCCGCGGGGGAGCCTCGGCACGGAAATGTGGGTAGAACGAGATCAGCCCCTCGATCTCATACAGTGGCCGGCGGGTCTCTCGGCTGAGCTGCACCAACTCCTCCCGCGGCAACCAGCCGTGCTCGCGTTGGATCGTGTTCAGCGACGGTATGAGGCTCGGTCCGTCGAACTTGCCGGCACGCGCCTCGCGCCCGGGGACGCGGTCGCCGACGGCGCTCATCCGCCGACCTCCACCGCGCAGCGCTCGACCCGGACCGCGCAGAACTTGAACTCGGGGATCTTTCCGAACGGATCGATCTCATCGATCGTCAGCAGGTTCGCCGCGGCCTCGCGGAAATGGAATGGGATGAAACAGCTCCCCAGCGTCTCCCGGTATGAGATCTTCGCCTCGATCTCGATCGTTCCGCGCCGTGAGGTGACCCGCACGAACTCGCCGTCGGCGATGCCCAGCCGGGCAGCGTCCTCGGGGTTGATGAAGACGTTCGCTTTCGGCGAGATCGAATCAAGCGCGAACGAGCGCCGGGTCATCGAGCCCGTGTGCCAGTGCTCCAACAGGCGCCCGGTGTTGAGCACGAACGGGTACTCGTCGCTCGGCAGTTCGCGCGCGGGCATCCACTCGGCCGGCACCAGGTGCGCGAGCCCGTCGGCGGTGTTGAACTGGTCCTGGAACAGGACGATGGTGCCGTCTGAGGTCTCCGGGTCCGCGTTCGGGTAGAGCTTCCCGGTCGGCCCCAGGTTGCCGTAGGTGAGATTCGTGTAGTTGGGCATCAGCGAAACGAGCTCGTCGAAGATCTCCTCCGGCGAGGAGTAGTTCATCGGCAGCCCCACTCGATTCGAGATGTCCTGGATGATCTCCCAGTCCACCCGCGCCTGCCCGGGCGGCTCGAGCACCCTGCGCCCGCGCTGAACACGCCGATCCGTGTTGGTGTAGGAGCCGTCCTTCTCCAGGTAGGAGGACGCCGGAAGGATGACGTCGGCGAACTCAGCGGTCTCCGTCAGGAAGATGTCCTGTACGGCGAGGAAGTCCAGCGCGCTCAACGCCTTGCGGACCTTGTTGATGTTCGGGTCCGACAGGAACGGGTTCTCACCCATCATGTACATCCCGCGCACGCCCTTCTTGAGCGCCGAGCCGACGATCTCGGTCACAGTCAGCCCGCGCTCGTGGTCGAGCTCCCGGCCCCATGCCTGTTCGAAACGCTCCCAAACCTCGGGCTTGTTCACGGGCTGATAGTCGGGATAGAACATCGGGATCAGGCCGGAGTCCGAGGCGCCTTGGACGTTGTTCTGGCCGCGCAGCGGGTGAAGCCCGGTGCCCGGACGCCCGACCTGTCCCGTGATCGAGCACAGCGCGATCAGGCAACGGGCGTTGTCGGTGCCGGTGGTGTGTTGGGAGATTCCCATCCCCCAGTAGATGACCGCCGCGCCGGCCTCGCCCCAGAGGCGCGCGACGTCACGAATGGTGCGTGGTGAGACACCGCAGATCTGGCCGGCTCGCTCAGCCGGATATGCCTCGAGCAGTTGCGCCAGCGCCTCGTAGTTGCTGGTGCGGTTCGCGATGAACTCCTCATCAACCAGGCCCATCGCGATGATCTCCTGCATCACGCCGTTGTAGAACGCGACATCGGTGCCCGGTTTGATCTGGCAGTAGATGTCGGCGTGATCGGCGATCGGCTCGCGGCGGGGGTCGACGACGATCAGCTTCGTGCCGCGGCGGCGCGCCTGCTTGAAGAACGAGGAGGCGACCGGGTGGTTGGCGGTTGTGTTGGTGCCGGCCAGGATCGCGACGTCGGCGTTGATGACGTCTCCGTAGGTGGTCGAGACGGCGGCGGAGCCGACGCCCTCGAACAGCGCGGCGACACTGGAGGCATGACAGAGACGAGTGCAGTGATCGACGTTGTTCGTGCCGAAGCCGGCACGGATCAGCTTTTGGAACAGGTAGGCCTCTTCGTTTGAGCACTTCGCCGACCCGAAGCCGGCGATCGCGCCGGGACCGTGTTCGTCGCGGATCGCCACCAGCCGGGTGGCGATCAGGTCGAGCGCCTCATCCCAGCTGGCCTCGCGGAAGTAGGGCATGACCTCGTCGTAGTCGACCAGACCGCCGGGCCTGCGACGGCCGCGTCCTTCGCCCTTGACATCTCCGGAGAGGGGCCCCTTCGGGTAGGCGTCGTCGCGGCGGACCAGCGGCGCCGTCAGGCGTTGCGGGGAACGGGCGTAGTCCCAGCCGTAGCGGCCCTTCACGCACAGGCGGCCTTTGGAGCCCGGCTGGGCGCGGCCCTCGGCGAACGCGATCGCCTTGCGCTCGTCGTCGACGTGATAGGTCAGTGCGCAGCCGACACCGCAGTATGGACAGACGGTGTCAACCTGCCGGAGCTGCGAGCGGGGGCGGATCGGAACGTCGTGCAGCGGCTTGTTGGTAAGCGCGCCCGTGGGGCAGGCGGCCACGCACTCGCCGCAGGTCACGCACGAGGAGTCGCCCATCGGATCGTTGAGGTCGAACGCGATGCGGGTCGCATACCCCTTGCCGCTGCGCCCGATGACGTCGTTGCCCTGGATGTCGTCACAGGCCCGGACGCACCGGTCGCAGAGGATGCACGCGTCGTGATTGACCGCGATCACCGGGTTTGAGTCATCGATGCCTCGGCCATGGCTCTGCGGCAGCCGCTGCGCGTCCTTTTTCACGCCGTACTGTCCGACCAACACGAGAAGTTCGTTGTCGCCGGTCGTGGTCTCCTTCGGATCCTCCGCGGGCTCCGGCTGGTCTGACAGCAACAGCTCGGTCAGCGTCGCGCGGTGGCGTGCGAGGTCCTCACCTGTGGTGATGACCTCCATTCCGTCCTCGCAGGGACGCACGCACGCGGCGGCGTAGGCCTTCGCGCCGACGTCGACGACGCACATCCGGCAAACCCCGACGGGGTCGTAGCGATCGTCGTGACACAGCACCGGGATCGTGATCCCAAGCTGCTGCGCTGCCTCCAGGATCGTCGTGCCCTCCGTGACGCTCACGTTCCGCCCGTCGATGCGCAGGCTGACGCTCGCGGTGATCGGTGCCGGCTGGGCAGGGGAAGCAGTGGCCATCGGGTTTCAGTCTCCCTTCGTCACCGGCGATTGTCCACCATCGACCCCAAGCGTGACGAGGTCAAGCTCGTCGAGCAGTTCGGGCGTGGGCAAGCCGTTTCGTTTCAGTCCGCGTCCCTGGTAATACCCGTCGATCATCGACTCGAGCCGCTCGGGCGGCAGTGACGCCTCGCGGCCGGAATCCATCTGCAACGACTCCGAGAGGAAGCGTCGCGGTAGCCAGTCCTCCTCGCGTGTCCACCCCTCGCGCAGGTTGAACAGCCGCTTGGTCATCACAATCCGCTGGGCGGTCGTTGCGAGCTCATCGGCGTCAGCGTCCCACCCGGTCACTTTGTTGAGCAGCTGTGCCCATTCCGCCAGCGGATCGGCGAACACGCCCCGCAGGAACTTGCAGAGGATCAGCGAGTCCATGATCGCTGCTCGATCTTCGGTCTCGATCGCTGCGCGCACGTGCGCCTCTCCGCCACGGAGGCGGTCATGTTCGCCTGACAGGTCGGCTTCGTAGGCACCCGAGCGGTTGTGATCGGCACCGCGCGCATTGACGGCCAGCCCCAGCGCCATCGCCTGCAGGGTCCGTGGCTCATAGCCCGGAAGCTCGAGCCCCTTTACGTGGGCGGCGAACGCCTCGGATCCCTGGCCGACCATCCGCGACGCAAACCGCGAACCCTCCGCCAGCAGATCGCCCAGCCCCTCGCGCGCGCCGATCTCCTCGATAGCTCGGAGCAACGCATTTCCGTCCCCGAACCGCAGCCACCGAGCGTCGATCAGCCCCTGCTCCGCGCATTCCATCGCCCAGGCGATCGTCCCGCCCGTGGAGATCGTGTCCAGCCCGAGCTCGTCACAGCGACCGCTGGCGGCAATCACGAAGTCCGGATCGCCGACGCCGCAGAGCGGGCCGAGCGCAAAAACATTCTCGTACTCCATCCGGACCTGCTTGCCCTCACGGCTTCGGTAAAGGTGCTCGCAGCCGATCGAGCACGATGCGCACGAGTTACGCGCCACCTGACGCAGCTCGGCGACCTGCTCGGCGCTCAGGGCCTGCGCGTCCTCGAACGTCGCAGCCGAGAAGTTGCGCGTCGGCAGCGTCGAGATTGCATTGAAGGCCAGCAGGTTGGCCATCGTCCCGAGCTCTCGGTACTTGGCCGTCGCCTGTCCGAACGAGCGCTGCCTCAGCTCGCGTGCGGCGCCCAGCACAGCAGACGGGTCCGCCGACGCCACCTTACGGCTGGCTTTGACCATCACCGCCTTGCACAACTTCGAGCCGAGCACAGCGCCAAGGCCGCCACGGCCCGCATGTCGGCCATCGTGGGAGATCGTCGCGTAGCGAACGCCGCGCTCGCCCGCCGGCCCGATCGCTGCCACCCGCCAGGCCGGTCCCATCCGCTCCCGCAGACGAGTCTCGGTCTCCGCCGCCGACAATCCCCATAGGTCATCAGCCGGGATGGTTGAAACCGACTCGCCGTCGATCATCAACACCGAGGGAGCGGGGCAACATCCGTGTACCACGATCGCGTCATGCCCCGTGAGCTTGCCGGAGATCGCGAAGTGACTCGAAGCCAGCGCATCCGTCAGCCTTCCGGTCAGCGGCGACTTCGCAACGACGGCGAACTTCGCACTCGTCGTCAACGGCGTGCCGACCAGCGGCGAGAACACGAATATCAGCGGCGACTCGGGCGCGAGCGGGTCAACCCCCGCCGGACAGCACTCGTGCATCAGCCACGCGCCGAGCCCAGCACCGCCTATGAACGAGCGCAACACTCGCTCCTCGAGGTGCTTGACGCTGCTGCGGCCATCAGCCAGGTCCACGACCAACGCCCGGCCGAAGTACCCGCCCGGAGGCTCAGCCATACGCTGATGGTAGTCCTACGACGCGCGCGCGCCGGCGCGCGCCCCGGGCTCAGCCTCCCGCGTCGGCGGCCATGAAGGCGAGTTCGTCGCCGGCCGCCAGTGGCAGCTCAGGATCCCGAGTGATCTGGTCGCCATTCAGGGCGGCCACAACATGCTCATCGAGCGGCAGATCGACCGCGGCGGCGACGTCACCCAGCGTCCAGCCCCGCACCGTCACGAGCCGGTGTGTGCCGGTTGGGGCCAGAGCCCCGAACCGCCGCACAGCAATCTCCGGAGCCGGTAGCGCCAGCGCCTGCTCATAGTCGCTGCGCTCGTTGAGGTTGCTCACCGACATCAACTCAGGATCGCCCTCTGCGACAGCTCGGTCCTGAAGCATCGCCGCGTCGTCCAGTCGAAGCACGCGACATTGCTCGAACAGAAACGCGGGCTTCAGCTTCTCATCCGCGATCAGCGCCTCCACACTCGGAAGCAGACTGACGCGGTAGCCGGCCGACAACGGCTGGCGAAAGCCGCGCACCTCCGGCAACACGACATCCACATCCTGCCCAAACCCGGTCAGTACGCGGCCGATGAATGCCGGGTGCAGCAAGGGCACATCTGTAGAGGACACGTAGACGACCTCTGCTCGGGCACCGACGGCTGCGAGTCCGGCCGCAAGCCCTTGGAGGGGACCGCGACCCTGGCGCGCGTCATCCACGATCTCGACAGACGGATGAAGCTCGGGCAGCTGCTGCCCAAGCGCCCGGACTACGACCACAGGCCCGTCAACAGTCCGCTGCGCCAGCCCGGTAACGCGACGCAGCAGCGTCGAGCCATGCCAATCCAGCGCGGCCTTCGGAGAACCCATGCGTGACGATCGGCCGCCGGCCAGGATGATCGCAGCAGTCTCCACCACGGAAACGATGCTAGGGCCCGGCAAGAAAGATCTTGCCAATGAGCGTCCGCGCAACGCATAAGCTCCAGCCATGGTCGTTGGCGACACGTCACCACACCGCATGCCACTCGAGCAAGCCCTGCCGCTGACGGTCGGGGAGCTCATGATCCCGAACCCCAAGTCGCTGCGGGCCGATGCTTCGCTCGCAGACGTCCGTCAAGCCTTCGAGCAATCCCGTCAGCGCCTCGTCCTCCTCGTCGACGGCACCGTGTTTCGTGGCGCCATCGACCGTGACGCGATTGATCCCGAGGCGGCCTCTGGGACCCCGGCCGCTCAGTACGCCAATGGCGACATCCCAACCGTGACACCGGCCACCGCGATCGCCGATGCCGTCGAGCTGCTCGAGCGCAGCCACGAGCCCCGGCTCGTCGTATTGGACGAAGACGGCCAGACCTTACGCGGACTGCTGTGCTTCAACCGAAGCTCAGCGACCTTCTGTCTTCGCTAGTGGGAGTGTCGGGCCAACTATGCAGGCACGGATCTGCCTACACAGATTTAAGGACGAACTCAGGCTGCCTGCGGTGTCGGTTGAGCCGCGGTCGGGAGGCCTGCGACCACTCGCTCGTCGAATGTGAATCCCGCTTCGAGGGCGCGGCGTACGGGGCAGGTGCGGGCGACGCGTTGTAGGCGCGTGACCTGGTCGGCGGTGAGGCCGTCAGGGAGATGGACAGTCACATCGACGGTCCGCGGGGTCGTGTCGGCGTCGTAGCGCACGTCGACTTGGAGGTCGCCCATATCCCATTCCCGCCGCTGCGCGTAGAGCACGATCATGGTGGACACGCATGAGGCGAGCGTCGCGGCGAGCAGTTCGTGCGGGGTTGAGGCCGTGTCGGTCCCGCCGAGCCTGGCGGGTTCGTCGGTGATGATCGTGTGACGTCCGTTGACGTCGATCTCGTGGCGGAGGGTTCCGTCGATCGGTCTGGCGGTGGCGGTGTAGTTCATGATGTCTCTCTTTATCTCATGCGTGTCCGAAGGTCACATCCGGGAGAACCCGTCGGGCCCAGCGTGGTAGGTACCAGGCCGACCTGCCCATCAGCCGCAGGAGCACCGGTAGGAGCAGCAGTCGGATCAGCGCGGCGTCGAGCAGGACTGCGACGCCGAGGATCACGCCCATCTCCTTCGGCGGCAGCGGTCCCGACAACGCGAACGTGAAGAACACCGCGACCATCACCGCGCCGGCGGCGAAGATCACCCGGCCGGAATGGGCGAGCCCGCCGATCATCGCTTCCTTGGGGTCGTGTGTGCGGTCCCAGTGCTCCTTGGCGCTCGAGAGCAGGAACACGGTGTAGTCCATCGAGATCGCGAAGATCATTGCGAAGAAGAACACCGGTCCCCAGGCATCGAGGAACCCCTGTGGTTGGAAGCCGAGTAGCGAGTGGAGGTCGCCATTCTGGAAGACCCATTTGGCGACTCCAAACGCGGCGCCGGTCGCGAGCAGGTTGGTGAGTACGCCGACCGCGGCGAGCAGCGGGGCTTGTAGTGCGATCAGGAGCAGCAGGAACCCGAGCGCGAGGATCACGCCGATTACAAGGGGAGTCTTGGCCGACAGGGCCGCCTGAAGGTCGTGGTTCTCGGCGGCAGCGCCGCCGACGAGCGATCCCGCCGGCAGTTCCGCGCGAAGGCGGTCGATCGTGTGCCCGACGGCGGGGTTGGACGGGTCCTGCTTGGGGACGGCGGTCACGAGCGCGTAGCCGCCCGAGGTCTGGATGGGCATCAGTTCGCGGATTCCCGGGTCACGCTTGGCAATGCGTGCGACCACGGTGGCGTCGGCAACAGGTGTGACGATCTGCAGCGGCCCGGTGGCCCCGGGGCCGAACGCGGCCTGTACCTGGCTGTAACCGATGCGCGACGCGTCGCCCGCGGGGACGACCTTGATCGAGGGCATCGCGGTCTTCAGCTGGGTCACGGGGAGCGCGAGTCCGACGAGGATCGCGAGCGCGACGACGCCATAGCGCACGGGTTGGCGCCAGAGCCGCTCGCCCCAGGCGGCGAACTTTGCCGAGCGGTGCTCACCGGAGTGCGCCCACGGCAGCGAGGCGTTGTCGACCTTCGGGCCGAGTCTCGTGAGTACCGCTGGCAGGAGGGTGAGCGTCGCGGCGAGCACGAAGATCACGGCGAGCATGATTCCGAGGCTCATCGAGCGGAACGCGGGGCTCGGGACCAGCATGACCGCGCTCAGCGAGATCAGCACCGTGACTCCACTGAATAGGACTGCCTTGCCGGCGGTGTCCATTGTCACCGCGGTCGCGTCGACCGCAGACAGCTTGTGTCCGAAGAGCGCGCCGCGGAAGCGGTGCACGATGAACATCGCGTAGTCGATCCCCAGCGCGAGCGCGAACATCAGCGCGAAGTTCATCGCCCAAATCGAGATCGGCATGACCTTGGTGCCGAGGTACAGGAGCCCGGCGGCCGACATCAGCCCGACCATCGTCAGCATCAGCGGCAGACCGGCCGCGACCAGCGAGCCGAATGCGAGCAGCAGGATCCCGAGCGTCACCGGCCAGCTGATCACTTCAGACTTGAGCATCGCCGAGCGGTTGGCGGCGTTGAAATCCGACCACATCCCGGAGGCGCCGGTGAGATGCACCTGCACACCGGCTGTGGAGAGCTTGGCGAGCGGGCCCTTGATCTGATCGGCCGCCTTGACCATGCCGTTCGAGCTCAGCGCAGCGCCGGCCTGGATGATCGCGGTGTGTCCGTCCTTCGAGATCGAGGTGCCGAGGACGGGTGCCACGACGCTCTTCACGGCATGGTCAGCGCGCAGCGTGCTTTCGACCTTCGCCAGAACCGTCTTGAAGGCGGGGTCATTCACAGTGCGGGTCGGCGAGTAGACGACCGTCATCAGCGCGTAGCTCGACAGACCCTTGAAGTCCTTGTTGATCAGGTCGCGCGCCTGGACCGACTGCGAACCGGTCGTCTCCCAACCCGCGCCCGACAGCGCGGTCTCCACCCGGGGTGCCAAGAACCCCAGCCCGATCGCGACGACCAGCCAACCGATCAGCACCACGCGGAAATGGGTTGCGGTGTAGCGCCCGAGCCGGCCTATCGGACCGACGTTTGCGGCGTGCGGGTACTCCTCGACGCCAGTCGCCCCGACCCTCGGGTCTTGTTCGAGGATCGCCATCAGACCGTCACCTCTTTCTTGCGCGATGCCGCGCGGTCGTCGTCATAGATCGCGGAGCGCAGGTGACAGGCACGGCGTAGAACGATCGTCGCCGGGCACGCGCCCACGGTCACGTACAGCCATTGGTTCACGCCGACGAGCGCGGCGAGCAGCAGGAACCAGGTGGAGACTGTGGCCGCCAAGGCGGCAGACATGAGAGTCACGGTTCCGGCGAGCGCAAACAGCGCACGCTCAAGCGGCCAACGCTGCGATGGTCCAGTCGTCTTGTTCATCGGATCGCTCCTTCCCGGAGTTCGGGTTCGGTTACCGGTTCGGCCGCGAACTGGTCGAGCGCGGCGACAAGCTGCTCCGCAGCGATGACGCCCGGACTTGCACCGATCACCTGGCCGTCGCGGATCACGACGAGCGTCGGGATCGATCGGATCTCAAACGCGTTTGCGACGGTGGGCTGCTCGTCGACGTTGATCTTCGCGAAGCGGTATTGCGGGCGTAGCCGGGCCGCGCGGTCGAGCTGCGGTGCCATCGTGCGGCAGGGTCCGCACCAGGGCGCCCAGAAGTCGATCACCAGGATCCCGGGCTGACTCAGCGCCGCGCCGATCGTGGGTTGGGTGAGCGTTTCGATGTGGCTCATGTCGTTCTCTCGCGGGTTGATGTCTTAGAGGGCGAGGCCGCCGCGTTTGCGGCTGCCGATGAACACGTGCTCGAACGCGACCTTCGCCCAGTGGGCCTGGGGGCCGGCGATGATGTGGGAGTGCTTGCCGTTGCTGTTGGCGGCGAGGACGTGGCTTGCCTTGAAGATGACGCCGTTGTTGCCGGCGTCGAGGATGCAGATAGCGTCGAGATCTCCGATCGGGAGCAGGTGCCGGTCAGAGCCGTCGATGTCGGCCGCCATGTTGTGGGCGGCGACCTTCGCCATCGTCTCGGTCATCTGCCCGGTCTTCGGCACACCTGCCGGGACCGGCGTCGGCGCCGGTGGGGCGATCGCGATCGCGACGCCGGCAGCGAACACGTCGGGAAACGCGGTGTGGCGGAATTGCTCGTCCACCGGGATGAAACCCATCGGGTTACCCAGGCCGTCCGTGTTACGGACCGCGTCGACGCCGGTGAACGGCGGCACGATCATCGAGTAGGCGGCCGGCAGCACGGTGCCGTCCGCGAGCTCGATCTCGCCCTCGCGTGCCTCCTTGATCGCGGTGTTCGGTCGTCCCTGGATCCCGAGCTTGTCGAAGAACCGGTTGATCATCTGCTCGGACTTGCCGACTCCACCGAGCCCGAAGTGACCGAGGAACGGTTCCGCGGTGATGAAGGTGACGGGTGCAACGCGCTGCAGGCCGGCCTTCATGATCTGGTGGTGCGCGTTGAACATGAACTCGTAGGAGGCGCCGAAGCACGAGCCGCCTTGGGCCGTGCCGATCACGACCGGCCCGGGGTTCTTGAGGAACCGGGCCCACTCATCGCGGGCGAGGAGGGCGTGCTCGAGGGTGCAGACCGATTGCGTGTGCCCGTCGTGCGGTCCGAGGCCGGGGATCTTCTCGAACGCGAGCCGCGGGCCGGTGCCGATGAACAGCCGGTCATAGGAGAGTTCCTCGCCGGAGGTCGTCGTCACCGTGTGCGCGGCTGGGTCGATCGTCTCGGCCGCCTCGTTGATGAACCGGATCCCCTTGCGGGCATAGATCGGCGCGAGCGGGAAGGTCACGTCCTTCGGCTGCCGGCCACCGAACGGCAACCAGATCAGCGACGGGATGAACGTGAAGTCCGGGCGCGGATCGAGCACCACGATGTCGTGACGATCGCTCACCTTCTTCTTCAGCTCGAACGCCGCGGTCAACCCCGCGAAGCTCGATCCGATGATCACGACACGCTTGCGCTCAGAACTGGACATGAGTCTCTCCTTGCCCTGCGCCGCCATGCGTTCGTTGGATCGCGATCGGCGGATCGGTGGGCTGCTGGTGACGGGTTGTTGATGGGGCTCTCATCTACACAACTGTACGCTTGTTTATCATAAGATAGCCGCATCTCCCACCAATGTCAACTGCACGCCGGTTTAGTTGTGCGGCGCGCAGAGTGCGGATCGCCCGTTCTCGGCAACTCGACACACAAAACGCTCGGAGGTGCGGGCGGTGGCGCCGGCGGTGGCGCTGGTGCGGGCGGTGGCGCCGGCGCGGGCGGTTTTCAGCTCGCCGGCTTGGCGAGGGGGAGTCCAAGCGTGACCCAACTGTGGATCCCGCCGCGGTAATACAGCAGCCGCTCGGGCGGCCAACCCGCCGCCAGTAGCGCCTCGATCGCCTGCGCGGTCGCGGAGCACTGCGGCCCGTTGCAGAACACGATGGTCGGGTCCACCGTGCTGAGCTCTGCCATCCGCTCGGCGATCTCGGTGTGCGGGATGTTGACCGCTCCTGGAATCGTGCCCCGCTCGACGTACTCAGGTAGTCGGCAGTCGACGATCGCTCGCCCGGCGCGGACGTGCTCGATCACCTCGAGCTCCCCGACTGTCCGCACACCGGGAGCGAGGCTGATCGGCTGGA
>Ga0307373_10008384_pt1 | contig 15750 bp, 11 predicted proteins | sample OX2MG_FD_202534 | JGI IMG/M metagenome (GOLD analysis project Ga0307373, IMG submission 202534) | Soil microbial communities from Risofladan, Vaasa, Finland - OX-2 | ecosystem: Environmental > Terrestrial > Soil > Coastal area > Acid sulfate soil | place: Finland: Risofladan, Vaasa | collected... | reverse complement strand
CGTTGCTGGTGAACCCAACGGTCAGGTCGGTCGCGAATCGCAGGATCATGTCCTGGTGGTCGCGGAACCGGCGGGCCAGCCGCAGCCCGTCCCTGGCGGTCTTGCTGCGCTTGCTCTGGTTGTCGGCGATGCCCTTAGCCACGGCACCGCGGTACCAGGATCGGATCTCGGCAAGCTGCCCTTCGTCTAGGCGGGCCTGACCGGCGGCGCGGCGGAGGCTGCGCCTCGAACACCTGCCGCCGCACCACCCCGGTCACCTCGGCGCCGGTCAGGTCGGCCCCGCAGGCCGCCGGCCAGCACTCCACCCGCTCATCAGGCTCGGGCGGCTGGCGCAGCGTCGAGGACGACGCCCCGGGCTGCTTCCCCGGCCTGCGCCCGGACCGGCCCCGCAGCGACCGGTCCCTCGGCTTCTTCGTATACGGGCTGTCCGAGGACGGCGGCTTTGAGGACGTCGAGGAGTCCTTGCCCAGGCGGCGCCGCAGGTCTTCGATCTGCTCCGCCAGCTCCGCCAGCCGCGCCTGCGATGCCTCCAGCTGCGCGTCCCGGGCGGCCAACTGCTCCTCCAGTCCCGCGACCCGGACGCGCAGCGCCGCAAGCTCGCCCGCAGGCGGGACGCGCGGCATACCGGGCACAAGCCACCATGATCAGCACATCCACGAGGTGATCAAGCCGCCACGCCGCGCCGGCCGGCGAACCTCCGGGCCGCTCCCCGCGCAGCCCCGCCTCAGGCCCGGTCCTCGCATAGCTACGCTGCTGGGCGGGAGTGACTCACCCGGCGGGATTCCCGGAATTTGTTCGTTCCTGGTGTCGATGACGCGGTTCTCTGTCCGTCTCCTAGGTGTCTGAACCACCGAACGAAGGGAAGGGCTAGCGTGAAGTACATGCTGCTGATCATGGGTTTCCGCAAAGGCGAGGGCATGCCCCAGCCGCCGAGCAGCGGAGCACCCTCGGCGGAGGAGTTCATGGCCTACCAGCAGGAGCTCGGGCAGGCCGGCGTGCACGTCGACTCCGGGCTGCTCCACTCCTTTGAGGACGCCACCCAGGTGCAGGTCAGCGATGCTGGTGAGCGGCTGGTGACCAACGGGCCGTTCGCAGAGTCCCGCGAGTACCTGGGCGGCTATCAGATCATCGACGTCCCCGACCTCGACGCGGCGCTTGACTGGGCGGCCCGGTGCCCGGGCGCGAAGTACGGGCGCGTCGAGGTGCGCCCGCTCGCCGAGTTCTAAGGGCCAGGGCGGTGGGGCCGGCAGGCGAACCGGTCGAGGCAGTGTTCCGAGAGGAGCGCGGCCGTCTGCTGGCCCTGCTCGCGGCCCGGTTCGGCGACCTCGATCTCGCCGAGGAGGTCACCGCCGAGGCCCTTCTGGCAGCGGTAGAGACCTGGCCACGCTCGGGGGTCCCGCGCGAGCCGCTGGCCTGGCTGGCGACCACGGCCCGGCGCAAGGCCCTCGACCGGATCCGGCGGGACGCCACGCTGGCCACCAAGCTCGCCACCCTGCACGCCGATGCCGATCCGGCCCGCCGCCCAGAGCCGGTCCCAGAGCACGAGCACATCCCCGACGACCGGTTGCAGCTCATGTTCGCCTGCTGTCACCCCGCTCTCGACCTGGACACCCAGACCGGGCTCACCCTGCGCTATGTCGCGGGCCTCAGCACCGCTGAGATCGCACAGGCCTTCCTCGTCCCGCCGGCGACCATGGCCCAGCGCCTCACCCGCGGCAAGCGCAAGATCCAGCACAGCCGCATCCCCTTCCGCGTGCCCGGCCCCGGCGAGCTCGAAGGCCGCCTGGGCCTGGTGCTGCACGTCGTCTACCTCATCTTCACCGAGGGCTACGCGGCCACCGGCCACCACGATCTGGTCCGGTGCGATCTGGTGGACGAGGCCATCCGGCTCGCCCGCATCCTCCACCGGCTGATGCCCGGCGAGCCCCGGGTCACTGGCCTGCTCGCGCTCATGCTGCTCACCGACGCCAGACGTCAGGCCAGGGTCGACGACCATGGCATCGCCGTCTCGCTGGAAGACCAGGACCGCAGCCTGTGGGATACCTCGATGATCGACGAGGGCGCCAGGCTGGCCACACAGGCGCTAAGCCACCACCCGCCCAACAGCTGGTCCGTCCAGGCCGCCATCGCCGCACTGCACGACGAGGCGCCATCTGCCCAGGAGACCGACTGGCACCAGGTGCGGCTGCTCTACGACGAGCTGTCCGCGCTGACCCCGACCCCCGTCGTCGCCCTCAACCGGGCCATCGCGATCTCCTGGCACGAGGGCCCACAGGCCGGCCTCGACCACCTCGAAGCCCTCGCCGACGAACCCAGCCTGACCCGCCAGCACCATTGGCACGCCGCCCGCGGCCACATACTCGCCAGACTCGGACGTCACACCGCCGCCGCACAGGCCTACCGGCGGGCCAGCGAACTCGCCCAAACCCCCGCCGAGATCGCCTACCTCTCCTCACGCGCCGAGAAGTACACCACTCCCGACTGAACAGATACTCCGCAACGACCTCCAGCATGCCGCTCAGCTGCGCAATCTCACGTATGTGGGCAAGGCCTTCAAGATCATGGCCGGCGCCGTCAGGGCTGGAACGCGGACTGGCCGTCCTCCCCCGAGAGGTGCGGGAGGACGGCCAGCCACGCTGAGCGGTGCGGGATCAGCCGCTGTCGCTCGGAACCTTCTCCGTGACGGATATCGATGCCGACGGCGGGATCGTGGTGCCCGAGCCGACCCGGGTCAGCGCCTCGGAGGGGTAGACCTCCTCGTTGTGGATCGCCACGTCGCCGGTCTCCAGCACCTCGTCCGGCAGCCGGAGCTTCATGAACAGGCCCAGGCCGCGCAGGATGAGGAAGGTGACCAGGCCGTCCCAGACGATGACGGTCAGCGCCGCCCCAGCCTGGATGAGCAACTGCTTGGGGTGACCGTAGAACAGGCCGGCCGTGGTGACGTTCGGGTTCTTGCCCAGCCCCACGTAGATGATCATGTGGGGGTCGGCGAGGAGACCGACCATCAGGCCACCGGCCAGGCCGGCGATGCCGTGCGTGTAGACCACACCGAGCGCGTCGTCCACCTTGCTGAACGGCCGCACCTTGCTCAGGTAGTTCCAGGCCACCCAGACGATGGCCGAGCCGAACAGGCCGATCGCCATGGCACCCAGGCCGTTCACGTACCCGGCTGCCGGGGTGATGCCGACCAGGCCGACGATCATGCCGTTGATGCCGCCCAGGAAGGTCGCCTTCTTCTCCTTGGTCAGCAGCATGTCCATGATGATCCAGGTCATCATGGCCACCGCCGTGGCCAGGTTGGTGTTGAGCACGGCGGCCGCGGCGTCCGCCCCGGCGAAGTACGGGTCACCACCGTTGAACCCGTTCCAGCCGAGCCACAGGATGCCCGCGCCGACCGAGACCAGGAGCAGGTTGTTCGGCACACCATGCGACCGGTCCCGCGCCAGCCGAGGGCCGATCACCGCCGCCGCCACGAAGCCGGACACGCCGGCTGCCAGGTGGATGACGTAGCCACCACTGAAGTCCAGCGCACCGTGCGCGGCCCACCAGCCACCGCCCCACAGCAGGAAGGCGTTGACCGAGTAGGCCAGCGTGGACCACAGCGGCACGAAGATCAGCCAGACCTTGAAGCTGATCCGGCCGACCACGCTGCCCAGGAACAGCAATGGCGTGATCGCAGCGAACACGAACTGGAAGTAGACCAGCGCCGACTGGGAGAAGTGGAACTTGGGCATCAGCCCCGCGCCACTCACCAGCGGGATGTTGGCCTGCCCCTGCTCGCCGACGGCGCCCAGGACAGCGCCAGGACGGCCTACGAACGTGCTGATCCAAGGCGAGCCGAAGCCCATCTTGAAGCCCCACAGGACCCAGACGATCAAGACCAGGCAGAACCCGCTGAACGCCATGATCATGGTGTTGACGGCCCACTTGCGCTGTACCAGTCCGCCGTACAAGACGGCCAAGCCGGGCAGGCTCATCAGGCCGACGAGGGTAGCGGCCGTCAACTGCCAGGAGGTATCTCCAGCATTCAGCCAACTCGGATAGGGACCCACTGCTCTCCGCCTCTCTGGGCGCATCCGGCCACAGGTGTCGGTCAAGGACGATTCATGTGTCCCATGGGCGGGTTTCGGACACGTTTCTCGTCTGTTACACCGCCGACAACGCGTCTGAGCACTGGTCATGTGGGATTACATCCATGTTTCGGCTCAACCGAAACCGCCTCAAAGATGACCAGAAAAGCCCCGCAGGCCAGGGATCCGGGGCCGCTACCCCCGGATGGCACCGGCAGCCAGGACAGCAGTTTTCACCGGAAGGTCACGTTCCGGTAACGCCATCGCTGAGGACTTGAGCATGGCACATCGCGGGCATACGCTCCGAAACATCCGATGGTAAGCGCTTTCCAGGTTTGCCCGGCACGCTTGGTAAGCGCTTACCACCCGGCAAGCAAGGCGGAACACCGCGCAAGGGAGCGCGCCAGTGAACGACGGCGGCACGGCGCACACGCAGCCGACGATCTATGACGTCGCACGTGCGGCTGGTGTTTCCATCGCGTCGGTCTCGCGGGTGCTCAACGAGCGCCGCAACCCGCTCCCCGACACCAAGGCACGGGTCATGGAGGCCGTCGCCGAGCTCGGCTTCATCCCGGACGGGGCGGCCAGGGCGCTGAGCGCCCGGCTCAAGGAAGTGGTCGGGGTAGTCATCCGGCGCCCCACGGTAACAGCGCCGGACGGCGACATCTACGCCGACGAGGAGGAAAGCCTCCAGTTCCCCGACCTGATCAACCGGGGTGTCGAGGTGGCCGCCCAGCACCGGGACTTCAACCTGCTGCTGTGCTCGGTGGACGTGGACGACCACGACTACAGCCGCCGGATCTTCGCCCTGGCCCGCAAGAGTGACGGGCTGATCCTGCACGACCAGGTGCTCGATCCCGACCAGCTGGCCCGCCTGTCCGGGCAGGTCCCGATCGTGACCCTGGCGGGTGTCCAGACCCCCACCACCACCAACGTCGGCGGCGACAACCTCGGCGGCATGCGCCAGCTCGCCCGCCACCTCGTCCTCGACCACGGCTACCGCACCCTGGCCTACCTGGGCGGGCACGCGAGCAGCCCGGACAACATCGCCCGGCACGCCACCTTCGGCGCCGAAGTGACCGCGTCCGGGGCCAGCTTCACCGACGGCCCGCACTGGCAGGGCAACTACTGCGCGGCCGGCGGCGCGCGGGTGATCGAGCGGCTGCTCGCCGACGGCGAGCCCCTCCCGGAGGCCATCGCGTGCGCCAACGACCAGACCGCCCTCGGGGTGGTGCACGCCCTGACCCAGCACGGGCTCGACGTACCCGGTGACATCGCGGTCACCGGGTTCGACGACATCCCGGTCGCCCGGCACCTGCGGCCGCTGCTCACCACGGTGCGCCAGCCGATCCAGCAGCTCGGCGCGACCGCGTTCGAGGCCCTGTACTCGATGGTCTGCGACGGCGAGAAGGCGGGACGCAACATCATCCTGCCCACCACGCTCGTCCGGCGGGAAAGCTGCGGCTGCTCGGCCGACGCCGCGCCCGTCCCGCCAGCGCCCCCGGCGGCGAAGGAGTAGCCATGCGCGTGATCAGCCGCAGGATCGCCTTCTACATCCTGACCGCTGTCGCCGCGGTGACCGTTGACTTCTTCATCCCGCGGGTGATGCCGGGCAACCCGGTCGACGCGGTCCTGGCCAACATGCAGGGCACGGTGGTCACCCAGTCCACCCGGCGGGCGCTGGAACTCCAGTTCGGCAGCGGGACCACCGAGGGCCTGTGGGGCCAGTACATCCACTTCTGGGCCAACATCCTGCACGGCGACCTGGGCGTGTCGACCAGCAACGGGATGGCCTCGGTGACCAGCGTGATCCGGGGTGCCCTGCCGTGGACGCTCGGGCTGGTCGGCACCGCGACCGTGATCAGCTTCGGGCTCGGCACGCTGCTGGGTGTGCTGGTCGCCTGGCGGCGCGGGTCCTGGCTGGACCAGCTGCTGCCGGTCACCACGTTCTTCCAGGCCGCGCCGTACTTCTTCCTCGCCTTCCTGGCGGTGGACCTGTTCGCCACCAAGCTGGGCTGGTTCCCGCCCAGCCGCGCCTACGGGCAGCTCGACTTCCCCGGCTTCAACTGGACCTACATCAGCGACGTGCTCGACCACGCGCTGCTGCCCGCGCTGACCATCGTGGTCGCCTCCGCGGCCGGCTGGATCGTGGGCATGCGCAACGTCATGATCACCACGATGGACGAGGACTACGTCCTCATCGCCCAGGCCAAGGGCCTGCCCCGGCGCCGCGTCATCTGGTACGCCGCCCGCAACGCGATCCTGCCCAGCGTCTCGGGACTCTCGCTGGCGATCGGGTTCGTGGTGTCCGGCGCCCTGCTCACCGAGATCGTCTTCAGCTACCCCGGGCTCGGCTTCCTGATGCTGAGCGCCGTCGGCCAGAGCGACTTCGCGCTCCTCCAGGGGATCTTCCTGGTCATCACGCTGGCCGTGCTGGCGGCCAACCTGGCGGCCGACTTCGTGTACGTGTTCCTTGACCCACGCGTCCGCCAGGAGGCCTGACACCATGGCCATTGGCATAACGGAGGATCGGGGCGGGACACCCGTCACCGACCCGGCCCTTGCCGTCGCCGCGACAGCGGCACGCCGCGGCCGCGGGATGCGCCTGCCCCGCTCGGCCAAGGTGCTGACCGGGCTGGGGATGCTGCTGTTCTTCCTCGTGCTGGCGATCGTCGGCCCGTCGCTGGCCCCCGACAACCCGGCTGCCAGCGCCGTCACCAACGTCGCCCTGCCGCAGCCGCCGTCGGCCGCCCACTGGCTGGGCACCACCCAGCAGCAGCAGGACGTGCTGTCGCAGCTGCTGACCGGCGGGCGCAGCACGATCCTGGTCGCGTTCGTGGCCGGGCTGGTCGCGACGGCCATCTCCATCGGCGTCGGCGTGACCGCGGGCTACACCGGCGGCCGGACCGATGACCTGCTGTCCATGCTGGCGAACTTCTTCCTGGTGATGCCGGCGCTGCCGCTGCTCATCGTGATCTTCGGGTTCCTGCCCCGCAGCGGCGGCAGCAACGACCTGCTGATCGGGCTGATCATCGCGATCACCGGCTGGGCCTGGGGCGCCCGGGTGCTCCGCGTGCAGACCCTGTCGCTGCGGAACCGGGACTATGTGGAGTCGGCTCGCCTGATCGGCGAGCGCGGCTGGCGGATCATCGGCTTTGAGATCCTGCCCAACCTGATCCCCATCATCGCCTCGTCGTTCCTGTTCACCGTGCTGTACGGGGTCGGCACCTACACCGCGCTGGCCTTCCTGGCCCTGGTGAACCCGAACCACTGGAGCTGGGGCGGGATGCTCTTCTACGCGCAGGTCTCCAACGCCGAAGTCAGCGGGTACTGGTGGTGGTTCATCCCGCCGGGGCTGGCGGTCGCCCTCATGGGCACCTCGCTGGCGCTGCTCAACTTCGGCATCGACGAGTTCATCAACCCCCGGCTGCGGGCCGCCGGGCTGTCGCGCCGCCGGGCCAAGAAGGCCGGGCAGGCGGTGCCGCCCCGCCGGTTCGTGCTGGGTGTCACCCCGGTCCTGCGCCCATCCGGGCCGGCCAGGGTCAGGAGCCTGCCGTGACCGCGAACCCCGGCCGGCCGGCGCCGGCGGAGCCACTGCTCCAGGTGAGCGGGCTGCGGGTCGACTACGGCATCGGCGCCGACGCCGTCCACGCGGTGGTGGACGCCGACCTCGAGCTGCACCGGGGCGAAGTGCTCGGCCTGGCCGGCGAGAGCGGCAGCGGCAAGTCCACCCTCGCCTACGCGATCACCAGGCTGCTGCGCGCCCCCGGTGTGATCACCGGCGGGGACGTCCTGTTCCGCCCCGCCCCCGGGGACACCGTGGACCTGCTGACCGCGGACGAGGACGGCCTGCGGGTGCTCCGCTGGTCGCAGATCTCGGTCGTCATGCAGAGCGCCATGAACGCGCTCAACCCGGTGCTCTCGATCGGCGCCCAGCTGACCGACGTGCTCCAGGCGCACGAGCCGGACATGGGGCCGGCCCGCCGCAAGGAGCGTGCGGCCGAACTGCTCGGCCTGGTCGGCATCACCGCCGACCGGCTTAGCAGCTACCCGCACGAGCTGTCCGGCGGCATGCGGCAGCGGGTGATGATCGCCATGGCGCTGGCCCTGCAGCCGCACATCGTGATCATGGATGAGCCGACCACCGCGCTGGACGTGGTCACCCAGCGGGAGATCCTGGAGGAACTGTCCACCCTGCGCGAGCAGCTGGGTTTCGCGGTGCTGTTCATCACCCACGACCTGTCGCTGCTCATCGAGATCGCGGACTCCATCGCCGTCATGTACGCCGGCCGGCTGGTCGAGCGGGCGCGTGCGTCCGCTCTGTTCCGGGCCCCGCGGCATCCATACACGCTGGGGCTCCTGAGCTCGTTCCCGCCGCTGCACGGCCCGCACCGCCAGCTGGCCGGCATCCCCGGGTCCCCGCCGGACCTGCGCCAGCTGCCGGCCGGGTGTGTCTTCCACCCCCGCTGCCCCTACGTCATGGAACGCTGCCGCACCGACACTCCCCCGCTCCGCGAGCCGGCCGGCGGCCACGGGCGCCAGGTCGCATGCTGGCTGCACGAGGGGAGCGTGCTGGTGCCCCCCGACCTGGCCCGGCCCGAGCCCGGCGCCGCCGCATCCCCCACCCCCACCCCCGCGCCAGCGGTCACCAGGAGCCGGCCATGACCGGGCCCGGACCTGCCCCCGCCGCCGACGGCGCGCTGCTGACCGCGCGCGGGCTGACCAAGCACTTCGCCGTCCACCGGGGCGTGCCGGGCACCAGGAGCATGCCGGGCATGCGGGGGATCCTGGCCACCCGGCGGCTCGCCCGCCACGGCTTCACCGGCCGGGTCGCCGCCCCGGCGGTGCACGCGGTCGAGGATGTCTCGCTCACCCTCCCGGCGGCGCGGGTCACGGCCGTGGTCGGTGAGAGCGGATCGGGCAAGTCCACGCTGGCCCGCATGCTGGCGCGGGTCATCAAGCCCACCAGCGGCGAGATCCTGCTCGGCGGCCGCCCCGTCGCCGCCTCGAACCGGGGCAGGCGGGCCTACGCCCGCCAGGTCCAGCTCGTGCTGCAGGACCCGTTCTCGTCCCTGAACCCCGTCCACGACGTCGGTTACCACCTGGCCCGCCCCCTCCAGGTCCACCACCTGGCCGGCAACGGCACCAGCCTGGACGAGACGATCGCGGGCCTGCTGGAACGGGTCGCGCTCACGCCCGCGGACCAGTTCGTGCACAAGTACCCGCACGAGCTGTCCGGCGGCCAGCGCCAGCGGGTGGCGATCGCCCGGGCGCTGGCGGTCCAGCCGCAGGTGCTGCTCGCCGACGAGCCGGTCTCCATGCTGGACGTGTCGATCCGGCTCGGTGTCCTCAACCTGCTGTCCGGCCTGCGTGAGCGGGAAGGCCTGGCGATCCTGTACATCACCCACGACATCGCCTCCGCCCGTTACCTCGCGGACGACATCGTCGTGATGTACGCGGGCCAGATGGTCGAGTCCGGGCCGGCCAGGACGGTCACCGACGAGCCCGCCCACCCCTATACCCAGCTCCTGCTCAGCGCGGCGCCCGACCCCGACCGGGCCGGGCCGCCGTCGCTGGCGGGCCGTGGCTCCCCGCCGAGCCTGGTCTCACCTCCAGGCGGGTGCCGCTTCCACCCGCGGTGCCCGCATGCCATGGCCGTGTGCGCGACCAGCGTGCCGCCCGGCCACCAGGTCGGGACCGGCCACGTCAGTGCCTGCTGGCTGCATGCCAGCGACCTGGCGCCCGGCCAGTCCCAGCCCCTCGCCAACCACGATCTAACCCCGGGAGAGGAGACGTGATGGACCGGCCTGCCGCGTCACTGGCGCCATCGTGAGCCCCTGGACCACACCGGCCAAGACGGCCAGGTCCGGCGGCCGGGCAGCACAGGCCCGGCCGGCTCGCGCTACGACCCACTGAAAACAGACCCCGACACGGTCATTCACAACAGGCCGGCACCAGCCGGCCGGGCACAACGGAGTTTAGGCAATGAAACATGCAGTCATGAAGAGCCTGGCAGCAGCCAGTGTGCTGGCTCTGGGTGCCGTCGCCTGCGGCGGCTCCAGCACCAGCAGCAACGCAGGCACTGCGACCGGCAAGACACTGGTCGTCGAGAGCACGCCGCTGTCGCCGATGTCAGACACGTTCAGCCCGTTCTCGCCGACGTCCACCGGTTATGTGACGCACGCGGTCGCCCTCTACAACGAACCCCTGTTCATCTTCAACACGCTCAACCCGCAGCAGGCCCCCATTCCCATGCTGGCGACCCACTACGCCTGGTCCAACGGCGGCAAGACGCTGACCCTGACCATCCGCCAGGGCGTCAAGTGGAACGACGGCAAGCCGATGGGCGCCAGTGACGTCGCGTACACCTTCAACCTGCTCCGGCAGAACCCGGCGCTGGACACGGTCGCGACCCCGCTGCCGGTCAGCGCCACCTCGTCCGGCAGCACCGCCACGCTCACGTTCAGCTCACCGCAGTACGCCAACCTGTTCCTGATCGGGCAGACCAACATCGTGCCGGCTCACATCTGGCAGTCGGTGGGCGACCCGACCAAGTTCGCCGACCCCAACCCGGTCGGCACCGGCCCGTACATGCTGGACAAGTTCACCCCGCAGGGGTTCACGCTCAAGCAGAACCCCTTCTACTGGGACAAGAGCAAGGTGCACGTCCCGTCGGTGGACTTCCCCTCCTACACCTCCAACGCCAACCTGGTGCCGCCGGTCGCCAGCGGCCAGATCGACTGGGCCGGTAACCAGATCGCCGGCATCAAGGCGAACTACCTCGACAAGAGCCCCGACAACCACACCTGGATGGACCACGCGCCGTTCCTGTCCGACAACAACGTGGTGGGCCTGTGGTTCAACGTGACCAGGGCACCGCTGAACGACCCAGCGGTCCGGCAGGCGGTCAGCTACGGCATCAACCGGCAGCAGCTGTCCGCCGAAGGCGAGAGCGGCAACGAGCCGCCGGCCACCTCATCCAGCGGCCTGCTGCTCCCGATCGACCAGAGCTACCTCACCTCGTCGATGGCGAACGACCTGCCGGGCGCGGGTGACGCGGCGAAGGTCAGCTCCGTCCTGACCGCTGACGGCTACAAGAAGGTCAACGGCAAGTGGGCCAAGAACGGCAAGCAGATCAGCTTCTCGATCGAGGACCCGATCCCCTACAGCGACTACTACCTCGACGCGCAGCTCATCTCGCGCCAGCTCGACGCGCTGGGCCTCAACGTCACCGTGAAGGGTGACAGCGACCCCAACGTGTGGAACGCCAACGTCGCCAACGGCACCTTCGACTCCGTCATCCACTGGAGCAACCAGGGCCCGACCCCCTACTTCATCTACGACAACTGGCTGGACACCAAGCTGGCCGCCCCCATCGGCAAGCCAGCCGCGGGCGACTTCGGGCGCTACTCGAACCCGCAGGTGCAGGCCGCCCTGTCCCAGTACGCCAGCAGCGGTGACCCCGCCACCCAGGCGCAGGCCATCAGCAAGCTGCAGTCGATCCTGTCCACCCAGGTGCCAGTCGCGCCACTGCTGTACGGCGCGGCCTGGGCCGAGTTCTCGACCAGGAACTACACCGGCTGGCCGGCCCCGGACAACGCCTACATGGACCCGGGACCGAACTCGCCGTACCTGGAGTACACCATCCTTCAGCTCAAGCCGGCTTCCTGACACCGGCGGGCGGAAGGACGACATCGTCATCATGACCACCCACCTACGGGTGGCGGTCCCGCCCGGCCGGTACCCCGGCCGGGCGGGACCTCCCGCCCGTCGCGATGCCCGGCGGTCACGATGACCGCGGGCCCCGTCAGCAACCCGACGGCCGACGAGCACAGCCTGGTGGCCGCGCTCCCGCTGGCGGACAAGGTCCGCCTGCTCACCGGTGCGGCGAGCTGGCGCACCCACGGCTCCCCCGCCCTCGGGCTCCGGCCGATGATCATGTCGGACGGCCCGTCCGGCGTCCGGGGCGTCACCAAGGACGAGCGGCGCCCGTCCGCCACCCTGCCCTGCCCGTCCGCCCTCGGCGCCACCTGGGACACCGGGCTCATCACCGAGCTGAGTGCCGCGCTGGGCGCCGAGGCCCGCGGCAAGGGCGTCGACATCCTGCTGGCACCCACCATCAACCTCATGCGGACCCCGCTGGGCGGGCGCGGGTTCGAGTGCTTCTCCGAGGATCCGGTGCTGACCGCCCGGATCGCCGTCGCCTACATCACCGGCCTGCAGTCGGCCGGCGTCGCCGCCACCGCCAAGCACTACGTCGGCAACGACTCGGAGACCGGGCGCTGGACCTACGACGCGGTCATCAGCGAGCAGGTGCTGCGGGAGCTGTACCTGGCCCCGTTCGAGGCCTGCGTCCGGGAGGCCGGCACCGCGCTGGTCATGGCCGCCTACAACATGGTCAACGGCACACCGGCCACCGCTCACGCCTGGCTGCTGCGCAAGATCCTGAAAGGGGAATGGCAGTTCAGCGGCGTCGTCGTCTCGGACTGGAGCGCGGCCCGCAGCACGGTGCCCACCGCCGTGGCCGGCCTGGACCTGGCCATGCCCGGCCCGGACGGGCCGTGGGGCCCGGACCTGGTCCAGGCGGTCCAGGACGGGCTGGTGCCCGAGGCCAACATCGACGACAAGGTCCTGCGTATCCTGCGGCTGGCCCGCCGGGTCGGCGCGCTGGCCGCCCCGGACGGGGCCGCCGCCGGCGGGGTAGCTGCCGACGGGGTAGCTGCCGACGGGGCAGCTGCCGACGGGGCAGCTGACGGAGCCGCCGGAGCCGCCGGACAGGCCGCCAGGCCGCCGACAGCACTGGCCGACCCGGGGCTGATGCGCCGGGCCGCGGCGGCGTCATACGTCCTGCTCCGCAACGAGGGGCACGTCCTGCCCCTCGATCCCGCCACGGTCGGCAGCGTCGCGCTGATCGGCCCCAACGCCATCCACCCGGTCATCCAGGGCGGGGGAAGCGCGGCCGTCGCGGCGGTCAGCGTGTCGACCCCGGCAGCAGCGCTGCCGGCCGCCCTGGCCGGCCAGGCCGCGGTCACCGTGGCGGCCGGATGCCGCACCTGGGTCACCGTGCCCGAGCCCCCGGCCGGGTCGATCAGCGACCCGGTGACCGGCAGGCCCGGCCTGCGGCTGGAGTTCCGCGACGGCGACGGTGCCCTGATCGGCGACGAGCACCGCACCTCCACCGACCTCGCCTGGTGGGACGAGGGGCTGCCGCCCGGCATCGGCTGGGGCAAGGACGGCACGATCGTCCTGCACACCATGTTCCGCGCGGGAACCGCCGGGCGGTATGTGATCGGCGTGGCCGGCGTCGGCCGCCTGACGCTCACCGTCGACGGGGAGGTCCTCGCCGACACCGTGACCCCGGTCCCCGCGGACCCGGTGGAGACCATGACCAGGCCCGGCGAGGTACGGGCCACCGCCGCTCTGCACGCCGGCCAGGAGGCGGCGATCAGGCTGGAGTTCCATCCCGCCGACGCCGTCGACGCGCCGCTGGCGGTCCGGCTCGGGATCACGGCCGACGAGGACGAGGACGTCATGATCGCCGACGCGGTGCGGGCGGCCGCCCGGTCCGCCGCCGCGGTCGTGGTCGTCGGCTCGGCCCAGGCGGGCGAGAGCGAGGGCTTCGACCGGGAGACCCTGGCCCTGCCCGGGCGGCAGGACGAACTGGTCGCCCGGGTGGCCGCGGTGAACCGCAAGACCGTCGTGGTGGTGAACTCCGGCATGCCGGTGCTCATGCCGTGGGCGGACGACGTCGCGGCCATCGTCTACGCCTGGCTGCCCGGCCAGGCGATGGGCGAGGCACTGGCCGACGTCCTGCTCGGCCTCGCCGAACCAGGCGGCCGGCTGCCGGTCACCCTGCCGGCCCGCGAGTCGGACTGCCCGGTCCTGCACGCGCTGCCGCGCGATGACCGGATCGAGTACGCCGAGGGGCTTCTCATCGGCTACCGGGGTTATGACGCGGGCGGCATCACACCGCTGTTCCCGTTCGGCCACGGACTCGGGTACACCGAGTGGGAGTACGAGTCAGCGTCACTGGCCGGGCCCGCCCCCGGCGCCGGTGACGACGTCGCGATCCGGGTCGTGGTCCGCAACACCGGGTCCCGGGCCGGCCGTGAGGTCGTCCAGGCGTATGTGGCCGGCCCGGCCGCGGGTGCGGGGCGGCCGGTCCGGGTGCTGGGCGCGTTCGCCGCGGTGAGCGCGGCGCCCGGGGAGCGGGCGGAGGTGACGCTGACCGTGCCGGCCCGGGTGCTCGCCGTCTACGACCGGGCGGCCGGCGGCTGGGCCTGGCCGGCCGGGACGTTCACGATCGAGGTCGGCCGTTCCTCCCGCGACCTGCGGCTGGCGGTCGCTTTCGGGCTTGGCGGCTGACCGCTGCCGCCCCTGATCGCGGTGGGCACGTGCCCCACGAGGGCGCCGGCCCACCGCGGTCGCGCGGGGCGCCGGCGGGGCGCCGGTGGTCGCCAGACGGGTGGTCAGGAGGCCGGCGGCGCGACCAGTTCGACCTCGTAGCCGTCCCGGTTCTCCAGGTAGGCGGCGTAGTGGTCGTCCCCGCCCGCGAAGGGGTGCCGGTCGCTGTACAGCAGCCGCCAGCCGTGATCGGGCGCGTGCGCGACGAGCTCGACCAGCTCTTCCTGGGACCCGATGTGGAAGGCGAGATGGTTCAGCCCCGGGCGGCACCGGTCATGGCGGCCGGCGACCCGGTCGGGTGACTGCTCGATCACGATGTAGGTGACACCCGCCCGCCAGCTCTGCCCCTCGGGCCACTGCTGGTAGAGGTGGTAGCCAAGAGCCCCGAGCAGCCACCCCCAGCTGACCTCGGCCCGGGTCAGATCAGGCACCCAGAGCTCGATGTGATGCAACATCCCCGTGCCTGCTGGTTCCATGCCGACAGCATGCCAGGATGCCACCTCCCTAGGCACCCCGGTCTTGTCACAGGTCAGGCGGTCCCCTCCAGCTTGCGCTGGATCTTGTTCATCGCGCCTAGCCAGCGGCCGGGGTCGCCCGCCCGGCCCGCGTACATCCCGGCCACCTCCGGGTGCGGCAAGATCAGGAACCGGCCGCTGGCGATCCCGGCGATGACCGCGTCCGCCACCGCCTCCGGCTCGATCGCGGAGGCGTCCAGGATCAGCTCGCCGGCGGGGCCGGTCCCGGCCAGCATCGGGGTCCGCACCCCCAGCGGGCAGATCGCCTGCACGGTGATGCCCCGGTGCGCGTAGGTCGCCGCCAGCCACTCGGCGAACCCCAGTGCCGCGTGCTTGGTGACCGAGTACGGCGCCGAGCCGAGCATCGTCAGCAGGCCCGCCGCGGACACGGTGCAGATCAGGTGGCCGCTGCCGCGCTCCAGCCAGCCGGGCAGCAGCAGCCGGGCGGCCCGGACGTGCGCCATCACGTTGACCTGCCAGGAGATGTCCCAGTCAGGCTCGGCGGCCTCCTCGCCGCCTGGCCGGGCCACCCCCGCGTTCGCGCAGTACAGGTCGATCGCGCCGAGCTCGGCCGTGGCGGCGGCGATGAGCGCGGCGACCCCGTCCTCGCTGGCGGCGTCGCCGGGCACGGCGGTGGCGCCGCACGAGGCGGCAACCGCCGAGGCTGGCGCCGCGTCGATGTCGTTGACCACCACCCGGGCGCCCTCGGCGGCGAACCTGCGGGCCAGGGCGGCCCCGATGCCGCTGCCAGCCCCGGTCAC
>Ga0307373_10008383_pt1 | contig 15752 bp, 15 predicted proteins | sample OX2MG_FD_202534 | JGI IMG/M metagenome (GOLD analysis project Ga0307373, IMG submission 202534) | Soil microbial communities from Risofladan, Vaasa, Finland - OX-2 | ecosystem: Environmental > Terrestrial > Soil > Coastal area > Acid sulfate soil | place: Finland: Risofladan, Vaasa | collected... | reverse complement strand
TCCGTCGTGTCGCTGCCGTCCGGGTGGAAGTCGGCGCGGTTGTAGTCCTTGAGCTGGGCCCAGACGGCTGGGTCCGCAAGTGGCGACATCTTCAGGCGTCGCCAGCTTCGCCTGAGGTTGCCCTTGCAACAGGTGTTCCGGTCGCCGAGCAATGAGAGCACGACGGCGAGTCCCACGCCGAGGACGAACCCGAACCGGAAGAGGTTCACCGTCCAGATGCGGAGCCGCTCACCACCACCAACCACCCCGTACTCATCGAAGGCCACCGCCTTGTGCTCGGACTCTTCGAGGGCGTGCCAGACGAAGAGGTCCCGGACGGTGTCGGCTCCCATGAGGTCGCGGACCTCGTCACTGGTCAGCACGAGCTCCGCCAGCGTAGCGGTGAAGTGTTCGAGCGCGGCGGTCGCGGCCAGATTCGAAATCGGCGGAAGGATGCGCTCACGGAAGCGCAGTCCCGCCTTCGTGAACCGTTCGTACTTCTTTCGTGGGATACCCGACCTCGGCCAACCGGTCATTGAAGACCCGGTGCTCCCCGCCCGTGGACCGCTTCCTGTCCGATGAAGCCGGAGACCTGGCGCTTCAGCGCCGGATCAGTGACCCGATCGCGGTAGTGACGGACGGACCGGACGAAGTAGTCCTCCCCATCGGGAAAGACGGACGACAGCGCCATGATCACGTGCCCTGAGATGAGATCGCCGTCGGCGGCGAAGGCTCGGGGCAGATCCCGCAACGACTCTTCGAAGGACATTCTCCGGGTCGGCACCTTCCGATCCGGATTGCTCGTGTGGCCGCGATGCCGCGATTCATGACCCTGACGTTAACGTTAAACTTTTGCCGATGAGCGTGACGACCCTGACGAACGGCAATGGCTCGGCCCCGACTGTGGCCCCTGCGGACGGGGGGCAGTCCCGCTACCGGTGGATCGCTCTGGCCACGGTGACGCTGGGCACCCTGATGGTCTTCATCAACCAGTCCATCGTCCTCATCTCGCTGCCCGACATCTTCCGGGGCATCGATCTCAATCCGCTCACGCCGGGCAATACCGGTTATCTGCTGTGGATGCTGATGGGGTTCAGCGTGGTGCTCGCCGTCCTGGTCGTCACGCTGGGCCGCGTCGGGGACATTTTCGGACGGGTCAAGATCTTCAATCTCGGCTTCATCGTCTTCACAGCCTTCTCTCTCCTGCTGGCCGTGACCTGGCTGACGGGGACTCCGGCCGCCCTGTGGCTCATCGGGATGCGCGTCGGCCAAGGAGTCGGCGGGGCCATGCTCTTCGCCAACTCCTCGGCCATCATCACCGACGCCTTCCCCGCCGACAAGCGCGGCCTGGGGCTCGGCATCAACAACACCGCTGCCATTGCCGGTTCGTTCATCGGCCTCGTGCTCGGAGGCGTCCTCGCTCCCGTCGAGTGGCATCTCGTGTTCCTGATTTCGGTGCCCGTGGGAGTCCTGGGCACCATCGTCGCCTACGTCAAGCTCAAGGAGCGAGGAGTGCGCACGCCGGCGAAGATCGATTGGCTCGGGAACGTCACTTTCGCGGTGGGCCTCATCCTCGTCCTCATCGGGATCACCTACGGGCTCCTGCCCTATGGCGGCCATTCGATGGGCTGGACCAACCCAAAGGTGGTGGCCGAGATCTTCGGCGGCATTGCCGTCCTGATCGTCTTCGGCATCGTGGAGACTCGCGTGAAGCAGCCGATGTTCCGGCTGTCCCTCTTTCGCATCCGCGCCTTCTCGGCCGGCAACGCGGCCAGCTTCCTCGCCTCACTGAGTCGCGGCGGCCTGACCTTCATGCTGATCATCTGGCTGCAGGGAATCTGGCTCCCGTTGCACGGCTACAGCTTCTCCCAGACCCCGCTGTGGGCGGGTATCTACATGATCCCGTTGACCGTCGGATTGCTCGCGGCGGCGCCGCTGAGCGGCATGCTGGCCGACCGTTATGGGGCCCGGCCGTTTGCAACGGGAGGCTTGGTGCTCTCCGCTCTCACGTTCATCCTGTTGACCATGCTGCCGGTGAACTTCTCTTATCTCGGCTTTGCCGCCCTCATCTTCCTGAACTCGGTTGGCATGGGGATGTTCATCGCCCCGAACCAGACCGGCATCATGAACAGCCTGCCGGCGAACCAGCGCGGAGCCGGTGCCGGCATGGCGGGCACCTTCAACGCGTCGGCCCAGGTCCTCTCCATCGGGATCTTCTTCAGCCTGATGATCCTCGGACTGGCGGCGACGTTGCCCACTTCGCTGTATCACGGCCTCGTTGCGCAGGGCGTCAGCCCGACGGTGGCCACACGGGTCTCGCATCTGCCCCCGGTGGGCAGCCTCTTCGCCGCCTTCCTGGGCTACAACCCGATGCAGATCCTGTTGGGCCATGCCGAGCTCTCGCAGTTGCCGCACTCGACCGCGACCTACCTGACCAGTCGCCAGTTCTTCCCCCACCTCATCGCCCCGGCGTTCTCCAAGGGCCTGACCGAAGCATTCTCCTTCGCCGCCGGTGCGTGTCTCCTGGGAGCCGTGGCGTCGCTCCTCCGGGGCGGTAAGTATCACCACGTGGAAGAGGAGACGGACGAGCCGGACGCCGATCGGGTCCCCGCCCAGGAGGCGGTGGCCGAGACCGAGTCGTTGTTGGTCGACTGACGTGGCCGTCTCGACGCAGCACCATGAGCGGGGGACGCCCGTCCCGGTAGAGGGCGCGGAGGGGGGTATCCGGATCAGCGACGCCGCAACCCGCGTCGGCGTGTCGGCCCGTACCCTGCGGTACTACGAGGAGCTCGGCCTGCTGACGCCCTCGCTGTACACCCCGGGCGGCGAGCGCCGCTACACGCCGGACGACTTGGCGCACCTGCAGCGGATCCTCGAACTGCGTGAGGTGCTCGGGATGAATCTCGACGAGATCCGAGAGTTCCTGGCCCTGGAAACGAGGCTGGACGAACTGCGGGCCTCGTACCGCGCCACCAAGAACGCCACCAGCAAGAAGGCACGGGCCGAACAGAAGGCAACGCTGCAGGAGGCTCTGGTCCTGAACGAGTCCCTGGCTGAGCAGATCAGCGCCAAGCTCGCCCGCATGGACGGCTTTCGGGCCAAGTTGCGCAGCGACGCGCAGCGGTGCCGAGAGCTGTTGAGCGAGTTGGGGTAGCGACAGGCCTCAGGCGGGTGCCTACGCTGGTCCGGTGCCCTACGACGAGGACCTGGCGCAGCGCATCAGGGCTCTCGTGGCGACACGATCTGGCCTGAGCGAGAAGAAGATGTTCGGCGGCCTGGCCTTCCTCGTCGGGGGCAACCTGGCCGTCGCCGCCAGTGGTCGCGGCGGCATCCTGGTCCGGGTCGGGCCCGAACGTTCGGACCAGCTGGTCGCCACCACGGCGGCGTCGGTTGCCGTCATGCGGGGCCGTCCGATGCCGGGCTGGCTCCGGGTCGATGCCGATGATCTCGGGACCGCCCGGCAGCTCAGGAAGTGGGTCGACCTCGGAGTCGGCTTCGCTCAGTCGCTGCCCGCGAAGGGGTAGTGCGTGTTCACCGTGGGGGCGGCCGGCTTGTGACGAGTGCCACCGATGCATCTGCTCCGCCTCCGGCGCGTCCGACGGTATGGAGCTGGCTCCGAGCCAAGGATCCCGATCTCCTGGTCGTGAAGCGCTCGGTCAGGGCGGCAGTCGTGATGCCACTGGTGTTCGCCATCACCCATTTCGCGTTCTCGAACCCGCAGGTCGGGTTGTTCGGGGCCTTCGGCTCGTTTGCACTCCTTCTCCTGGTGGAGTTCACAGGACGGCCCCATGTGCGGCTCGCGTCGTACGGAGGCCTCTACGTGGCCGGCGCCTGCTTCGTCGTCCTGGGCACCGTCGTCTCGACCAACCGGGTGGCCGCGGTCGTGACCATGGCATTGGTGGGCTTCGCCGTGCTCTTTGCGGGCATCGTCGCGCCCCAGGCGGCAACCGCGACCACGGCCGCACTCCTCACGTTCGTTCTGCCGGTCGCGGTGGCGCAGCCGGACTCGGCCATCGGGCCGCGTCTTGTGGGATGGACCTTTGCGGGATTCTTCTGCGTCGCGGCATGCATGCTCGTGTGGCCGCCCCCCTGGCACGACAACCTTCGCCGCCGGCTGTCCGCTGCCGCCTCCGCAGTGGCCCGTCTGGTCGAAGTCAGGTCCCGGGGTCTGGGCGACTCGACGGCGCACGACGACGTCACGGTCAAACTGCAGGAGCTGGCCGACCAATTCTCCAGCACGCCCTATCCGCCCACTGGCGCGGCATCGGGTGCGGTGGCGCTCTCCAAGCTCGTCGGCCGTCTCGAGTGGGTCGCCGACACCACAGTCGCCATGCACGAGGCCCAATGGTCGTCCGAGCCGCGCCCGGCCAGGGCTGTCACCGAGCAGGTGGCCGACACGCTGCACAAGACAGCGGCGTTGCTCTGTGACGGCGAAGGGCATCCCGTACACGACCCGGCGCGGATCGAAGCGCTGCGGAGCTCCACGCAGCTGCTCGACCAACTGATGGTCGCCGCCCTCGAGGCCGACGTGGTCTCGCTGACCGATGCGGAGGAAGCGACGGTCTCCGATGCAGAGCTCCAGTCGGCGACGGACGAGGGCATCGCAGGTGCGCTCGATCCAGGCTTCCACGCCCGGGCGTTGGGTATCGCCACCGAAATGGTGGCGGATGCGACACTCGAGGCCGCCGGGGCCGAGCCGGCGAGTGGCCGGCGCCTCGGCATGGCCGATGAGACCGCTTCTCAGGCCCTGGCCCGGAGGCTCGTGTCGCATCTCTCGTTCCGCTCCGTCTGGTTCCGCAATGCCCTGCGCGGCGCAGTAGGCCTGGCTCTAGCCGTCGGGGTGGTCGAGGTCACGAACGTCCAGCACGGCTTCTGGGTCGTGCTCGGGACCATGTCGGTCTTGCGCTCGAGCGCCCTCGGGACCGGCGCCACCGCTCTCCGGGCCATCGGCGGCACTGCCGTGGGATTCATCGCGGGGTCTCTCATCATGATCGGGTTGGCCGACCATACGGTCTTCCTCTGGGTCCTGTTGCCGCTTGTGGTGCTGCTCTCGGGCATGGCTCCGTCGATGATCTCGTTCGCCGCCGGGCAGGCCGCCTTCACCCTGGTCGTGGTCATCCTCTTCAACATCATTCAGCCCACCGGGTGGAAGGTCGGTCTGACGCGGATCGAGGACGTGGCCATCGGTTGCGGGGTCAGCATTGTGGTCGGGATCCTCTTCTGGCCCCGGGGAGCGACCGCCGCTCTCGGGCGCGCGCTCTCGGCCGCGTTTGCGGCCAGCTCGGCGTACCTGGCCGACGCGGTCGAACGGTTGACGGTCACCAGCCGGCACGTGGACACCGAAGCCAGCCAGCAGGCGTCACATCGTGCGTACCTCATCTGCGACGACGCCTTCCGTCAGTTCTTCGCCGAACGGGGGGCGAAGGTGGTGTCGGTGCAGACCATCTCCCGGCTCTATACCGGTTCGAACCGGTTGCGGCTCGGCGCCTTCACCCTCGACACCTTTCCCGTCCGGGCGCCTGACCCGGGCCAACCCGAGCTCGAGTCGGTGGCTGTCGCCGAGGCCGTCCTGCGTGACTCCTACGCTGCCGCTCAGCGTTGGTACGAGCGTTTTGCCGACGTTCTGGCCGATCGACACGACGTCATCGACGCACCGGTACCGCACGGTGAGGTGCTCCACGAAGTTCTGCGCACGGCTTTCGAAGACGTGCGGGCGCAGCGTCGCTCCGACCGGGTGCAGACCACGTTGCAGATGCTCTGGGCCGATGAGCTCTTGGAGAACCAGAGTCAGATGCAGAGTGACCTGCAAGCATCGGCTGACCTCTTCGTGCGGGGAAAGCGCCGTGGCCGCCTGATCTAGGAAGGCCCAGGTTTGTCCCAGCCGGTGTTGTCGAGCCTGTGTTCTGTGGACGCTGCGTCCGGTTCGGACGATCACGTGCGCGAATCCACGCGGCCGGGTCACTACAGTCGGCAGTTCGGGTGCTGGCGATGCAGAGAGGGAGCTGATGGGGCTCAGATCCACCTATCCAAGATCGATCGCCCTCACCGGCATCGCCGTCGTGGTGTGCGGGTCCCTGCTCGGGGTGGTCGGTGGAGCTGCTGCCGACGCCGCGACCACGACGAGCACGGTCGCCCCGAGGCCGTCGACGACCACGACGTCGACGACGAAGCCACCGACGACCACGACGACCTCCCCGGCGACCACGACACCGACGGCACCGGTGACGACGACCACTTCTCCCGGGCCTGCGCCCGTCGTCCCGTCGACCACCACGACGTCGACCCCGCAGCACGTCGTCCACCAGCCCAATATCAACGCGCTGACACCGCACGTCGTCATGCTGCAGGGCAAGGGCGTGCAGTACCAGAGCAGCAGCGGTGTCAAGTTGCAGGGAATCGGACCGAGCGTCCCCAGCTATCTGAGCTCACCCGGTGGTCCGTATCTCTACGACTCCAAGGGCCGCGTCATCCTCATGCACGGCGTCAACGTCGTCTACAAGCACGCGCCCTACGTCGCGTACCCAGACCCAGGGCAACCATGGAACTTCGATGCGACCGATGCCGCCAAAATGCAACGGCTCGGCTTCAACGTCGTGCGGCTCGGGATCGAGTGGCAGGCGCTCGAGCCGGGGTCGGGTGGGCCCAACCAGCCCCGGATCTGTACCGCCGGAGCGCCGGAGACGACCAGCCAGATCAACGAATGGAACCAGAGCGTCGCCGAGCAGTACCTGGACCACGTTGCCGCCACCGTGAACCTGCTGGCTCAGTACGGCATCTACACCCTGCTCGATATGCACCAGGACGTGTACAACCAGAACTTCCGGGGCGAGGGCGCCCCGGACTGGGCCGTCTGCACCAACAACGTGCCTATCGTCCCGAAGGGCGGTCGTTGGTCGAACAACTACTCGAACCCGACGCTGCAGACCGCGGTGGGGCACTTCTGGGCCAATGACGTAGTGGGCAACCTGCAGGGCAACTACGACCTCGTGTGGAAGACGGTGGCCCAGAAGTTCAAGAACAACCCGTGGGTGGTCGGCTACGACCCCTTCAATGAGCCGTTCTCCACCGAGACCCAGGTCGCCTCGCAGTCGACCTACACCGGACAATTGGAGTGCTTCTACATTGGGAGTGGATACCCGGCCGACCTGGCCAACGGGGCAGGCCCGCTGACGTGTCCGCCCGGAGATCCCCACAACGGCGTGATCCCGACCATCCAGTCGGTCGACAGCCATCACCTGACCTTCGTCGAACCGGACATTTATTGGGTGACGGGAGGGAACGTCCCCTCACAGCTGGGCCCGTTGCCGTTCAAGCGGGTGGTGTTCAACTTCCACACCTACTGCGGCGACCGTAGTCCTGTGACGGGCAATCCGACCGACTTGCTCAAGTGCCTCCAGGCCGAACAGACGGCCGCGTCGGAGCAGGACATCACCCGACTCTCCATGGGCTCGGCCGCCCAGCCGACCGGTCCGGCCATCTTCATGAGTGAGTTCGGGGCCACGACGAACATCCCCTTGGCCGGCTTCGCCGTCGAGTGGGCGGGCCTGGACGACCTCGGTTGGATCTACTGGGCGTGGAAGTTCTACGACGACCCCACCGGTTCGTCGGCCGAGGGGCTGGTGCAGCCCCTCGGTTCTTACTCGCCCATCGTGACGGTGCTGTCCCGCGACTATCCGCAGGCAGTCGCGGGCGACCCCAACTCGTCGATCTTCAATCCCTTCACGGGGGCGTTCAGCATGGTGTACGCACCGACACAGGCTGCGAACGGCGTGACGACCGTGTTCATCGCGGCGTCGCAGCACTACCCGAACGGGTGGTGCGCGGCGACGAAGAACGGAAAGATCACGTCGAAGCCGGGCGCAAGCCATCTCACCGTGCAGACAGTCGGGCACCCGACGCAGGTCTACATCTCCGTGACGCCGGGAGCGTGCCAGTCGTCCTGACCGGCGACGCTCGCTGCGCCCGAAGAGGTTCACCTCGCCGTGAAGATGATCGAGGAGGAGGATCCTCTCCTTCCGGCCCGTTGCACGGCATCATCGTTACGATTCAGAGCCGCAGGCCGTCCAGGATCATGGTTTGGGTTCGCGGAGCTACGGCCCCTCGCTGGACGCGGAGTCGCTCGAGGTGTTCTCAGGAGGATCCGGTTCTGCTGTTAGACGAGCTTCGACGACGCCCTCAGCCGATCATAATTGCTGAAGAATCCCTGACCCTTCTGATTCGCTGTCCAGCTGCTCAGTGAGGTGTTCGACGCGTCGAAGCAGGGCCACCGCCTCGGCGTGTGCGTCATGGAGTGCGACATGAACGCGAGCCTCGCGCGTTGGCGCGGCCTGATCGCGGTCAATGTCGGCTATCTGGGTCTGCTGCTGCTCCTTGAGAGCGGCTTCCCGATTTTCCCAGTCCTTATGCTTCAAGGTCCCGTACAAGACGGGAATAACGGCGACCGCGACCGCCACGACGAAGAGTGGAATCAACCAGTAGAAGACAGTCATTGGGGTGCGGGCTTCTGCGCCCGTCACCTCCTTTCACATTGGTGTGCGTTGCCGGACAATGCCGGACAATCTCTCAACCGAACCTGGCGCCATATTGGCAGGTACCTGGCTGGATCCTGTGAGCATCGCTCTGTGTGTGCATGTCGTGTACGTACCTTTCCCCGCTTTGCGACTGCTACACGTCCGGGCTGTGGGGTTCATGGTGTTTTGTTATCCCAGATTCCCCAGCGAGTCGCACTTCACTGCGCAAATGCTGCATCGAGATACCGGCGTGTAACGAGGTCAATTGGCGGCGGCCAGCGTGGGCGGACCTGTGCCATTGTTGGAACCGCATATGGACCCCGCATGAAGGGCCCAAATACCGCTGATTTTCCCTGTGTTCAGAGGAACCTCTCGTGGGATGCCTGCCCACTCTCGGCGCGTCCGGTCGAATGGCGGCACAATGGGGTGTGACCGATGGCTGGCGGGTGCTCTCATTGGACCACCGGGATCCGGTGGCACCCTTGGAGGAGATCGTCCACCTCATTGATCTCGCGGGGCTGTCGACTGCGGTGCCCTACGGTCGGGCCGACGTCGTGGAGGCGCTCAACGAGCGACAGCCTGCCGTCGTTGCGATCAGCTCCGAAGGGGGAGGGCGGACCTTGATCGGCGCCGCCGTGGCTCGCGCTGCAGGTCGGGACGCTCACCTCTTGGCGCTGGCGCTGCACCCGGATTGGCGCAACAGAGGCGTCGGTTCGGGGATCCTCCGCGAACTCGACCAGCAGGTCATTCACGCCGGCGCCTATCGGCTCTTGGCGCTCGTGAGTCCGGACCAGGTGGCCGAGCTCGCGTTCGCCAATCAGGGATTCCTTCGCACCGACGGGCTGCGGTTGTACACACGCAATGCATCGATGGTTCCTGAAGAGCTCGCTGTCGTGGAGAAGTACGGCGGACACTTCCCCCTAGCCGGTCTTTGGGATGCGATGAAGGGTTTCTCCGTGACCAAGCAGCTCCTCGAACGACGTGTTGTCGCACCGTTGCTTCATCCGGACCTGGCCTCAAGGTCGGGATTGCGCGAACCGAATACGGTGATGCTCTTCGGGCCACCGGGCACAGGCAAGACAACCTTCGTGCGAGCCATTGCTTCTCGGCTCTCCTGGGCATTCGTCGAGCTGCATCCTTCACTCCTCGGGCAGGGCGCGATCGGCGCAGCATCGTTGCGCCAGGCGCTTCTCGAACTGCAAGGTATCGAGCATCTGGTCTGCTTTATCGACGAGGCCGACGAGATCGCTTCGGTTCGTGCACGACGACCGGACAATCAGCCCATCGTCAATGAATTGCTGAAGGCACTTCCGGCCTTCCGTGATCGTCCCGGCCGGCTCATGGTGATGGCGACTAATTCCATTGCGGCCATCGACCCGGCAATGCTTCGACCGGGGCGGTTTGACCTGATCATCCCTGTTGGTGCTCCGGATCGTGCCGGGCGAGGCGAGCTCGCCGCTGAGTTCCTGCCAGTGTGCGAACCCGACACAGTGGCTCAGTCGACGGAGGGCTTTACGCCCGCCGACTTCGCGCTCGCCGCGCAAAGGGCTGCCCAGTTGGCCTTCGACCGCGCACTCGGCGGCGGATCCGCCGAGGTCAGTGCCGCCGACTGCCTGAGTGCCGTCGAGGCCACGCGACCATCGGTGACCCCAGAGACGATGGCCATCTACGAGTCGGAGGCCGACTCCTACTCGCGGCTCTGATGTTGCTGCGGGTCCGGCGAAAGGATGGCTCCCTCCTCTGGACCGTCCCTCGAGCGGCCTCGGGGGGGATCGGATGTGCTGTGGCGCGTTGTCCGCCATGGCGGCTCCCGCCTGGGGCCACTGCCGCGCCGGATCCGGCGGCCATACGATGCGCTTGGTGATGCAGCGCTGGTTCTCCCCCCGAGCCTTGCTGCTCCACGTCGAAGTCTTCCTCGTCGTGGCCGGCTGCGCGGTGGCGACGGTCTGGCAGGCCCGGCGGGCGCTGGGCGGGAACGGGCTGAGCTGGTTCTACACGTTCGAATGGCCCATCCTCGCCGGGATCGCGATCGCGGCTTGGTGGCATCTCATCCACGAGAGCGCCGAAGCACGGGAGGCCCGCCGGCGGAAGCGCGAGGAGGTCGACCCAGCACAGCGCCAAGCCGAATGGTGATCCGGGGTGGTCCGCCCGGGGCGGGACGGTTTGGCGTGGTGCAGGGGCATTCCTCGACCGCTCTTGCAGATGCCCCGTGGCTAGCCTGCTGAAGGTGAAATCGGGGGGGTTGTCGGAACCCATGGTGCAGGAGGGTCTCAACACGGGCTCAGGCCGCGCTGCGGACAGCGAAAGCCGGTCGGATCGGGTCTTCAAGTTGATCGCGGTCGTGGCCGGTGCCTGTCTCCTGGCTTTCGTCGTGTTCGTGGTCGCCCGAGGCCAGTCCCACCGAACGCCCGTCAGCAGTTCGGGGCTCGAGTCCGCTCCTCCACCCCTGCTCAGGAACGGAACGGTGGGGCCCTCCTTCACCCTTCCCGCCCTGGGCGGCGGGGCTCCGGTGACCCTGGCCGCGTTCCGGGGAACGCCCGTCATGGTCAACTTCTTCGCCTCCTGGTGCCCCGACTGCCGACGGGAACTCGCTGCCGTCGCCTCCGTCGCCAAGGCGAACAGCGGCCGAGTGGCCGTGGTTGGCGTAGATGCCAACGAGACCTCTGGCGCGGCGGCGGAGCGCTTGTTGGCGGCCGCGCACGCGACCTACCCGGTCGCGGAGGACGCCACTGCCAAAGTCAGCTCCGCGTACCTTGTGCAGGCACTTCCGGTGACCTACTTCCTCAATGCCCAGGGCCAGGTGATCGGCGCGGCCCTGGGTCCGCAGACGGTTGCCTCATTGGGTCGCTGGGTGGCCCGCCTCGAGGGGCGGCGGTGAGCGGCCCTCTTGAGACCGAGGGGGCATCCCGTGCACAGCCGGCGCTCCACGAGGCAGGACCTGGCGGCGCACCCGGAGCGTCCGGTGGCGCGCCGCACGGAGAAGAGCCGGCGCTTGACCGCTCGGCGGCACTGGCGGAAGGAGCGCCCGGCATCCCGGCCAACTTCGTCTTCTGGGCACTTGGAATCGTCTTGGTGCTGAGTCTCGGTGGCCTCGTCGGTGAGCACCTGTTCTCCGCTGCCGGGCTGAATCCCACGCCCACGACGGCGCCCACACCCACCACGACGGTACGGGAGACCCCGGCCCCGACGCCGATCCCGGCAAACGACCGGTCTCTGGAGGCGCCGCTGGCCGCCTTCATGGGGATCACCACGTCACACCCAGGTCCGGCGGCGCCCGCCTTCACACTCACCTCCCAGACGGGTGAGCCGGTCTCGCTGCCGGTGCAGCCAGCCCGGGTTGTGGTTTTGACCTTCTTCGACGCCAGCTGCAATGACATCTGCCCGGTCCTGGCGTCGGAGATCGAACAAGCGGACGCGGACCTCGGAGCAGCGGCGTCGCAGGTCGAGTTCCTGACCGTGAACACCGATCCGGCAGCCCTGGCCCAATCAGCGGAAGCACCGGTGCTGACCGGTACCGGTCTTGGCGCACTCGCCAATTGGCGCATGCTCACAGGGCCGTTGGCCTCGCTCAATGCGGTCTGGAAGGCCTATGGGGTCTCGATTTCGTTGGAGGCCAAGACGGGGTTGGAAGCCCACACCGACGTCATCGATTTCATCGACCCGCGAGGCAACCTGCGGTACCGGGCGACACCATTTGCGGACGAGAGCGCAACGGGCGCCTTCAGCCTTCCCGCCACCAGCATCAGTCGATGGGGTCAGGGCATCGCCACGTACGCCGAGAAGCTGGCCGGCCAGTGACGCTCCCACCTCCTCGCGCTTCGGTCGAAGAGGGTGAGGCCAAGGCCAGGGCACCCCTGTGGCAACGCCGGCGTGGGCTGACCATCGGGATCCTGGCCCTGGTGATTCTCCTGATCACGGTGTTGACCGATCTGCCCACGAGCACGTCGCGGGCAAGCGATATCAGCGCGGAGCGGAGTGTCATGACTGAGGTCAACTCCGACCTTTCCCCGTGCGCCGTGGCAATCCACCAGGCGGTGGGGATCTGGGCTCTCCAGAGTGCACACAAGCTCACCGCGGCCGATCGCGCGCCGACCCCCGGACTTCTCAGCGACGACCAGACCGCCTGCTCTCTGACCAGCGAGAGCATCTTCGACCTGGCCAACATCGACATACCCGGGACGGCCGCCGGCAAGCACCTGAGCCAGATGGTGGCTTCGGCGCTCCTTTGGTCGACGTCGGACGCACTGCGGGTGATCGAGGACGTCGTGACCCTGATGGGCAGTCCCAATGACCCGTCAGCCCGGGCCGACCTCACCAAGTCGGAGGCCAGTCTCGACGCGGATGGGGCCCAAGCGATCGCACAGGAGCGGGCGGCGGACCGGACCCTCCAGACACGCCTCCAGCCCGTCGACACGCCAGGGATTGTGTCGAGCTCCGGGGGCTGAGGCTGGCGTCACCGGGCCGGCATCCCCCCGTCGCCACCCCCCGCCAGCGGAGGTGCGCCTCGGCGGCGTTCCGCCCGCAGGAGACCGATCAGTTCGGTGTCGGGGTCATCCTCGGTCTTCAGCCACATGAGGGCGTTCCAGAAGATCACCGGCACGAACGTCACGGCTGAGACGAGCCACAGCACCGCCGATGCGATCTGCTGGTCGGCGGCTGCGCTGAGGTCCCCCGCGGCATGGTGGAAGTTGGAGTAAAAGTCGTGGTTCGACATGCCGGCGACATAGGCCAGGATCCAGAGCGCCCACATCACCAGGGCGGCGAGGACGGCTCGCCGCAGGTGACCCGAACGGGGCGCCAGCGGCGGCGACTGTACGAGCTCGAGCCACAGGCCGACACCGAAGACCAGGAGCGTGACGGCCTCCACCGGCAGGAGCCAGACGTGACGCGCCGCCGCCGTCACGGCCACGGGTGTGTGCCAGGCGATGATCACGGCGACATCGACGGCGATGAAGGCGAGCGAGCGACTCAACTCGCGGTGACGGCGGCGGCTTTGGGCCAGCCGGTCGACCGTCTGAGGGGGGGTGTCAGTCGTGCTGCGGCTGGCCAGGCGCAGCCGCCGCCACGGTGCGCCCGCCGTGGCCAGCGCCGGGACGACCATGCCAAGAAGTGAGAACTGGAGGGCTTGGGCGTACTCAATCCGGCGTGCGGCGCCTGAGAGGGGCGGCACCAGTGCAACGACCAGCGCGACAAGTGCGCCCGCGAGGCACGCGCGACGCAACGTTGAGGGAAGCTCAGTGGGCCGCCCGTCGGAGGCCCCGTCGCTCACCGGGTCGATCGCCGCTGGAAGAATCCCCAGAGCAGCACGACGAACAGGGTCCCGAGCGGGATGGCGAACGTCAACGCCTGGGTGCTGGCTATGTCCGAAAGCAGGGGCATGCGCTCACTCTCCAGGCTTTTAGATTACGTAGAACAGTACCCAAAACAGGGTGGCGACCACGGCGATGAACCCCCAGAAGTAGGTGCAACCGTTCAGGTTGACCCGTAGGAGTCGGGCCACCGGGAGCGTTGAGTCCGGAGCGCCACCATCTTGTGCGAGGGCCCGCCGAAGTCGGATCTCCCTGGCCAGGATGGTCTCGATCCAGTAGGTCCCGGCCAGTACCAGAGCGATGTTCATGGCGGCCCAGGCAATGAAGCAGGAGGCGTAGCCGCTCGATCCCGGGAAGAAGGGAAGCTGCGTCAACTGGTAGATCTGCAGTCCGATGACGAGGAGTCCCCCGAGGACCGCCGTCCAGCCCGCCACCTGCCAATCCAGCGTCTGGTCGTCGCGGAAGCGCCGGTAGCCGAACTGGATCAGGAAGGCGCAGGCCACGGTGATGGCGAAGATGGCCGCGCCGATGGCGGTCGGTGCTGTGATGCCATGGGGGCGCCAGAGGTCCTCGTCGTTGGCCGAGCGCAGGTAGAAGTAGGCGAAACCCAGGGCGGCGAAAGCGAAGGCCCAGATTCCGATGAGGAGGCGGCCGCCCGTCCACAGTGCTCCCTCTTGGGCGCGCACCTCGAAGGCGATCTCCTCGGGTGTCTCCTTGAAATCAGGAAAGGTCTCGAACTGCTGATTGTCAACTGGATTCTGTGTCATGACTGTCCCCTCAAAGGATCGGGGGTCGTGGATCGCCGTCGCCCTCCACCCCGGTCCCAAGTTCCTCGTGGTCGACCGAACCTGCCGGAGCTCCGACGGCAGCCATGGCCAATCCCATGTCGGCCACGGGGGCGGCGTCGGGCTCACCATAGTGATAGGGGTCGTTCATGATGACGGGAATGTGTTCGAAGTTGAACCAGGGGACCGGCGTCGGCGTTTGCCACTCGAGGCCCAGTGAGTCCCAGGGGTTCGGGGGAGCAGGGTGCGGGTTGAGGTAGATCGACCACACGAAGTTGATGATGAAGAAGAAGAACGATGCGCCCAGAAGGTAGGCACTGATGCTCGAGATGTCGTTCAACGTCTGCAACCTCGGCGCGTACTCGAAGACGCGCCGAGGTTGACCGAGGAGCCCGACCAGGAACAGCGGGAAGAACGTCCCGTTGAAGAAGATGAAGAACGTCCAAAAGTGCCACTTTCCCAACTTGCGGTTCAGCGTCTTTCCGGTGATCTTCGGGAACCAGAAGTAGAAACCGGCGAACATGGCGAAGATGAGGCCGCCCATGATCGTGTAGTGGAAGTGGGCCAGCACGAAGAAGCTGCCGTGGACCGTGACGTTGACGGGGACGTCTGAGAGGAAGACCCCGGTCACGCCGCCGATCAGGAAGTTGAAGAGCATTCCGAGACAGAAGAGCATCGGAGTCTCGAACCGGATCTTTGCTTTCCACAGCGTCCCGAGCGTGACCAGGAAGAGAAATCCGGTCGGGATGGAGATGAGCTCGGTGGTGAGCATGAAGAGAGGCCGCATGTCGGGGTTGATGCCGCTCTGGAAGAGGTGGTGCTGCCAGACAAAGAAGGAGAGGAGTGCGACGCCGAGCATTCCTGCAGCAGCAACCTTGTAGGCGAACAGGGGCTTACGGGTGAACACCGGCAAGATCTCCATCACGATGCCGAAGCCCGGCAGCGCCATGATGTACACCTCGGGATGGCCGAAGAACCAGAACAGGTTCTGCCAGAGGAAGCTGCTGCCGCCGTGCTCGTTGACGAAGAAGGCGGTTTCGGCCGTGCGGTCCAGTATTCCGAACAAACCGGCCACGACGAGTGTCGGCGTGGCCAGCGTCAGGAGTGCCGTTGTGGCCAGGACGCCCCAGACGAAGATCGGCACCCGACCCCAGGTCATCCCGGGAGCT
>Ga0307373_10008378_pt1 | contig 15758 bp, 8 predicted proteins | sample OX2MG_FD_202534 | JGI IMG/M metagenome (GOLD analysis project Ga0307373, IMG submission 202534) | Soil microbial communities from Risofladan, Vaasa, Finland - OX-2 | ecosystem: Environmental > Terrestrial > Soil > Coastal area > Acid sulfate soil | place: Finland: Risofladan, Vaasa | collected... | reverse complement strand
TCTATCATGTGAAGCTTCGAAGGTACATTGTAATCGAATTGAAAGTGGAGGAGTTCAAGCCAGAATTTGCCGGTAAGATGAACTTTTATCTCTCGGCGGTTGACGAACTGCTTCGGGAACCCTCAGATCACGCTTCCATCGGACTCATTCTTTGTAAGTCCAAAAACAATGTGATCGTGGAGTATGCGCTCCGCGATAGCAGCAAACCGATGGGCGTCGCAGTGTATTCGGTTCGCTCTATGCTTCCACTCGAACTTCGCGAATCGCTTCCCGATCTTGGCGAACTCGAACGAATTATGAGTGAAGAGGGCCCTTCCAAGTTAACTATAGATTAGAACGATGCCACGAGCGAAGAAACAAGCAACATCAGGGCTTTTCGATGTTCAGGAATATCTAAAGACGGCACCATGCGTTCCGGCGCTTCGTGCGGCTGTAAAGGCATGGAAGAAGGATGGCGAGTATAAAGGAGTTACCGACACGACCCGCGAGCTTTTGAATTTCTGGTTCGAGACGGATCACATTCTGCCGAATGGTAAAAAGTTTAAGTATCACGACGCACAGCGCGAGGCGATTGAGACTCTGATTTATGTGTATGAAGTAAAGAAAATCAGAAGCCGGAAAGAATTGCTCCAAGAGTATGCAACTCAGCAGAAAGATCTACGACTTCCACCACGCGATGAGTTTGCACGCTATTGTGTGAAGATGGCGACCGGAAGTGGTAAGACAAAAGTAATGTCGCTCGCAATCGCATGGCAATACTTCAATGCCATGCGTGAGACGGAAGACGATTACGCTAAAACATTCCTTCTTATCGCACCGAACGTCATTGTTTTTGAGCGACTGAAACAGGATTTCGAAAGCGGTAGGGTATTCAAAACCGATCCCATCTATCCCAGGCATTACGAGATGTTCTGGGACATGCAATGCTACATGCGTGGCGATGCGGAACGGGCATCGAGCGAAGGCGCAATTTACCTTACAAATATCCAGCAATTTTACGAACGTGGTTCGAACGCAAACAGCGATGAGCCGGAAGCGATTGCCGCAATGCTTGGCCCGAAACCATCAAGCACCCTTACTTCGGAAGTTCCATTTGAAGAACGCATTGCAAAACGCAGTGGGAAGGTTATCGTCATAAATGACGAAGCACATCATACGCATGAAGAAGATAGCGAATGGAATAATGTAATCTACAAACTTCACGGTGGAAGTCCTCTGGCGGCTCAACTCGATTTTTCTGCTACGCCTCGTTACTCGAAAGGCGCGTTATTTCCGTGGACGATTTCCGATTACCCGCTGAAACAAGCCATTCTCGATGGAATTGTAAAACGGCCTCTGAAAGGAATTTCAAAGATTGCAGAAGCGCGTTCGGAGCATGCAAGTACTCGTTATCAAGGCTTCTTGGTGGCGGGTGTTCAACGGTGGTCTGAATATGTTGAGCAATTAGCACCGCTTAAAAAGAAGCCGATTCTTTTTGTGATGTTGAACAGTACAGACGAGGCTGACGACGTGCGCGATTGGCTCAAGACAAAATATCCTCAGCATTTCGCAGGCGATAAGCTGCTGACCATCCATACGGACAAGAGCGGTGAGGTCTCGAAAAAAGATTTAGATGATGCCCGTAAGATTGCGAGGCAAGTAGATCAGGAAAGCTCGGAGGTCAATGCTATTGTTTCCGTCCTCATGTTACGTGAAGGATGGGATGTACAAAATGTAACAGTGGTCGTTGGCTTGCGGCCTTATACGGCGAAGGCGAATATCCTGCCGGAACAGACCATTGGTCGGGGCCTTCGGCTAATGTTTGGGTCGCAGTCCGCATACAAGGAACGCGTCGATATCATCGGCAACGATGCTTTTTTGAAATTTGTCGATGATCTCGAAAAATATGAGGATTTGCAGGTCGAAACATTCGAGATCGGTAAAGACAAACTACATATCGTTACGATTGCTCCGATGCCTGAGAAATCGTATGCCGATATTAATTTGCCATCGCTTACAGCGATCATTCAGCGAAAGAAATCGCTCAAAGAAGAGATAGAGCAATTGGATGTCATGGCGTTCAAGATACGACCACTTCCGCTAACCGGCAAAGAGATTGACGAAGCCATTACATTCGAATATGAAGGCAGGGACATTATCACCGATACCCTTGAACTGACGCGTCAGTATAGTATTCCTCCTGCCCAGACACCGGAAGAAGTAATTGGTTATTATGCTCGGAGAATTGCAGAGCGAATAAAACTTCCATCGCAATTTGCTTCACTCGCTCCGAAGGTTAAGGAGTTCTTTGAGCACAAAGCGTTTGGAAAAACAGTGGACTTAGCGAGTCCGGACATGATTCGAGCCATGAGCACAAACCTTGCGGGTTATATTACCGAGAACGAATTCGAGAAGGCTTTACAAGTTCTCATAACCGAGAAGCACGAGCCGGAACTTATCGATTCGGGACGGTTGCTCTCTACGACAAAGCCATTCCCATTCTCGAAAAAACCGCTGGAAGCTTCAAAAACCGTTTTCAATTATGTTGCACCAGACAATGAATTCGAAAGTGCGTTTGCACAATTTTTACAGAAGTCAAACGACATAGAATCGTTTGCAAAACTTCCAGAGTCATTTGGATTTAATATTGAATACACGGACACCCGCACGAACATTCGACACTATTATCCTGACTTTGTTGCAAAAGCGAAAAATGGCGTTTTTTGGATTCTCGAAACTAAGGGTCGTGAAGATGTTGAAGTCAAATTAAAAGACGAAGCTGCAATTTATTGGTGTGAAAAAGCCACGGCTCTAACCGACGACAAATGGTCGTATGCGAAAGTCCCTCAAAAAATCTTCGAAGAGCTACACCCGGATTCGTTGGAAGAGTTGATCCATGCGCTGACTTCTGGATTTGCTGAACTACTTCCTGATTAACTAAGATTGAGCAAAATGTGAACGATTTTTCATCAAGAAGTTGAAACGGCTCAGAGAAAAGGTGCCAGCCTTCATGAAAACTTCCATGAAAATTAAACGTATCCCGCACAGTTGAAAAGTACTTGCGCTAAAGAAATTAGCGAAAACTGGCGAAAAAAGACATAATTAATGAAGCACAAATGCGTGCGCGCATAATTTTCTACTGCAAACTTCTAAAAGAAAGGGCTAGCCTGGTCCCACCATCGGAATTATGCGCGAGGTTCATGCCGCCGCCTGCTCGCGCTTGAGGGCTTCGCGCTCGATTTCGAGCTGGCGAATCCTTCGCTCGATCTGGTCAAGTTCGGCGGGCATGGAGTCGATTTCGATGCGGAGTTTGCTCGCGGCCTCATCGACTAAGTCGATCGCTTTATCGGGAAGGAAACGGTCGGCGATATAGCGGTCGGAAAGCTGCGCGGCGGCAATGAGCGCGGCATCGCGAATGCGAACGCCATGATGGACTTCGTATTTTTCCTGCAAGCCGCGCAAAATCGAGATCGTATCTTCGACACTCGGCTCGCCGACAAAAACGGGCTGGAACCGGCGTTCGAGCGCGGCATCCTTTTCGATATGCTTGTGGTATTCGTCGAGCGTTGTGGCGCCGATAGCGTGCAGTTCGCCGCGAGCCAGCGCGGGTTTCAGGATATTGGCGGCGTCCATTGCGCCTTGTGTTGCGCCGGCGCCGATGAGCGTGTGGAGTTCGTCGATGAAGAGAATAATTTCACCGGCCGACTCCGCAACTTCTTTGACAATAGCTTTTAACCGCTCTTCGAACTGTCCGCGAAAGCTGGTGCCCGCCACCAGAGTTCCCATATCGAGCGCGACGATGCGCTTGCTTTTCAGGCCTTCCGGCACATCGCCGGACGCGATACGATTGGCAATGCCTTCGACGATGGCGGTCTTCCCCACTCCCGGATCGCCGATGAGCACCGGATTATTTTTCGTCCGGCGCGAGAGCACCTGCATCACGCGGCGGATTTCTTCCTCGCGACCGATGACGGGATCGAGCTTGCCTTTGCGAGCTGCTTCGGTGAGGTCGCGTCCATATTTTTCGAGCGATTGATAGCGTTCCTCGGCATTGGGATCGGTGACGCGTTGAGTTCCCCGTACCGACTGCAACGCGGAGAGAATGCTGCTTTTCGTCACGCCCTGCTCTTTCAGGAGCTTCGAGGAGGGAGTATTGCCATCGAGGAATGCGATGAGCAAATGTTCGGTCGAAACGTATTCGTCCTTCAGAGCTTCCGCCTCTTTTCGGGCAACGTCGAAAAGCTTATTCAGATTATTCGATGCAAATTGATTCGCTCCGGCCGCGCCGGTAATTTTCGGAAGCGCTTCGAGCGCGCCGGTTACGCGAATGCGGAGTTGGTCGATATTGACGCCAAGTTTTCGCAGAACGGACGTTGCTACGCCTTCGGGATCCTGAATGAGCGCCGCGAGCAGATGCTCCGGCTCGACCTGATTGTTGCCGTAATTCGCCGCAATTTCGACCGCCGCTTGCAGCGCCTCCTGCGACTTGACCGTTAGTTTACTCGGATTGATTGCCATAGCTCAGGCGTTAAAATTAATATTGAACGAAGAAATGCCCATTTTATTGTTATTGCGAGGAGCATTTGACGACCGTAGGGAGTCAAACGCGACGAAGCAATCCCTCTCTCGAAGAGATTGCTTCGTCGCACAATTCTCCCTTTGGTCGAATTGCGCTCCTCGCAATGACAGGCATTGGAAACGCTCTTTCATCATCCTTTTTCTCTCTGTTCTTTCTATTCGAGCATCAGCCCAGACTCCGTCGAATCCGCCGGTAAATATCACCGCTGACAGTCTTGCCTCGACCTTCATCGATGGTCAACCTGTCGAACAACTTTTTGGCAATGTGAGGTTCGTGCAGGGCTCGCTTTATGGATCTTCCGACGAAGCGATGAAATACACCAGTGGGCACCGCATCGAACTCACTGGTCATGTCGAAATCCACCAGGATACGCTCGCGCTTTATGCTCCCCATGCGACATACAACGATTCGACCGGCATCGGCCATGCCGATGGCGGTGTTCGGATGTTCGACCGCGATAACGAACTTACCGCTGCCCAGGGCGATTATGATGTCGAAAACCAGGTAGCCCATTTTCAGCACCATGTAACGCTTACCCAAGGCAAAAGCACAAGCGTTTCGGATTCGTTGGTCTATTACCGCTCGACCGGAACTTCGATACTTATCGGACATGCTTCGGTCACCAGCGATTCCGGTTCCCTCACCGGGGACACGATCACCTATGTTCGCGCACTCGGGGAAACAACGGCGAAAGGCGAAGTCCATCTCTCGAATGATTCTCTGCGGCTTGCTTCCGATTGGTTTTACGATTCGCGGCCACTTGGAGAAATGCTCGCGCGCGGACACGTTGGAGTAGAAGATGTTCAAAATAACACGACCATCTTCGGAGATACGCTTGCGCGATTCACAAAAGGAAATTATACGCTCGTCCCAAAACGCCCGCTGCTGCTTTATATCGATAGCTCGCAAGTACGAGATAGCGCCGGCAAAGTAAATACGGTACTCGATACCATGTTTGTTCGAGCGGATACGATGAAGATGTACCAAGGCGATTCGGCGCGGTTGATTGCGATCGATAGCGTCCGGCTACTCCGATCGAACTTCGCGTTGACCGGGGGAGAACTCATATACGACCAAGTGCATGATGTGATGAATGTCTTTCACGCGCCGCGACAGCATCTATGGAATGATTCCACGGAGATCGATGCCGATAGCGTGGCGATGCTCCTGAAAAACCGTCATATCAATCGAATTTTTGCCATCGGTCATGCTTTTACAACCAGCCCGATGGAAGAATTGCCGAACTCTGGACGCGTCGATCAATTACAGGGCGATGAGATGATGCTCGTCGTCGATCGCGATACGGCGCGCGAATTATATGACATATCGAGCGCGCTTTCGATTTATTTCTTACTGAACGAAGGCAAACCCTACGGTTTAAACCGCGCTTCGGGCGACACGATCCGTATGGACTTCAAAGACCGAAAAGTAACGCGGATTGCAGCCATTTCGGGAACCGAAGGCGAATACTTTCCGGAACGATTCGTCTCGGGGCGGGCGCAGGCGTTTCGTCTTACGGCTTACGAACGGCATGATGCGCTGCGCCCGCGCCGCGAGGAATTCGTGATGCCGTGGGAATTGCCACTAATGATTATCACCCCGCCATTGCCGACCACGAAATCGTCGAATTCATCGGTTCCCACCACACCATCGCCCGCAGTATCTCCTACGGAGCATCACGGTGTGAAACGCAATCCTGCCCACTGAAACTCGCCTTTATTTCTATCGTCCAATTCCTTTTAGCATGAAGCAGCTTAACTCGGAACATCTCAAAAAAATCTACGGCAAGCGCACGGTCGTGAAGGACACGAGCGTCTCCGTCACGCCGGGCGAGGTCGTCGGGCTGCTCGGCCCGAATGGCGCGGGCAAGACGACGACGTTTTATATGATTACCGGACTCGTCAAGCCGGATGGAGGAAAGGTTTTCTTAGATGGCGAAGATATTACACCGCTGCCCATGTACGCCCGCGCGAGAAAAGGCATCGGGTACCTGCCGCAGGAAGCCTCGATCTTTCGGAAGATGACGGTTGAGGAAAATCTTATGGCCGTGCTCGAATTGCTGCCTATCTCCAATAAGGAGCGTCACGAAAAAACGGAGCGATTGCTGGAAGAGCTAAACATCGCTCATATTCGAAAATCCGCTGGCTACATGCTCTCCGGCGGCGAGCGGCGCCGGTGCGAAATCGCCCGCTCGCTTGCCACGGATCCTGCCTACATGCTCCTCGATGAGCCATTCGCCGGAATCGATCCCATCACCGTGGAGGAAATTATGCAGATTGTTATTCGTCTGAAGGAGCGCGGCATCGGCGTACTCATCACCGATCACAATGTCCACGAAACGCTCTCGATCACCGACCGCGCGTATATCCTGATCGACGGCTCGATCTACCGCGCCGGCACTGCGGAGGAACTTGCAAACGATGAGGAAATCCGGCGCCTCTATTTAGGAGAGATGTTCAAACTGGAACGATACCGGCACATTACATCTCAGACATCCGAGCCTGCGGCAAACACACTCATCGAGCCTCGATAAACTCGGTAATCGCACTCACTAATTCATCCGAAATCGGCAAATCCGGATTGCCATAGGTTCTGAGATTCTCAGCTCGATCTCCCGCAACAATTCGAAAAATATGATTCATGTTTTTAATGAGGACTAACTTCGCGCGAGGATCGGCGGCAACGAGCAGCTTCGCTTCATTCGTATCGACTTGAATATCATTCGTTCCTTGAATAATCAGGACGGGAATGTAAAGTTTTCGAATTTCATCCTCGGGCGAATATTTCATCCACGAAATTAAATAAGGCTGGACAGAAGGACGGAAAAGCGATCCTAAACTCGGCGGCACATCGTTCACGAGATGTCCTGCGGCAACGGAATCGAGAATTGCAAATGCTGTACCCCTTAATGGTTCCGGCAAATTTTGTTCGGGTAGGTTCGCCAATTGGTGCTTCAGTACGACATCAGCTTTATTGCCCACACCTGCAATGGAAACATATTTGTCCGCATCCCTTGCCGCAATCATTCCAATAAGAGAACCTTCGCTATGGCCAATGACAATTACCTCCGTGAATTGTCCGGAATGCTTCAGGGAATCAATCCATGCGCGCGCATCATCGATGTAATTGTCGAATCGCAGATCGGATTCCTTCGTCATAGCCGCGCGGCTCTCGCCAATGCCCCGTTTATCATACCGGATGGTCGCAATGTTATTTGCCGCGAGGCGGTGCGCGAGAATTTTATAGCAATCGGAATAGAGCATCATACTATTGCCATCGCGATCCGTTGGCCCGGAACCGGCAATGATGAGCGCGACCGGAAAATGCTTTGCCTTCGTTGGCTCGCAGAGCGTCCCATAGATATTACCGGTGCTCGTGTGGAGCGTGATCGGGCTTTCGGAAAAAAGTGTAGAATCGACCGGCTGCGCTCGGCACGCCGAAGACACAACAGCCAGAAGCAAGATAGCAATAATGTTCTTCATAGAGTATACGCCTTTCCAGGTCATTGCGTCACTCCCAGGCGTTTGCGCATTCGCTTTAGCAGCCCGTCATACGTCCCCTTCATCTTTGGCCGTTCGGCGGCCTGTACTTCGAGTTCGTGCAGCGTCTCAGCGTTTCCAATGTCGGCCAGCGTGTTGGCTGACGCGCCGCGAATCACATTATCGCCGTTATTTGTAAGGTTCCAGAGCGAGCGGTACACGAGCGCCGAATCCACATCTTTTTCCGAACCGATTGCCTTGATGATTTCTTGCCGCGTCCAGAACGGGAGATTATGCTGATCGATCAGCGCGATCAATTGATGGAGGGAGGCTTCGGTTTTCGCATTTTCGAGAATACCGACCACATACCGCCGCATGGCATCGCGCGGAGAATTAATCTGAAGGAAGGTTAACGAAAGCTGGTATGCCGTATCTGGATCGTAAAATCGAAGCGAATTCAGCGCGCTGCCCACGACATTGTAGCTTGAATCGCTATGGATCGCCGCAAGCAGAATCGGCTCCGCAAATTCTTTTGTGAGATGATACTTTTCCCACTGTGCCAGCAAGTCGATGGCCTCGGCTCGAACGCGCGGATCGTCATCGTTTCTGCTTAACGTAGCAAGCACATCGGAGATGGAATGCGTGGCATCACCCCATTCACCGAGCGTTGCGAGCGCATGCTGACGCACCGCCCAGAAGGGATCGTGTAGTGCCGCTTGCTTCAGTGCATCGAAGGCAACGTCCATGTGATTCATGGAATCCGGCAGCATCGCGAGAGCCGCCTCGGAACGCTCGATCGCGGGCTTCGCATGAGCAAGCTGATACATCCACTCATCCGCCGTCTTGTGAATATGCGCTTCCTTGATGATCGTATTCCCTTTATCGAAAATGACCATCGCCGGCTTTTCTGGTGAAGGGAACGTAAAGTTTTGTGTCGAATCGTCATCGAGGATCGTCGTAACTTTAGAAATACCATCGGGCCAGGTTAGCTCGATATCGATCGGCATTTTGAAAGTGCCCGTCAGCGTGTCGCGCTTCTGGGTTTGGGTGACGGTCATGCGCAATTCCTTCGCGGCGTCATCGTAATTGTAGGCCACATCATAAATTGGATGCCCACTCTTGTAAAGCCATTCGTCGAAAAACCATTGTAGATTTTGACCCGTAGCTTCTTCGATGGCCATTTTGAAATTTTGGGTAACGACCGGCTGATAAGCATGGACGGTGAGGTAATGCTGAATGGAAGTCCACCAGCCGGAATCCCCGAGAATATGGCGAATCATATTGAGCGTGGCGGCGCCGCGCGGGTAATCATTTGCTGTATAATTGTTCGCCGCGATGATCGGCTTTTTGCCGAGCGTCCGTTCCGCATCGATGCCGGCATTCGCATCCCCCTGCATCTCCTCGTCGAAGGCGTCGTTACCATGCTGATACTGCCCAAACATCGCTTCGAAATAGGTGGCGAAGGATTCGTTCAGCCAAATCTGAATCCACGAGCGGCAGGTCACCAGATCGCCAAACCATTGATGCGCCAGCTCGTGCGCGATAAGGCCTTCATTGTGAAAGTCAACATCGGAGCGTACGTCGTGAAGAATGTAATCGTTCATCGACGTTGCGGTAACGTTTTCCATGCCGCCGTACATGAAATCGGCGAGTGCGACTTGATCGTATTTTTCCCACACATAGGGAACTCTCGTGCGATCGGAATAAAACTCGATCATCTTCGGCGTGAGTCCGAATAACCGGTGCGCATCGTTCGCGTATTCAGGATAGACCCAATAGTCCACTGGCTTGCCGCGCCAGGTATCTTTGGCAACGAAGTAGTTCCCTATTGCGAGCGAAATGAGGTACGTGGAATACGGCTTCGCCTCCTGCCAGTGCCACGTTATGGTTCCATCTTTATTCTTCTCTTTCGAAACGAGATGCCCATTCGAGAGCACCTTCTGATCGGCGCGAACGGTGACGTACATATCGGTCGTCGCTTTTACGTTCGGGTAATCGTATATTGGAATCCAGTTCCGATTTTCCATGCCCTCGCCTTGCGTCCATATTTGTTCCGGCTTCGTGGTGTAGAAGGTGTCGGGTTCGATGAAGAACATCCCCTTCGTCGGCTTCGCCCAATACTCAATTCCGATGACGAACGTCGTGTTCCAGGGATGCACCCGATCGAGCGTGATGGCAAGCTTCGCGGAATCGTTTTGATTAAATTGCAATGGAACCATTTTTCCACGCCCTTCTTCGAGCCACACGCGCTCGACCGTCATATTGACCGCATCGAGCCGGAACTCCTTCACGGGATTTTTTTGCGGCAGGATCGCGACCGTCTCGATCACGGTGCCCATCATTTTCTTCGCAGGCTCGTCGAAGGAAATGTGCATCTCGATGTGCGAGATGTCGATGATATGCGAGCGGGCCTGCTCCTGGTAATCCCAGCCGAGCCCCTGGGCGAACGTGCGAAGCGGAAATGCGAGAAGAACGAAGGTGAGCGAAAGACGATAAAAATGGTTCATGCAAGTGTAATTTGTAGCCGTGACCTTGAGGTCACGGCTACAAAATTACGACAAAAGAAGAAGGGACACGCTAATATGGCGTATCCCTTCTTCCCTTGATATTCCCAAATCGTCTTAGTGGCGGCGATCCGCATCGGAAAATTTGCGAAGTGCGGTGAGTTGCTCGGGCGTCAGAATCGTCTGAATTTGCGCTTCGAATTCCGCGCGGCGGCCTTGTGGCGTAAGCGTAGTATCGGCGAGTAAATTTGTCTGGAGATTTTGAATGAGCGTGATCTGATTCGCCGTTAGCGTGTCCCCGGCTACTGCCAGAACGGATTCGGTGCGAACCAGATAGAGGCTGTCGCGCTGGGTGGGCGTAAGCGAAATACGCGCCGAGTCATCGGCATCATGATCATTTCGATGGCCGCGGTCGCGGAAACTCGGGCCTCGTCCGAACCCATTACGCGGCCCATTTGGCGGCGCGAGCGATTGAAGTTCGGCGAACTGCGCCGGGGTAAGAATTGCTGCAATCCCCGTATAAAGATCGGTCTGATATTCAAGCCGTAGCGCACGGACGGAATCCAGATTGATCGTACCGGCGGCCCGCATTGAATCGAGTTTCGTTTGCAGCGCAAGTCGCAATGAATCCTGCAAATTCTGGATTGCCGTTACTTGCGTATCGGTCAACCCCAACTTCTGCTGGAGATACTGCGACGGAAAACAAAATGGAAATGGCGTCACCGATGTATCGCCATACGATTTCGTATTGAAAAATGCGCTGGCGGAATAATCCGCGGCGGTGATGGTTGTTCCTGGCGAGGAATTGGGGTTGGAGCAGCTATTTAGAAAGAGCGACAAGAATGAGAATAGTGCAAAAAGTGCGAGCGAATATGCTCCGATTTGTCTTTTCATTTCAGACCTCGAAAATAAGAAAAAGTGAATATGTAATTGACCTGAGACCCGTAGGCAATACGGGCCAGAGCAATGATTCAATGCTCGCCGCGAGGTGTGACCGGTCATGCGGCGGCCTAACAAATCATCGGCTCAATCATATAACGCCGAATACTGCCGTGCGTCACACAATTCTTATTATCAAAGCGGTGAAATCGCCTTCATGCAGTACGCACAGCTTCTTCCACCAATTTTTTCTGTTCCAGTTCATGCACCGCATAAAATCCCGTGGCGGGGCTGGCGCTCGCGCGGCGACCGACATAACGAATCGGAAGTTTAAGGCCAAGCGATTCCAGGCGTGGCCACATGAAGGTCCATGCGCCCATGTTTTCCGGTTCTTCCTGACACCAGATAATCTCGCAAGCACCGGGGTACGAACCAATGATTTGTTTTAATGCTGTCGCCGGGAATGGATAAAGCTGCTCCACGCGAATAAGCGCAACGTTTTTATTTTCTCCCCGCCCTTCCAGCAAATCATAATAAACTTTTCCACTGCAAAGCACAATTCGTCCGTTCCCTGTCCGATTGGTCAGCGTATCGGGAATCACCGGCAAAAAACCACCTTTCGTAAAATCTTCAATTGAGGAAGCGGCCGCATGAAGCCGAAGCAAGCTCTTCGGCGTCATCACAATCAACGGAACTTTCTCATTTTGCTTTGCCTGGCGTCGAAGAAGATGAAAATATTGCGCGGGCGTCGTAGGATTAGTGACCTGCAAATTGTTTTCGGCGCACAGCTGAAGGTATCGTTCCAATCGCCCGCTCGAATGTTCCGGGCCTTGTCCTTCGTAGCCATGCGGCAATAGCATCGTAAGGCGCGATTGCTGTCCCCACTTCTCCTCTCCAGCGGAAATATATTGATCGATAATGACCTGCCCGCCATTTGCGAAATCGCCAAACTGCGCTTCCCAAATGACGAGATCGTTTTGGGCTATCACGGAATATCCGTATTCGAAGCCGAGCACGCCCAATTCGGAAAGCGAGCTATCGAGCACCTCGAACATTCCTCGGGCACCCGCCAAATGCGCGAGCGGCGCCCACGCTGCGCCCGTTTCGATGTCATAGCGCACCGCATGACGCTGGCTGAATGTGCCGCGCCCCGAATCCTGACCGCTCAAGCGCACATGCGTTCCTTCCATCACAAGCGAGCCAAAGGCCAGCGCCTCGCCAAATGCCCAATCGGCGGGAACGGAACCTTCCCCCATTTTCATGCGGCGGCCAAGCTGGCTCACCATCTTTGGGTTGAGATGGAATTCGGGCGGAACGATCGTAATCTGCTGCGTAATGGATTCGATGAGACTCCGTTCGATATCGGTTTCCATCACCAAAGAGCCATCGCGTTCCTCGCGTCGCGGTGGCACGGAATCGAGCTTCTTTTGACTCGCGGCAACTTGCTTCGCGCGTTCGAGCGCTCCAGAATATCGGTGCTTGCGCTCTTCGATGAGCGCGTTCACTTCATCCTCGGATAGAATGCCATCCTTCACCAATCGCTTTGCATAAATATCGCGCACACCGGGATGCGTCTTAACGCGTGAGTACATGAGCGGCTGCGTGTAACTCGGCTCATCGCTCTCGTTGTGGCCTAATCGTCGGAACCCGATGAGATCAATCACAACATCCTTATGAAATTTCGTTCGGTAGTCGAGCACGATAAGGAGCGTCTGATACGCGGCATCCGGATCGTCGCCATTGACATGGAAGATCGGCGATTGCGTAAGGCGCGCGATGTCAGTAGAATAAACAGTTGAGCGCCCTTGTTCCGGACTTGTCGTAAAGCCAATTTGATTATTGACGACGATATGGACCGTCCCGCCAACTCGATAACCGTGCAGGTTCGAGAGATTGAGTGTCTCCATCACAATGCCCTGCCCGGCAAAAGCCGCATCGCCATGAATGAGCACCGGCAAAATCTTCTCCCATCGCTCGGCGTCAGCAAGCGGAGCGAGCGCATCCTGCTTTGCTCGTACCATTCCTTCGATGACAGGATCGATGGATTCAAGATGGCTCGGGTTATTCGCGAGCGTCAGTGGAATCGTCTTCCCCTGCGTTTCACGCGATCCGCTCGCGCCAAGATGATAGCGCACATCGCTTTCATCCGCCGGAAAATTAGGATGGACGGTGCCTTCGAATCCAGCAAAAATGCGTTCGCAAAAATGGCCGATAACATTGGCGATCACATTCAACCGCCCGCGATGCGTCATGCCGAAAGTAATGTCTTCCGCGCCGTGCTCGACAGCGCGTTCGACCAGTTCGTCAAGCAGCGGAACGAGCGTTTCCGAACCTTCGATCGAAAATCGCTTTTGGCCGAGATAATTCGTATGCAAAAACTTCTCGAATTGCTCGGCGGAAATGAGCTTCCACAGAATATGCTTGCGAATATCCGGTGGCACCACTTCTAAAGGCCCTTCGACGCGCTTCTGAATCCACAGCTTCTCTTCGCGGCTTTGAATATGGCGATATTCCACGCCGACCGTTCCACAATAAGCGCGGCGAAGTGCTTCTAAAATTTTGCGGAGTGTGGGCGGCCCGGAAACGACAAGCGTTCCGGTATCGAACTCACGGTCTAAATCCCAGATCGTCAGGCCGTATGTTTCAATATCCAATTCTGCATTGTAGCTGACTTTCACCGCATGAAGCGGATCGAGATCGGCGATGAGATGCCCACGCACACGATAGGCATTTATCATATCGAGAACGCCAGCCTGTTTTTTCATCTGCAAACGTTCCCGCGCTTCTAGCGGGAGCAGCGCCGGGTTCGTATCCAATGCCCAGTGAAATGGCCGCACGGGAATTTCGAGATCGCCGAAGATGCGCTCGTAAAATTCGTCCTTGCCTAAGAGCAATTCGTGAACGCGCGCGAGCATCGCGCCGGACTCCGCGCCTTGAATAACGCGGTGATCGTAAGTGTTCGAAATCTGCACGACCTTGCTCACGCCAAGCTGCGAGAGAGCCTCCGGTGACATCGCTTGATATTCCGCCGGATACTCGATCGCGCCGGTGGCAACGATCATCGACTGCCCAGCCATCAGCCGCGGCACCGAACCCACGGTGCCGATCGTACCAGGATTGGTTAGCGAAATCGTCGTGCCCTCGAAATCAGGAATTTCCAGCTTGCCCGATCGCGCACGAGCTACGATATCATCGTAGGAATGAAGAAATTCCGCAAACGATTTTTTATTAACGGATTTAATATTCGGAACGAGCAACGTTCTCGCGCCATCCTTGCGCTGAATATCGACGGCGACGCCAAAATTTATTTCAAGACGAGCAATTCGTGCAGGGCCATCTTTTGTAAGGATGTAACCATCGTTCATCTGTGGAAAATTATCCATCGCGCGAAGAATGGCCCAGGCGACAATATGGGTATAGGAAACTTTGCCTCTGTTCTGCAATGCAAGGTGCTCGTTGATGACGCGCCGATTTTCGTCGAGCAGTTTTACGGGAACAAGCCGCACCGAAGTTGCCGTGGGAACCGAGAGGCTTTGCTCCATATTCTCCACGATTTTTTTCGCGCCGCCGCGGAGGAGTTCGGCTGGCGTATTGGCACTCAGCGGGCTGGGACTAATGGGTCCCATGGGACTTATTGGTCCCTTTAGGATGCTTTTTTCTTCAGCAGATTGTACCCCTGTTTTGCCATTGGTTGCAGGAGGCCCAAGCAATTCGGCGAAATAGTTACTCCAGCTTTCATCGACCAGCTCGGGGCTGCTTAGATAGCGGTCGAGCAGCGTTTCGACATAGCTGGCATTTGGGCCGAATTCTTCAGCAAGTTGCTCGGCTACCTTTGAATTATTATTATTTGACAAGTTAGCGCTCCAATTTACCTCTTTTTACGGAAAAATCAAAGGACAGTTACTAAAGGAAAGGGCCGAAAAGAAGCCTATTCCCTACTCTTAATTCTTAACTCGCAACTCTTAACTGAAAGAGAGCCACCCACCGGACTTGAACCGGTGACCTGCTGATTACGAATCAGCTGCTCTACCAACTGAGCTAGGGTGGCGGGAAGGGGTAATGATGAATGATGAATTCGAGCCGCGTGTAACGATGCAATCTTAATGCTCGGTTCCTTGCGCCAGGCTTCTTCGGAAGAAACCAGAAGTCAATTCGATAACTTCATTCATGGGCCGGGTCATTCCTTTGAATGGGTGCTCAGAACCAAAGGTATGGCCGGTATTCGGAATTAGCCGAATTTCGGTAAGCTGCCCGTCGGCGGCGCGGGCGATAGTTTCCGCTTCCTCCGGTTTGGTGGTCAGATCCTGCTCGCCGGCAATGAGGAGAAGTGGCTTTTGA
>Ga0307373_10008375_pt1 | contig 15770 bp, 16 predicted proteins | sample OX2MG_FD_202534 | JGI IMG/M metagenome (GOLD analysis project Ga0307373, IMG submission 202534) | Soil microbial communities from Risofladan, Vaasa, Finland - OX-2 | ecosystem: Environmental > Terrestrial > Soil > Coastal area > Acid sulfate soil | place: Finland: Risofladan, Vaasa | collected... | reverse complement strand
CCGAAGACGCAGGCGGCGCTCCTCGAGGCGATGCAGGAGCGTCAGGTGACGAGCGAGGGCCGGACGCGCTCGCTCGGGCCGCCGTTCCTCGTGCTCGCCACCCAGAACCCGATCGAGTACGAGGGCACCTACCCGCTGCCGGAGGCGCAACTCGACCGGTTCCTCCTGCGCATGGCCGTCGGCTATCCGGCGCGCGACGACGAGTGGAAGATGCTGAGAGACCGCGCGGAGCGGCGAACGGACGACGTCAGCCTTTCGCCCCTCGTCGACCGCGAGACCCTCCTCACCATGCAACGCGCGTGCGAAGAGGTGCACGTGTCGGAGCCGGTCGGCCTGTACATGGTCGACGTCGTCAATGCGACCCGGGACGCCCAGTCGGTCCAGGTCGGCGCGTCCCCGCGCGGGTCGCTCGCGCTGCTCAAGCTGTCGCGCTGCCGGGCGGCGCTCCGCGGGCGCGACTACGTCACCCCCGACGACGTCAAAGCGGTGGCGGTGGCGGCGCTCGCGCACCGTCTGACGCTCCGCCCGGAGCTGTGGGTGCAACGCGTGTCGGCGGAGGACGTCGTGCGCGAACGACTCGACACGGTGCCGACACCCGTGGCCGAAGATCTCGCGCCGACGTGACGCGCTCCGCCACGCCGAAGCTCGCCGGCTACGCCGGGCTCTCCGGCGTCGGGCTGCTGACGGCGCTCGTGTTCGTCCGGCCGGAGGTCGTCGCGCTGACGGCGCCCTTCTTGCTCGCTCTGGCCGCAGGCCTGGCACTGGCGACGCCGCCAAAGCTCGCAGCCGGCGCCGGGGTGGAACGCGAGCGGGCCATCGAGGGCGACGAGGTCGGCGGGCACGTCGTGGTCTCCTCGTCGACGCCCGTCGACCGGCTCGACCTCTACCTGCGGCTGCCCGACGGCGTCGAGCTCGTGGACGGCACGCACCCGGTCGCGCTGCGCCTTGCCGCAGGTGAGAGCCGCAGGCTCGACTTCACGCTGCGAGCGGCGCATTGGGGCGCCTACGTGATCGGCCCGCTGTACCTGCGCGCGCGCGACCCGCTCGGCTTCCTCGTCTGGGAGCAAACGGCTGCGACGCGGTCCGACGTGCGCGTGTACCCGCGCGAGGAGGTGCTGCAGCGAATCGTGCAACCTCGAGAGACGCAGGTCTCCTCCGGAAACGAGGTATCACGCCGCAAGGGCGAAGGCATCGAGTTCGCCGACGTACGTCCGTGGGCGGCCGGCGACCCGTTGAACCGCATCAACTGGCGGGCGAGCGCCCGCGGCGGCGAGCTGTGGGTGAACGAGAGCCACCCCGAGCGAAACACCGACGTGATCTTCTTCGTCGACTCGTTCGCCGAGGCGCGGCGCGGACGCGAGGGGACACTCGACCTCACGGTACGCGCGACTTCGGCGCTCGCCGACGCCTATGTAGGTCGGCGCGACCGCGTCGGTCTCATCTCGTTCGGTGGGATCCTGCGCTGGCTTGCTCCGGGCGCCGGGACCGTGCAGCTCTACCGCATGGTCGACGCGCTGCTCGACACCGAGGTGATCCTCTCGCACTACTGGCGGGAGATCGACGTGATCCCGCGACGGACGCTGCCCCCGAACGCACTCGTGATCGCCCTGTCGCCGCTGCTCGATCCACGATCGGTTGGCGCGTTGCTCGACCTGCACGCGCGTGGCCATGACCTGGCGGTATTCGACGTCTCTCCCGTCCCGTTCACGGCGCGTCCGCAGGGCAAGCTCGACGCGATCGCCTACGACATCTGGATTCTTCGCCACGACGCGCTCCGCCACCGGCTGCAGCGCGCCGGCATCGCCGTAGCCGAGTGGAACGACGACGCTCCGCTGCAGGCCGCCGTGGAGGAGGTGCGGGCATTCAGGCGCTACGCCCGGCACGCGCGCGTCTGATCACCGCGGTGCTCGCGCTGGGCGCGATCGGGGCGATCGTGGCCTACGCGGGTGCAACCGGCGGCCGCCTCGCACCGCTCGCCGACGGGGCGGGCACGCTGGGTCTCGCGCTGCTCACGGTCGCGATCGTGCTGCGCCTGCCGGCGGTCGTGCCCTGGGCGATCATCGTCACCGCGGGCGGCTACCTGGCTGGGCGCGAGGGCAGGGCACTCGTCGACGGCTGGGCGGCCGTCGTCGGCGTGCTGCTGCTGCTCGCGGCCGAGCTCGCACTGTGGTCGATCGACCACGACGACCGCATTCGAGCCGAACGCTCGCTCACGGTACGTCGCGTGGTCACGCTGACGGCGCTCACCGCAGCTGCGTTGCTCGTCAACTTCGGGCTGCTCGGGGCGGCAGCGGTCGCGGCCCCGGCCGGGTTCGTGCTCGCCACCGCCGGGATCGCAGCAGCCGTCACGGCAGTCGCCGTCGTCCTGCGCCTCGCGCGTGCGTGAGCGGCGACCCGGATCAGGTGACGCTGATCACCGCCGTGCGCGATTCAGTGTGCCCGTTGGGCTCGTTGAGTTGTGCGACGACGGTGTAGCTCTGGCCCTTCACCGGTGTGAACTTCGGGACGAACGTGACCGACTGGTCGGGCTCGAGCGGCGCGGTCGGCTGGCCGACGGCGACCGTGCCGCCGTGCGAGTTGTAGACGACGTACGTCATGCCGATCAACGTGCCCGGCACCGAGTAGTGCGCGAGATACGGCACGTACATCGTCACGAGCGGAGGCGCGCCCGCTTTCGTGGTCATCGTCGTCCCGTCGATCAGCCGCGCGACCGCGCCGAATGCGTCGAAGGCCGGCTTCTGGGCACCGCTCTCGGAGTAGAAGCCGCTCTTCCAGGGGTCGCCCTTGTTGTCGCGGAACACGAACCAGATGAACATCTGCACGTTCGGATCGTTCTTCGCGAAGGTGAGCGCCTGCTGCGCGTACTTCGCCTGCTGCGCGAGCGTCACACCGTGCGGATCCGCCGGCTTCGTCTGGTGCCCGTACTCGGTGATCCACACCGGCACCGTGCGCTTGAACCACTTCTTGAGGTCGCTTTCGAACCGCGGCAGCGTCGAGAGGGTGACGTTCGGGTACCGCACCTTCGCGAGCGGCGGCAGGTTCTCCGCCACGGGATACGGATGGACCGCCCACGCGTCGAATTTCAATCCCTTCATCGTCGAGAGTAGATGGGCGAACGTGCCCGGGGCGATGCTGTCGCTGACGCCCTTCAGCGGCTTGTCGCGGCCACGCGCGGATGTCTCGCCGATCGCAACTTTCGACCAGGGGTTTCCGCTCTTGATGCCCGCGTAGGCCGCCTTGAAGAGCTTCGCGTAGTTCGCGGGGCCGACGATCTTCTTGCCGGAGAACTGCGGTGTCAGGAAAAGCTGGAGGTTCGGCTCGTTCCACACCGACCACAGGCTCACCGTCCCGTGCCCGGTGCGGCCGTTGTATCTCGCGGCGAGCATCCGTGCGAACGTCGTCAGGTCGCTCAGCTTCGTCGGCATCACGTTGGGCGCCTTGCCGCCGTTGGCCCACTTCGGCGTGCCGGTGATGTTGATCATCACGCGCATGCCGTAGAGGCTCGACGTGAAGACGAGGTCGTCAAGGTCGGTCAGCCGGTAGGCGGGGTCGTCGCCGTTGGCGGGATTCGCGGGCCTCGTCGGCGCGATGGACGCCCAGGTTGCCGTCGTGTGGATGATCGAAGCGCCGGTGATCTGCGCCAGTTGCAGGTTCTGAGCGCGCGTCGGCGACCACCGAAACGACGGGTCGTCGAAAAAGCCGATCGGCATCCGCGGAGCGGCCTTGACGGCCGCAGCCGGGACGGCCATGAATGCGATCAGCGCGACGAGCGCAAGGCGACTGACTTTCAGCACGGGCAGATCCCCTTCCTCTGGTCCGTCTTCCCCATGAGCTTCCGGGGCACCGTAGCGAGGCGCTCTTGAGGACCGTGTAAAGAACCGCCGCCCCCGCGCGGGCGGAGGACAGATCTCGCGAAGCTACGTCACGGGGCCGGTCACGCCCGGCGCCCCCGCATTCCATGTGCGGAAGGCATCGAGCAGCTCGGCCTCAGCCTCGGCCGAGACATCGTCCGCCGTCAGCGTCCCCGTCAGCTCGATCGTCCGCCGGAACTGAGCGAGGTATTCGGTGCAGGCGTCGCAGCCCGCGAGGTGCTCGTCGAAGCGGCGCAGGTCGGCAGGCGTCAGCGCCCCTTCGAGGTAGTCCGTCACGAGCTCCACGAGCTCCTGGCAGCTGAGTGCTTCTGTGTCGATCACGTGAGGTACTCCTCGAGGGCTTGCCGCACCTTCGACCGGGCGCGGTGCAACAACACACGTTGATTGACCTCGCTCAGATCGAGAGCGTTACGGACCTCGTCGGAGCTCCACCCTTCGACGTCGCGCAGCGAGATGACTGCGCGCTGGTTTGCCGGCAACGCGTCGATCGCACGTGCGACCACGTCGCGTGTCTCCGAGGCGATGAGCCTCGCCTCCGGCAGGTCCCGCGGCGGCGAGGACCAGCCGCCGGGGTGGTGCTCGTCGTCTCCCGGCAGGAACCGCTCCGGCCCGACCGCGGCCTGAGGAACGCGCGCGGGATCCTGGAGCGCCGAGAACGGGAGCACGCGACCTTCGCGCTGCGCACGCGTCTTCGCGGTGTTGACGAGGATGCGGAAGACCCACGTCTTGAGCGACGAGCGGCCCTCGAAGCGGTCGAGCGCGCCGAGGACACGCAACCACGTCTCCTGCACGACCTCCTCGGCGAGCGCGCGCGTCGGCACGAAGATCTGCGCGACGCGCAGCATGGCTGAATGCCAGTCGCGCACGAGTGTGCGATACGCCGCCTCGTCGCCGGCACGCAGCGCGGCGACGAGCTTCGCGTCGGTGGACTCCACGCCGCGACGCTACCGGATGGGCGGTGCAGGGCTCGAACCTGCGACCCCCTGCGTGTAAGGCAGGTGCTCTCCCAGCTGAGCTAACCGCCCTTCATGGCGTGCTTTCTCAGTGGAAGGTGTACCTCAACCGGTCGTCGTCGTTGTCGCCGTCTGTCCACTTCCGCCGCCGCCGAAGGAGGGGCGGTACTTCGCGCAGGCCGCGCTCGCCTTCTGGAAGGCCGCCGCATTGGCCGACGCCGACCCGAATGTGACGCCGTGCCGGCTCAGGCACTTCGTGTACTGGGCGAACGCCGGGCTCCCGGCACGGCCCGCGGCACCGCCCGGCCGGCCGCGGCCGAACCGTGCCCCCACGGGAAGCTTGCTCCGGCACGCTGTGAACGCCTTCTGTTGCGTCGGCGTCAGGTTCGCCCGTGCTCCGCCGAAGCCACCGCCGCCGCCGAAGCGCGGGCCGGTCGTCGTCCGCGGACGGGTGCCGGCCGGCGTTGTGCCGGTGCCTGCGCCGGGGCGCCGGCCACCGAAGCCGGAGGTGATGCCGGCCTGCTGCAGGCAGGTTCTGAACGCCTCGAAGGCCGCGCTCCGTGCTCCACCTCCCGCGCCTCCCACGCCGCTCGCAGTCGTGCCGGCCGGCGTCGTCGACGGCGAGGTCGCCGACGACTTGGCGGTCGATCCGCACCCTGCCGCCACGACGACGAGCAACAGCAAGGCGAGCAGGCCGGCGACCCGTCTAGCCACTGGTGCCACCTCCGCTCGTGATCGAGATCGCGCGAGCCGTGTAGCTCCCGTCTGCTGCCTGTGGACCGGTCACGGAAACCGTGTCACCCGGGTGAACCGCCTTGATCGTCCCGCTGACCGACCTCGTGACCCGCGAGGAGGCAGAAGTGCGCACCATCGTCGTGTTCCCGGTCGAGTTGGTGACGTAGAGCGTCGAGCCCTTGATCAGCGTCACCGTCCCGCTCGCCCCGCCGCCGAGCGCGCCGAAGCCGCCGCCGCCGAAGCGACCGCCCCCCAGACCGCCGCCGCCGCGCGCGGCGAGGAAGGCGGCGGCCCGTCCGGCGCCCGCGCCGCCCGAGCTCGAGGACGAGGACGAGCCGTAGTGCTTCTGCACCTCGACCCCACCGAGGAAGGCGAGGCCTGCGACCGTCAGAAACGCGAGCAGAGCGGTGAGGACCGGCAGACGACGACGGCGCCGCGGGAGGATCTCGGTCATGAACTCGTCGTCAACGGACAAGGGGAGATCGGACTTCGTCTCGGTCATCGGGCGACGCTCCTACTCGTAGCGGAGGGCCTCGATCGGCGTGAGCGCCGCGGCCCGGTTTGCGGGATAGATGCCAAAGAAGAGACCGACGGTGACACCGACGCCGAAGGCGAGGAAGACCGAATACGACTCGACCACCGGCTGCACGCCGACGATCCTGAAGCGCCCGCCGACGAGGCCCGCAACGACACCGGTCACACCACCGAGGATCGACAGCAGAACCGCCTCGGTGAGGAACTGGCCCAGGATGTCGGTCTTGCGCGCGCCGATCGCCTTGCGGATGCCGATCTCGCGTGTTCGCTCTGTGACGGTGACGAGCATGATGTTCATCACGCCGATCCCGCCGACGAGCAGTGAGATGGCCGCGACCGCGGCGAGCAACACCGTGAACGTATGGTTGCTCGCGCTCGTCGTCTGGAGCAGCGAGGACTGGCTGAGGATGCTGAACGCAGCGGTGCCGTCGGTGTTGGAGTGAGTCGGGGTGAGGATGGCGGTCGCCTCGGCGTTCGCGTTGTTGACCGCGTTGGCCGAGGTCGCCTGGATGACGATCTGGTTGAGCTGCCCGCTATGGCCGACGAGGAAGTCCTGCGCCGTCGTCAGCGGGACGATCACGATGTCGTCCTGGTCCTGGATGCCGTTCGATCCCTTCGACTTGAGCACGCCCTCGACCTGGTACGACGCGCCGTTGAGCTGGATCGTCTGGCCGAGCGGGTCGGCCGAGCCGAACAGGTTCTGGACCACCGTCGGACCGATCACGGCGACGCGCGCATGGGTGCTCTCGTTGGCGGCCGTGATGAAGGTGCCTTCGACCACCGACTCCTTCCGCGCCTCGGCGTACGAGGCCGTCGTCCCGATCACCTGGCCGGGCGTCTCCGTCGCGACGCCGTGCGTCGCGGTCACCGACGACGGGCTCACAACCGGCGATACCGATTTGATGTCCGGCGCGATCGTCTTGTCGGAGAGCGCCTGGACGTCCTTCATGGTCAGAAACGTGAAGGTGCTCGACGAGGATGCAGCCCGGCCGAAGAACCGCCCGCCGGCCTGGATCGTCATCATGTTCGTGCCGAGCCCCTCGATCTGCGTCTGCACCGCGACGGCAGACCCGCGCCCGACCGCGACGAGGATGATCACGGAGGCGACGCCGATGGTGATCCCGAGCAGTGTGAGCAGCGAACGCAGTCGATTCGCGAGCACTCCCTGCACGGCCATCCGAACTGCCTCGAGCGCGCTCATCGGGCAACCTTCGGCTGCCCGATGAGTCTCCGCTCCGGCACCGGCCAAGCCGGCGCCTCCGCTACCTGTGAGCCTCCGTCAAGCCTACGGCTCATGCCACCACGGCTTTGTGGGTCCGGTCGAGCTTCGGGAACGGCGGCGGCCCGCCGACCGGCGCATTGCGCACGTCAGAGACCACCTCGCCGTCGGCCAGCTCGATCACCCGCTTGGCGTGCGCAGCCACGTCGTGCTCGTGCGTGATCATCACGATCGTGCGACCGAGCGTGTTCAAACGCCCGAAGATCTGCAGCACCTCGCGGGTGGAGGCCGTGTCGAGGTTCCCCGTGGGCTCGTCCGCGAGGATGATCGCCGGGTCGGTCACGATGGCGCGGGCGATCGCGGCCCGTTGTTGCTGACCGCCCGAGAGCTCCGACGGGATGTGCGTGGCGCGATTTGCGAGCCCGACCGCCTCGATCGCCTCGAGTGCGCGGCGACGGCGCTCGGAACGGTGAACCCGGGCGTAGATCAACGGCAGCTCCACGTTACGCAGCACCGTCGTCCGCGGGATCAGGTTGTAGCTCTGGAAGATCAGGCCGATCTTGCGGTTCCGGATCCACGCCAGCTCGTAGTCGTCGAGATCGCCGGCATCGACGCGGTCGAGCAGGTAGCGGCCCTGGGTCGGGATGTCGAGGCAGCCGACGATGTTCATCAGCGTCGACTTGCCGCTGCCCGACGCGCCGATGATCGCCAGGTAGTCACCCTGCTCGAGCCTGAAGTCGACGTTCCGGAGCGCGTGCACGGCGATCTCGCCCGCGCCGTAGATCTTCGACACACGCGAGAGCACCATCAACGGCATCCGGTTGGCGTCACGCGGAGGCGACGCCTCGCTCACCCTCCACCCCGAACGCGTCCGCCGCCGCCGCCGCCGAACCCACCGCCGCCGAACAGCGCGCCCAGGCCGCGCGTGGGCGTCGACGTCGTGCCGGTCCCGGCACTGAAGAGTGCGGCGCCGGTCGAGGTCACGACCAGTTGTCCGGCCCTGACGCCGCTGACGATCTCGGTGTTCGTATCTCCCTGGAGGCCGGCGACGATCGGGGTGACGGTCTGGACGCCGTTCACATCCACGGTGACCCGGGCGGACGAGCCGCTGCCGGTGACCGCGGCCGACGGGACGTTGAGCACGTTGTCGCGTTCGGCGACGGTGATGGCGGCATTCGCCGACATGCCGGGCTTCAACTTGGGCTCGGTCCTGTCGAGCGCGAGCGTGACGGTGTATTGAACGACGCCCGACGACGTCGTGCCGGTGGGGTTGATCTCGATCACGTGCGCTGCCAGCTCTTCGCTCGGAAGTGCAGAGACCGTGACCGTCGCCGGCTGACCGACCTGGATCTTCGCGGCATCGCTCTCGCTGAAGGCAGCCGTCACCTGCATGCCCGTGAGCCCGATCAGCGACACGAAGCTCGACGACGAGCCGCCGCTCCCGCTCCCGCTGGACGAGGCCGCCGAAGCCGAGCCGGCGGTCGTGCTGATCCCGCCCCCGGACACGTTGTCTCCGACGCTGCCGCCGACGGAGGCGACCACGGCTGCGACGGGTGCGCGGAGGGTCGTCTGACCGAGCGTCCGCTGGGCAGAGGCGAGCGCCGCCTGCGCTTGCAGCACCGAGGCTCTCTGCTGGGCGACCGCCGCAACAGTCGGAGGCGCCTGCTTGATCGCTGTGCCGAGCTTGGCCGATCGCAGCGACAGCTGAGCCGAAACGACCTGCTGGTTCGCCGAGTCGATGCTCTGCCGGTCCTTGACGGTCGTGTTCGCACGGTTCGTCTGCGCCGCCGCGATCGCGTCACGGTCGGACACCAGCTTCGCCTGGTAGCTCGTGATCGACGAGCGATCGGCCTTGATCGCGCCAACCGTCGCTTGCGCCGTCGCGAGGACGGCCTGGTCCAGCCCGAGCTGGTAGTTGTCCTGGGAGGTCGTCTGGCTCAGCTGCTGGAGCCGCAGGGCGATCGAGTTCAGCGCGGCCTGATCGTTCGCCACCGCGTTCGAGTTCGATGCCTTGTCGGCAGTGAGAATCTGATTCCACTGGGTCTGGTCGAGCTGCAGCTGGCTCTGTGCGACGGAGTCGTTATGCAGACGCACCTGATCGTTCGCGACCGCGCTCTGGGCAAATGTCACCGCGGCCTGCGCAGCGTCGAGGTTCGCGTACGTGCCGAGGTCGGTCTTGAGCTGGGCGACAGCAGCCTTCTGATTACCGAGGTCGGTGCGAAGTTGCCGGTTCGCCTGCGCGATGCTCGTCGCCGCTGCGGCGAGGTCCATCGTCAGTTGCCGCTGCGCGTTCGCGAGCGAGACTCTGGCAGAGGTGATTTGCGCCGCGGTCTGACGCAGCGAGAGCGCGTCGGCGGCCCGCTGCTCCGCCGTCTCACCGGTGAGCGTGGTCTGCAGGTTCGCCTGCGCTTGCTGCAACCCCGCCTCGGCCTGCGCAACAGCGACCATGGCGTTGGTCGCGTCGATGCGAGCGAGCACCTGGCCCGCCTGCACGCGCTGTCCCTGCTTGACGTCGACCTCCGTCAGCTGGCCGGCGGTCTGGAAGCCGACCGAGATCGTCGCCGCAGCGACGATCGATCCGGAGGCCGAGACCGAAGACAGGACGACGCCACGCGCGACCGGCGCGGTACGGATCGTGCCGGCGGTGGTGGTGCTCGGCGTCGTCGAGCCGACAGCGAAGTAGGCGACGGCGGCGAGCCCGGCGACGGCCGCCGCGAGCACGATGTTCAGGAAGCGGTAGCGGCCCGTCGGCAGATGCGCCGCCGGCCCGACCTGCGGCAGACGGCCGGCGAGGCCCGAGAAGACGCTCACCGTGGGCCCCGGTCAGCAACGGACGTCGTGCCACGAACACTCGCAAGACGCAGTGAACGGGCCTGCGGCCGAGCAACGGTTCTCATCATCTGCTCCCAGAGCTCCCGGTTTGGGTTGCTGTACGTGGCTGCTTGCCGGTCGCTCGAGGAACCCGAAGCGGCAGTGGCACGAGAGACATTCTGGGTGCAATGTCGAAGAAATCCCTAAGAGAAAGCCGCTTGGGCGAACTGACCGAGAACGCTTCGACTCGCCAAGCCCTCAGTTGGCTCGAGCGCAGGCACGCTGGCCCAGCCGACGCCTGCTGAACCTGGTTCTCGCCGCAGGCGAAACCAGGTTCACGTCTTCGGCGTTCGCCGAAGCGCTTCCGACACGATCCTGGTTCCGGCTGCGCCGGCAACCAGGATCGATCATCCCTCTAGGGTGACTCCCGCACACCGTCCCAAGCGAGTCGACTCGGATGCTGTGTTCCGTAAGGAAATCTCCGTCGTCAATGCTCTCTCACTGTGATGGGACCGTTGGAACGCAGCTGAGTACCCCCAGCGGGATTCGAACCCGCGCTACCGGCGTGAAAGGCCGGCGTCCTAGGCCACTAGACGATGGGGGCGCAGGTGGAGAGTACCGTTGCCCCGTGCACGAGATTCGCCGCTTCGCAGACGACGACTTCGACCAGGTCTTCGAGCTGCTCGACACGCGCAGCCGCGCAGTGCTCGGCAGTTCCGAGGAGGAGCGGGGATATCTGCGCCGCAGGCTCGACGTGCCCGGGACCGACTCCTTCGTGGCGCTCGGCTCCGGCCGGATCGCCGGGCACGCAGCCCTCGGCGAGGATCAGGAAATCGCGGTCTGCGCAGCGGACGCTCGGTCCAGCGACGCGCTGTTCGAAACGGTCGAGGCGCGCGCGCGCGAGCGCGGCTTCGACCACCTGGCGCTCACCGCGGCGCCCGAGGATGAAGCGCTCTGCTCGCTCGCCCGCCGCACCGGCTTCGTGCTCGACCGTGAGATCTGGCGCATGTGGCGAACGCTCGACGGGGAACTTGCAGAGCCGCGCTGGGCGGACGGCGCGACGGTGCGCACCTACACCGACGACGACGGCGAGCAGGTGCACGCGCTGCTGGACGCTGCCTACGCGGGTTGGGACCGCGACTACGTGGCGCGCGGTCACGAGGGCTGGCTCGCGTTCATGACCCAACACGACGAGTTCGACCCGGCGTTGTGGTTTCTCGTCGAGCGCGACGGGGCGCTCGTCGGCTGCTCGCTGCACTGGGCTGCACACCAGAACCGCGGCTGGGTGAAGGACATCGTCGTTGCGGAAGGCGAACGCGGCCGCGGCCTCGGCAGGGCGCTCCTGCAGCATGCGTTCCGCGCCTACGCCGAACGTGGTGTCGAGCGCGTGGGGCTGAAGGTCGACTCATCGAACCCGACCGGAGCGCGGCAGCTCTACGAGTGCGTCGGCTTCGTCACCGACCGCCGCTACGAGATCTGGACGAAGACGCTGTGACCACGACATCGACCACCGTGTCGCTCCTACGCTGGTTGCGCCGGCAGCTGCGCGAGCCCGCGCCGCAGCGCGAGCGGCTCGAGGCGGCGATCGCGAACAACGACCCGCACGAGGCACGACGCCTCGTCGCCATGATGCCGTTCAACGAGGCACAGCGGCGGCACATCTCGGGGCTCTTGGACCAGTGGGAGCGCGACGCTTCGAACTAACCGCCACGCGATCTCGTCGTCGGTGACTGTAGGGGTGAAGGGTCTCGCCGTCATCGCCGGCCTGCTGGCCGCACTTGCCGTCGTGGGCGCGGCGCCCGCAACGGCACCGGTTCCCGGGCAGGTCGGAGCGCTGAAGGCACTTCGGCTGGCGCTCGCCGCCGGACGGATCGACGGCGCCGCCGCAAACGCGGGACGCGCCGAGATCGCCCGTGCGGCGCACCTCGCGCGCACGTTGCCGAGCGGCAGGCGCGAGCACGTGATCGTGGCTCTCGAGGAGCTCGCCGCGTTCTCGGGCCGCCTGACCGCACCGCGCACGCTTGCCTTGGTCGGCCAGCTGAAGGCGAATGACGACTACTTCGCGAAGCACTACGCGCCGGCGCCGAAGACCGACATCACCGACGCCGACGGGATCGTCTACCGGTACTTCCCGGGACGGTGCTTCGAGCTCCATCCGCTCGCGAACTTCGGTGCGCTGAACGCGCTCGTCGCTGCGAACAACGCGGTGGGCGCAAGCGCGCTCGCCGACGCGCTGATCGCGCGCGGCGTCTACCAGAAGGGCGGCGGAATCGGCTGGGAGTACTACTTCTCGTACGCGGGAGGGGGAGCACCGTGGCTCTCGGGCATGGCGCAAGCGGTTGCCGCGCAGGCGTTCGCGCGCACTGCGGCGCTCGTGCCCGACGAGGCGACAGCCCTGATGCAAGCGGCACGTGCCGCCTACCGCGCGATCCCCGGGCGGCTGCTGACGAGCGTCGCGGCCGGACCGTGGATCCGCCTCTATTCGTTTCAGTCCGTGCGCGTGCTGAACGCCCAGCTGCAGGCGGTGATCTCGCTGCAGGCGTATGCGGCCGCGGCGTCCGATCCCGACGCAGCGGCGCTCGCTGCGCGTATGCAGCAAGCGGCCGCGGCGACCCTGCCGAGCTTCGACACGGGCTACTGGACGTACTACTCGCTGCCGAACCAGCCGTCCCCGCTCGACTACCAGGAGTACGTGGTGCAGCTCCTGAAGCGGCTCGCCCCGAGCGACCCGCGGTTCGCCGACGCGGCGACGAGGTTCGCGGCCTACCAGCAGGAGCCGCCGGCGTTCAAGCTTGCAAACGGCGGCTTGGGGGCGCTGAGCTTCTGGCTCTCCAAGCCGGCCGGCGTGCAGGTCGACACGGCCGCGGGCCCGACCAAGCGCCTCGCCCTCGACGCCGGCTGGCACACGCTCACGTGGCCGGAGCCCAAACGGCCCGGCGTGTATCCCGTGCACGTGACCGCCGTCGACTGGGCATCGAACCGCGCATCGTTCGACGCGCTGCCCTTTGTGCGCGCGACGGCGGCCACGACCAAGACCGCAGCGCGCACGACGGCGGACGTTGCGCCAGCGGCCACCACGCCCTTCGTGGTCGGCGCCGGGCTCGACGACCCCTCGCAGGGCTCCGTGCTGCAGGCGCTCGGGCTGAGGGTCGCCCGGATCGGCGTCGTCTGGCCTGCCGGTGCAACGGTTCCCGATCCGGGCCTCCTCGCGGCGCTCCAGCGGCTGCCGGCGGGTCTCGGCACCGTCCTGGAACTGACCGCCTCGCCGCTGCCGGTCGACGACGCAGGCCGGGCGGCCCTCGCGCAGTACGCCGCGGCGCTCGCCCCGCAGACACCGGGCCTGCGGTCGCTCGTGCTCGAGCCCGCACCCTCGCTCGCAACGGCGAGTGACTACAGCGCTGCCTTCGCGCAGCTACGCCCGGCGGTGCAGGCAGCGGTGCCGGGCGCCGCCGTCGGGATCGCCCTCGACGGCAGCCAGGCGCCGGCCGCAACACTCGGCGCGCTCGGCGTGATCACCCCCGATGTGGTCGCGTTCCGGCCCGCCCCCGCGTCCGCGAACGGGTTGTGGACAGCGGCCAACGTGCCCCAGCTGAAAACGGCGATCACGGCGGCGGGCGGCGTCGCACCGGCAGTACTGCTCGACGGCGGAGCAGCGCCGACCCCCGCGACGATCGCGGCCGCGGCCTGCGGCTCGCAGATCGCGGGCATGCTCCTCGACCGGTTGAGTGACGCGACCGGCCCCGTGGCGGCCGCCGCCGTCTCGGCGCAGCGCGGGGCGCTCGTCTGCCCGGGCCACCAGACCCAGGTGCAGGCGACGCAGCTTGCGTTCCCCACGTCGCTTGCCGCGCCCGTGACCGTCCAGTTCGGCTGCAGCGTCGACTGCCTCTACCTCGTGACGCTCGACGGCCCCGACGGCAAGCCGGTCGTCGCCAAGCGGGGCGGGCTACCCGGTGGCGCGGGGCCGCAGACGATCGCGCTGCCGGCCGCGAAGCTCGCCGCAGGCCCCTACACCGTCGGCGTGCGGCTCGTCGCCGCGGTGAACCCCGGCGCGGTGACGCAGCTCGAGAGCGCCCCGGTCTCCCCTTAGCTCTTGGGCTTGCGGCGCACCGTCTGGAGGCCGAAGGCGGCGCCCGAGGCAAAGAGCTCGTCAGGGTCGACCTCGCCGAGCCAGCCGATGAAGTGCGTCTCCGGATCGGCCTCGGTCGAGCCGTAGACCGCCGTCCGCCCCGCATCGAGCTGGCGGTGCAGGTCGTCACCGCGCTCGAGGGCGGCGAGACGTTCCTCGACCGCGCTCCCTTCCGCGTACCCTTTGCCCATAGAGGGCAGCGTACTCCGCGTGCCCTACCCGGAGAACCGGGGCCGGTAGCTCAGTTGGTAGAGCAGGGGACTTTTAATCCCAAGGTCGCAGGTTCGATCCCTGCCCGGCCCACTTGTTCAGACGTTGCGCGAACCGCGCACGCGGTGTGCCGCACAGACAGTCAGGCTTCGCAGGCGACGGCGATCTCGAGGGCTTCGCAAATCTGACGCATTCGCTCATCGCTGAGTCGGCCAAGGCGCTCGACGAGCGTTCCGAGCGAGACGCTCTCGACCGAGTCGAGGTTGACGACCGAAGTCCGCGGGACGGGGTCCTCGCCAGGCTCGAGCAGCACCTCACTCGGAATACCGCGGATCGTCGTTGTACATGGGCCGATCAGCGTCCGTCGAAGCCGCGGAATCGCCGCGTCTCGAGACAGCACCACGACCGGCCGCCGTCCGATCTCTGCGAGCTCACACCACCAGACTTCTCCACGCGCCGGCAGTGCCGTCACGACGCGCCGGCAGCCGTCCGAAATGAGGCGAGGTTTCCCCACTCGTCGTCCGCGTCGAGCGGGACACGGTCGTAAGCCGCGTAGGCAGCGTCGATCTCACCCGTGCGGTGGCGGGCGACCAGAGCACCGAGCGCCTCATCGATCAGCGCGGCATCCGCCAGCTCCGAACGCGTCCGCCGCGCCGTCGCAAGCAACTGCTCGTCGACCGTGGTGCTGATCCTGACGCGCGCCATCCCATGCTTATACCACATATGTGGCACGAACGTGGCATGGTGGGCGTCGGCGCTCCGTCAGACCTGCAGTGCCGGCCCACCGAGAAGGCGGTGGTTTGCGCAATGTCTGGTTCCGCCCACTACGAACTATCTGGCCGCACGGCCGAGCACGCCGAGAGGTGAGCTCAGCCGGCCCGGCCGGCCGTGTAGCGGCGCCTGCGGCGAAGATCGCGACCTTGACGACGCGGGGCCGTCAAAGCCACAGCATCCCATGACCTTCCGTGCGGTCACGCTTCGGCGCACGACAACAGCTCACGTCTCGACGTTGCGTGCTGACGGGAGCACTGCAGCGGCCGCCGGCGTCGCGAGGGCTTGAGCTCGCGTCGCGGGCGCAGGCAGCTTGAGGCAGAAGACGACACCGAGCGCCGGTGCGAGGGCGCTGATCGTCAGGGCGGTCTTCAAGTCGACCGCGTCGGCGATGGCGCCGGCTATGACGGCGGCGACGCCTCCGATGCCCATCGCCAGACCGACCGAGAGGCCGGACGCCATGCCGACGTGCCGCGGCAGGTAAAGCTGGCTCAGCACCATCGTCACACCGAAGGTGCCGACGACGCAGACGCCGACCA
>Ga0307373_10008374_pt1 | contig 15771 bp, 8 predicted proteins | sample OX2MG_FD_202534 | JGI IMG/M metagenome (GOLD analysis project Ga0307373, IMG submission 202534) | Soil microbial communities from Risofladan, Vaasa, Finland - OX-2 | ecosystem: Environmental > Terrestrial > Soil > Coastal area > Acid sulfate soil | place: Finland: Risofladan, Vaasa | collected... | reverse complement strand
CGCTCGAGGTCGGGCACTTTGACCTGGATGCGATGAGTCAGCCGCTCGTCGCTGCTTTCCGGAACGGGCAGTTGAAGCTCGTAAACCCCCTCCTTGCGCGCGGTGAATTGGCCCCGGTAATAACCGGCGCGCAAGGGATCGGCGGCCAGCCGAATGGTTTCCAGCGTGCTGTCGGGGAGGCCGACTTCGAGCAGTACCTGCGCCGATTCGAGCGGTTCCAACCGGGCGTTGGTCAGGCGGGCACTGACGGTCACGGTGCTCCCCAAGAGATAACGGTCGCCGGCGATCAGGATGCCGCGGTGCGAGCCGCGCGTCAGGCGGCGCTGGGTCACATGACGAATCAGCTTAGTGTAGAAGCGTTCGAAGTACGCTTCGTCCTCGGCGCGGAGCCGCCACATCTCGCCGCTGCCGAGGAAAAACACCAGGCCGGAGCCGTAGTCCTGGCCGACGAAATAAGGCGGCTGCCGCCCGCCGTCGGCCGAGGCCGGATCGGAAAACCGGGCATAGACCGTGGCGCCGTCTTTTTCTCGTTTCACCGCGTAGTGGCCGAAGACGCCGGGGAATTCAGACCAAGCGCGGGCCGAGGCGGCGGCCGAGTCCTCGATGCGGAGGAACTCCGCTTCCTGGCCCTCACGCGTGAACTCGATCGGCCAGGGGCTCTTCGAGCCAAAGCGGGCGTCGTCGAGCACCGCGAATCGCCGGTGGAAGACCACGGGATAAAGCTCGCGAAGCTTGTTACCCACGCGCGAGTCCTGCACCCATTGGTCCGTGTTCACGGGGCCCGCGATGACGATCAGGCCGCCCGCCTGGTCGTTTACCCAGCGATTCATCAGGTCTTGTTCCGCCGCCGTCAATCGGCCCCAGTCGGGGTCGATGGCCACGATCGAGTCGTACTCGAAGAGCTCCTCGATCGTGGCGGGGAACTCCAGGAGGATCTCGTGGGCATCTTGCGAGAGCCCCTCGGCGCCGGTCTGCAAAAGGACATCGACGACGACGTTGCGGTCGCGCCGCAGTTGGTTGCGCAGGAATTGGTACTCGCGCGACGGGCCGCCGGCGAACAGCAGCACTTTCGTCTTGTGATCGACCACCTCCACGTCGACTTCCTGCCGGTCGTCCGCGGCCTGGTGGTCCTCCCGCGGCGCCTTGACGCGCAACCGCAGCGTGCGCCGGCCGACTTTTTCGGGTACGAGCTCGAAGCGGACGGGCACTTGCTCGCCGTCGCCGCCCAAAGTGAGCTGCTGCGTGCCCTCGATTTTTTCAGGCTGGCCGGCGGGGCCGCCCGCGTCGTGAGAAATGAGTTCGACCGCCACGTTCCTACCGGCCAGCCCCTCGGCCTGGATCTGGCCCGTCACCGCGAAGCGGTCGCCGGGGTACGCCCGCGCCGGCGCCAAAAGATCGCTGACGCGGACATTGACCGGCTGCGAAAGCGAGCCGACGCCGACGGGGTAGATCGGCACGCGGCGCTCGCGCGCGAGCGCGACGACCGCCGAGGGTTCGAGACCGGCGTTCTGCTGGCCGTCGGTGAAGACGACGACCCCTGCCACCGGCGCGCCGGGGTCGGCCTCGATCGCGTCGCCCAGTGCCTGGCCCAGCCGCGTCGAGGTGCCCTGCGGCGATAGCACCTGGTCCCAATCGACCGATTTGGGATCGTTCGTGTCCTCGGCGGCAGCGGGCCGCCCCGGCGTCAACTTCGAGAACCGGGCCACGGTGGCCGTTCGCTCGTCGAAGCACATCACGTGTACGTCGTGCCGCTGGCGCATGCGCTCGAGAAACGGGCTCTGGACGAATGCGGCCGTCACTTGTTGAGCGCGGCTGGGCTCGGCCGGGACCGGTGAGGCGTCGGCGTCGTGCAGGGCCATGCTCAGACTGGTGTCGACCAACAGCAGCACACGCGAGTTTTGGACCTGGTCGGTTTCGTTCCGCCAGCGCGGCTCCAGGTAGATCAATAGCAGCCCCACGAACACCGTCAAGCGGAGGCAAGTCAAGAAGCCGCTCACGAGGCCGTGCAACTCGGCCGTGTCGCGGCGATAGGCGTAGATCACGTAGGCGGCGATCGCCGCCAATGCCGCCAGCGGCGGCAGCCAATCGGCCGACGATTGGATGCGTCCCCACTCGAACGTCGAGCGAAACGTTCCCTCGGCAAGTAATGGCAAGGCGACGAACATCTACACCATCGCCTCCCGTTTCGGATGGTAGCTGGCGGCGTAGGCCAACCATTGCTCGCCCAGCAGAAGCCCCACAAGCGCGTAGAGAAACCACGGACTCAGGCTCTTGTCCGCCAGGTCCGCGGCCGCCATGTGGAACTCATCGGCCTGGCGGTATTCGAAATGAATTCCCTTGAGCTTCGTCGCCAGCTCCTCGCCGCTGACGGTGGCCAGGTTGCCTTCGCTGGCATCGACGTTGAAAGCCAGGCGGCGCTCCTCGGACTGGTTTTCGGTGGTCGTCAATTCCAGACGGTATTCGCCGGCCACCAGGGCTTCGGGAAAAGAGACCCTCACGAGATGACTGTCCGGCACGGGTGCGGCGTCGCTGGTGAGCGAGCCGGCGTCACTGGGCGGCGGCGGTTCGCCGGCCGTGGCCGGCGTGCGCGCCGCGATGGCCGCGACGGCCGGCAGGACCAATCGCGCCCGTGGTTGATAATGCGCAGGGTCGAGGTCGCGCTCGACGACCGCGCCGACGGTGTGGTTCGCCTGGCCGCGGTCGGGCGGCGCCAGGTACGCTTGCAGCTCGAGCGACGTAACGACGAAGCTTGGATTGCGGCCCCAATTGTTCCACTGCGGCGCGGCGGTCGTCATGAAGGCCACCACGCGCCCCTCGCCGAACTCGCGCGCGACCACCAAGGGAGCGCCATTACGTAATCGAGCGATCACCTGGCTGGTCGAGCCGGTCTCGGCCTTCCACAGCTTGGGGGCCGAGAAGTACCAATCGATCAGCACGGCGTTCAGGTAACTGTTTCGCTCACCGGCAAAATGCGCGAAGATGGGGTGCTCACTTACTTCCAGATCGGCGCCCTTCTCCAAGCGGTCGACGAGCAATTGCGTTTTGGTCACCAGCGGCAAGGGAAACATACCCTGGCCGTCACGGTAGAGTTGATCGTTGTAAAAAACCGCCCGGCAACGGTCGCCCAGGAACAAGCCTACGCCGCCCCCGGAGCGAACATAGTCCTCCAGAGCGGCGACCGCGGCGTGGTCCAGGCGATCGACGTTCAACAGATAGATCGCCTGGAATTCATCAAGGCGATTGACGTTCAGAAAGCTCGTCGGCTCGATCCGGGGATCGATACCCGTCTTCACGGCGCCACCCGGCGCCAGGGCCGCGGCCAGGTAGCGCGCGTTCGTGGCGTCCGGTTCTCCATCGACCAGGAGCACCGGCACACCCCCAGGCAGGTCGACTACGCAGTAGCGAACGTTGTCGGCCGCGAGCGTGTCGCCGCCCAGACTGGCGGTCACCAGGTGATCGCCGGCGCTGGCGAAATAGACCGGAAACCGCCGCGTCTCGCTCTCGCCCGGCGGGATCTCGTCGATCGCCAGCGCCGGCCGGGCCTGGTCGTCCTCTTGCAACAAGACCGAGACACCTTCGACTAGAGCGCTGCCGTAATTCGTCACCGTGACGTCGAGGTACAAGGGGACGCCGGCCGCGCGGGTGCCGCCGGCGGGCTCCAGCGCGGAGATCGCCAGATTGGCATGGGCGCCGTCGGCGCAGTTGATCAACCGCAGTTGTGCTTTGGCTGTTTCAAGGCGCGCGAGCGCCGCTGCCAATTCGTCCGGCTCATCCCATTCCTTGGCGCGGAAGTCCGAAACCAGGTAAACCACGCGGTCCTCGCCCTTGGTATCCCCGAACAACTGCTCGATCGCCTCCAGCGCGCCCGCGGGTCCGACGGACAACTGCGAGGGACCGATCGGTTTGAGCAGCTCCTGGAGCCGCCGGCCGAAATCGGTGGTGACTTTTTCGGCCTGCAAGTCGGGTTGTGTGCCCGCGCGGCCAGGCCGCGCGCGGGAAAACCGCAGCAACGTGAAGCTCTGCGCCCGGGGCTGCCGAGCCACTTCGTCGCCGATCCGTTCGACGACCCGGCGCGCCTTGTCGAACGCAGTGGAATCCGCCTGGCGATCGCCCATCGAATAACTGTCGTCCAGGAGCACGATGTGGTGCGTCTTACTCCCTCCCAACAACTGGCTGAGTCCCTTGCAGCCCAAGGGTTGCGCCACGATCAAGACCACCGCCGCGACGGCGGCCATCCGCAACAAGAGCAGCAGCAACTCTTTGAGACGCACCCAGGTGCTATTCTTGCGCTGGCTCGCCAGCAGGAATTCCATCGCCGCCCACTCGACCCGTCGGTGCCGCAGAAGGTTGATGAGGTGGATCACGATCGGCACGGTCACGATCGCGAGTCCCCAGAGCAACAGTGGGTGGAGGAACGATGTCACGGGAGTGGTGAGTCGTGAGTGGTGACTTCAGTTACGGCTGTGCATTCCCAGTCGGCTGCACAGGAAGGCGGCCAGTGCCGCGTCCAACGGCTGGCTGGTGCGGACCAGGGCGTAATCGACCACGTTCTTGGCGCAGCCCCGGCGAACCTCGTCGAGGTAGGCCCCCAGTGACTGCAAGTAGCCCTCTCGAAGCGCGCGGGGGTTACAGTTGACGAGCTCGGGCGATTCCAAACCCTCGAACCGCGTCGGTCCGGCAAAGGGGAAATCCAGTTCGTCGTCGTCGAGCACGTGGACCACCATCACGTCGTGGCCGCGCTGCCGCAACAGCCGCAGGCCCTTGAACAGGCCGGCGCGCTCCACCAGCAGGTCCGATACCAAAAGCACCATCCCGCGGCGCGGGTAACTCTCGGCCACGTGCCGCAGGATGCGGTACAGGTCGGTCTTTTGCTTGGGTGCACTGACGTCGAGCGCCGCGATCACCGATTGCAGGTGGTTCCGCTTGCTCCGCAGGGGCACGGTCGTTCGAGCGGATTCGTCGAACGCCACGCAACCCACCGCGTCCTGCTGCCGTAGCAGCAGGTAGGCCAGGCTCACGGCGACCGTGCTGGCATATTCGTACTTGCTCATCGCGCCCGAACCGTAACGCATGCTGCCGGAGACGTCGACCAGGAGCGTACAACGCAGGTTCGTCTCTTCCTCGTACTGCTTTACGTAGTAACGGTCCTGCTTGGCCCAGACTTTCCAGTCGATTCGCCGCAAGTCGTCGCCCTGCGCGTACTCGCGGTGCTGCAGGAATTCGACCGATTGCCCGAAATAGGGGCTGCGGTGAACGCCCGACAAGAAACCCTCGACGACGTAGCGGGCGCGGACGTCGAGCCGCGCGATCCGCTTGATCGCCTCAGGATGCAAAAATCTTTTGGAACCGGGCGTCACGCGTGAGCTCGTCTTCCTTGGTGGGGGTGATCGCGATCAATCGGTCTACCAGCGAGTCGGTGGTGACGCCGTCGCTCTCGGCGGCGAAGTTGACCACCAGCCGGTGCCTCAATACCGGCCGGGCCAGGGCCTGCACGTCGTCGGTCGAGACGTGCGTGCGGCCGTGCAACAAGGCCCGCGCCTTGCCGCCCAAGATCAAGTTCTGCACGGCCCGCGGGCCGGCGCCCCAGGTCAACTGGTCCTCGACGAAGTCGGGAGCGCCGACCTCGCCCACCCGCGTCTGCCGCACCAACGCCAGGGCATAACGGACGACGTGGTCGGAGACGGGCACCTCGCGGACGATTCGCTGCAACTGGATGATTTCCTCCGCCGTCAGCACCGGCGCGATATCGTCGGCCAGTGCGCCGGTCGTCCGGCGCGCGATTTCGAACTCCTCATCGAACGACGGGTAACGCACGAAGACCTTGAACATGAAGCGGTCCTGCTGCGCCTCAGGCAACGGGTACGTGCCTTCCTGCTCGATCGGGTTCTGAGTGGCCAACACGAAGAACGGGTCGGGCAGCGTGTGCCGCACGCGGCCGGCGGTCACTTGCCGCTCTTGCATCGCCTCCAGCAGCGCGGCCTGCGTCTTGGGTGGAGTGCGGTTGATTTCGTCGGCCAGGACGACGTTGGCGAACAGGGGTCCTTCGAGAAAGCGAAATTCGCGGGAACCCGTATCGCGGTTTTGCTGCAAGATCTCGGTGCCGGTCACATCGGCGGGCATCAGGTCGGGCGTGAACTGGATGCGGCTGAACGAGAGGTTCAGCGTCCGCGCCAAGGTGCTGATCATCAGCGTCTTGGCCAGGCCTGGCACGCCTTCGAGCAGGCAGTGGCCGCGGCTGAACAACGAAATCAACAGTTCCTCGATGACGTGGCTCTGCCCGACGATCACCTGCGCGAGCTGTGTCAGTATTTTCTCGCGGGCGTCGCCCAGCTTGCGGATCGAAGTGGAATCTTGGTCAATTGTCATTGGTCACTTGTCAGTTGTCATTGGTCACTTGTCACCTACTCGTTACCACGCTCCGCCGACCCGCTGCGCGGGTGCCCCGAACGCATCTTCGGCCGCTCCGCGGCCCCGTCTCGAAACCCCGTCTCGCCTCACCGGCCTACGAGCACCTCATGGCCCCTCACCCCTCACCTCTGATAAATCGGCAGCGTGCCGTTTTCCAACTGCAATATGGTGAGGTTGACGGCGGTGGTGTAAATCGGTCCGATGTAGCCCTGAGCCCAGGAACCGTTGGGACTGGCTTCCGCGGCGAGCTTGGCGTAGACCTTGTCGCGGTACTCTTCCCACTTCTTGCCCCCCTCGCGATAACAGACCTGCCCGAAGTAGTAGTGGGCGTAATGCCAGTGGCCGAAGCTCTCGTTCTGGATGTTGTCGAGATTGCGCTGGCAGTAATCCAGGAGCTTGGGGACGTACTCGCTGTCGTAGTCGCCCGCATTGAACAAACAGGCGATTGCCGCGGCCGAGATCGCGGGTCGGCCGCCCCCGCCCTTGGAACTATACTGCACGCCTCCGTCGGGCAGGGTGCAGTCGCGGATGTATTTGACGGCATTGTCGATGATTTCCTTGGGGACGGGTATGCCGGCATTGCGGCAGCCGCGCAGCCCTTGGACCTGGGTGATCGTGGTCGAGCCTTCGTCGAAGCCGTGGCCGTCCTTGGCGCTCACGTACCCCCAACCTCCGGCGAGGGTCTGGGCCTCCCCGGTGAATTGCACGGCCCGAGTGAGCACATCGATCAATTCCTCTCGTCGCTCCTGGTCTTCCTCCTCGCCCAGCACCTGCGAGAGGAACAGCATCGAGTAGCCGTGGCCATAGGTGTACCGGTCGTCCCCCTTGGGGTCGCCAATCAAACCATTGGACCGGCTGCGTCGGACCAGGTACTCGACGGCCTTGCGGATCTGCTCGCTGTACTTTCCTTGGGTCGTGGTCGAGCCTTCGGCCAAGAGCGCCGTACCGGCCAGGGCCGTCATGGCCGCGGGATAACGCCCCTCATTGGCGGTCCAATGTCCTTGGCGCGACTGCGTGTTGGCAACCCAATCGAGCCCGCGCGAAACCACTTTCGCGATCTTGGCGTCGCGATGGGCGGCGCCGGCCGGCTGAGCCGCGGCACCCATCAGCACCGTGGCGATAGCCACGGCGGCCAGCGATTTTCTATTGGTCATTTTTGAGATCCAACGGCGGTGAGGAGGTGAGGAGGTGAGGACGACGCTGCGCATCCGCATTTCTCGTCTTCCCCTCATCCCCTCATCCCATAATCTCCTCATCTCCTCATCTCCTCATTCCTTTCATTCGTTTCGTTCGTTTCAGCGAGCAAGACTACTGCTTCTTCTCCGGAAGCGGCGCCGCAACCGGCTTGTCGTCCGGGTAGGGCTGGTCGGTGAACACCAGCTTGATGCTCGTGCGCGGTGCGCGGACCAGAACTTCGCGCCGCGCCGGATCGCCTTCGACCTCGACGCCGACCACGCCCGGTTGTGTCTGTAAGTCGTCGTCCACAATGCTCCGCCCGCTTCGCTTGTCGAGGCAAAGCAGCTTGCCCGTCGGATTGCCTGCCGCGCCCTGCCGCTGCCTGATCGACGTCAACAGCAGAACGGGCAAATCCGCCGGTTGATTGAGCGAGAGGAGCTGGTTCTCGATCGGCTTCGAATAGGCCTTGGTCCCCGTCGCGCGCTCGAAGCCGTGGACGGTGCCGTTGATCACACTCGTGCCCATCATCCCCTGCGTCGCGAACTGCATGTTGCGCTGCTTCGCCGGACGGTTGGTGATCAGCAGGTCGTGGGTCTCGCCGCGGAGCAGATGAATCTCATGCATCAACGGCTCAGGGTCCACTTGCGCGTCGATCGATGCCTTGCCGTCGGCGAGCGACATCAATACGAAGTGCCCGCTCTTTTCGAGCACCCCGATCGCGTCGTCACCGGCCAGCGCCCGCTGGGCATCGGCGTCGAAGGGGCGCTGCCAGACATCGGCCTGCGTCCAGGGGTCGAACAGCTTGAGCGTGAACTTTGCGAGCGGCGCGTCAACCTCAGTCCAGACGAGCAGCATCCGGCCCAAGGTGGCCAGGCGTTCGTCGGACCGCGCCGGCACCTGGCGCCGGCCAAGCTCGAACCCGTCGATGGCGCGCAGCACCACCGCCTCGGTTGCGTTCGGTTCGACGACGAACAACAACTCCTCGTCGCCGAACAGCTCGCACCCCGTGGGGAATTCGCGCCGCACCCAGAGCGTTTCGCCCGTCAGCGGATCGACGGCAGTGAGGTTGCGCCGCCTTTGGAACACGACGCAGCCGGCGATGATCGGACCCGCGCCGACCGCGCTGGCGGCGCGTACCATGCCGCCAAAGTTTCTTTGACGCATGTTGAATTGCACCTGCACCTGCAACGGCATTCCGGCGGCCATCATGTTCGACGAATCGCCCAGATCCTGGGTCCAGAGGATGCGCGGGCCCGTTTGATTCGGCGCGCCGAGCGTGTCGATGGCCATCAACTGCAATCCGCTCGAGACGAGCAGCAAGTGCCCATCCTCGCGAGCATGGCTGACCATCGGGAAACCGCCATTGGCGGCAATTTCGTTGCGGTCGCGCAACGAAACTCGCCAGCGCTCGTGGCCCAGGCCGTCGCGCCCCACCAGCGCGGGGTTGTTCTGGTCGTACTCGACGCTCGTGCGGCTGAAAAGCGGGCGCACCCGGCCACGCAACTCGATCGGAACGTATCGGTTTCCGTTGGACGATTGGCCCAATTGGTTTTCCGTGTTGACCTGGCCGGTGGGCCAGTGCCACGCGCCCGCCAAGCGCTGTTTCAAGACGCTCTCGGCCGGAAGTTCTTCGACCAATTGCCGCCCGGTCTTGCCGTCAAGGCAGACTTCGTCCGCCCACTCGCCGGCCAATCGCCGGTAGTAGCAAGCCGCGTCGTCGTCGCGGCCGGCGCGGGCCAGCAGCTCAGCCAGGCGGGCAACGGCCAAACGCTTCCGGCCGGGGCCTGACGAACGTTCGCTTTCGCGCAGCCAGCGTTCCGCTTCCAGAAACGCCCCGCTTTCGATCAGCTTTTCCGCCAGGTGGCTCCGCGCCGCCTCGGACAGCGGATGACCGTCGAAATAACTGAGAAACTCGCGCAAGGGAGCGGGATCCGTGGCGGCCTCGGCCGCTTCGAGGCGGACCGCCAACACGGCGTCGAGCCGGGGCAGCAGGTCCGGCTTGCACGCCTCGCGCAGCCCGGCAAGCCGCGCGCGAACCCAACGATCGCGCCGCACCGAAAGCCCGCCGTCGAGCCGCTCAAGCACACCGCTCGGCGGGCCCAAATCGACCAGACGCAAGTAGGCCGCCAGCGCCGCTTCGGCCTCGCCCGCTTGTTGCAAGCCCGTCGCCAATAATCGCAGGTACGCCGCGCGCGAGCTCGGCGATTCGGCCAACCGCTCGATTTCGTCGAGGTGAATTCGGTGCGCCGCGAAATCGAGCCGCAGTCCTTCGAGCAATGCGTCGATCAGAAGCTCGCGGGTGCGCGGTTCGGGCTTGATCTCGAACGACCGGCGCAACTGGGCGACCGATTCGTCGAGACGACCTTCGTCCAACAGCAACTCGCCCTGCCGAGCCAGCGCCTCGGCGTCGTCGGGGTGCTGCGCCAAGACGGCTGCGACCTGCCGGCGAAGGTCTTCCAGTTGGTGGAAGCTTTCCAGGGATTCGACCCCCTGTGAAATGACCGCGCCCTGGTAGCAGATCAGGTTGCCCGGCACCGTGCCGCCGCGCGACTTCGACCGCGCGACGATCCGGCCGGCCGCGAGGTCGACGACCGCCACCTCGGCCGAGGTGAGCGGCAGGTAATAGCGCTCGCCGTCGAAAAACCCCCTGCCGCTGGGCGCGCTTCCATCGGGCAGGTTCAAGGTCGGGACCGTCCAAGTCGATTTACCGTCGGCCAAACGATAAGACCGCAGGCCATGGCGGCCGACCACCAGCGCCTCATCGTCGTGGACGCAGCCCACGTACAATCCATCGTCACGTGGTACCTGCCAGACGAGCTTCCCGTCAAGGAGATTCAGACAGTGCAAATGGCGCGATTCAATGGGTGTCAGCAGCACGTGTCCCGCGGCGATTGTCACTGTGGCGTCGCCCCAGTGATCGTTGTCGGCAGCCTCGTCGCCGGCGAACCCCTGCATCCGTAGTATGCGGCTCTGGAAGAGATCGACGGCGCGGGGGTACTCGTAACCCCACAAGAGCGACCGTGTCGCCAGGTCGACGGCCACGGCGGCGCCGGTCGACGTGGGGCAGACCAGGATGCCGTCGGCGTACGAGGGGGTCGCGCCGGCGAACCGCCGCATCGGGTCTTCCTGCACACCGACGGGCACGGCGGCCAGTTGCTGCGACCACTCGACCTGTCCGTCGTTTTTAGGATCGAGCACGAACAAGCGGATTTCACCCTTGGTCTCCGCCAGCACATAGAGTTTGCCGGCCAGAGGCAAGGGCGGGCCGAGAAAAAACGACCCTGCCAGAGGCAACTGGCCGTCGCCCAGGGGTCCGCCCACGCTCCATTTGAGCTTTCCCTCGGTGGCAATTTCGTACGCGGCCAGCCGATTGTACGATCGCGTCGTCAAGGTCTGCTGAAATCCTCCGTTGTTGATGATCCAACGTTGCCGCTGCCGGAAACCACCTCCCATACCCATCATCGGCACTGTGGGGGGCTGGATGTCGAGGTCTTCCACGCAGTACACTGTGTCGCCGTCGCTCGAAAGCGCGCCGTAAACGGCGTCGTCCCAGACACGTTGTTCCAGCCAATCCACCAGCGAATTCGCCCCCTGCGGTACCGGTGGCCCTGCTACCGACCCGGCCCCTGCGACCGACCCTGTCCCTCCGGCCGAATCGAGCAATTCCTCGACCGCTTTGTCGACCGGGGCGTACCAGATTCGCTTGCCGGTGCGAAAATCCACCGCTTCCAATCCGGCGACCGAACGCATGAAGACGTAGTCCTTCACGGCCAGCGGATGCAGCCCCGGCACCACGCGCCCCCCCTCCTCGAGGAACCTCTCACGAAGTTGTCCCAACAGCTTTTCAACGTGCGGATCGTTGGCGTTGGGGATTTCCCAGCGCCGGTTCAATAGTGGGCTGCTTCCCAAACTGGTTGCGTTACGCGCGGGGCTTCCACGGTACATGGCCCACTGCTCGGCCCCCGCGGCCGGCGTCGGATGAATTCGCGCCCCAAGGGTTTGCTCGAGCCAGGGGATCGCCTGGGCCGAATTGACAGGCGGTTTTTGCGGACGATCCGCGACGATCAGTTCGGCGTTGGGGTAAGAATCCTTGAGCTTCACCAATGTTTCGACCGCCGGCTCGGTGAGCCCGGCGCGGGCCCAACAGACGGCGAGTTTCAAGAGCAAGTTCGGCCCGTACTCGGCCGCGGCGGTGGGTGTGTCGCGCAGCCGCCGCAGGCACAAAGCGGCCGCCAGGGGGTGCCCCTGCTCCATTTCGGCGGTGCCAAGGAGGTAGGTTGCTTCATATCCGGCCTTGGAATGGAAGAACTGCCGCGAAACCGCGGCCAGAGCTGCGGTGCCGCCGCTTTGAACGGCTTGATCGAGCATCCGGCGGGCACGGGCGCCGTACTCCAACTCATAAGCCTCACGTCCGGCGAGGGGCATTTCGCCGATCAGTTGTTGCGCCTCGCTCTTGAGGCTGCGAACCACCGGGCCTCTCCCTTTGTGCTGGAAGAAAAAGTCTTCGGGCGTCTCCTCGTAATCGAGAATTCGGCCGAGCAAGCGCACCGCTTCGCTGTAGCGCTTTTCAGGCACGCACTTCTGCGCCTCTTGGTACAACTGCCGCAAGGGCCGCGGGGCCAGATTGAAAGGACTGTTGGCGGCGGCGTCATCGGCACCGGGCTCGTCCTCTTGAGCGACCGCATTCGGCCCCGTCGCCGAAAGCAGCGCAATCGACAATGAAAAACACGAAAATGCAAAGAAGAGGGTTGGCCGCACCGTAGCGGAAAGTCGCACGATCTCCCGAAGTTCCATGCTCGCCACTCCTTTAGACTCCGCCTACGCGAGTTAGTCGCCGCAGCCCTCACGAAAGTTCACAAAACGTCCTAAATCGCTATTACTCAATATCTTACACGATGCGTTCCCCCTGGGCAAGGAACGCGCGATTGGCGACTCAATCGCCGGGCTCCACCAGCGCGATCGGAGCGGAATTGGCGAAAACGCGGCCGTCACAGCCGGAATTTCCCTGTTTTTCGATGTAATTTGGGGTTTTCTGGGTTGCTTTTTCAATTTTGTCGATTTTAATCATCGCGTCCCCTTGAACGGACGATCGTTAACGTTTCACTATTCTCTAGACCCGCAGGGAGAGTTACCGAACCATGGCGAAAGCCCCCGCGACCGCAGCAAAGAAAACAGCGAAGGCCCCTAGCAAGAGCGAAGTTCTGGCCAGCATTGCCGGTACCACGAACTTGTCGAAGAAGGACGTGGCTGCCGTCCTCGAAGCCTTGGGTGGTGAAATCAAGAAAGCGCTCGGCAAGAAGGGCCCCGGCGTGTTCCAGATTCATGGCCTGATCAAAATCAGCAAGAAGCACGTCCCTGCCAAGCCGGCCCGCAAGAACGCTCCCGATCCGTTTAACCCGGGCCAGTTCCGCGACTACGCTGCCAAGCCCGCCTCCGTCAAGGTCAAGGTCAACGCCTTGAAGAACCTCAAGGCGATGGCTTGATCGGCATCACGCTCGAATAATTCTTTCGGCAACGTGCCTTCCGGCAATGGCCGGGCTCACTGGCAACTTGCCCGGCACGCTCGATCGCAGAGCGTGCCGGGCTCTTTCTGATCTTCAACTCGCAATCAATCGCCATATCCCCTTTCAATAGTCGGCGATCGACCCGTCCTTTAGCCTTCCGTATACGGGCCATTTCCAATCGAACGGTTCCTGTGACGCTTTTTCCATCGCCGCCTCGTCGATCTCGACCCCCAGCCCCGGACCCGGCGGCAGGGCGACGTATCCGTCGGCGTCCAGCTCCCACGGCATCCGCATCCACTCCCTGGGTGTGATGTCGGGGTAGCCCTCGTGAATCAAGAACAACGGCACCGCGGCCGACGCATGCAGGCTGGCCGCCAGTCCCAGAAACGTGTTCGTGTTGTGCGGCGCCAGCGGCACGAAGAACGCCTCGGCCAATGCCGCGATCTTCCACATCTGGCTGATTCCACCTGAGTGCGTCACGTCGGGCTGCACGATGTCGATCGCCCGCTCGGTCAGGTACGGGATGAATTCCCAGATCGTCCGGTCGCGTTCGCCTGTGGCCAGCGGAATGCGGATCGCCTCCTTGAGCCGCTTGAAGACTTCGATGTTGCCCGGCACCGCCACTTCCTCCAGGAACAGCACGTCGTAGGGCTGGATCGCGGCCGCGAATTGAATCAATGTCGCGGGCGGCACGGCGCAATGCGCGTCGAACATCACCGTGCCGTCGGCCCCGACCATTTTGCGGGCGGCCTCGACGGCGCCTTTCATGCGCTCGATGTCGGGCGGGCTTGCCGAGTGCTCATAAATTCCGTGCGGCGGCGCTTTGTGCGCCTTGGGTGTGGGGTACATGCGAATTCGATCGCGACACGGCCCACCCAGCAGCCGATAAACCGGCACGCCCCATAGCTTGCCCGTGATGTCCCAAAGACAAACGTCCAGCGCCGAGATCGTGTGGACCATGAACGGTCCGCCACGCATGTCGCGGTGGGCCCGGTAGAGTTTCTGCCAGAGGTACTCGATGCGGGTGGGGTTCTCGCCTTCGAGCAACTGAAAGAGCGATTTTGTCAGAGCCACCGCAGCGGTCGGTTCGAGCGCCGCCAATTCGCTCATGCCCGCGATTCCGTGGTTGGTCTCGATCTTGACGAACACGCGTCCGCGCCATGGGTACGTTTTCACCCCGGTGATCTTGATCGTCGAGGTGCGGTCGGCGACCTGCGCGGCCGGGTTGTTTTCCTGCGCGAGCAGGTTGGCGGCAAGCAGTCCGCCCGCGGCGGCGGCACCCATCGAGGCCAACAAGTCGCGACGGCCGAACGTTCCGGAAGGGGTAGAAATTTGCATGAGATTAGAGTCTCCGCTGGTGGGTGGATCGAGCGGCCCGGGTCAAGCACCATGATAATCACGCTGCGCCGCCGGGAAAGGATGAAGGCGGAAGGCGGAAGGATGAAGGATGAAGACGGGCCGCGATACTAGGCCGGCAGAAACCAAAGTCCAAAGACCAAAAACCAATGACCAATGAGACTAATCTCCGCGCAGGGCGGGCAAGAGCGGCGTCGTGAGCGTGGAGCGCACAGCCGCCAGGCCGGCGAGCAGGCCCACGGCGAGCACGAGACCGAGCGTCGCGGCCAGGGTCACGAACGGGAACGTAGCCCCACCGGCGGCGAAGTGCGGCAGCACGGCGACCAGCGCGGCCGACACACCAATGCCCAGGCCGCCGGCCAACAGGAACACGTTTTCCAACAGTACCAGGCGGGCCAACAGCGCGCGGCGGAACCCGGTCGCGCGGAGCAAGGCCAGTTCACCTCGCCGTTCGAATACGTTGCGAAGTTGCACGACGGCCAGCCCGAATGTGCCCAGCAGAAGCCCCAGGCCGCCCAAGCTCTGGAACGTCGATAGGTACGTGTTCTGCACGGCCATCAAATCTGCCAGCCGGCGCTGGGTGGGCACGGCATCGAAACCGTAGTCGCCCAACGTTCCTTCGAGCGCCTGTTCCGTTTGACCCGTGTGCTCGCTTGGCGCGTCGATGAGAAACACGCGGTAGCCGCTCACGTCCGGGAAGGCCAACAGGAATTCGTCCTCGCTGATCAACAGGTCTCCCTGAAAGATACTGTTTTTCAAGAGTCCGACGATTTCGAGCACGAGCTTGCCGCCGCGGCCGTCGGGCATTTCATAAAGGTCTCCGATCCCCTTTTTCAGGCTATAGGTCGCGGTGTTGGCGTCGAGCACGACCGGCACGACGTGAGGTTCGTCCCCTTCGATTGGTTTGTCGTCGGCCAATGCCCTGTCGAGCAACAGCCAAGGATTCTCGCGTTCGTCCGGAGTTTCGGCCGCCGTGGCCCCCCAGGCGAAGCCGCCGCGTCGGACGAGCGGCTCGGTCACCCCTAGCACCCGAGGCTGTCTCGGCTGGTAAAGGTTCAAACAGCTCGCGTCGTCACCCGGCTTGACTCGCAGTGAAACGATCGCGTGCCCGGCAAGCAGTTTCTCGTCAGCCGGCGAAAAACCCAGCTCACTGCGCCCCTCGGGTGAGTTCAGGTCCTGGATGACCGGCGCGTCGCTCTCGGCCAGGAACGTGAAGCCCCCGCTGCCGCTCGTGAGGCGCGTCACGCTGTCGGGCGGTTCGAGCCGGAAGGCGCTGACGGCGACGATCAGAAAACTGGCCGAGGCCATCAGTCCGATCGAAAGCGTG
>Ga0307373_10008373_pt1 | contig 15771 bp, 10 predicted proteins | sample OX2MG_FD_202534 | JGI IMG/M metagenome (GOLD analysis project Ga0307373, IMG submission 202534) | Soil microbial communities from Risofladan, Vaasa, Finland - OX-2 | ecosystem: Environmental > Terrestrial > Soil > Coastal area > Acid sulfate soil | place: Finland: Risofladan, Vaasa | collected... | reverse complement strand
GGCAAGGCTGGGGCCGAGTGATATCCTCGTCCCAGTCCGGCGACACGAAGCGCGCCGCCCAGTCGCCGTCATGCAGCAAGCCGGCCTCCACCGGATACAACTCGCTCCAGCCGGAGGCGCGGCCCTTGGTGTCCCACACCTGGATCCGCGCCAGGCGGGATTCTCGGGACACTAACGGCGCGAAGGGCCAGGGCACAAGGACGGATTGGTCAGACTCTATCCGGCCGGTCCCTTCCCTGAGGGAGCCGTCCGGATCGTAGACCGCGGCCGCGTAGGCAGCCTGACCCCAGCCGGTGAGCGAGGTCACGACGGTCCAGCTCAGGCGGGGCCGAGCGGCGCCGATCCCCAGCGCGTCATGGCGGTGTTCGAACTTGAGGTCGGCTACGGTGATCGTAGCCGTTCCATCACGCGGCGAGGACCTCGGCGAGATCATCGCAACTCCTTCTTTACCGCCCTTCATCCTCCACGGCGGCCAGGAGCGCCTGGAGGTAGCCGATTGCGTGGGCGCGCCCCCGGTGCGCGTACTCAGAGTCGCCGGTCATCCGCGGCACATGATCGTCGAGAATGAATCCGCTATAGCCGGCACTCCTCAGCGCCCGCATCACCCGCAAGGGATTGAAGTTGCCTTCGCCCAGAAACGACTCCTGGAACCGGGGCACCGATCCCTGGACATCGCGGAAGTGGACGTAGGCAATCTTCCCCGCCGGCCCGAAGGCGCGAATCGCCTCCAGTACCGCCTCCTCGCCTCCCATCTCCGAGATCGTGCCCAGGCAGAGGTCAAGAGCAAAGGCCGGGCTGTCCGCCATCGCGACCGCCCGCTTCAGCGCCTCCACGCTCCGGAAGACGCGGGCAATCCCACCGAGCATCGGCACCGGCGGATCGTCCGGATGCAGGGCCAGCCGCACCCCCGCCTCCTCGGCCGCCGGAAGCACGCCTTCGAGAAAGGAACGGAAGTTATCCCAGATGGCCTGGTCGCTCAGTGCCACGCCGGCGCCAAAGTGGGCGTCTTGCACGAACGACTCGTTCTCCAGGATGCGCCGGTCGCGCCGGGCGATAAAGATCTCACCCGCGCGGGCCGGATCATTGGCCTCCGCCAAATCGAAGGCGCTCACCCGCGCCCCGCCCCGTCCGGGCGCGGTGAGCGAGGTGCGCCACACCGATCCGGGCATGAAGTGAAAGCCCAGGATCGGGATCCCCGCCCGGCCCATATTGCGGATGGTGGCCCGTACCTGCTCCAGTTCCCGTTCGCGTCCAGGGAGGCCCAACATGCACCGCTCGTAGAACGAGTTCGGCAGGTTCTCAATCGCCTCGACCCGCAGTTCATGCCGCTCGCAGCGTTCCCGCAGGGCCACCAGATCCTCGTACTCCCAGCGTGCGGTGCCGGGGAGCCGCGGCGTGTTGAACTGAATCCCGCCCAGCCCAAGTTGCCGCGCGAAGAGCAGGTACTCCTCATCGGGCCAGGGAATCTGACCAAGGGCGATGCGCATCACAATGCCCCCCAGACATCGCCAATCGTTCCGGGCTCGGCCAAGAACCGATACAACGCGGGGTTCTCCTTCCAGGAGGTGTAGATCGGCCGATCTACGGGGATTCCCAAACTTGGAAGATCGCGCGCCTCGGCCCGGATCACCGGCGGCACCCTGGCATAGCGCGGATTGACTTCCAGGGTTGCGTCGGCGAGGAAGTAGTAGCACGGACCGCCAAGCGCCTGGAGCCTCGCGTATTCAAGCGTGTTCGCGCGGGCGCACCAGGCGCCAAAGCTCAACCCTTCGTCGCCATCCGTCACCACGAGATGTACCCAACCGAAGGGAATCACCAGTTTATCACCCGCCCGCACCCGCACCAAATAGGCGCGCGTAACCTCCGGCGCGCTCTCCTTCTGGAGGAACACATAGCCCCGGCCGGTCCAGAATTCATAGACCTCGGAGTAGCGTAGGCCGGTGCCTGGCTTTTCGGAGTGTATGTGGCCCTGACTCCGCAACCGCTCACGCCCGATCACCCCATGATTGTAGAGTACCGCCCCATAGAGCAGCCCCTGCTCATGAAGAGCCTGCCGGTCCTCGCGCATGTAGAGGTCCATGTAGACGGTATAGAGGTGATCGGGGCCGGCGCCGCGCCCGTCCGCCATCATCGGCAGCACTTGCGCGAGCGTACGGGTCTCCGACGCCGGATGCGCGATCTCAGGCCCGAACTCCAGAGCCAGGCGGGCGGGATCGAGGCGGAGATCAAGGCCGGCCATTGGCGTCAGGTCAATCATCCTTTTCCTCTATCTCTCTTCTTTCGCCCTTACGTAGAAGCACCGACTCGCGCTCCCAGAAGGTTCCTTGCAAGAGCACGCCCAGTGGTCACCGGAACCGTGCCAGACCGCGGACCAACCCGGCGGCGCCGACCAGAGCCGCGCTATCGCCCAGGGACGCGGCGCGCACGGGAATTGGTCGGGGCGGGCTGGTCCAGGCATGCGCCCGCGCGTATTCCCGCACGGGCGGCAGAATCAGGTCGGCCCCATGCATGAGGCCGCCGCCTAGAATCATCGCGTCGGGATCGTACACGTGAATGTACGACACGACGGCGGCGGCGAGATGGCGCGCGTACTCGGCCAGGACGGCGCTCGCCAGGCTATCGCCCCGGGCCGCCGCGGTCATGATCAACTCCGGCGTCACGGATGGCTCGCCGGACAAGGGATGTTCAGGGTCCGACGCCAGCCGCTCCTCCATCGCTCTGACCAGGGCAGGCGCACCGCAGAATGCCTCGACACAGCCGATATTGCCACAGGTACACAGCGGCCCATAGGTCTCTATGGTCATATGGCCACCCAATATGCCGCCGGTCCCGTGACTGCCCCTCAGAATATCTCCGTCCCGCACAACGCAGCAGCCGACTCCGGTGCCGAGGGTCAAGCACACCAGGTTTTCCACCCCGCGCCCCGCCCCAGCCAGCATTTCTCCCAGTCCATACAGACGCGCGTCGTTTTCCACCGCTACCGGAAGGCGAAAGCGCTGCTGGAGCGTGTCGACCAGCGGGAAGCCAATCAAGCCGGAAAGGTTCTTCCGCACGTCCAGCACCGTCCCGCGCGCGACATCGATCACCGCCGGGAGGCTCAGCCCGATCCCGACCGCCGGCCGCTCACCCAGCAATTGCTCGCTCACGGTAAATATCTGGTCGAGGACATGCTCGAAGCCCAGGGCATCCTCGGTGGGCACGATGCGCTGGAGCACCACCTGATGGTCCACCACGATGCCGGCCTTGATGCGGGTTCCGCCAAGATCTATCGCCAGGGCGGCTGTCTTGTCCACTCCATCGGCTCCCTTTAAGCGGAGGATCCTTGATTGTTCCAACGGACCTTACCCGAACGAGACCCCCTTGGGGGTTACTCGTGCGATCGGGCCGTGCCCTTCCCAGACCATGGCATGGAGAGTGACGGCGCGGCTCTGGCCCGCCGCCAGACGGAGCACCGTGCCCCGCGCCACGGCCGCCGCCAGTCCCTCGCCGGGCCAGCTCGTCCAGGGCTCAAGGGCCATGCTATAGGTGCGCCCATACCAGGGATACCCGTAGGCACCGCGGGCCACCTGCCAGTACCACAGGTGAGGGAAGACGGACACATCCCAGCAAAGGCCGAAGCCGGCCCCGATCTCTTCGTTGACGATCGCGTACCATCCTTCCGGTAGATCCGTGATGTACAGCATCTCGGCAGTCCGCGCCTCTGGAGCGGGCATCACGCTGAGATCCAGGACTTTCCCATCCGCGCTCTGAATGACGGGCCACCGACCAGTCGCGCCGCGGGCCGCGCGCTGACGCTCGAAGCCGGCTTCGGCGGGTACTTGGATCTGGCCATCAGGGAGGTAAAAGCGGCAGGCTGGGGAGAGGAACGGCGCCCCCACGGTCGGATGATGGCCCCACATCGTCTCAATCGGCTCGCCGGCCTCGTTCGTGAGCGTCTCCTCGATCTCCAGTACCGCCGCATCGCCTCGAAGGTGTAAGGTCTTCTGGAGGGTGAGGGGATACCGGGATAGCCGGACGCGCAGGATTATCGCGACATGATCGGGCGTGTCCGCTTCCACGCGCATGTCCCACGGCAGGGTGGTGCTTTCGCCGTGCTGCCCCCAGGTGGCGCCTAGATGCGCCGAGGGCGGGCCGCCACTGGGCACGATTTCCTGCCACCCTCCTTCATAGAAGTCCATCATCGGTCCCGGCCCATCCGATGAGGGCTTGGTGGTTCGCGGATCGCGCATGCCGATCGGAGAGGCCCAGAGCACGTCGAGGTCGAGGCTTTTCAGGCGAAACTCGGTGATATCCGCCCCCTTGTCCGGGACCACGGTCACGCGGAGAGCCCGGTTCTCCAGAACGATGTGCCGCATGCCCTGCCGTTCGTACGCCTGCAAACGGCACCCATGCTTCCGCGGCTCGACCCACTCCATGTCAGGCTCGCCGCAAGCGCCAGGACGCCGTGCCGAACGGGGCCAGATCGGCGGTAAGCACCTGCTCTCCTTCCAGGTGGACCGGCGCCACGCCTTCCAGGGGCCGCTCCAGCGGATCACAGGGGGTGGCCAGCACCGAAACGGGCCAATGGAGGCGCAGGCGGGCGGTGCCGGGGTGGCCTCCGATTTCGTGCAAGCGGACAATCCACCCATCGCCGTCGCGCGCCTGTTTCACGGTGTCCAACGCCGCCTCACCGTCGATCAACTCGGCGAAGCTCCCCACCGGGGCGGACGCGCCGCCGGCCGCGATCTCCAGGCCCGGATCGCGGGCGCTCCGGGCGCCGAGCCGAACCGCCACCAATGGAGTGAGCAGTTCGCGGCCCGCGCGTCCCAAAGCGCCCACGGGAGAAGCGGGCTCGCTGATCAGGCGATAGCGGGCCACCACCTCACCCGCCTGGCGGGCGAAAAAGTTGGTCATCCAATGATTGTTCAGCACATAGGAGAACAGCAGTCCGTTGTCCAGGATCGGCGGTGAAGGGGTCTTGCCGGTCTTCATCTCGCCAAACTCCACCAGCGGCGCCTCGGCGCAGAGCCAGGTCAACGACAGGCCGCTATCGGAAAGCTGGACCCCGTGTTGCAGGTCGTACCAATCGGTTGCCGTGCCGCCGATCTGCTCGACGCCCGGAATAAAGGCCCCACCTGAGATGTCACACCGCACCGTCTCGGGCCGGAGCGCGAACGGGAACGCCAGGTAGGCGGCCTCGGTGGAATCCACTTCGTCCTTGATAAAGCGGGTGGTAAAGTCCACTCGCTTGCGCGCGTCGGAGAGCCGCGCTTCCTGCACGATGGACGGGAAGCGCGCCATGGTGGATGTGCTGATCAGCGAGACTCCAAAGGGGTCACGCCGTATCTGGATGCGCGCCTCGGTTGGGATCGTGAGGGCCACCTCGGCCCGCCCCGGCATGAAATCAAAGGGCGGGTAGCTGGGAGCCAGGGTGTCGGCCCGCCCACCCGGGCTGGTGATTGTCTCATAAATCAATTGGTTCAGGCGCCAGGGACCGGGGCCGACCAACTCACGGCCAAGCTCCTTGTCAACCAGGCTGCTGACCGCGCCGCTCCCATCCATCTCCACCCGGTAGAAGGCATTCTCGATCACTCTGCCTTCCACCAGAATCGGGGGGGACACCGGTTCGCCCGTTGGTTCGAGAGAAAAGATCGCATAGCCGAGGGCTGGAACCTCGGCCTCGAATTCAACCCAGAGGTCGGTATGCGGGATCAGGTGTCCCGTATAGTGCTCCAACTCGCAACGGGCCGCCAGTTCGCGGCCGTTCCCATCCAGGACTCGCATCGCGGTCGGGGTAGTGGTAGCTCGATTACGCCAGACCGCGTTGTAACGGATCACTTCACGCCGGGGCCAGGCCAGGGGGTTGAAGACGATCACGCGCTCCACGTCAGGGGCGGGCGGCGCCATGCGGGTGGCCAGGGCGCGCACGGCCTGCTCGCGGAAGCGGCGCCCCTCCATCGCGGCATCCTCGGCGTAGAGAACCTTCCGGTGGCCGAGCGCGCGCGATTCCAGCGAGTGCGGATCGTCGACACTGCGCCACCAGCCCCAGGTGTGCTCGTCATAGTGCAGCAGATTCTCCGCCAGGAGGCGCAATTCGCCGGCGGGGAACGGATCGGGAGCGCCGAGCGCGGTGGCCAGGGCGGCGGCTTTCTCGGCGGTCAGCAAGTCATTATGCGCGAAGCGGATCAGGCCCGTCTGGAAGGCAGACGAGCCGATGCCGTCATCCCACCAATCCGGCCAGGCGCCGCGGTAGACCGGTACCTGATCGCCGTAGCGGGCAGCCACGTCCCGCAGCGCATCACCCAGGGTGACCAGCCGGCAGCGGGTATACCCCGCCCGCTGGTTGAACGACTCCACCAGGTCACACAGGGTAGGGTTCGGCATGGCGTTGTCAATGTGGAAGCCCTGCATGGGAATGAGGACGGTGTCAAATGGGTAGCCACGCTCCTCCAGGTCCGCCAGATACCGTTCCAACCCCTCGTAGGAGGGCTCCTCCGGAAACGAGGTCACCTCATTGCCGGTCATATAGTGGTCGTTGTTCCAGACAAACAGCCGCTCTCCCGTCGGTCCCTCCCACCAGAAGCCGCCTGGACGCTCCTCCGGCAGCGGCGAGCCTCCCCTGGTAGGATTAACCGCTGTGTTCAGATACCGCACCCCCGCTTGCGCCAGTAGGTGGATGTAGAAGAGGTTCACCCCATTGATGTCGCTGGTCATCGCCGTATCCACGATCACTCCGCATGCCTGGGCGATATCCAGGGTCGGGGTGAGAGAACGGATCAGCAATTCGGGCGGCGCGAGCTGGGTCAAATGAAAATAGCTGGCGGTGATCTGCACCCGGCCCTGCCGCGCGTAGTGGGCAAAACGGGCGCGCTCCTCCTCGCCCGCGCGTTCCCAGAAGCGGGCCAGGGTCCAGCCGGTCTCCACCGTCCAGGCGAACCGGGACTCTGGCGGTCGATCCTCGGTTTGCCGGCAGAGATCCAGGGCGCGCCGGATATTGGCCGCCTGCTGCTCGGCCACCTCCTCCTGCGGATGGGTGTAGCCGATGTCGGTGTGGGTATGGTGGTAAAAGTAGACGCGGTTGATACGGTCGGCCATGGACGGGAACCTCCGCTTATTCGGCGCCGGCGGTCAAAGTCAGACCGCGAATCATGTAATTGCGCAGCAGCAGGAAGAGGACGATGGTCGGGAGCGACGCGATCAGCGCCGCCGCGAGGACGATCGGCGGCCCCTGGGTGGCATACAGCCCTTGCATCCCGGCCAGGGTCGGCATGACCGGCCGCACCCCGTCCGAGGTCGAGAGCACGAGACCGAAGATCAGGTCGTTCCAGATCCAGGTGAATTGGAAGAGGAACAGCACGGCGATTGACCCGCGGGAGAGCGGCATGCAGACGCGCCAATACACATCCACATCCCGGCAGCCATCGAGACGCGCGGCTTCCAGGATCTCCCGGCTGATGGTCGAGAAGGCGCCCCGCATCACGAAGAGACAGAAGGGGATGGCGATCGCCGTATAGAAGAGGGCCATGCCGATCCAGGTATCGTAGAGGCCGACCTTGTTGTAGGTCTGGAAGAGGGGAATCAGGTACATCTGGAAGGGGACGATGGTGCCCGAGAAGACGAGGATAAACCAGAAGAACGGGGCGCGGACGCGGAGTCGCACGATGGCGAAGGCTCCGAGCGAGGCGAATACGATCGCCATGGCCGCCCCAACTACCCCGTAGGAGAGGCTGGCCAGGAAGCCGGAGCCCAGGCCGGCGGTCTGCCAGGCGGTCTGGAGGTTGTCAAAGAAGTTCGCCGGGTTCTTGGGGAGCGCCCAGGGCGAGGTGGCGAAGTATTCCGGGGTGGTTTTCATCGGCGTGATCAGCGGCGACCAGAAGGGCGCCAACCAAATCACCGCCAGGGCCAGCACCGCGATCTGGATGAGCCAACGGGTAGAGCGCCGCCGGTTGGGCCGCGCGGCGGGCGTGGGAGCCGCGGCGCTCATGCGTACACCTCCGCGTCCCGGCGGAACATGGTGCGCAAATAGGGGATCGAGATCACCATCACGATCAGGCTCAGCACGATGGCGACCGCCGCCCCATACCCCAGTTGGAAGCTGACGAACGACTCGCGATACATGGTCACGGCCAGGGTCTCGGTGGAGCGGTAGGGGCCGCCCTGGGTCATCACCCAGATCAAGTCAAATACCTTGAAACTATTGATCAGCGCGATCCCGACCACGATCGTGAGCATGGGGCGAAGGAGCGGCAAGGTGATGCTCCAGAATAATCGCACCGGTCCGGCCCCATCCAGCGTCCCCGCCTCCAGCGGTTCGCGGGGAATATTTTGCAATCCAACCAAAAACAACAGCATATTAGGCCCCAGACCCTGCCAGGTGGCGGCGACGATCAAGGCCCAGGTATTGGTCGGCACGTTGGTCAACCAGTCCTGGGCGACCCCACCTAGATGGAGCAACCGCAAGGTCGTGTTGATCATGCCCTGGTTCGGATCGAACATGAAATACCAAACCACCGCGACCGAGGCGCCCGAGATGGTGGCCGGCAGGTAAAACAGAATCTTCAGGGCGTTCCCGCCGCGGACGCCGCTCAGCACAAGGGCGATCAACAGACCAAAGGTCACTTGCAGGACCAGGACGCCGACCACCCAGAGCAGCGTATTGGTAAACGAGGTGCTGAAGGCGGGGTCGGTGAAGAGGTTGGTGTAGTTCTTCAGGCCGATGAAGTTCGGATTGTTCAGCCCATTAGAGTCAGTGAAGCTGAGCCAGGCCGTATTGAGAGCCGGGTACAGCAAGAAGGCCCCGACTAGCAGGAGCATCGGCAGCATATACAGGTAGTGCAGCGGTCGGATCGGCGCGCGCTTCGGTCGCGACGTGATCGTGCCGGGCGCGGCGGGATCGCCGGCTGGTTCCCGCGACGAAGCGATGTTCATGCGGTTGCCTTACCTTCTGGGAGCGCGAGCATCTTGCTCGTCCCCGTTGATGGTGGCGACGGGGACGAGCAAGATGCTCGCGCTCCCAGGGGCCGGGATCTTGAATTTGCTGACCAATTCGCCAACCGAGTAACCTTTGTGATTGGTCGTCGGAGCCTGAGCAGGGACGCCCCACGAAGGGCGCCCCCGCACATATTTTCGCCGCGCGGAATTAGTGCTGGCTGGCCCAGGAGCGGTCGGCCTGGCTCTGGATGGTCGACAGGATCGGCATCGGATCGCCGGGATGCAGCATGAACTTGGCAAACTGGTCGACTGCCACATTGACGATGTCAAACGGGGTGGCCTCCCAGTAGCGTGGAATGAGCGTATACCCGGTGTTGACTGTCGCCGACATCTGCTGGTCGAGCGAATTGCTCGCCTTCACATCGTTACGGGCTGGGGTGAAGCCCGTGGCATTAATCCACGCTTGCTGGCCGGCCTTCGACATGAAGTAGGTGGCTGCCTTGAGCGCTTGCGCCTGGTTGGGGCCATGGGCGGAGACTACGAGCGGGCTGGTCTCAAAGATGACGTTCTTGCCGGCGGTGGGATTCATGTTCGGCATGATGAATGCCCCATAATCAACCCCCGGCTTGAGACCGGCACCCGTGATCGTGGGCTCGTACCAGCTCCCGATCTCGATCATGCCGACCTTCCCCTGGGTAAAGTAGCTGAGCACGTTGTTGCTGCCGGAGGTGCCGAACTTGGTGGCCCCAGGATCGGTAAAGTCACCCTCCTTGATCATCGTGCTCCAGATGTTCATCGCGTTGACTACGGCCGGATCGGTGTATTTGATCTTTCCGGCCATCAAATTGAGGTACGCCTGGGGGTTGCTCCGCACCAGCATCTCTTCAAAATAGATAAAAGCGGGCCAACGGCCGTCGATCGTGGCGGCGAGCGGGGTGACCCCATGGGTGCGCAGCGTCTTGTTGATCGCCTGGAACTGCGCCCAGGTAGTCGGTGGGGTCAGGTGGTATTTGGCGAAGACGTGCTTGTTGTAGATCACTTCCCAATAGGAGAGGTAGAGCGGCAGGCCGTAGGTTTTGCCGCCGAAGGTAAACTGGGCCCGTAGGCCGGGGCTGTAGGCGCTCTTATTCTGATTCCAGAGCGCGCTGACGTCCGTCGCGAGGCCGGCATCCACGGTGTCCTTCATCTGATAGCCGGACCACCAGGTGTAGAGATCGGGCGCCTTGGAAGTCCGCCCAGCGGTGCGTACCGCTGCCTGGTAGGTGGTAGTATCGGCGTAAGGCACCGACTTAAAACCCACCCCGACGGCCTTGAGCGATGCCTGACCTTCGGTATTGAAGTAGGTGGCCCAGGTTGCCTTGTCGTTCCAGAGTTTGAGCGTGGTGCCCGCGTGTGGGTTCGCGGCATGCACCGCGCTCAAGGATGGTAGGCCAATGGCCAAAATCAGAGCGGCGGCGCCGAGACGCCACCAGGGCGCGCCTGAAGTGTGTCGCATCGTTGGTCTCCCAATCTGATAACGGAAACGCCGGCGCCGGCGCCGGTCTCCTGGATTATTCGACAGCCTCAATTGGCATGGAATCATGGCTCTCATCATCGGACGCCGGAACGAAGTCGAGATCGACGCGCGCCCGGTCCCCTCGTTGAAGAGTTTGCGAGTACTCAAAAGCCCTGCCATCGGGAAGATAGGCTTTGCTATCCAGGCGGAGCAGGGGGCTGGCAAGCGCGATTCCGAGCGTATACGCCTGCCATTGGTCGGCGGCCACCGCTTCCAGCGAGCGCTCCCCGCGGCCAATTTTGATCCCGTAGTGTTCGCGCAACAGTTCGAATAACGAGCCCGCGGACAGATCCTCGTGGATGTAGGTCGTGGAAATCAGGATTTTCTCCCCTTCAACCGACCGGAGACGGATCAGGAGATGGACGCGCCCGCCCGGCTTGAGGTCCAGGGCCGCCGCGACGTCATCCGGAGCGCGGATGACCTCCTGGCGAAGCACTTGCGTGGTGAGCCGGAGCCCGCGTCGCTCCATGTCCTCATAAATACCGAAGGCGCGTTGCACGAAGCGCTCGCCCACCTTCGGGATGGTGACGAAGGTGCCCTTTCCTTGCACGGTCTGGATTTTGCCTTCATGTACCAGATCACTGATCGCCTTGCGCACCGTAATCCGGCTAACCCCAAACTCCTGGCAGAGCGTCGGTTCGGCGGGCAAGAGCGAGCCAGGCGGCCAGGTGCCGTCCGCGATACGTGCCAACACCGTCTCCTTCACCCGGTGATACTTAGGCACGGGCGACGCGGGTGCCAGAGCGTGGAGTCGCGCCATGATTTTCCTGTTCTTTCCCCCTTTACACCGCTGGTCTACCACACTATCATGTCGTCATGATGAATTGGGGTTGCAGGTATTATGAATAAGGCCGGTGTGTTTGTCAAGCAGGGCATCCCTACCCGAAAACAGGAAGGTAGAGGCGCCATGGGCCTGTCCGCGTATCGCACGCATCCGGTTCACGAGACACCCGGACTGACCCTGGAGGCAGGCTATGAGCCGCTGGCCAATCGCGTGCGGCGGTGCGTCGAGGAGGCGGGCCCACGGGCGGTAGTGGTGATCGACGGATTCACCGGCGTCCCATGGGCGACGTTCGTCACGACGCTTACCGACGCCCTCACGCACGCGGGCCTCTCCGCTGACTGGTACTCCACCGAGACATGTTTTCTCCCTTCCGCGCGGATCGACGCCCTGCTCGCCCGTACGCTCACCCAGGACCCTGTCCTTGGGCGGATCTATCACGGGCACCTTGATGAACTATGGGATGCCGAACCGGTGGCGGAACTTCGGCGCTCGGTGGGGGCACGGACCCAACTCACGATTATCCATGGCTTTGGGGCCTCGCTCCTGGCCGAGGGTGATCTGCTCATCTACCTCGATGTGCCGAAGGACCGGGGACAGGAGCTTGCCGCGCGTGGCCTAGTGGCGAACGTCGGCGCGGAGACGGCGGCGCCGTTCGGTGTCCAGTACAAGCGGCTATACTTCGTCGATTGGCCAATGCTTAATCGGATCAAGCGCGGCCTTCTGCCGCGCCTCGATGTCTTTGTCGACCTGAGCGACGTCACCGCGCCGGTCAGCACCGGCGGATCGGCGTTGCGTCAGGCCCTCCACGCCCTGGCCCGCCGGCCTTTCCGGGTCAAACCGTGGTTCGCGCCAGGCCCCTGGGGCGGTCAATGGATGAAAGAGCAATTTGGTCTCCCACCGGAGCAACCAAATTATGCCTGGTCGTTCGAGCTGATCGCGCCGGAAAACGGGATCTTGTTGGGTGACGGCGACCGGGCGCTGGAATGCTCGTTCGACTACCTTCTCTGGCAGGAACCCGACGCGGTGCTCGGAGAATCGGTCGCCGCGCGGTACGGAAGCTACTTTCCCATTCGCTTCGACTACCTCGATACGATAGGCGGCACGAATCTGTCCTGCCAGGTGCATCCGCGGCTCGACTATATCCGGGATGAGTTCGGCGAGTCGATCACTCAGGATGAGACCTACTACATCGTCACCTGCAAGCCGGGCGCTCAGGTGTTTCTCGGCCTCCGGGAAGACGCCGATCTCGCGCGGTTCCAGGACGCGGCGTATACCGCGCGGGACGGCGGGGTAGGATTTGAGATCACCGATCATGTGAACAGTTTCCCCAGCCAACCGCACGATCTGTTTCTCATCCCCAGCGGCACCGTGCATTGCAGCGGTGCCGATAACCTGGTGCTGGAAATCAGCGCCACCCCGTACATCTACACCTTCAAGATCTACGACTACCTGCGCACCGATCTGCACGGGAAGCTGCGTCACGTCCACCTGGACCACGCATTCGCCAATATCGACCCTACTCGCCGGACGGATTGGGTGCGCTCGCATCTCATTCCCACCCCCGTGGCCTTACGCGAGGGTCCGACCTGGGGCGAATACCGGATCGGCGATACTCCCAAGCTGTTCTTCGCCATCCACCGGCTGGAGTTTACCGACGCAATAGAGGATACGACCGACGGCAAGTTCATCGCCCTCAACCTGGTGGAAGGTGAGCGCTGCGAGATCATGACGGACGGCGCGGCCCCGATCGAGCTGCGCTTCGCCGAGAGTATCATCATCCCGGCCGGGATCGGGCGCTACACCCTGCGTAACGCCGGTGCCGCGCCCTGTAAAGCGGTCAAGGCGTTCGTCAAAGGGTAGCAGGGCCGGATCCCGGTTCTCACAATGAGTGGTATGCGAGAGGAGACACGGCAATGGGGCGGATCCACACCCTGTACATCGTCAACCACAGCCATACCGACATCGGGTTCACCGACTATCAAGATGTCTGCTTCCGCCAGCATGCCGAGTTCATCGACCAGGCCCTGGACCTGATCGAAGCCACCGCCCACTACCCGGACGAGGCGCGCTACCGCTGGGTGTGCGAGGTTACCGGCACCCTGGAACGGTACCTGCGGCAAGCCTCACCGGCGCAGCTTGACCGTTTCCAGTACTGGCACCAGCAAGGATGCATCGACATCGCCGGCATGCAATACAACCTCACGCCGCTCCTGGATGTCGAGCAAATGCACCGGAGTCTGTATCCAGTGCGGCGCCTGCGCGACCAGTATGGCTTGACCGTGAAGACGGCCATGCAGTGCGATGTCAACGGCGTGAGCTGGCTCTTTGCCAACCTCCTGCCGGCGATCGGCATCGAGTTCCTGACCCTGGCGATCAACACCTTCCGCGGCGGAGCACCCCGCCCACGCCCCGCCGCCTTCTGGTGGGAAGGACCGGCGGCCGGGCGCGTACTGGTCTGGAACGGCTATCACTATCTCTTCGGGCGGAGTCAGGCCGCTCTTGGCGATTGGCGCTTCGTCGATCGCTTCCTCCTCCCGCTGGTCGAGCAGTGGGAAGCCGATCCCGCCTATCCCTTCGACTTTATGTATGGGCAGGCCACCCATCCGGTACGGGTGGATAACGGACCACCCGACCCCCGCCTGCCCGACTTCGTGCGCGACTGGAACGCCGCTGGGCGCGCGCCGCGGATCGTGATCACGACGGTAAGCGAGTTTGGCCACAAGCTGCGCGAGGAGCACGGAGCATCACTGCCGACCTTCCGCGGCGACTGGCTGGATTGGTGGTCCGACGGGGTGGCGTCCAGCGCCTACGAGACCGGACTCAACCGCGACACCCATGAGATCTTGCATATGGCTGAGATGCTTGGCGCCTGGCTGCATGCCGACGGCGCCCCATGGGACGCGGAGCGACTATCCGCCATCTTCGAGCAGAGCACCCTCTACGACGAGCATACCTGGGGCGCGTTCTCCAGCATCGACGCGCCGAATGCCTTGTTCGCCAAAGCCCAATGGAATCGCAAAGCCTCGTTCGCTTACGGCGCGGCCGCCGAGGCACATGACGTGCTGGCCCGCGCCGCCCGCGCCTTTGCTTCCACGCGGGGGCGATTGGCGGGCGAAGGTTTGTTCAATCTGGGGAGTCTGGCCCCCGAGGAAGCCTATCCGCCATCGGGCGCCGAGGAGTTGCTGGTGCTCAATACGCTCCCCTGGGCGAGGACCGTCCTGGCCGAGGAGCCGGAGCAGCGCGGCGGGACCGCTCCCGCCGGCTTCCTCGAAATGTTCTTTCCCCGCGATGTTCCCTGGGGCGGCAACCGCCCAGTAACTCCGCTCCGCCGCGTGCGAGGCGAGGTGCCCGCGCTGGGATTCGCCTTCCTTCCCCTGGCCGCCGCGCCCGCGACCGATCTCCGGGTCGGGCCAGACCTGATCGAAAACGCCTACTACCGAGTGCGGATCGACGCGGCCACCGGCGCGGTGAGCGAATGGTTCGACAAAGACCTGGGGCGCGACTTCGCCGGCTCCTATAAGGGCTGGGGGATCGGCCAATACGTCTACGAATGGGTTGACTCGCCGCTGGGCCGCCAGGAGTTATTCGCCGGGGATTTCTCGCACGAGAACTTCGGGGTCTGGGGTGCCAATCCGCCCTTCCGCCAGGTCTCAGCCGACGAGGTGGTGGTCCGGCCATCCGCGATCGAGCAGGGGCGCGCGTCCATCTCGGTGGAGATCAAGGCGCGCGGCATTCATCGCGCCACCTGCACCTACAGCCTGGACAGCCAGACGAAGACGCTGGCCGTGGACTGGCTGCTGAACAAGGAACATATCACGGACCCCGAGGCCGTCTTCATCGCTTTCCCCTTCAACCTGGGCCGGCCCGCGTTCCGCGCCGATCTGAACGGAATCGCCTGCACGCCCGGCGTTGATCAGCTTGCGGGCTCCGTCCAATCCTGGTACCCAGTGGGGCGATGGGTCGATGTCAGCGATTCGGAGCGAGGAGTTACCGTCGCGCCGCTCGACGCGCCCTTAACCCATCTGGGTGGGATCACCACCGCGCGCTGGACGGCGGAGTTTGATCCCGAGGGACCGACCGTGATGTCCTGGGCGCTCAATAACCACTGGATGGTGAACTTCAAGGCGAGTCAGGGGGGCGAGATACCCTTGCGCTACCGGCTGACCACTCACGATGGACCGTGCGACGACCTGGCGGCGGCCCGCTTCGGGGCGGAAGCGGCCACTCCGGCGCTGGTGCTGCGGGACTACATTCGGACCGGCGCCCCATCTGGATCCTGGCTCTCGGTCCCCGAGGATGCCGGCATCCTCCTCACCGCCAAGCCGGCGGAAAATGGAGACGGGTTGATTCTGCGTCTGCAGTCAATGCGAGATCACGCCGAGGACATCCCCGTGCGCGCCATGATCAGTCCAGCCTCGGCCTGTCTCACTTCTCCCCTGGAGGAAGACGGCGCGCCGCTGCCGATAGAGGGAAACACCGTTCGCGTACCGGTGGGCGCGCGCGCCATCCAATCGGCGCGGGT
>Ga0307373_10008372_pt1 | contig 15771 bp, 14 predicted proteins | sample OX2MG_FD_202534 | JGI IMG/M metagenome (GOLD analysis project Ga0307373, IMG submission 202534) | Soil microbial communities from Risofladan, Vaasa, Finland - OX-2 | ecosystem: Environmental > Terrestrial > Soil > Coastal area > Acid sulfate soil | place: Finland: Risofladan, Vaasa | collected... | reverse complement strand
AGGTCACGGTCAAGGCGCGACTTGTGACCCGTCCAGTGACCTAATTCGTGGAACGCCGTGCCGTAAAAATGCGCGGCGCTCTTGAAGGCTTCGAACCGCGGTAGGCTAATGAAATCATCGCTAGGCCGGTAATAGGCTTCCCCGAACCCTTCTTGGATGCTGGCGCCGCTGCACGCCAGGAAACCGTCAATCGTTGCATCGCGTTCATCGGGATTGCGTAGCTTCGCTTCGCCTAGCGTCAGAACGCGGTCGGGCAAGCCTTCGCACTGATCGACATTGAACACGGTGTATTCCCGCATCATGGAAACGACGCGTGTCTCGCCTTCCTCGCCATCTCGGTCGGCGACCTGTAGCTGCTTTACGAAATAGACCTTGGTGCCATGCTCGCCCTTGCGAACGTGGCCGCCCAATTCCAAAGCCTGCTTGAATGTGAGATAGCGCGGTGTCCGATAGCCGGCATTTGCTGCCATCCACAACAGCACAACGTTGCTTCCTGAGTAAGGTCTATTGGAAACCGCGTTACACGGAGTGTTTGCGCCGGCTGTCGCGGCCCACGGGCGAACCCAAGGCGCCGCGCCGGCCTCCAACTCTGCAACAATGCGCGCGGATACCTCGCCGTATAGATCGCGTCTCACAACACCGCCCTCGCATGCCGTTAATGACGGCGCGTCGAGCTGCGGCTTCTAAGATTTTTGCGGCATGATGCTGATGGTTTCACCCCACCACCATGCTGGCCGGCCGGCACCTTGCGCACGAAGTAAAGATGGCCTCGCGCATATATTTGGAACTCAGACCATCGTTAATAATTTGTTAGGTTTTCGAGGGTGGCACGAGCATACGCCCTGTACGCTACGTTTATTTCGACAAAGACTCTTGGCGCGGAAAGAATTGGAGTCTCACGATTATCGGGAGTGAGGTTCCGTGCGCGCCGATAGTCTGGTTTCTCCACTCGCTGATATCGGGGTTGGCTGCTCTATGCCCGAGAAGCCCGAAGCGCCAAGAGCAAAGAAGAGGGGCATTGGTTCGCATGATGCAGATGGATAACGGGGAACATCCCCTTCAGGCAAATCGACGCTTGTTTCCTCCAGAATGCTAAATGGTTCGTAACGCACGTCGCCGCCACGGTCTGCGCGCCCTGCAGTCGTTCCGCCGCCTGTCTCAGTTGCGCTCGTACTTCCGCTACCTACGCCACCCGAAAAGAGAGTATAAACGAAACTGGTTTCCCCAGTTGCCGACGCCTGCCTTTCGCTGCTGCGGACTTTCCAAGTGACTATTCCATCCAACCGACATGTGAGCGTTTCCAAATCGCATTTCACAGTAAGAGAGTTCGGCCGCAATTTGTATTCCCGCTCGGGCCAGCGCTCGGCAGATTTTTGTTTGTCGAGCAACACGGCTTGAGCCGTTCGCACTGACCCATAATAGGAAACTTGGTTGGAGTATAGACGCGCCAGCGCCGGAACCGCCAAGTTGTTCGGCTTTGACCACGTTTCAAACAGCGAATTGATAAACTCCGTTGCGCGATCTTTCAAAAAATCGGCGCGGGCTTTCGCTTCTGCGGGCAAATGAGGATTTGGGTTCGTGAATGGAAAATCAACCCGCGTGAAATCTATCCCTTGTTCCCGCGCATCATTGTAGTTCAACCAAGTGATCGACTCGTGCGGCGCCTTGGTGATGTAAAAGTGCGCCGAGTCGGGTAAACCAATCTTGCGCACATAGGCCGCCAGCATCGCATTTCCAAAACCGGATTCTTCAGCCAGGTTTGCCCCCGTGCTGGAATGCTGACATGGGTCGCCCTGCGGGTCGGAGCCAGCGAGCACCGGTCGTCCAACACAAGCAGCGTGAAAGCCGATCTTCGCGTTAGCGCCCACAAATCGCTTTGCACCACCTAACCAAGCAACCGCGCAAGCGGATGTGCATAGGGCACCATCCGGAACGACGGTAGCAAAATTCTTGCGTTTAATCATTTCGCCAATTTGTATTCCGTCGGAAGTTGATCCTCCTCGGCTTCTAAAGGATACGGTAGCCTTCGCTAGCATACAGGTTTTGGTCCAGAACCTGCTGGCGTCGCCCGGCTCAATCTTGCCTTCAATTTCCACAACCGGGGCCACCTCCGGCGCGGTCGAATACATGGATATTGAAGCCGAATGAGCGTGGCTTGCTATCGTGAGAGCAGAAGCAAAGGTGAGTTTTCCTATTAGCTTCGGATATCGCAAACCGTGGAAAACAATTTTGTGAACTGGGGACATGGCACGTTTCTCCAAGACGTGCTGTACTTGATATCTGCAAAAGTGGCGTTCGAACGCGCCCTATAATGTTAAGGGAAATGGAAACACACCAGTTACCATAAGAAACCGTCCGATATTGCGTCACACAATGCGCGAGAAGCTGTAACCGTTTTACCGTTACACCTCATTTGCTTCCATACGTGCCCGTGCCCGCACGGTCCGAGCGGAGCAGCCGGGCTCAGGAGTTCACCTTTCCCACCGTTGAGCGTCCTCGTTTTCTCTTTTTCGCTAATATCTCTGCGGCATCGGATAGTCGGTGTGTGGATTTTTACGCAACGTAACCGCGGCGATTGAATGTTATACTGGGAAGCGACATGCTGACCGAAGAGAAATTTTACGCATTCGCCAAGGACCGGCCGGAGGTGATGCGAGCGTTCTACAAAGCCGTGAACGCCATCATCGACTTCCGTAAGGAATTTGCAACAAGCCAATCCGGCTGGTGGGCCACAGCACGATTGAAGAAAAAGGAATTTGAAGCAAAATTTTTGATGCTCCATTTCGCTGACCGCTTCGTATTCAACGGGCAACCACTCTCAGAGGAAGAGAAAAGGCACGTCCGACATTGGATCGTGGCAGCCGCGAACTTCCACATGCTACCCAAGGAAGATCGGCACAAGGTACTTATGGAGGGCGTTGAGCAACATGCTGACCAAAAGCAGGGTGCCGCGTTACAACAACTCAGACAAGCCTTCGATCACGTGGCCAACGCTGGTCATCCAAGGCATCGGCCGGAGGGGGCACAAGGGAATGGACAAAAGAAGGAAAGCGGCCCGTACGCTAACTTCCGTCTGGCGGCACTAGACGCGGCAATTGAAAAGGAACGCGCGCCGCCTGCCAAACTGATCAAGCCTGAAGACGAACAGAACCGGAGTATTTCGGCAGAAGACAAACAATGGTTGCTTGATCAGCTAGGTCTGTCTGAAGGAACCGGTTTCTCTAGCGAAGCACTGTTCTTCGGCTCGGCGATGTTTAGGAGTATCGATGAACTCAAATTATCGGTTCGGTCGGCCGATTTTCTTCGAAACAACAATATCATCGATATCCGCGATCTCGTTCAGAAATCCGAAGCCGAGATGCTTCGTGCCCCAAATTTCGGGCGGTCGGCGCTCAACGAGATCAAGGAAGCGCTATCACAGATGGGGCTGCATTTGGGAATGGAGGTGCGGGACTGGCCTCTGGCAGAAGCACCGCCGTTAAAGTCCGTGATGTTTAAAAGGGTCGATGAACTCGAATTATCGCGTCGGACAGCCGATTGTTTGCGAAACGACAGCATCATCTATATTGGCGATCTCGTTCAGAAGTCCGAAGCTGACATGCTCAAGTCCCAGAATTTCGGCCAGAACGTGATCAACGAGATTAAGGAAGTGCTGGTGCAGTTGGGGCTGCATTTGGCTATGGAGGTGAGGGACTGGGCACGAGGAAGAATAATTTACGTGGCGCTAATTTCGAGTGGGAAGGCCTACGCCAGCAAAGGCCAGCACGACCGCGCGATTGCGGAGTTCGACACCGCGATCCGGCTCAATCCGAAATATGCGGGAGCCTTCTACAACCGCGGCTGCTCATTCAAAAAGAAAGGCGATTATGACCGCGCCATTTCCGATTTCGACGAGGCGATCCGGCTCGATCCGAAAAATGCGGACTTCCTCGCCTTACGCCGCGCCGTTTACGACGCCAAAGGCCAACGCGCGGGGGACATTGCGAGGAAGAATGAATTGAGCGATGAAACAAACGATCTAATAACAACGGTAGGGCTTTGGGGACTTGCAACCCGCTTCTCAAAAGCTGGATTTGTCTATGTAGTCTCAACTGTCCATCGAAGAGAATTTGGTGGTTTTTATCAAACAATGATCTTTAAGCATTCCTCGACCGACTGGCGGTCCGGCCGTCTAACAAACAAACAAACGATCTATCGGATAGAGGTTATGTCGCAATTGCAATCTGTTCACGAGCACATTGATACAGTGAGGATGGCTTTGTCACAGAACGAGGCCGCATGGGAGGGGACAAAGGCTTATCAGGATGAGGTGATAAATGCGCACGGCCGCCGAAATGAATGCCCACAAGAAATGCGCTGGGGCGATAAAAGGATAAGAAACCTCATATCCGCCGCAGGTATCAAGTACAAACCTGGATTAGTTGCTAGTCTATTTTTGTCTTGAGCATCCGTATTCTATGCCCTTAAGGCTTACCCTCCCGTAGAACCGCTAAACCGGTTGGCGCGGGCCAAATGGCAGCGTCGCAGACAAGGACGCGCGAAGGCGAGCCACTCCGCAACAGCCAGGGCGCGTCAGAACGAAGTAAGTTTTTCACCTTGTTACCAAAGCTGCGCCGCGATGTGAGCGCCCGCCTCGGTTAGGTTCTGGTTGATCTTAGGCGGCACGTTTAGCGCGGGCCGGCGGCTCCCAAAATAAATCGGAGTTGAGCCGGGGTAATGAGCGCGGCGGGTATCTTTTGTATAGCGCTATAAAATCAAAACGCACCCTACTCGGGAGGTTATCCAAATCAGGGTGCTTCGAGGCCAGCACGCCACGGACGTAATTGTCGAATGACGGGTGCCGTTTGTAGTCCCAGTCGTTCGATGCAAGTGAATCAGCAAATCTTGAACTGATGAAGGCAAGCGCGCGGAATTCACTGCTGGCACTCATGGCCCAGTCATATTTGCGATCCGCGATTTCAAGCGATGAAAGTGGGAGAGGTTGCAGTTCGGGCGGACCGACACGGGCAAAATGCTCGCGGGCCAGGAGCGCGCGGCGCGCTTTCTCTTTTTGCGGTTCGATTCGGAAGTCGCCGTCGTCCACGCCATAAATAAAAAGGTCTCCCGTGACGGGATTTTTGAAAAGGTCACCGTAACGGCCCGTGCTGAACAACGCATCGACGCGACGTGCGATCCGGTACTCGGTTGAATTTACAATGGGCATGTTACGGGCTCCCCTTGATCCGTTGCAGATGGTGCGGGGGTGATATGGGAAATGCTTCCAGCCTTTTCACCTTGCTTAGGGCTCGTTCGGCATCCGATCCCCCGAATGGGACGGGTCCAACCGCGGGTTACGGTGTCGCGCCAGCCGCCCGGCATCAGGCGCCGCGACTTGATCGGGACAAATCCAAGAGCGCGCATTGTCGGAGCGATGCGGCGGCCGTTGCCGCTGGTCTTCGGGAGCCCAAGCAGATCGAGTAGCGCCACCGTGCTGACGGCCTCCATGCCACGCACAATAGCTTCCACCTTCTCCCGAAGAGGATCGGCGTTACGCGCAGCCTGCTCGGCTATCGCTTTTTTTAGCCGCTCGCAAAAAGACAACATGACGCTTTCCAATCGCGGCCATGCACTTTTCAGTGCATTTCAACCGGTCGATCCGTCCACAGATATTTCTAGCAGCGAACTCAGTACCAATGCTTAAAGCGTGGCTGACGCTTCGCGCTCAGGATGGCACGACGCCCTTTCAAGGTGTGACGCATGCGGAGCGGGAGGCGCGCACTCGGGGAAGCCGCGAATAGTCCAACAAAAATAATTGCGACCTTTTCAGCCCCGAGGCGCGGAGTAGCAGGGAATTCAGGCTGCGAAGTCCGTCAGCCTGACACACCCGAGAGGGGACCGTCAGGTGAAAAAGGCCTCTATTTTATTGATTTTGACAGATCCTGACGGACCCTGACGGGGGATACTAGAGTTTGTCATACCAGCTATTGGTACGCCCCCCCGGGGCGCGCCACCGCGGCTACATCACACGATAAGCCTCCATAAAATCCACTGTCGGGTGTGTCAGTCCGTCAGGGCCATGAGTTCACTCGAACCCAGTGGAAACGGACGGAGGTGGCGGTCCCGTAATGCCGAGTGCAGCATCGCATAACTGCCGGGCAATCTCGAAAGGCATCTGGCCTGAGGGCCCCGCTGGATGCTGTCCAATGGACGATCCGTAGATAGAACGGATGTACCCGCGCACCGGCTTGCCATCTATCGTGACCCTGCCACCTTTATTGCGGGTCCAACCGAGGCGCTCCATAGCATGAGCGAGACGCTGCCCGTGGGCGGAGGTTTGCTGTGCCCTTGGAATTTCTAGCACATGCTCAAGCAGGTCTGCGCTAGCGACGCGTTCATATCCGTCGCCTGACTTGTGAAGGACGAGCGGTCCTAAACTGGTGAGCACGTCCTCCCATGGGTCCGTAACGCGGCGCTGCTCCTGGGCCTCGCGCGCGTCGCTCCACAGCGACGGATCGAGAGAGATGCTTGCGCCAGCCGCTTCGTACGTCGCGGCCTCCCCTAGTAATTGCTGACGGTCCCGCATTAGCGCCCCGATATCTATCTTGCCCGTTTCGAGCGGCCAGAAACGTCGGTTACCAGTCTGACTTAGCAGGTATTCTTTGTTGTTGGTCGTGCCCCATTCGATAGAACGGCGCGGCCGATCTTCGCGGACACGTCCATACGCGGGTCGTGCACGGTCAATTTGCCGGCTTGCAAACGCCTTGATCTGTTCCACTTCAGCGCGTCTCATGCCGGCTAGATCGGCGTTCTCGTGCATCCATACGCCGTCAAGCTGCTCCTGAACCTCTTTGTCCTTCGCACCGAGGATTGATTGATCGCTGAAATTTGCGTCACCAGCGAGAACCCTGATTGCAGTAGATTTGTTGGTACCTTCGACGCCTTCCAGAACGGTGATGGTGTCGAACTTGCATCCCGGGTTTCTCGCTCGATGACATGCTGCAATAAGCGTCGCTCGGCCGATTGCCCGATTGAATTTCGTATCGGAGCACCCGAGATACCTAATTACCCACGTGTCAAGGCGTTTCACCCCGTCCCACCTGCTTTGGTAATCATCCAAAATGTCGAGCACAGGATCATAAGCGTTAGTGAATGCAATCTCTTTGATGGCGGCGAGCGTGTTGGCGTCGCCACAGTCAATTCGGTATGTATTGTTGACCAAACTTCGGATGGCACTTGCCGTGTCATCCGTGAGCAAGCCTTCGTGAATTGTTTTGCTGTCGCCGTTGTAGGTGACATTGATCCGACGGTGGAACAGATCATAGCTGATCTTGATACCGAGGGCGCGGACCGCAATGACGGCATTGGCTAGGCTTGACCTTGGGTTGCCGTATTTGTCGAAATCCCGAAACGTCACGCCGGCCGTCGCCACTTGCGTCGGGCTATGTGACCGACTGATCGCTCGCTCGATTGCGCGCTGTTGGTCCTTCTGTTTGGCGATGTGTTGATTGCACGGAAGGTCGGCCGAGAGTGCTTCTGCGATTTGTTCCGGTGTATACTTGCCGTAAAATTTGAAAGCGGCGGCAATCGCGTGCGTCACGTCGGACCATGATCCGTAGCCTTTTTTGAGCATTCCAAGCTGGATTAAGTTCTCGTTCAACTCCCTCAAGTTACCGTCATGTCCGATGATATGCTTGAGCCTAGCCGGCGCATCGTCGGGTAGGTCGGCGACAGACTTCAGCCATCCGGGCCGCTTGACTTTGGACCAATCAATCGTGATTTTCGAGGCGCCGCCGGCCTTCGCTGCCTTATCGGGTTCAGCAACGTTCGCCAGCGCTTTGCGCACATCATCAACCTTTGTGACAGGTGCATGGTCGATCAAATTTAACGATGTGCATGGTGACGGCACGCGGCCGTCGTAGCGGTCCTTCCAATTCACTGAGCCCGGAACGCGCAAGATACGGTTAGGGTTGCGAACTACCGGATCGAAGCCTAAGGCCGTGTGCAGTTTGCCAACCAACGTCTCTGCCTCATCGGACTTAATTGGGTGATCCAGCTTGATCAGGAATTGCCAGCCGGCGCCGCTGCGCCATATAGCGGATGGTGCGATGCCGAGTGCCAGTAGTCCGGCATCAATCGCACTTTTAACTCGTAAGCCTTCATTCTCGTAATGCTTCGCGGCTTCAACCGGATCGTTACCGGTATATTTTTCGGCGTCGCAATCGCCCCATAGGTAAGGACATTCCAAAACGTGCTCTTTGGATGCTGTAGTAATCTTGCCTTTTTTGTGCGCCTTTGGGTCCGCCCATGCGGACGTGAGCGTCGATACATGAAAAAATAAGTGCTCGTGTTTGTCGTCGGCTTCTTTGGTGAGCGCTTGAAACTCTTCGCCGCTCGTGATGCTCCTGCCTTGCACGAAACCCAAAATGAAAGCATTCAGCCCGACGGCGCTGTAAAATTCGAGCGCCATTGCATGATCGAATTTCGGCGCATTCGGCCCATCCTGCGTGCCTGTCGGCCCGGTATTCGCAGTCGGCCCCGTGTTCCCCATGGGACCCGTTCCGCCGCCGCCATGCGTGGCCGTATTTCCCGTCGGTCCAGCGTTTCTCGTCGGGCCAGTGGCAGCTAGCGTAGCACCGCCGCCGTGCGCGCCTGTATTCCCGGTCGGTCCAATCGGGATAACGTTGTTTGCGCCGTTTGTTATCCTCGGTGCTACACCGCTGTCCTCGCCGGTAGGGTTAGACTTCAGTTGCGGGCGACTATTTCCCAGGTTCGCAAAGTACTCGCTTCGTTTGCGCCCGGCCTCCATTTCCTCGGCCGTACTCATGTCACGCGCTCCCGCGTTCGCGCGCGTCTGGCGCGTTGTCGCCGTCCTCGCCGGCGCCCAACTCGGATCGTTCAACACGGTTTGATGGCAGGGCGGTGTCCGAAGTAGAACGCATCGGCGCACTCAGCTTCGACGTGACCCATTCATCAAGATCAGGCATCAAATAGAGCGGAAACCGACCGGCGCGCCGGAAAATCGGCCCACCGCCAACTACTGCGTATTTGGCGAGCGTGCTGGGAGCGCGGTTCACGCCCCAAGTCTCCTCTAGGTATTGAGAAGCCGCCTTCCGGCGCAAAAACTTATGGGTACTCATGGGCGTCACCCTTCTAGAAATGGCCGGTTATCGCCGGCTGGTGACGCGAGTATCTCATATGGGTCCGGAAGGCGGTCACACGAGCCAAGGCTCGTGTGACGATCACCTCATCAATCCAGAAGCGGCCCTAATTTTAGTGCGGCATGAATGTCGCGCCGAACCTGCGGTTCACTCGCCTCGATGCCAAATTCGTCGAGTTGTTTAACAATCTCCATGACTGTCGCTAGGGCCGTCGGGTCCTTCCGATATTTTTTGTCCACGACGTAACGCAGCAACAAGTTGACATGAGCTTCGCGGTATTTGGCTTTCTCCTTTGCGGCCCCTATACTCCTCCTCCCCCTGACACGCTGTTGTAGTAAATAGTTGGCGGCCAAAATCGCCAACACCAAACGCTCTTCGGGGGAATAGAATGGGATTGCTCGTGGTTGAAGTGTGCGCTCTAGAAGTTTTTCGGCTGCACGAATTTCGGGCTGCGTGAGTACGGCCTTTGCGTCTTTCGCGCTCATGCCGGGCTTCGCAGCGAGGCGATCCCGTCTTAGCCACTCTCGAAACCATTTAGGCGCGTCAGCCATCATCTGTAATGCCTCGACGCACCGCTTTTAGCAGGTTCAGTGCGTGCCGGTTCCCCTTCGTAGCGGGAGAATCTCGGCGTCGGCTTTCCCGTCAAGTGCCGATGCTATGCGCGTCGCCACGCGGTCGGCCGCAGCAACTAGTGCTGAATCAGGAACGTGCGCGTAGCGCGCCGTCACACCGGGAACGGAGTGCCCAAGCAAACCGGCAATAGTCAACTCGGAAAATCCCATCTCGGCTGCGGTCGCGGCAAAAGTGTGCCGCAGCACGTGCACCGTCACGCCTTCCAACCCGGCATTTGCGCAGATGCGCTCCAATACCTTCGGAAGGCCGACAAAGTGACCGTCTCCATGGGTCGCGGGAAACACCCAAGGACAAACATCGCGGACCGGCTGGGCCTCAAGCAGTTTCACGGCATCGGCACCTATCGGCCGGAGTTGTTCGCCGCTCTTGGTGTCCTCGAAGCGGATGCAACGTGCGCGACCGTCAACCCATGCACGGGGAAGATTAAGGGCCTCCATGCGGCGCAACCCCGTCAACAATAACAGGCGGATGGCTGCTAGGGCGGTTGTGTTCTCTCCTGCCGTTTCGGCCTCCCGCATCGTCTCTCCGAGTTTCGTTATCTCCTCATGCGTCAGGAATCGCCGTTGCCTTCCGTCAGGCGGCTTCTTCAACCCGCGTGCTGGGTTATCCGTGATCAGCTTCAGGCGCTTGGCGTATTCGAGGATGGTTACCGTCATCCCCAATGTGCGGGCTGCGACGCCGGTACCGCCCTTTGCGACGCCTCCGCGCCCTTCTTTCTTGCGTGGCTTGGCCGTCTTGCCAGCGATGATTTGCGTTTTCATCCGCTCTATATCAGCCGCCGTTAGGCTTCGGACGGTGAAGCGGCCAATCAGCGGCTTGACGTGCGTTTCGATTCGGCTCTTGTCCATCGCCAAGGTGGACGCCTTTATACGGCTCTTGGCGTCGGCAAGGTACAAGTCGCACAAATCCGAAACCGAGATAGCCCCTCGCAAGGCGTGACGCTCGGCCGAAGGATCGCCGCCCTTAGTCGCGGCCTTGAGAGCATCACCAGCTAGGGTCCGGGCGTCATTCGGCGTCAGAGTGCCCACCTTGCCGATCACGAGGCGGCGGGTCCGCCCTTCCTTATTCCGGTACTGAACGAGATAGGAGGCGGCGCCGCTCGGCTTGATCCGGATGCCGAAGCCTTTCAACGCACCGTCACCACCATCCCAAAGGAAGAACTCCTTGCCGCCGCGATGCGGACCAAGGGAGTCAACAACTCGCTTAGTGATCTTTGGCATGGGCGATTCTGTCTCTGCTTCCCCCGGTTGCTGACGCCGTTCGGGGAAGCATAGGGGAAGCTTGGGGAAGCAAACGGGGGCAACGTCAGTCAATGACCATAACTCTTGGCGAAATCAAAAAACACCTATATTTCAATATGTAGTAAACGCCGGTAAATTCGGGGAAGTATGGGAAAATAAGGTACCTTAACCTTGCCAAGGTTGGGGTCGAGGGTTCGAATCCCTTCGCCCGCTCCAATATTCTCCATGGCTTAGCTACATTTCGCGTTGGCGCAGCAGACGCCTAGCTAGCACATAGCTAGCAGCTAATCACCAAATTGGCTCACCCCCGGCCTAGGTAAGCAGGCGGATCAAACTACATCTCGGTCGAAGGTCGACGTGGTCGGATCAGCTCGCGCAAAATTCGACATGTCGCCAGCCGGGAGCAACCTTTTCCGCTGCGTCTTTTTATCTTTCGAACGGGCTTTTCTTTTTCTGGATTTCCCTTTTTCTTTTCTGGGTTTCCTTTTTCTTTTTCTGGATTTCCCCTTTTCTTTTTCGGAGAGCGCGGAGAGCGTAGCCCCTATCACGTTTTGCCAATTGCCCGGCTCGACCAAGCATACCCCGTACCTGAGCACAACCGGGACTAGCCCTCGATGGCCCGGCGCGCGTACAAACCAGTCGTTACCGTCACGCGCAACCGACGTGGCGCCAAACTTGCCAACCAGGAAGCGGCCGACGGCGTCGGGCGAATCCGAGCTGACACGGGCCTCGAGGCGGAGTTTCATGGCAGCATCCAGCGTAAGGGGTCAGAGCACCGCACTCGAAATGCGGTTACGGCTATTTCAGCCAATGATGGTCCGTTCCATGCGGACTTGTTTTCTTTGATGATTTTGACAAAGCCGTCCGTTAGATCTTGTCTTGTGTCGCGATACTGTCGGGAAATGTCTTGGCGTCGCAGGGCAAGACGATGACGCTGCCGCACTCAAGGCCCTTCGCCTTATGGATCGTGCTGAGCGCCCTTTCCGGCGGTTTCGGTCGTGCATACGTGCGGCGATGGGTTATCTCCGCCAGACCATCGTCAATATTGCCGAAAGCGCCAAGCCGGATGGCATCCCAAAATTTCCTGCGACAATCCATTTCGATATCCGAGAAGTCGCTGTCAGAATGTTTTAACTCATCCAAATGACGCAGCATCTTGGCGATACCCCGGTGATCGGGCTCTGCGAGCAAGTGCCGGGCAAGCTCCTGGATCACGGCGGGCTTTCCTCTGCTTTTTGCAGAGCAGCCTTCGCGAGCTTCTTTCTCGAATCTGTCGCCAAAGGCTGATGGGCTAAACCCCTTGCCAATCTCATTCATGAATACGACGACTGCCGCGGCGAGAACCGCGCAGTTGCCAGTACCGGCACGTACTGCGTCTGCCAGCGACTCCAGTGCGGACCGAGTATGGCCCTCCCAGAGGGGAATCCGCCGGTTGAAGAAACCACGGAACGAACGCGCGGTTTCATTGTAGTGTGTCAGCACGAGAAGCGACGATTGATCCTTCTCGAATGCATCGATCGGCTTTCGGTCTGCGGCTGAGAGCTGGTATTCGAGGTTCTTCCTGGCTTGGTTCTCAGCGAACACCACGCTCACGCTTGCCGGCAAGCCGGCACGAAGATCGATCTTTCCGCCGGATTTCAGTGCGTCGCGCGCGTGCAAGGTCCACTTACCTAGCTCCGGACAGCCGGTGTTCCATCGATGCGGCGTATCAAGCTGTTCGAAGGCATGCGCTTGTCCGGTGAGCGTGGTCTAGTCGAAAGCCGCACTGGCGCCGACGAGCACCTCATCTTTGTAGATGCGCTGCATCGGATCAGCAAAAACACGCAGGCGGGCACCTTGATCCAACAGGGACATTCCGATGGCGTGCTGATCGCCGCTGCAATCCTGATGCTCGTCGCAAATTATGATCGGATAGCGCTTGGCTAATGAAGCTGCAATCATCGGATGTCGTCTGAGAAGCCCGGCAACTTTTAAGGCGACCTTAGCGTAACCCTTCTTAGTCTGCCGAGCCCATGCGGCGGTGTCGGGCGGCAGCCCGAGGCCGGCGTGATAGGCTGTCCCGACATGGATGATGAGGCTGTCTATCGTGCGAATCTCAACGCGCGATCCTCCGCCTATTGCCCGTTGGGCGAAGACAGAACAAGCAGCATGCGTATGCGTCAGGATGAGAAGATGGCTCTTGCCGGCGGCCGTAATTTCGCGTGCGTAGTCGGCACCCTGATGGGTCTTGCCACAACCGCCCGGCGCCTCGACGACTACAAGCGGGGCGTCTGATCGCAGCGCCGCGTAGACCGTCTCGTCGCTCACGTTGGCAAATCCGGAACGTCTGGGAGTTCAACTGCATTCCGGATCGCATTGCAGAATGGCAGGAGCTGTGACTTCAAGACCGGCCAAAGGCCGAGGCTGAACACCTTGCCTGCCAATTCGCGCCCGCCGTCCACGGACTTGAACCAGGTTCCGGCGTGAGACTTGTACTGGTTCTTCTCGGTTTCCTTGCCCGCCGGCACTATTCCCAACGCGGCTTCGATGATCAGTGCCTTCAGGCCGGCGCCTGCCTTTGTTTTGACTGAGGCAAAGTCCTTCTCTCCGATCGCAAGACGATCTGCGAGTGTTCGAAGGCGCATACCCGTCTTTTCACCATCGGGATCGATTACCAGCACTTCGAGCATGTCCTCCGACACGGCACCGATCACGTTCTCCTCGAGGCAGAGCGTTGGCCAGCGGAAGAGTAATTTGCCGAGCTTGCCGCCGAGCTTTTTCCAGCGGTCGGGATGTTTACCTGCCTCGTCGTCGGCAAATCCGCCGAAGCGGAGCCCACCGTGAGCGAGTGCTTCGAGTAGTCCGAGGGTGTTCTCATGCCCCACGCCATCACTGATGTGGATACCATGCTGTTCGAGCGGTGAGCCGAGTGATCGCTCCAGAAGTGCACCGGTAAAGCCGACCTCCGTCGCGCCTTCGGCGACAATGGCGAGACGTGCGAGAAAGGTTTCGGGGTCCGTATTGCGATGCTTTGCGATCTTGGTGGCATCAAGCGGACCAATCTTGCCTGCGTGATCGACATACCAAAGGCCTGCATTGGATGCGGCCGAGATCGTCGCGGGGCTATGCGTTGTAACGAACACCTGCGACTTGCCAGACTGAAGCTTTTCCATCAGCAGCCACTGGCGATAGGGTTCTAGCACTACTTTGGCAGATTTTTACGATTGATCGACGAAACTGGATTCCCGAATCAGATTTTCAATGATTCATGGGTGGTCGGCACGTGGAGGGCCGACCATGGTGAACACGAGGTCGAAGTGGGAAGATGAGCTTGGACGCTGGCTCAAGCCATTCTTGGCGCGTTTAGGTCACAAGGCACGGCGTCGGATGTGTCCGCTCTATGTTTCGGGACTGATTGGACCGGGCGATCGCAAGAGCGTGCAGCCGATGGCGGCGCGGTTGGCACCAGGCGACTATGACCAGTTGCACCATTTCATCGCTGATGGCGTCTGGGATGCGGCGCCGTTGGAGTCGGAGCTGCTCGTTCAGGCCGATCGACTCATCGGCGGCAAAGAAGCGGTGCTGGTCATCGACGACACAGCGATGCCGAAGAAGGGCAATCGTTCGGTTGGTGTCGCTGCGCAATATGCCTCGTCTCTGGGCAAGACGGCCAATTGCCAAACATTGGTATCGCTGACGCTTGCGCGGGGTGAAGTGCCGGTCATGGTGGCATTACGTCTCTTCGTTCCCGAGAGTTGGACAAGCAATCCGGTACGTTTGAAGCGTGCGGGCGTTCCCGTCGAGTTCCGCGCGGTGCGGACCAAGCAGAGATCGCCTTGGCGGAGATCGATCGCGTGATGGCAGCCGGTATGCGCTTCGGCTGTGTATTGGCGGATGCCGGTTACGGCCTCAGCGCGCCGTTCCGTCAGGGGCTCACGACACGCAGGCTTGCCTGGGCCGTTGGTATCCCTCGCCACCTCAAGATGTACCCGGTCGGGGTCAAGCTGATCTGGCCGGTTGCCAATCGGGGGCGCCCTCGCAAGCGGCACATTCCGGATATCCTGTCGAGAGCGGCCGACGACATGTTGGCCAACGCCAAGTGGCAAAATGTAAGCTGGCGAAACGGAACCAAGGGGCGGCTGGAGGCCCGCTTCGCCGCGGTTCGCGTGCGGACCGCCGATGGACCACCGCAGCGTATCAAGGACATGGGCCAGCAGCACCTTCCAGGAGATGAGGCGTGGCTGATCGGCGAGCATCGCAGCTCGGGGGAGAAGAAGTACTACCTTGCCAATCTGCCGGCCAAAACGGATCTGCGCACGTTAGCTGCCACGATCAAAGCGCGATGGATTTGCGAACAGGCCCATCAGCAGTTGAAGGAGGAACTCGGGCTCGATCACTTCGAAGGAAGATCCTGGCAAGGGCTCCATCGACATGCGCTCATGACCATGATTGCTTACGCATTCCTCCAGCACCGCCGCCTCGCACAAGCGGGACGGAAAAAAAAGAATCAACGGTCCACCACCGCAGCCGAGCCTCCCGGCCGTACGTCACGCCATCGTCGAACTCATCGTTCAACCACCGCCTCAACAATGCCCGTACTGCAGAAGACAAATCGGCAAAAAGCAGCGGCGTGAGTAAATCTGCCAAAGTAGTGCTAGGCTGCGGACTCATAAAACCTGAGCCATAATCGAACGCAAGCTATTTTGAGCATAGCGAGGTAGTTGAGGGCGTTGCGGTCGTATCGCGTGGCAATGTGTCGGAATTGCTTGAGCTTGTTGAAG
>Ga0307373_10008370_pt1 | contig 15772 bp, 17 predicted proteins | sample OX2MG_FD_202534 | JGI IMG/M metagenome (GOLD analysis project Ga0307373, IMG submission 202534) | Soil microbial communities from Risofladan, Vaasa, Finland - OX-2 | ecosystem: Environmental > Terrestrial > Soil > Coastal area > Acid sulfate soil | place: Finland: Risofladan, Vaasa | collected... | reverse complement strand
TGGAGGTCGACGACGCAGTAGAAGGCGTCATTTTCCTCTTGGAACGTCACCCAGTGCTTGAGGGCCCCGAGATAATTGCCGAGGGTGAAGTCCCCTGAGGGGGCGATGCCGGAGAGGACCCGTGTCATGGGTGGCCATGGTACGTCGGGTTGCCCGGCTGTCCCGACGTTCTGGGCTGGGCCTACGGGGGGTGCGCGGATGCAGGCAAGGGTTTCGGTATCGTCGGGCTGTGACGTACGCAGTCTCCACGCCCACCTTCGAGGGCCCGATCGACCTTTTGCTGCACCTGGTGTCCTCGCACGAGGTCGACGTGCTGGACATCCCGCTTCTGCCGATCATCGACGGCTTCGTCCGGGTCCTGACCGAGCAGCGCGAGCAGATCGATTTCAACCAGCTTTCCGAGTTCCTCCTGGTGGCGGCCATTTTGATCGAGATGAAGTCCCAGAGGTTGCTGCCCGGTCGGGAAGTCTCCGACGACGACGACGAGCTGACCGGGTGGGAGGAGCGGGACCTCCTCCTGGCCCGTCTGCTCGAGTGCCGGGCCTATGCCGCCGCAGCCGACGTCTTCGTGGCCCTGAGCGAGCAGGCGGCCCGCTCCATCCCCCGAGAGGTCGGGCTCCCGGCCGACTTTGCCGTGCACGCCCCCGATCTGCTGGCCGGGGTCACGCCCGAGGAGCTGGCCCAGGCCTACCTGCGGGGTGCGGCGGAACGACCGGTGCCCCGGGTCGATCTCTCCCACGTCACGGTGGACACGGTCTCGGTGGCCGAGGCCGTGTCCGCGCTGATGGCGCTGCCCCGGCGGGACCGTGCCACCTCGTTCCGCACCCTGGTGGAAGGCTGCGTCACGCGCATGGACGTCATCGTGCGCTTCTTGGCCCTGCTGGAGCTGTGCAAGATGGGACGGGTCACCCTCGGTCAGGGCCGGACCTTCGGCGACCTGCACATCGACTGGCTGGAGAACGACGGCGTCCTGGCCGGTGTGGCCAGTGGCCGGGGCCTGGGCGAGCTGGCCGGCCTGGACATCGACGACTACGAGGGATGAGGAACGAACACGATGGAACATGAGGAGCTCGCCCGCGCCATAGAGGCCGTTCTTTTCGTGGCGGTCGAGCCCGTGCTGCCCGGCCTGCTGGCCGAACTGCTGGAAGAGCCGGTCGAGCGGGTCGAAGAAGTCCTCACGAGGTTGTCGGAGAGCTACCTGAACGAGGGCCGTGGCTTCATCTTGGCCCGGATCGCCGGCGGCGCCCGCCTGCAGACCCATCCGGACCTCTCCCCGTATGTGGAGCGCTTTGCCAACCGTGACGTCTCACACCGGCTGTCGACGGCCGCCTTGGAGACGCTGGCCATCGTGGCCTACCGCCAACCCGTGTCCCGGGGGCAGATCTCGTCGTTGCGGGGCGTGAACGTCGACGGGGTGACCCGGCTCCTCGAGCAACGGGGCTACATCGAAGTGGTGGGCCGGGCCGACGGACCCGGGCAGCCCGCCCTCTACGGCACGACCGACCTCTTCTTGGAGCGCCTGGGCCTCGATTCGCTCCAGCAGCTCCCGCCCGTCGAGGATTTCTTGCCCGGGCCCGAGGTGGCCGGGGATTTCGAGTCGGATCTGCAGGCTGCCTTGGGCGTGCACGGCGACGTGGGTTCCGACGAGGTCTGACTACCGCTCCCGGATGTAGAGCGCCAGAAGCTCGGCGAACTCCCGGCGCTGTGTGATGTCGAAGCCGGCGAGGAGCATCTCCTCGACCTCGCCGGCGGCAGCCTCGCAGGCCTTGGCGACTCGTTCGCCCTCGTCGGTGAGGAAGCAGCGCCGGATGCGGCCGTGGGTGGGGTCGTCAGCCCGCTCGATGAGGGCCGACTTCTCGAGCGAGGCGACGGCCGCCATGACCGCCTGGGGCGTGAGGATCAGCCGCCGCGCGATGTCCGAGCTCGACAGACCGGGCGACAGGCGCAACTGGGTCAGCACGCCGGCCTGCGTGGCGGTGACCCCGTTGGCGCGCATCGCCTCCTCGACGTTCCGGCGCTGGCGCGCGAAGCCGTGCTTCATCAACCAAAGGATCGTGCCCTCGGGGTCGCCCTGGTCCACTACAGGATCGCTCGTTCCGCTTTGAGCGCGGCGATCTCGTCCCACGTCAGGCCGAGGTCGAGCAGGACGGCTTCGGTGTGCTCACCGTGCTCGGGCGCGCGCGTCGGTCGGCCCGGTTGCTCGTCGAACTGGATCGGAGGCGTGACCATCGGCAGTGACGTGCCGTTCAACATCTCGACCTCGGCGATGTAGCTGTTGGCCTGGACCTGGGGGTCGTCTGCGATGTCATGGGGGCTCTGCGTCGCCACCCACTCGCCATCGAAGTCGTGCGTGAGGATGTGCCGCCACTCGTCGAAGTCACGTCTGGCGAAGATCTCCTCGAGCTGCTCGACACAGGCGCGGCCGTTCTCGCGGCGCGCCGCCATGCTGTCGAACCGCGGATCGGTCGCCATCTCGGGCACGCCCATGGCCCGGCACAGGTCCGGCCAGTAGCGATCGGGAGAGAGCATCTGGAGGTTGATGAAACGGCCGTCGCTGGTTCGGTACGGCATCATCAAGGGGTTCCAGACGTCGTAGCGACCGGGAAACGCGCGCGGGGCATGCCCTCCCTCGTCGAGGCAGGCATTGGTGATGTCGATCTGGATCTGCCACATCCCGGCGGCGAGGAGTGACACGTCGACGACGGAGGGCTCGCCGGTCGTGGCGCGGCGGTACAGGGCGGTGGAGATGGCGCCGGCGATGGTGAGGCCGCCGACCACGTCGCCGAAGGCGGGACGCGGGCCCGCCGGCCACTCCGCCCCGGGTTGCGTGAAGACGTGCTGCATACCGGTGCGGGACCAGTAGGCGCCGGCGTCGTAGCCCCCCCGGTTGGCGTCCGGCCCGCGGGAGCCGAACGCCGTGCCTCGCACGTAGATGAGCGACGGATTGTGGGCGCGGACGTCGTCGACGTCGATGTGCAACGAGCGCCGGGTGGCCGCCCGGAGATTCGTCACGAAGACATCGGTGTCCTCGAGCAGGCGGCCGAGCACCTCCCGGCCCGCCGCGTGCTTGAGGTCGATGCCGACGGAGCGCTTGCCGCGGTTGGTCGACTGGAACTGTGGATCGATCCCGTGGTGCAGCGTGTGCAACCCTGCCGTGACCAACCCCCGATAGGGATCGCCGGTCTCGGGGTGCTCGATCTTGATGACGTCGGCACCCCATTCGGAGAGCACAGCCCCGGACATGGGGACAAAGACGTGTGACGCGACCTCAAGGACGCGCACGCCGCTGAGGGGAGCGGACACGGTCAGCCCTGGCGCTTGGCCGCGCTGACGAATTCCCCGAGCGTGGTCACCTTGTGTTCCTTCATCCCAAATGAGACGGGGGACACGTCGCGGCCGGCCGCCTCCTGGCGGAGGGCGCCCACGGTGCAGAGCTCACGCGGTCGTGTGGCGAACGGGTCGTAGGAGAAGAGCCGCATGGCGTTGGCGTGCGTGATCTTGTCGATCTGCTGATCGGTGAGGCCCGCGACGCTGTCGGACACCACCTCGGGTGAGAGCGGCCACGTGGTGTCGGAGTGCGGGTAGTCGCACTCCCAGGCGACCATGTCCTCGTTCATCGCACCGAGGTTGCCCAGCCCGAACTTGTCGACGATGAAACAGGTGATGATGCGCTCGCGGAATATCTCGCTCGGGAGCTTGCCGCCGAGGTTGGGTCGGGTCCACGCCTTGTGGTGCTCGTAGGTGTAATCGACGCGCTCGAGGAAGTAGGGGATCCAGCCGATGCCGCCTTCGGCCAGGGCGACCTTGACGTTCTTGAACTTCTGGAAGATCGGCGACCAGACCAGATCGGCCGCGGTCGGATAGATGTTGATGCCCGAGCAGGTGATCCGCACGTTCATGGGCGCATCGGGCGAGGTCTGCACCTCCAACCCGCCGGAGCCGATGTGCAGCGTCACGACGGTGTCGGTCTCGTCACATGCCTGCCAGAAGGGGTCCCAGTGGTCGCCGTGGAGCGAGGGGAGCCCGAGGGCATGGGGATTCATGGAGAAGCTGACGCAGTGGGATCCCTTCGCCGCGGTGCGGTGGATCTCCGCGGCCATCAGTGCGGGATCCCAGATGGGCGGGATCGAGCACGGGATGAACCGCTCGGGATACGAGCCGCACCACGCGTCGATGTGCCAGTCGTTGTAGGCCTGCAGCACGGCGAGCGCGAGGTCGGGGTCCTGCGCCGCGCGCGAGGCGAAGAACTGGCCGCAGAAGCGTGCCATCGACGGGAAGTTCAACGAGCCGAGCACGCCGTTGGCATCCATGTCCCTGACGCGCTCGTCCACATCGAAGCAACCGATGCGTATCTCGTCGAAGTTGGTCGGCTCCAGGCCGTATTCCTCGGGAACCCGCCCCGCCACCGCGTTCAGGCCGACGTTGCGCGTCTCGCCCTCGCCGAACACCCACTTCTCGCCGACCTCGTCGGACACCAGCTTGGGCGCCCGGTCGAGATACTTGGCCGGCATGAACTCCTCGAACATGTTCGCCGGCTCGATCACGTGGTCGTCCACGCTGACCAGGATCAGATCGTCCATGTGCATGGCGGGCCCCCACTTCTATGTAAGTAGTTGACAAATGCTTTCAATCACGTAGCGTACCCGATGTCGATCACGCGCACCTCGAGCGTGGGGGGAGGGGGAGGGCATATGCGGAGGGCAGCAATGCGGTTCTGGCTGGCGCTGGTCGCACTGTTCTGTGTCACCGGCACGGTGGGCGTGGCCAGCTCGTCCGCCGGTGCGGCGACCGGGTCACCCATCTCCATCGGGCTGATCTGCTCGTGCACCGGTCCCGCGGGGCCTGAATACCTGGGCGTCCAGGGCGCGTTCATCGCCCGCATCGACCTGCAGAACGCGCAGGGCGGTGTCAACGGTCACAAGATCCAGACGATCTTCGAGGATGACGCCACCAGCCCGGCCCAGGACCCCACGGCCGTCCAGACCGTGTTGTCCAAGCACGTGCTCGGGATCGTCGCCGTCAGCGCGGTGTTCTTCGGGGGGGCCAAGTTTGCCAACCAGGCGGGCGTCCCGGTCACGGGCGCGTCCTCTGACGGGCCGGAATGGGGCGAGCAGCCCTACACGAACATGTTCGCCTCGGACACGGGCAGCATCGACCCGAAATACCCGGTGAGCACGGCGATCGGCAAGTTCTTGGTTTCCCACGGCGGATCGGTCGTCGGCTCCTACGGCTACGGCATCTCGCCGTCGTCGAGCCGGTCGGCGATCGCCACCGTACGATCGGTCATTCACGCCGGCGGCAAGCAGGGGGTGCTCGACATCTCGGTTCCCTTCGGGAGCGTGGCCTTCGGCCCAGAGGCCCTGGCCGCGAAGGCAGCCAACATCACGGGCCTCTACGCCGGCATGGTCGACAGCTCCAACTTCGCCATGGCCACGGACATGAAACAAGCCGGGGTGCACCTCAAGGCGGTGGTCTTCCCCACCGGCTATGAGCCGAAAGCGGTGACGTCGCCGGCCTGGCCCGCGTTGCAGGGTGATTACTTCGACACCGAATTTCGTCCCTTTGCCGTGCCGGATGCAGGCACGAAGGCGATGCAGGCGGCGCTCGAAAAGTATGACCACTTCTCCAAGACGCGGTTTCCGACGCTCAATGAGTACGAGGCCTGGGTGGGGGCGGACCTCATGATCCAGGGCATGCAAAGAGCCGGCAAGAACGCGACGTCGGCGGGGATCATCAGGGCCCTGCGCCGCCTCACGTCCTACAACGGTGGCGGATTGTTGCCGACGTCCATCAACTACTCCACGGTCTTCGGGCACGACCTTCCGCAGCAATGCGGGTGGTACCTGCAGGCCAAGAAATCCGGGTTCGCCCTGGTGTCCAAGAAACCCTTCTGCGGCACCGACCTTTTGGGGACGTCGACCGCCACGGCCAGTTAGAGGTGGCACCGCCGGGGCTCTTCGAGGGCGTGCCCTACGAGTATGCCTCGGTCGTCGACCCGGGCTCGCTGATCTTCACGGCGGGTGTCTGCCCGATCGACCCGGAGGGAAACGTCGTCGCGGTGGGCGACGTGATCGCGCAAGCGCACGTGGCGTACGACAACCTGGCGGCCGTGCTGGCACGCTACGGGGCGGGAGTGCAGCACATCGTGCGCACGACGGTCTACGTGGTGGGCAGTCGCGACGAGATGGCCCAGGCGTGGGCCGCCGTGGCCGGGCGGCTCCTGCCCCACCGGCCCCCGAGCACCCTCCTCGGGGTGACAGTGCTCGGGTACCCGCAGCAGCTCATGGAGATCGAGGCCATCGCGGCGGTTCGCTGACGATCACGGCCCAACGGCCAGGTCGTCGGAGCGCCCAGCTTCGAGTCGCGGCCACTGGGGGATGGGGCGTCCCTCCGGCCACACTGACACTGGTGGCCAATCGGGCGCACCGCCAGCGGTGCGCGTGATGGAGCACTCTTGCGGCCAGCCGGGCGGCGAGTCTTCCCATGTCTCCTGGCGTCCGTACACCGTGAGATCCATGAGCGCGTAGCTGTAGTCCATGGCCTCTACGCCGCGGACGGTGGTCCAGTAGGTCTCGAAGACGCGGTCGCCGTCCCGTAGGTAGCACACGATGTGCATCATGCCGATTCGGCGGCCGACGAGGAGCGCGTCGACGGATCCCTGGGCGGAGTACCACGGCATGTCCCAGCCCATGAAGTCGTGGTAGCGAATGCTCTCGTCGAAGGGGCCCTGACAAAAGACGGCATAGGTGATATCACGTGAATGAAGGTAGGACAGCTCCGCCACCTGGGTGGTGACCCACGTGCAGCCTTCGCACTGCTCGGCTGCGGGGTGGCCGTCGTGCCACATGAAGGAGTAGGCGATGAGCTGGCGGCGCCCTTCGAACGCGTCGAGCAGGGTGAGCGGACCCCGGGGCCCGATCAGCTCGAGGTTGGCGTCGATCTCGACCATGGGTAGGCGTCGTCGGGCGGCGGCGATCGCGTCCCCTTCCCGGGTGTGCGCCTTCTCCCGAATCCGCAGCCTGTCCAGTTCGGCCTGGAAGGTGGCCCGTTCCACGGCCGGGGGCATCGGGCCGGTGGTCCCGCCCGTATGCCCTCCGAGGTTCGTTGCTTCATCCTTCATGACGGTCCCTTCTCGTTGCTCGGGCGGCCGTGCTCGTGAGTGGGCTCACCGAGGAGCGGGTCTGAGCCCGACCGACTGCTCTCGGCCCGTGCGTTCGCGGTGCGTGCACCCCGGCCAGCAGCAGGGCCGACGCTGGCCTTCCTCCAGCTCCTCCTTTGTACGGCGAATGCGGCGTTCCCGGGTCAGCTCCTGCTTGGCGTCCTCGACCCAGCAGATGAACTCGTTGCGGGCCAGAGGCGTGATGTCCTTCCAGGCATCGAGTGCCGTGGGGTTGGCGATCAACGCTTCGCGCAAGTCTCCTGGAAGCTTGTGCACCACCCCACCGGGAACGCGCGAGCTGCCCATGAGGCCACCGTAGCGGGTCAGCGAGAGCCGGTTGTCGTGTCAGCGTGGTGACGCTTTGGCGTCCGACGAAATCGCCGAAGGCCCGGGTCGTTGGCGAGACCCCGGTTGATCAACGAGGTCGTTTGCCCTGTTTGATCATTTCGAGTGCGTGTTGCACGCGACGTCTCCTCCTCTCTGCACGCGTGGCTTCACCGATCCAGCGTGCGTATTCCTCGCGGTGAGAATCGGAGAGCCTCGCGAAGGCAGCCTTTGCCTGGTCGTCGCCGTGCAGTGTGTCTTCCAGAGCCGAAGGTATTTCCTCCGTACGCGGCGCCTCGTCCAGTTCGATGGTCACCGCCACGTGGTCACCTGCTTCCACCCCCGCCGCCTCGCGCACGGCGCGACTCAGGCCGAGCAGGAACTCTCCCTCCAGCCGAGTCACCGTTGTTCGCCATGTGTAGCCGTTGACCGTCGCTACGACGGGGAAGCGTTTCGCACCCTGACCCACGGCATCCACTACGGCTCCATCGAGGACGATTGCCGCGGCGCGGCCACGGCGCTGAAGCTCGGTCGTGAATCGGACGGTTCCCACGCGTGGCATTCTTGCGCATGCGTCCGGCACACACACTTGGTGTCAGGCCGTGTCCACCCGAAGAGCAGTAGCTCTGGCCTTCCCGGCGATCTACGGGTGATCCGTCGGTCCCGGGCTGCCCCCCGTTGGGCTGGTTGTACGCTGAGGAGGTGCCGATTGAAGCGGTCGGAGCCCTTCCCGCTCCCGGATCCCCCCGCATGGTCGTCCTCCGCACCTTCACGGACGTCAAGGCCGTCATGGCGCTAGTCCAGGCCGGGTACCCGGTGTTCATGGTGATGCGGACTTCCAAGAGTGACGAGGGGCGTGTGCTCGATCTCCTGTCGGGATGGGCCCTAGGGTCGGGCGGCGACCTGGACAGAATCGGGCCGCACACCTGTCTTGCCCGTCCGGCCAACTGCCCCCCGGTCATGCTCGGTAGGAGCGGGATCGCGTCGGCCGTCGAAGAAGTCTTTGCGGGCGACGGGCCGCGACCGCTCAGTCGGGACGACGAGGAGCGACTCCTGCCTCAGGCGGTCAGGGGCTCGGTCAGTGCTCGGAGAAGAATCATCGACTCCTACGCAGAACTGGCCGCCTTGTTCGCGCTGAAGATCAGGCCTCGATCAGTCTCAGAGGCAAGGGCGGTCCGGATCGCCCAAGAAGAGTTGGACCGCCTTGTCACGTTCCCCTCGAAGGGCCCCCTCTTGGTGTCTCTCGTCGAGGGGATCATCAAGAACCTGGTCCATTGAACAATGGAGAATGGCGCGACAGGGCGGAAACCGAAGCAGACACTCGCCATGGCAAATGACCTCGTACAAATGGAACAGCTTGCGGGGCGAGTTCAGGCTGCTCTCACCACCACGTCACCCGAGACCCCTACACGCACCGACACATGGTCACCCTTTTCATCGCGAAAGACCACGTTGCCGGGCAATCGATGGGGCTGATACCCCGGTGGGCCTCCGGAGGTTTCGAATATGCCGGTGACGGTACCCGACCCTCCGGACGAAGAACAGCTGCTCAGGGCCACCACGCCGAGCGCAAGGAGGACAAGTGGCCATCGTTCCACTCTTCGTTTCCACAGCACGATCACAATGACGCACATCAGCCCCATTTGGTTCGTTCGGTCGCGAGGAAGGCCCGTTACGGCTCGACCGCTTCTCCACCCCATTCCGCGGGATCCAGATCAGCCAGCGTCTCGGTGAACGTCCACTGATGGCCCGCTGGGTCCTCGGCGTTGTACTGGCGCTCTCCAAAGGGCATATCGGTCGGTTCCATGAGGATGCGCGCACCACCAGCGCGGGCTCGTTCGCAGTGCGCGCGGGCGTCGTCCACGCGCACCATGACGGAATGGGTGACCTCGCCCGCGCGTGGGGGGTGACGGTCACCTCGCACGTCGCCCACAATCACCGCACCGTCGCCGAAACGTAGTTGTGATCTGTGGTTGTCCCCGATCCGCACACGTTCGACAAATCCGAAGACCTCCGTGAGCCAGGCCACGGCCGCTCGGACATCGGGATAGATCAGTACGGGGATAACGGTCGCATCCGGTACGGACCGGTTCTTTCTCAACGAGGCCCTCCTTCTTCTGTGTGACCAGATCGAACGTATCTCCTCTCATCCGGCGGCGCGGGAATTGTCGGCGGGTCCCGCCCGATCACGGGTCCTGCATTCGGGTCCCTGGTACTCGGCTACCGGAGCCGCTCAGAGAACCTTGCGATCGCGCGAGTATTGGTCTGTGAAGCACATCAGTGGGCGCCGGAGTCGATTGCGCCGCCACGGGTATCACAACCGGCCGGCGCGGAACGCCTCGGAAGGATCCGGCATCCAACATGCCTGATCAGGCAGATCGTGCCTTGGACAACTCTGCACCCGAAAAGACCGGCGAACGCCTGCAGAAGGTGTTGGCTCGGACCGGGCAGGGATCGCGCCGCGTCTGTGAGGAACTGATCGCGGACGGGCGTGTCACCGTGGACGGGAAGGTGGCCGTGCTGGGCCGCCGGGTCGACGTGCGCACGGCGCGCGTCGAGGTGGACGGCATCCTGCTCCCGGTTGCGCCCGACCTCGTCTACTACCTCTTGAACAAGCCGGCCGGGGTCATCACGACATCAGCCGATCCGCAGGGACGGCCGACCGTGGTCGACCTGGTGCCCTCCGAGCCCCGGGTCTTCTCGGTCGGAAGATTGGACCTCGACACCGAAGGGCTCTTGATCCTGACCAACGACGGTGCGCTGGCCCAGCTGCTGACGCACCCGTCGCACGGGGTGGACAAGGAGTACGTGGCCGAGGTTGACAACGGCACACCGTCCCCGGGGGCCTTGCGCCAATTGCGCCAGGGCGTCGAGCTCGAGGACGGGCGCACGGCGTCGGCGGCGGTGGGCGTGCTGTCGCCGGGGGTCCTGCGCCTCGTCATCCACGAAGGCAAGAACCGGCAGGTGCGCCGCATGTGCGATGCCATCGGCCATCCGGTGCGCCGACTGGTGCGCACGCGCATCGCCACGCTGCGCGACACCGGGCTCGCCCCAGGCCACTGGAGGGAGCTGACCGGAGTCGAGGTGCGCGCCCTGGCCGCAGCCGCCGGACGCCAGTCCTAAGCGTTCGTCGCCAGCCTCTTGGGCACGCAGTACGGCTTGTCGCCGTTCAGGGCCACGAACTTCGCGTTCTTGATCCCCATGTCGAAGAAGCAGGGGTTGTCGGCGGGCTTCCCCTGGTGGAAGGTGATCGGTGCGGTGAGGCCGTCGAGGGTCGTGTTCTTGAGGGCGTAGAGGCCCCGGAGGATCTGGGCCGAAGTCGGGTTGGCACTCAGGTTGGCGGCACCCGCCGCCAGTTGGAGCAGCACGCCGGCGGCCCACGACTGCACGACCACCTCGCCGAAATTCGGCCCCGTCGTCACGCCGGGAGCGTATTTGGCCAGCGCGTCGTACATCGGCTTGGTCGCGGCGTTGTGGACGAACCACGGGATGTCGGCCTGCACGTCGAGGTTCCCGTTCATGGAGGGGATACCGAGCCAGGCGATGGCGACCGAGCCGTCGCCGCTCAGCTCGATCGGGTCGTAGCCCTGGGTGGCGCAGTTCTGCGCCACCTTGGTCACGATGGCCGAGGCATCGGCCACGGCAATGGCCTGGGCCCCCGATTGCTTGGCGGCCAGACATTGGGCCGAGTAGTTGGGGGCGGCGAATCCGATGCCGGTCGAGAAGACAAGCTTCATGCCGAGCTTGGGCAGGAGCGTCCGGGTCGTGCCGACCGACTGCTGGCAGATGGTCACCTCCACGCAGTAGAGGATGGCCTCGGTCTTGATGCCCGCCTTCTTGGCCTCGACGGCGTTCGCTCCGCCGTCGTAGTTGATGGTGGCGCCTGGGGGGAAGAAGTCCGGGTTCTGGTAGCCGGTGTTGGCCTCGGTGGCCCCGATGACCGGAACGTGCTGCTTCTTTATGTAGGTCGCCCACACCGTGTCCTCGTCGCTGTTGTCGAAGATGGCGATGACGTGGTTCTGCTGGACCAGCGCTTGGGCGTCGGCCTGCGAGGTGGCGGGGTTGTAGCCGTCGTCCTTGACGACTATCTGCACCTTGTGCCCGTCTATCCCGCCCTTGGCGTTGATCGACGAGGCCCACGCATTGACGACATCGGTGGTCTGGGAGATGGTCGAGGCCTCGGGGCCGGTGCAACTGCAGAGGTCACCGATGACCAACGGAGCCTTGTTCGACGCCGCGCCGGCCGGTTGGCCCATGGCACCGCTGACCAAGGTCAGGCCGGCCGCCAGAGCCATCGCACAAAGAATGCGACCGCCCAGCAGACCCTTGCGCACGGCAGCAACGCTCATTTCCATGACCCCCTTGGCGAAAGCGGCTCTACTTGACGGCCAGGTTCTTCGGCACGCAGAACGGCTTGCCCCCACCCAGCGTCACGAACTTCGCGTTCTTGATCCCCATCTCATAGAAGCAGGGGTTGGATGCGGGCCGGCCCTTGTGGAACGTGATCGGCGCGGAGAGCCCGTCGAGGGTCGTGTTCTTGAGGGTGTAGATGCCGTTCAGGATCTGGGCGGACGTCGGCTTCGCACTCAGGTGGCCCGCGTTCGCCGCCAGCTCGAACAAGACGCTGGCGGCCCAGGACTGCACGACCACTTCGCCGAAGTTCGGTCCCGTGGTCACGCCCGGTGCGTACTTGTTCAGGGCGTCGTACATCGGCTTGGTCGCCGCGTTGTGCACGAACCACGGGATGTCACCTTGCACGTCGATGTTCCCGTTCATGGCCGGGACACCCAGCCAGGCGATGGCGACCGAGCCGTCGGCACTGAGCTCGATCGGGCTGTAGCCCTGGGTGGCGCAGTTCTGGGCCACCTTGGTCACGATGGCCGAGGCATCGCCCACGGCCATGGACTGGGCCCCGGACTGCTTGGCGGCCAGACACTGCGCCGAGTAGTTGGGGGCGGCGAATCCGATGCCCGCCGAGAAGACGAGCTTCATGCCGAGCTTGGGGAGGATCGTCTGGGCCTCTATGGACGACTGCTGGCAGATGGCCACCTCGACGCAGTAGAGGATGGCCTCGGTCTTGATGCCTGCCTTGTGGGCCGCCACCGCGCCCGCCCCGTCGGAGTAGTTGAAGGTGCCGCCGGGGGGGAAGAAGTCCGAGTTCTGGTAGCCGGCGTTGGCCTCGGTGGCCCCGAAGACCGGGACCTTCTGCGTCTTGATGTAGCTGGCCCACACCGTGTCCTCGTCGCTGTTGTCGAAGATGGCGATGACGTGGTTCTGCTGGACCAGGGCCTGGGCATCGGCCAACGAGGTGGTCGGGTTGTACCCGTCGTCCTTGACGACGATCTGCACCTTGTGCCCGCCGATGCCGCCCTTGGCGTTGACCGATGAGGCCCACGCATTGACGACATCGGTGGTCTGGGAGATCGTCGACGCCTCGGGGCCGGTGCAACTGCAGAGGTCACCGATGACCATCGGAGCCTTGCTCGACGCCGCGCCGGCCGTTTGGCCCATGGCACCGCTGACCAAGGTAAGGCCGGCCGCCAGAGCCATCGCACAAAGAATGCGACCGCCCAGCAGACCGTTCCGCATGGCAGCAACCCTCATCCGTACGACCCCCCTTACAGCACCCAGCCGGTGACCACGTTGGTGCGCTGGAGCTTCTCGCGGGTAGGACGCTACACCTCTGGCCCGACCATCTGCAGGTATCTCAGTCACGGAGCGGGCCCGGGCGCTCCGGCTCCGGCTCGGTCCCCGACCCTCCAGCAGTAGAGTGAGCGGCCATGTCTGCACCTCTCATGGTCCGGGGTCTGCGCGGGGCCACCACCGTCGATGAAGACAGCGTGGAGCAGGTGACGCAGCGGTCGCAGGAGCTGATCTTGCGCCTGATGGAGCGCAATGACCTGGCGGAGGACGACATCGTCAGCGTGCTGTTCACCGCCACGGCGGATGTGACCAGCATCTTCCCGGCCACCGCCATCAGGGAGATCGGGTTCGGGGCGGTGCCGCTCCTGTGTGCGGCGGAGATTGCCGTACCGGGCGCCATGCCCCTGTGCATTCGCGTCCTGCTCCATGTCCACACCACCAAGAGCAGGGACGACATCCGCCACGTCTATCTCCACGGTGCCCAAGGGCTCCGCGATGACCTCCCGGGCTGACGGCGGGGCGCGCCCGCGGGCGCTCGTCGTGGGGACTGGCCTCATCGGTGGCTCCATAGCCCTCTCCCTCCGCCAGCGCGGTTGGCACGTCGCCGGACTCGACGCTGACGCTGACGCCCTCGCCGAGGCCCTCGACACCGGGGTCATCGATCAGGCCGGTGACGACCTCGAGGCCCAGATCGTCTTCATCGCCACACCGGCGGCGGCGGTGGCCGAGGAGGTCGGCCGGATCCTGGCCACGCCGGGGCGCCGGCACGATACGGTCGTCACCGACGTCAGCGGGGTCAAGACCGCCATCGTCGACGCCGCCGATCATCCCCGGTTCATCGGCGGGCACCCCATGGCCGGATCGGAGCAGATCGGCCTGCGCGGGGCCGCCCCCGACCTCTTCGAAGGCGCGGTGTGGGTGCTGACGCCGACCAGTGCGACCGACCTCGACGCGTTCGACCGCCTTCAGGGAGTGGTGGCCGAGCTCGGCGCCGACGTGCTCGTCCTCACTCCCGATGACCACGACCGCCTCGTGGCCGTGGTCTCCCACGTGCCTCACCTGGTGGCCGCCACCCTCATGAACGCCGCCACGGTGGGGGCCGAACAGAACGCAGCACTGCTCCGCCTGGCCGCCGGGGGCTTCCGGGACATGACCCGCGTGGCGGCTGGACACCCGGGCATCTGGCCCGACATCTGCTCGGAGAACGCGGGTCCAATCGTCGAGGCACTCGAGGCACTGTTGGCCGAGCTCACCGTCATGCGCGATCGGGTGGCCGGCAACGACCGCGCCGCGATCTTCGGGGTGCTGCAGCGGGCCAGCCACGCCCGGCGCAACCTTCCGGCCCGGATCGTCCGGCCCGACAACCTGTCCGAGCTCCGGATACCGGTGCCCGACCGCCACGGCGTGTTGGCCGAGATCACGTCATTGGCGGCCGATGGGGGGATCAGCATTTACGACATAGAGATCGCACACTCCGCCGAGGGCCCGCGTGGCGTGCTCATCCTCGTCGTCGACACCGCACAGGCCGAACTCCTGCGTGACGCCATCGAGGCCCGGGGCTATCACTGCCGCGCCGAGAAACTCTCGTGACGGCACCGCGGATTCTCGTGGTGAACGGTGGGGTGGCCTGCCGTGGTTCGGTACGCACGCCGGGGGAGAAATCCATCTCACACCGGGCGGTCCTGTTCGCCGCTCTCGCCGAGGGCACCTCGGTGATCTACGGCTTGTCCGACGGTGCCGACGTGGCGGCGTCGCTGGCCGCGGTCGAGGCCATGGGTGTCCGCGTCGACCGGGCAGCCGACGGCGGCGTGACGTTGCACGGGGGGCGAAGCCTGCTCCACCAGCCTCGGACCCCCCTCGATTGCGGCAACTCGGGCACGTCCATGCGGTTGCTGGCCGGCCTGGTGGCGGGGTTCGACTGGGAGACCGTCCTGATCGGCGATGCATCGCTCAGCGCCCGGCCCATGGACCGGGTGGCGGAGCCGCTCGAGTTGATGGGGGCGTCCGTGGAGGGGTCAGGTCCGTCGTGCCGGCCCCCGCTGCGTGTGAAGGGCGGGACCCTGCACGGGATCGACTGGACGACCAAGGTGGCCAGCGCCCAGGTGAAGTCCGCCATTCTGCTGGCCGGCCTCTCGGCCGAAGGGCCGACCATCGTGCGGGAGCGGGTCACGACGCGCGCCCACACCGAGGAGATGCTGGTCGAAGCGGGGGCGGACCTCACCGTCGAGGTGTGGGGAGAGGGGCGTATCGTCACGATCCACCCCTCGGCCCTGCGCCCGGTCTCACCCCGCACCGTGCCGGGCGATCCTTCCGCCTCGGCCTTCTTCGTCGTCGCTGGCTGCGTGGTGCCCGGGAGCAGCGTGGAAGTCGTGGGGATCTATCAGGGCCCGGCCCGGCTGGGGTACGTCTCGGTGCTCCAGCGCATGGGGGCACGGGTCACGGTGACCCCCGATCCCGACGGCACCGCGACCATCCGGGCGTCGGCCCCGGAAGCCGGCGCCCCACCGCTCGCGGCCACCGTGGTGGCCGCGGCGGAGATCCCGTCGCTCGACGAGATCCCGGCTCTGGCGGTGGCCGCTGCGGTCGCCGAGGGGACGACCGTCTTCACCGACGTGGGGGAGCTGCGGGTCAAGGAAGTGGATCGCC
>Ga0307373_10008369_pt1 | contig 15772 bp, 23 predicted proteins | sample OX2MG_FD_202534 | JGI IMG/M metagenome (GOLD analysis project Ga0307373, IMG submission 202534) | Soil microbial communities from Risofladan, Vaasa, Finland - OX-2 | ecosystem: Environmental > Terrestrial > Soil > Coastal area > Acid sulfate soil | place: Finland: Risofladan, Vaasa | collected... | reverse complement strand
CAGCCAAGGCTGTGCTCGCCGAGCTGAGGGTGAATAGCACCGCAGCTCGCAAAGCCCGCGATGCCCTCTCGAAGCTCGAGCTGATCGTGCGCGAAGACGGCGCCTGGCGGATCTACGCCGGCCTCTTTCGTCTCTGGCTGCTCGGCGACTACGACTGAGTTGTCGCCTTGATCCCGGATCGCGCCCGTGTCGGATCGTGGCTGCCCGTTTTCGCTGATATGAAAGTGCATCAACGTGAGCTCAGGCGTGCGGCCGAGACTAGCGCTTCGTGTCCTCGACGACGGCGCTGAAGAACGGCTCGCGTGGAGTCCGCTTCGTGGACCTCGACGACGAGACGCTGGCGGTGCTCCGGGCGCACCGGAACCGCGAGGACGCGCCACCCACCGGGGACGGTGACCGCGTCTTTTGCCACAACGACGGCACCCGAATCGACATCGACGTCGTCACGCGGCGATTCCGCAAGGCCGTCAAGCGCAGCGGAGTGCTGCGGATCAGACTGCACGACGTGCGGCACACACGGGGCTGTCTCCTGGCCGAGGCCGGGGTGGATGTTCGCTACATCGCGCAGCAGCTGGGCGATTCGCTTGAGACAGTCCAGAGCACCTGCTTGGATCACGCTCCCAAGACCCGACCGGCAGCGGTGGCCGCGATCGGCGCTCTGATGGACCGACCGCAGTTGAGGGTCGTGGAGGAGGTGGCGTCGTGAAGCTGACGCGAACGTTTTACCACTTGGCCCGGCTGTCGAACAACATCGGGGCGATCACATCCGGGAACCCGGCTCGGATGCGGCGACGCGCCACCAACCTTGTGAAAGGCAGGATCCTGCGGAGACTCGGGTTCTGGAGGTGGCTGTGGAAGTGAGCAAAGCCAAGAAGGTCAGGAAGACAACGTATCGCGGGAGGAACAACTTCCGCATGGTCCGCCGGGTCGTCACCAAACCGAACGGGGACCGCGAGATAACGGTGACGCCCGCGTGGATCGACGAGTTCGGCAGCAGCATCGTCCTTGTGGTCAAGCTGGTCGGGGTCTCGCTCCTCGCCATCGGGCTTGCGTTCGGGGCTGAAGGACGGCAAAAGTCGATCTGGATCGCGAAGCCGCGGTTGGCCTGAGGCTCGAACACCAGATTGGCCAGGTCCACGCCGCGTGCCCCGTATTTCTTTAAGTGTACAGACTCACCGACACCGGTTCCGAAGTCTCAGGCCATCCACGGCAGGATCGCTGTCCGACCCGTTCTGGGCGGGCCTCCACCATGTCTACAAGAGGGCAGCTTGAACCGGATCGACTTTTTGCCGCCCTACAGGCCCAGATCGCGGCATGTCGAGCCGCCAGGACGATGCCCTGCGGCCCTGTTGCGGCAACCAAAAGCGGAACAGCAGATTGGGCCGGCGGCAGGTGAAGCCGCGCACTGCCGATCTCGTAGAAAATGTCTCGAATCCGCATGCGCTCCTCTCCCCCGCCTTCGGTGTGATTCCTTGGTGAGGGAACGATGGGGCCATGGTGTGATTCTCGCTGAGGGAATGCGGGGTGTACCCGGGCGGCTGATTCTGGTACCCTCGCCCTTATCTACCATCTCCACCAGGTCAACCTAGTTGACATTCTCGACCAACCGTGCTATAAGCACTCAAAAGGAGGCTGAGGCCAGTCCAGTGAAGCTCATGCAGGTCAGGGAAGCCGCAAGAGAACTCGGTTTCCATGAAAACACGCTCAGGCGCTATGAGGAGGCAGGGTTGATCCGGGCCGTCCGCCTCCCGAGCGGCGTCCGGCGATTCCGGCCAGAGGATGTGGCCGCGCTGCAACGCGAGATGTATGACGAGCGGGCGGCGCGAGCCCGGGTCAGCCCGCGAGAAGACGCCAAGAGTGAAGACCAGGTAGTTCTCGCCGGAGGGTGACCTCCTCGGCTACAGTACTCGGCGCGAACCCTAGTGGGTCGCGCCGATTTATGAACGATCCAGCGCCAGCACCGCAAGGAAACGTTCTCCGCGTCGAGCGCGGCTATGCGTACGCGAGGGTGCCGCTCTTGAGCTTTGCGACTGACTCCAGTGAAAAGCCGCGCTATTCGCCCGTCACCGTTAACGACGAAGATGATCGGCCCCGCAACTACCTAGCGACCCGTCAGGCGCCAGGCTTGGTTGTGGCCATTTTTGATGACGACCTGATCTGGTTAGCGCCGATACTGACGGAGGACGACTTCGAGGATCGGGAGTCCGCGAGAGGCTTTATCGGATCAGTGCGAGATGGCCACGTGGGTGGCTGGATGTCCCTACCACCGATGCCACAAGGTCCCTCGACTGACATCGTAGTGCCGTTGTATGCACCGACGGTAATCCTCCGATCGGTCCTCGAGCCGATGCTCGCCATCACGAATCAACAGCCGATCGGGCGGCTTGCAACTCGGCTATTGCAGCAACTCGACCGCAGTCTCACCCCACTCTTCATCGACCAGCAGCGTAGCTGACGAAAAGTCATCCGTGACTCCCGCTCAAACTCCCGGGTCCCGCTCTGACAACGATTTGCCGCCCTCGCCGTGGTGGCAGATCCTGAGCTTCACGGTAATCGTCGTTGGAACAGGGGTGGTGCTGCTCGGAATCGGCCTGCGGAGCGCGTCTGTCCAGACTCAGACGGCGGTTGAGACGACAGTCTCAGCCTCGAGCGCTCGACTCGCAGCACTGACGCCATCTGGCAGCCCTAAGCCTCCACCCGATAGCACTAAGACGACGACCACCAGGTCCGGCATCTCCGACACTGTCTTGGTGGCCTTCTTGGGAGCCGGCGCAGTTCTGATACTGGCAGGCGCTTTCTATCCCCGAGTCAAGAACATTGGTTTCGCCGGCAACACGATTGAGTTGAGGGGCCCAACCCCAGAGAACTTTGAGACCGCTGCTGACATCGTGAGCCGACAACTCGCTGCAGATCCCACCCTCGCAAGCCTATCTCCGGAGAAGAGGGCGGCCGCGGTCTACGGTATCGCTTTTGAGATGGCTGCAGCCAGCGCGGTGACGCCTACGCCACTTCCGGCAGGCGTAACGGGCACAGAAGTCAAGACTGCAGCTGAGGGATCGTCCACTGAATATTGGGATCGCCGGGCAAAGAAAGCTCTGCTGCGCCTGAAGTAACCACAAGCGACCCCGAGAATGCAGACGGTTGCGCCGGAAGTGATGCTCGTCGTCCGCCGTGGGTCGGACCTGCCCGCCCAGTTGGTTGAAGGGCGGCAAAAGTCCATCTAGATCAAGGCTGCGCGAGCGTAGGCACGGTCCGATGCTCCATGCGAACAACAGTTCCCAGCCGCGTGCCCCGTATCTCCTTAAGGATCCTCCTATGGACGTCAAGCCCCCGTGCGCGCGAGCGCCAGGACGGCGTAGATCTCACGAGCGACGTAGCGCTTCAAGCAGCAAATGACCTCGGGCTTGGACTTACCCTCAGCTAGGCGCCGCGCCATGTAGGCCTTCGTGGGCCCGTGCCAACGCAGTCTGGTCATCACGATTCGATGTAGGGCCGCATTGGCCTGACGGTCACCCCCGCGGTTCAGCCGATGCCGATTGGTCTGGCCTGACGATGCCGGAAGAGGCGAGGAGCCACACAGCATGGAGAAGGCTGAGTCCGAGCGCAGGCGGGCGGGGTTGTCGCCGGCGGCGATGAGTAAGGCTGCAGCTGAGTCCGAGCCAACTCCGAAACGGCTGCGCAAGACCGGCGCGCTGTCGGAAGTCAGCTGATCGAGCTGGATCTCCAGCTCGCGGGCCTCCTGTGGTGCACACAAAGTCCGTTGCGATTCCATTCACGCCCTCAGCGCGAAGAATGTCGGCCTGAGACGGAGGCACCCAGGTTGCTTGGTAACAACAACCGGCCTGGCCGAACCGTTAGGGTCCGCGCTCGTGCTCCTCGCGTCGATCTATTCGGTGGTTCGGCTGATCGTGGGCGCCATCGAACTCCACCGCCGCTCGTCCGACGAACTGCAGCTTGAGGTGCTGGCGCTTCGGCACGAGGTCGCTATCCTGCGCCGCCAGGTCAAACGGCCCGATCTCTTCCCCACCGATCGACTGATCCTCGCCGCACTCGGTCGCCACCTCCAGGACGGCAAGTTGATGTTCGCGCCGGCCACCCTGCTGCGCTGGCATCGGGAGCTGGTTCGGCGCAAGTGGGCGGCATTCCAAAGACGACCTCGCCGTGGACGGCCACCGATCCCTGCGGAGATCCAAGCCTTGATCCTGCAGATGGCCGAAGAGAACCCGCGTTGGGGTGATCGTCGCGTCAAGGGCGAACTCCTCAAGCTCGGCATCAAGGTCTCGGCCACCGCGATCCGAATGCTCTTGCGAAAGCATCGCGTACCTCCAGCTCCGCGTCGCACCGGCCCGACCTGGCGCGAGTTCACCCGGGCGCATGCCTCAGCGATGATCGCGACCGACTTCTTCACGATCTTGCGACGCGATGTCGCACTTGCTTCTGTCGGACTCTCTCACGCGTAGGAGGTGATCAAAGAGATTCGACCTGAGGTTCTGCCCCCACGACCCTACCGAAGCGTGCGGCGGGAGCAATCCCACGGTGCGAAGCCTTCGGGACAAAGTAACCTCGCCTTCGATGAAGGCGGCGGACCGACCCGCGAGGGAAGGCTGCGACTGCCAGCACCAAGGCGGTCGGGGGCTGGGTTGATGGTATGGCCAGGGCATCCGAATCGCCGATCCTGCCGTTAAGAAAGAACAAGCCAAAGGTGCTGTGCCGAAAGGCGGAGGCTTGAACCAAAAGGTAAGTGACCGGGAGCAGAGTTGGGATAGTTGCTCTGCCGCAGACATGGTGGTCACCGGCAGACAGGCGGGGCCTAACCCATCAGGGTGCAGGTGCGGAACGCGGTAAGCCCGTAGCTCTCCCGATTGGGAAAGCGAGCCGCAAGGCGAGCCGATGGGGCTGCGGGTAGCGGGTTGCGGAAGAGGCGAAGCGCCGGCCTGTAATGGGCCGGATAGGGGTTGGGCCGAAGGGCGACATCACCCCGCGCGAAAGCGAGCGGACTTCCGCAGGGTTTCTCATCACGAGAAAGTCTGGCCAAGCGACAAAGGAGGCAAAGCAGATGGCGGGAGCTCGTTTGCGAGATGGCCGAAGGTCGGTCCATACCGTTGTGTCTCCTGGTGCGGCCTCCCACGGTGAAGATGCCTGGGATCAGATCAACTGGAACCAGAACAATCGCAACGTGCGCCGCCTCCAGATGCGCATCGTGAAGGCGACGAAGGAAGGCCGGTGGGGCCGGGTGCAAGCCCTGCAACACCTGCTGACCCACTCCTTCAGCGGCAAAGCGCTTGCCGTGCGAAGAGTGACTGGGAATCGTGGCAGCAAAACGCCGGGGGTCGATAGGGAGACCTGGACCACCCCTGGTCGAAAGTGGAAGGCCATACATCAACTGAGGCAGCACGGGTACCGACCACGGCCGCTGAGGCGGGTGTACATACCAAAGCGGGGATCGACAGCGATGCGACCACTGGGTATCCCTGTCATGAAGGACCGGGCCATGCAGGCGCTCTACCTGCTGGCGCTGGCTCCGATTGCAGAGACCACAGGGGACGAGAGCTCCTACGGCTTTCGAACCGGACGATCTGCCGCCGACGCCATTGAGCGGTGCTTCACGGTGCTTGCGAAGGGGAGTTCGGCGGAATGGATTCTGGAAGGCGACATCGCCTCCTGCTTCGATCGAATCAGTCACGATTGGCTGCTCAATCACGTGCCGATGGAGCAATCCATCCTGCACAAGTGGCTGAAGGCCGGGTTCATGAGCAAGTCCGTTTTCTATCCAACCGAGAGCGGCACGCCGCAAGGCGGAGTCGCCTCTCCGGCGCTGGCCAATATCGCCCTCGACGGACTCCAGACGGCGCTTCGGGAGCGGTTCCCAAAACGGCAACGGATAAATCGAAAGGTGAACATGGTCAGGTATGCGGATGACTTCATCGTGACGGGAGATTCCAAACAACTCCTCGAGGATGAAGTCATGCCTCTCGTGGAGCAATTCCTGGGAGAGCGAGGACTTGAGCTTTCGCGTCGAAAGACGGTCGTCACGCACATAGATACGGGCTTCGACTTCCTGGGCCAGACGGTCCGGAAGTATCGCGGCAAACTTCTCATCACACCGTCCAAGCAACGGACCCAGTCATTTCTGGCCCTGGTCCGGGAGCGCATCAAGATGAACAAGACGGCCACTGCCGGAGACCTGGTGCGGATGCTCAACCCCGCCCTGCGGGGCTGGGCGAACTACCACCGGCACGTGGTCAGCAAGAACACCTTCAGGCTCGTGGACCATCAAATCTGGAAGGCATTGTGGCAATGGGCTTTGCGACGGCACCCCAACAAGGGCCGCCAATGGGTTCGGGCGAAGTACTTCGCCGCCCACGGCGGTCGCCACTGGATCTTCACAGGGCAGATCAGGACCGCCGGAGGAGAAAAGCGGGAGGTGCGGTTGTTCTCCGTGGCTTCCGTTCCGATTCAGCGACACGTCCTCGTTCGGGACAGTGCGAATCCCTTCGACCCGGCGTGGGATGCTTACTTCGCCGACCGTCAGCGACGGCAGGTGCGGAAGGCCGAACACGACTGGAACTGGCTTGATTCTGTCTCGTCGAATCTTTCGACACGACGCCGCATGCCTTCGTTATCGAAGTCGTCAATCCCAGTCGGCACCCCGTTCTCCAGTAGGGCGGAACGAGAAGCTTGAGCCGGATGCTGGGAAACTCGCAAGTCCGGTTCTGAGGGGAGGGGTCGGTGGTAACACCGCCCCCTTACCCGGCGAGAGCGTGTTCCTGCGCACGATCTACGTCATCGTCTTCATCGAACTCGGATCTCGGCGTCTACTGTGGGCCGACTGCACGACCAATCCAGATTCAGCTTGGGTCACTCAGCAGGCGCGAAACGTGGCGTACGAGCTCCAGGACCTCAGTGTCCCTGTGCGCTTCGCGATTCATGACCGAGACTCCAAGTTCACATCCGGCTTCGACGCCCTCCTCGAGTCCGAAGGCGTGGAAGTCATCAGGACCCCGTACCGCGCGCCTCGGGCGAATTCACATTGCGAGAGATCGATCGGAAGTGCACGCAGAGAGTTCTTCGACTTCATGATCGTGATCGGAGAACGCCACCTGCGTTTGCTGCTCGAGCGCTGGCTGGACCACTACAACCGCGGGCGGCCCCACATGGCACTCGATCTCGTTGCACCCGATCCAAGACCCACGGCGGCGGCCGGTACGATCGTGCGCGAGCGGAAACTGCTCAGCCTCACCACCGAGTATTCGCGAGCGGCGTAACTCCGCCCGCCGCCGGCCCCCAGCGGGGCTCGTGGTCAGCTTGCATCACCTTCCTGCCCCTCCACAACCCCCAAGATCCTGATTCAATCGGCCATCGCCGGACTTTGTGCGCACCACAGGCCGACTTCGATGGGGATGGTCGGCATTATCGACGCCCTCAACATTCCCCCAATCGAAGACTTCGCTCAAAAGGCACGGGTCAGACGCGCGATGCACGCCTGCAGCACCGGGGTCGCTCGTGCGTGGTTTCGCGTGCGCGCAAGAGCGTCCCAGCTCACGAGCTCGGCGCGTGAGCGAGCAGACTAGCGGCCATGAGACGGCCGCGCCTGTCCTCGAAGCTCTTCCGCGCCGCACGCCGCGTCGACGACCTCGAGGCGCTCACCTCCGGCGACCCGACGCGCATGGCGCGCAGGGCCAAGAACAAGGTCGTCGGCCGGCTCCTTGCACGCGCAGGCTTATGGCGCCGGCTGTTTCGCTGACGCGCGAGGAACGAGGGAGCCGCTCGCTATGGACGCAGTGACCGCCGCCTTGGTCGGCTCCCTCGGAGGAGCTGCGGTCGGTGGCATCATCGGGTTCGTCGGGACCAGGCTCACAATCCAAGCGCAGGCTGACCGCGATCTCCGCCAGCAAGCATTCCGGGTGCGGCAAGAAGCCGACGCCGACGCCCGCCAGCTGCGTGACGCAAGGCGAGAAAGGCTGAGGCAGTCATACGAGACGCTCGTCTTGGCAGCGATCACCGGCAACGAGATGGTCCGGCACACCCAGTTCGTGCTTAGCAGCGATGAGACCGTAGAGGCGCGCGACGCACGTCTTGGAAAGATGATCAGCGAAGCGTGGAAGGGGATCGACGCGGCCAGGATCGCCCTGATGTTAGAGTCCGACGGGCGCGAGGTCTTGGACGTGTTCGACCGCGACCTCTCCCAGCCGTACACGCGCTTTCGCATCGCCTACGGAATCGACCAGAAAGCCAAGGGCTCGATCGGCCACCAAGAGTTCGACCGACTTCGCGACCAGGTCGCGGCCGGAGTCGAACGGGTTGTTGAGAGCGCTCGAGCCCGGCTGGATGCTCTCCAGCAAGTAATCGTTACGGGCCCTTGAGCGCTGGCACCGAAGCTTTCATCTCCACGGTCGCGGCGGCCGTGGCCGCGATGTTTGCTGCGGCGGCGGTCGTCGTCGCCGTGATCGCCCTGGTCGTAGCCAGACGGACGCTCAGGGAGGCGAGCAGGACGACGGCGGCTCAGCGCGAGACCCTTGGAGCCACCGAGACGCTGGTGCAGACCACGACGGCACTCACAGGCAGAATCGAGACCTCAACTCGAGTGCTCCACCTCATCCTTGGCGAGGCGCAGGCGACACGTGAGCTTGAGCAGCTGCGCAGGATCGCCGACCAAGTCGGAGTCACGACAGTCGCTCGCCGCCGGATACGCGAGGCGACTGCTCAGCACAATCCTGCGCCTTGGTTCGAGCTGCAGGACGCTTCGAACCTTCTAGCTGCGCACCTGGAGGGACTGCCACCCGATGCCCTGCCGAAGTGCCGAGTACTTGCGGGGCTCGATCCCCGCCTCCAGGACTCGGCAGGGGACCAGGAGGCGGCCGAGGAGATCAAGCAAGCGATCGCGGCCGCCCGAGTGAGGGTGGCCGCACTCGCAGCGAAGACGAGCGCCGAAACGGCATAGACGTTGCAGGCTCGGACTCCTGTGCCATGGCACGCCTCGCCACGCACATCGGCGCCCGTTCGTGTCCCGGCCGCATGTAAGGCAACCCCTGGCCGGGGAGCCGCCGCTGGGAAGCGATAGCCGCTCGCACGTCCAGACCGCGTAAAGCGTCGACCGGGCTCGGCACCTGCCGACGTTAACCTTTTCCAAACCATGGCGGACCTGCTCCCGCGGCTACCTCGCGTGGAAGCCCTTATCGGACGCCGGCTCGGTGAAATCGATGCGGCGACAGTCGAGCGGATGGTGATCACACGCGTCAGAGAGGACACCGACCTCGACTTCAAGCTCGAGGTCTACAAGGACACCGACAAAGCCCACCAGGACGCTGCTGCCGATGTCGCCGCAATGGCCAACGGTCCAGGCGGTGCCATCTTCCTCGGGATCCGCGACCACGACGGCGCCGCTGCAGAGGTCGTGCCCGTCGCGTTCTCTGAAACGACAGAACTGCGACTCCGCCAAGCCATCATCAGCCTGACGGCACCGGCGCCTCTCTTCGTGATGCAGCGCATCCCAGTGACATCTGAAGGCGAAGTCGACCGCGGCATCTACATGGTCGTGGTTCCACCAAGCCCTTATGCACCGCACGCGGTTCGGTTGGGCTCCCGCCTTGGCTATCCGAGGCGTTCAGGTCCGCACACTCGATGGCTCTCCGAGTCCGAGGTCGCAGATGCGTACCGGGCACGCTTCATCAGCGGTGAGCAGCGAGGTGCTCGGCTAGAGGCGGTTCGGAGCGCAGGCGAGGCGATGCTCGACCTCAACAGGATTTGGCTTGCGACGGCGCTCGTCCCGGTGGTCGCTGGCGACTTCACCGTCCGTCGCCGGTCGATGCTCGAACTACAAGACCTCTCGCGCCGGTGGTTCCAACCGGGCTATGCCAGCCACTTATTCATTGACGGCCCGCAGGCCGAGGCTGACGTCGCACGGGTCGTCCTCGCGGCCGGGCGAACGGCCGAGAGTCGCAAGTCAAGATCCGGCCATGCCGAGCTCTACACCGATGGAAGCGCGTTTGCCGCGACGCCGATAGGAGACACCGTGGCGTTGCCCGCGAGCTCCGTCGTTGATGACGAGTGGTTGGTGGAGGCAGCGATTGCGACCAGCGCCTTCGCCTTCGAGTTCGCTGAGCGAGCAGGCGCCACCGGGGATGCTTATGTCAGCACTACCATCATTGGCCGCGAAGGGCTCGAGTTCGAACTCGTTCACGCAAGACAGGGGTTCCGCACGCCCTTCGCCGGAACTCATCGGGTGAGTAGCCGTCACGTTTCCAGGCGGCTGGTCAGCCTTGAGGATGCGACCACAGCGCAAGGCCGCCTAGTCATTGCCAGGATGCTGCTCACGGAGGTCTTTCAATGGTTCGGCTATCCGGAAGTGCCTCAGATCACCGAGGCAGGAATGCTTCGTCGACAATACTTCGGCCACCAGACAAGAAGGCCGGTCGAGGTTTGGGCTGCTGCCAACAGCGTGGAGTTCGTCGAAACGACCGTCGACATAGAGCCGTGATCGCCGGCTGAGGTCTAAGAGGCGGCCGCGACATCGGCGGATCCGCGACTCGCCTACTCCGAGGTGCCCGGGTTCCGCGCATCATTAAGGACGTCGTAGCTCAAGACCGTCGTGCCGTGCATGCTCCTGAATGCACGCGCGGCCTGGTTACGGAGCACCGTCCGGAGCCAGCGGTGGAGCTGCGCCGGCGTCCTGGGGCTGGTCTCAGCGCCGGTGAGGTCGCCGACGCGCTCGGTGAGCGAGATGCTCGGCCACTCGACGGTCGCGATCACACTGGACGTGTACAGCCACGTTAAGCCGACCATGCAGCGCGAAGCCGCAAAGGTGATGGACGGAGTCTTCGAATCATGACCCGACCGCGCAGCTAGGGTCCGAAGTTCGGTGCGATGATCGGTGGCGAGCAGCGTGGACTGATCGTCGTCACATCGACCTTAGCCCGTACCATCCGAGGGCCAAGGTGCCATCCGTTCGCTCTCGCGAGTGTTCCTAGACTGGGCGCGCCTCCTGGACCGGCGGCCACCTCGAAGTACGAGTCGTCGTGTTGGTGCGCCGGCAGGATGTGCAGGAAGTACGCGTGGCCAAGCTCAGCGAACGTCTTCCAATGAGGCCAAGGCAATAATCGATAGAACTGCAGCCAGACATCGTTGATCTGGACATCGTGCGCCGAGTGATCAGTGATGACCACTTGCACAGCGTCGAAAGGCGCTCCGTTGATGGGTCGGAAGAACGTGCTGTGCTTAGCCGTGATAGTCACGCGCGTTCGAGCGATGAACGCCCCGCCATAGGCTGCAACGACCGGAGCAACGACAGCCGTAGCGACAATTCCGAGGAGGGCAAGGATCACCTGCCACTCAGCGCTCACTCGCTAGACGCCGAACGCACGCCCTGCACCCCGGTTGGGGTCACGGTTGGGGTCACGACGACTCCTGTGGCAAGTACCTGAAAGATGGCCCAAAGGCCCAGCGTGCCTTCGGCCTGCTCGGTCGTGAGCGCCGCGCATCATGACTGCGCTTTTTCTAACCACGGACGTTCCGAGTTCGCAAGCGCGCTGTCGAGTCCCCACTCGTGGTAGCTGAACGCCGTTGCACCGGTGAGCAATGCTCGTGCCCGGCCTGCCCACCTCTGGAGTGGCTCACACCTGACCGAGGCGTCAGCGATGGTCGCCTCAAGCTTGTCTGCCGTCACCTCTCCACTGCCTTGAGCAAGATGGCCGCCAGTGCGAACCACGTCGCCGACCAATATGTACAGCGCGCGCAAGAGGAATAGTCGCGCGTAGGGTTCTGCCGTCGGATCATCCACAAGTTCAACAAGCAAGGCGGGATAGTCGCTAACTGCAAGTTCCCAATCCTGGTCCGGCGCGTAGGCAATCGTATGCGCCCATGACCGAATCTCCTGTGGCGTTGGATTCCACGCGTCCTCGAACATGCCAGTCGGATCGATGCGGTCCACGCTCGGCACTGTATCCGCAGGGAACGTCTTCCGGCAGATCTGGGGAGGGCGGGAGACGGGATGAACTCCTCAATGTAAACCGGCTGCAATTTGTGATACGGCTGTGAGCCGGCGCCCCCGTGCGCACCAGCCATGTAGCCATCATCGCAGTATTCAGATTTTGGTCGGGGGCCCGGGATTTGAACCCGGGGCCTCACGGTCCCGAAGTCTAGGCGGCTTCGTCCACCGAGACCGTTCTCGAGGGTTTTGAGTGCGATTGACGGCATCGGGCATGCCTCTTAGACCGGTTTCGAGCCATTACGAAGCCTCGGATTACTACATGAACTACTACATGAGAAGGGCAAGTGTCCAAATGGGGGGTCAGTCGGCCTGGGCGCTTCTCCCCCATTCCCGTCGTGGCTGTCAGGCGCCTTGCGGTTAACAGATCGCTGCGCCTCGTTCAGAAATGCCAGCCTGAATTCGCTGAGTAGCGCCGAGTACCACCAATTAGTAGGGCTTCGCACCGGCGTTGCTGTACGAGATCGCCTCCAGCTGGCCCTCGCTCTAGTGTCGGGAAGCTCTCGCGGAACGAGCTACCGCACGCCGCTTGTCACCGGAACGAGCTTTCAGCAACTGAGCAATTCTCTGGTGGGAGAGTCCCAAAACGCGACCGGCGTCGCGCACCGTCAGGTGAGCTCCCCGGACCAGGTCTGCGGCTACGGCGGCGCTCACAGTCGCAGCCTCAGCTTGCAGTACCTCTGCCTCGCCCCGCACCTTTTTCGCCCGCCCTACCTTCTTCTGCAGCTCACGGGGCAGGATGGGTTCAACCCTGACTTCAAAGGAATCGGTCGGAACGTCCAGAAACAGGGCGATCGCGTCACGGGCCATAGCCTCGGCCTTTTCGAGCCGGCGCGCCTGGGTGTTGACGCCCTTGAGTTCGGGCACGCTGATCGCCCACCAGTTGCCTGAGTGCTGACAGCGAGCCGTATATGTCTTCACCTTCTCCACCATCCTTGACCCAATTCGTCTTCCAATGCCCTGAAGATGGCTCCCGCGGTGAGCTCATTGATCTCCCGGTGTCGGGGAATCGTCACTTTGGTGACTCCGCATTGCCACACCTCGTGGCGTCCACCTTGCCTGACCAGTCGCCAAGCCTTGCCCTGAGCCGAGGCCGTGCGCTGGATGCGCTTCTTGAGCTCACTCTGCTTCACCCAGGCGTCAGTCTACCAGACTAGCCGCCTTGCCTATGCGAGTAGCCAATTCGCCGTTGCTGAATACGAACGAATAAATGCACCCCACAGTGTGGCCTTTAGCCGCGGCCGACGAATGGCATTTTCGTCGCCATCACGGTCATGAACTGGACATTAGCATCCAGTGGAAGGCTCGCCATATAGATGACCGATCGGGCGACGTCTCGAACGTCCATCCTTGGCTCTGGTGCGATCCGGCCGTCGGCCTGCACGGCACCCTGGGATATTCCCTCGGTCATCTCTGTGGCTGCGTTGCCAATGTCGATTTGGCCGCAAGCGATATCGAATTGGCGTCCATCGAGCGACGTGGACTTGGTCAGCCCCGTGATCGCGTGCTTGGTGGCAGTGTAGGGAGCAGAGTTCGGACGTGGCGAGTGAGAGGAGACGGAGCCGTTGTTGATGATGCGCCCACCTCGAGGATCCTGATTCTTCATGAGCCTGACCGCTTCTTGCGTGCACAGAAATGCGCCTGTCAGATTGGTGTCGATGACCTGCCTCCATTCTTCGAAGGTCACTTCCTCCACCGGTACAGGCCGGGAGCCTGCACCGGCGTTGTTGAAAAGAAGATCCAGCCGGCCGAATGCGTCGTGGGTTTTCATGAACAGAGCCTTTACAGACGCCGGGTGTCGAACGTCAGTGGGAACGGCAAGCATGAGGTGCCCGCCGGCCATCGCCTCATTGGCAGTCGATTCAATGGCGTCTGGCCGACGGCCCGCGACGACAACTGCATAGCCATCAGCAGCAAGCGCGAGGGCAACCGCCCTTCCGATCCCAGTTCCGCCCCCAGTCACAACAGCGACCTTTGCTCGCGAAGCCATTGAGTTTCCCTCCGTTGCAGCGTACGTGCGGGCCAACCTCGCGTTGCCCGAAGTCATGCGAAGCATGGGTTATGTCGTCCTTGATTGAGGTAGCGGGGCGCAGTGCTGACCGCCAGCGCAGGCAACCTGGCTCGTAACCTCGCATGCCGATTGCTGGCGGATGCCAGACTCAATTCCGGGGCGTTGAAGAGCGTTCATTCACCCGTTCGCCGATCTTGTATGGCCTGCTGTGCTGATCCGGGGACGGCGAATGTTACTTCGGACCCTACCGCTCTACCATCGTGTCACGACCACTTTTTTACGCGTGAAGAAGTCGATCCCATCGGTTCCGTGGATATGAAGGTCGCCATAGAACGAACCCTTCCACCCGCTGAACGGAAAGAAGGCGAAGGGCTGGGCAATTGGGACATTGATCCCGACCATGCCGGCCTCGACGCGTTCGCGAAATTCCCTCCCGGCGCGTCCCGACTGCGTGAAGATCGTGGCCATGTTGCCGAGTGCCATCCGGTTGGCCTGCTCAATGGCCATGTCGAGCGTTGATACGCGCGCGATCGACAGCACTGGACCAAAGATCTCCTCGCGACCGACCGTCATGTCGGCGCTCACATTGTCGAGAATCGTTGGGCCGAAGAAGAAGCCTGGCCGCTTGACCTGACCTCGTCCGTCGACCAGAAGCTTCGCTCCTTCGGAAACACCCTTGTCGACATAGCCCGCCACCTTGTCGCGGTGCTCGGCGCGAATGAGAGGTCCGATCTGAACGCCGGGCTCGTCGCCGGGTCCGACCACCATGCCCGCGGCGCCGACCGTCAGGGCCGGCAACACCTGCTCGGCCGCGCGGCCGACGACGACAACCACCGAACCCGCGAGACAGCGCTCGCCGGCGTTGCCGAAAGCCGAGTTCAGGATCCCCCCGACTGCGATCTGAGGGTCGGCGTCGGGCATCACAACGATATGGTTCTTGGCGCCACCCAATGCCTGCACGCGCTTGCCGTTGGCGGCGGCGGTCCGATACACGTGGCGCGCGACAGGCTCCGACCCCACGAACGAGATCGCCCGAACGTCTGGATGCACTAGCAAGGCTTCGACGGCGTCACGCGCGCCGTGAACCACGTTAAGCACTCCCGGCGGAAAGCCCGCCTGAAGAAAGAGTTCGGCCAGGCGCACCGCGCCTAGCGGTGTTCGCTCCGATGGCTTCAGTACGAAAGTGTTCCCTGCGACGATCGCCAAAGGAAACATCCACAGCGGGATCATCACGGGGAAGTTGAAAGGCGGTATCCCGGCGCAGACCCCAACCGGATATCGATAGAGATCCTGGTCTACTCCGGTCGACACGTCGCGTAACGTGCGTCCCTGGAGCAGCGTCGGCGCGCCACAAGCGAAGTCGACCACCTCGATCCCGCGTCGCACCTCGCCACGCGCCTCGTCGAGTGTCTTCCCGTGATGGCGCGTAATGATTGCGGCGAGCTCCTCGAAGTTGTCCTCGAGTACGGCCTTGAAGCGGAACATCAGGCGCACGCGGTCCATGACGGCGGTGACCGACCACGTGTGGTACGCATCGACTGCTGCCTTCACCGCGGCACCGACGTCCTCGGCAGTCGACAGCGGCACTTGGTCGATGACCTCGCCCGTGGCAGGGTTGTAAACGGGCAGCGAAGCCGCGCCGTCGGAGGGTTGGCGCCACGCAGATCCGATCAGATTCGCAATCATCTCGGCGCATTCCCCAGCACGGTTGGAGCCATGCCAGCAGTATCGCGGAACATCGCTAACGCTTCGGCGGTCTCAGGGTTGAACACTGGCAA
>Ga0307373_10008368_pt1 | contig 15774 bp, 21 predicted proteins | sample OX2MG_FD_202534 | JGI IMG/M metagenome (GOLD analysis project Ga0307373, IMG submission 202534) | Soil microbial communities from Risofladan, Vaasa, Finland - OX-2 | ecosystem: Environmental > Terrestrial > Soil > Coastal area > Acid sulfate soil | place: Finland: Risofladan, Vaasa | collected... | reverse complement strand
TTCCCGCACCCTGGGCGGCAACAATTCCGCTTGATCAGGACTATAGGTTTGAAATTTCATCCGCACCCTCCTGATCGCATTATCTACTACGTGTCAACCGGAGGTTCTCACACAGACTCTTCAGCCCCTGAGCGGAAGGCGCATGGCCCCGGAACTTTCAGCGGCTAAAGCCTCCAGCTTCGAACCGCCTCTTCGGCACGACTGAAGTCGTGCCCCTTCTCCCCATTCACGGCAACATCCGCCGGCTCATGAATAGTCCGGTCTAGGCAAGCTTGTGCGGAAGGTTTTAGGATAAGGCATGGCCACGAAGGCTGCCATGACGCTTGATCGCGTGCTTTCCCGTTTTGGGATTGCCTCGCGTACCGCCTCACTGGATTTCATCCGGGCCGGCCGCCTGAAGGTGAACGGCAAAGTTGAACGCGACCCCGAGCGATGGGTGTGGCCCGAGCGAGATGTTGTTCATCTCGACGGCAAGCCGCTGCGACCCGTCCCGCGAACTTATCTGTTGCTTTACAAACCAAAAGGAGTGATCACCAGTCACGGCGATCCGGATGGCCGCAAGACCATCTACGATCTTTTGGGCACAAGCGGTCGCTGGGTGGCGCCTGTGGGCCGCCTGGACAAAGACACTTCGGGCCTCCTGCTGCTCACCAACGACACGGAGTTCGGGCACGCCGTGATGAGCCCTGAATCTCAGGTACCCAAAACCTACATGGCCAAGGTCAATGCCCTGATGAGCGATGAAGTGATTGCGCAGTTGGCCCGGGGCGTGGAAATGAAGCGTGGCGACTGGGCGCGGCCTCAGCGCGTCCGCCGCCTGGAAGACCGCGGGAAATATACGTGGCTCGAAATCGTGCTGACGGAAGGCAAGAACCGCGAAGTCCGGCGCATGATCGAAGCGGTTGGCTTCAAGGTGCTCAAACTCGTCCGTATCCGCATCGGCCCGCTGACGCTTGAGGGCCTCGAAGTGGGCAAGTGGCGCGCGCTGACCCAGCGCGAGATTAATGCACTCCACCGCAAATCAGTGCCCGAAGCCTCACGTGCGGTAGGGCGAGCCAGATAGCCTCCGGCCACGCCGTCGGCACCCCCGTTCAAGACTAATGGCCCGTCTGGTATTCCCCTTTGAGCTCGAAGACCATGCTCTTGCCTTGCAGCTTGCCCGTATAGGTTCCTTTACCTTTGAGCCCCTGCAGCTTGCCGGTTCCGCTGACGATGGTCCAGCGCCCGTGTTCGCTCACCGTCTTGCCGTGGTCGATACCCTGCTCGCCCACAATGCGGTAGCTGAACTTGTCACCGCCGGCCGTTGTTTCAGTGACATAGCCGTTCACGCTGGCCGTGCCGCCGCGCACTTCCTTGGTAACGGTCGCCTCGTCGCTTTGGGTTTTTGTGCCGGCGATGTCAAGGGGTTTTGTCCAGTGGCATTTGCCCTGGCTCATCACAAAGAAATGGTCGGTCTGATCGCTGAGCCGCATCACGTGGACCTGCTCCGGCCCGGAGCATTCCGCGGTGCCGGCGATATGGGTTTTTGCCAGCAGCAGTGTTGCCGGCGAGAAAACCATAAGAACAATGATTCCGATTTTGAACATCAAAAAGTCTCCTTGCAGAATTGAACTATGCATCCTGCTCAGTGTGCCACAAAACCCTGATTCCCGCTCCTGCCTTGAGATGCGTGCGCTCCAGGTATCAGCGGGCCGGCGGCAGGGTTCAGAGTGTTCCAGAAATTCTTCCTATACCTCAAAGTCCTGATCCCCTAAAATAGCTTTGGAGTTCTAAAGTTGAAGGAGGGTGCGCGGATGCCGTTTTTCAAGCGGCAGCGGGAACCTGTTCCGCGTGCCGCCCGATTCCTGAGAGGAGGCATAGATGGCACTGAACGTTGGAGATGCAGCGCCGGACTTCAATCTGAAGGCGGCAATAGGTGACGAGCAGGAAGAATTTAAACTTTCCAATCACAGGGGCGCGAGGGTCGTGATTCTTTTTTATGCTTTGGACTTCACCCCTGTTTGACGGAATGAACTCTCGGCATTCCAGGAGAATCTTCCGAAGTTTGCCGAGTTGAACGCCCAGGTCGTGGGCGTATGCACTGACACGGTTTTTTCCCACATCGCATTTCAGGAGTCCATAGGAGGAATAAAGTTTCCACTGGCTGCGGACCGCTGGCCTTATGCCGCCACGGCGCAGGCTTACGGAATTTTTCCGCCCACCCGGCACGAGATCCCCTTTGTCAATGACCGCGCCATCTTTATTGTGGATAAGAACGGCAACATTGCGTGGTCAAGGATTTATGCTTTGCGGGATTTGCCGGATGTCGACGAAGTGCTGACCGCGCTGGAAGGCATTACTTAAAGGCGTGCAGGCTTCAGGACTAAACCGCTACCTCGGATAACAGAAGCGAATAGCACACTGTGCAGCGGGGAAATCAAGGTTCCCCGCTGCCGATGTGCCTTCGTTGCGTTCCCATTCGCAAGCATCGTCAGCCGCGGAAGGCTTCCCTGCGATCACGGCGCAGGTCACGGGCCTGGTGCCTGAATTGGTGTTGGGTATGCCTCAATCGCCTCCGGTCAACTCTGGCCTGTCTGCTGCCGGGGCCGTAATTCCGAACATCCGCCCGAAGCTTGTATTGCCGCCGCGCGATCCGCCGGCTCTGGCGCCGCAACTCCCGGCGATCCTGCCGCCTGTCCACGCGGTTTCCCGGGGTTCCATTTTCATATCGCCCCTGGGCAAAGGCTGGATGAGCGGCCGCGAATACTCCTGCCAGAACCACCGGCAAAAGCCACTTGAGTTTGTTTCGCATCATCGTGTTCCTCCTCAGCGTTGGGTAGCTCCTGCTTCTGCAGATGAAACCCGCCGCCGAGGAAAAAGTTTCGGAAAACAATCCAATGCCCACACTCAATTCGTTGGGGGTTTGGGGTTGGTCTTTTCGCGGCTGCGGTTTTGCTGGCGGGCGTTGCGCAGTTCAGGGCTTTGGGGACTGGCTTTGCGCTGAACTTGCCTCACTGAATGTCGCCCGGCTTTGGGCGCGTTGCCTTGATGGGCGGATCGGGCTTCAGCCCGTGTGGTTTTCCGGCTTTGCTTAAGCCGACTGCGCTGGGATTGCACCTCCTGGTGATGAATCCCTTTGATCTTCTTGTTGCCGGGTCCTGCCGGATCGGGCCCCAGTCCTCGGGCATTGACTGAAGGCAGGGCCATAAACAACCCAGCCAGGAGCGTGGGTAAGAGCCATCTTAAAGTTCTGCGCATCGAATTCTCCTTTGGAGTGCGCTGCTGCTGACCGGGTTCGAAAGCCCGCAGCCCCGAAAAACTCAAACGCCCTGAAAAATCGCCCAGCGGCTTTTGATTGTTTGCCGGCGTCAAGCGCTTCCCGGTGGGCAGGTTTTTGGGGCCCGCCAGCTTCCGGGGATAGCTTCCTCCTGCTGTATGATAGTAGACGGGGAGACGATAAGCACGAACAAAAAGCTGGAGGAACGGGATGAAAGCTGCTCTTTATAGCCTGCTTTCCTTATGCCTGCTTGCGGCTCCGGTGATGGGGCAGCAGAAAAGCCAGGAAAAAAAGACCCGCTGATTGATGGGAAGCTGATGTATGTCGAGCCAATGCCTGAAAATATTGACGCCTGGATTGTCAACGATCTGGGTACCTGGGGCCGGTACAAGCCCACGCGGCAGATTGAAGGCGTGGACCTGGTGATGAAGGCTTATAAGCCTGAGACGAGAACTCAATATAAAATGCGCCACGGCATCCCTCAACCCAAAGAAGTGCCGAAGGACCGCAGTCGTAAACAGGTTATGTTTTCAATTGTGGTCACCGACTGGGTGACCGGGCGCGAGGTCTGGCAGGCGGACATTCTGAAGCGCAAGCCGGAAAGGAATGCGGAAGCCCCGCCCGGCGAAGAGGCCGAGATCGGCGCCAGGGGATTGTCAACCCAGCAGATTGCCCAGGCTATTGTCCGCGAGCTGCGCAGATATGTGGACCATCTGGGGTCGCAGTCGGGAACTCACTAGAGACCTTTGCTCCGGCCGATGATTCTGCAGCCATCGCGAGATAGCTTTGATTTGAGGATTGGAGAGGAGCTGAAAGGGCGAAGTTATGAAAATCGCTGTTACCGGATCGACGGGTTTGTTCGGCCATGGGCTTGTGGAGGTCATCAGCAGGCGCCACACGGTTTTTTCGGTGGGGCGCGCCGAAGCTGACATCACCCGGTTCGACGAAGTGCGAGCGACGTTCCAGAAGTTGCGCCCGGACGTGGTGGTCCACGCGGCGGCGATTCCCAGTCCTGACGTCTGTGAAACTGATCCGGCGCTGGCCTATCTTGTAAACGTCCACGGCACGCGCCATGTTGCCGAGGCCGCGAAGGAAGTCGGGGCTGCGGTAGCCTATATCTCCACGGATGCGGTTTATGACGGCGAGAAGAACGCCCCGTATGAGGAAACCGATCCGGCCATTTCCCCAACCGTTTACGGACGCACCAAGCTGCGAGGCGAACGCCTGGTGGCGACGTTGCCAAAGTACTGGATCTTTCGCGTTTGTGTCCTTTTCGGGCCCGGAAAGGCGAATTTTATTGATAAGGGGCTTCGGGCCCTGGCCGCCGGCAGGCCCTACGTGGTGGCTTCAGACCAGGTGGGGAATGCGCTTTATACTCTGGATGGCGCTGAAAAGATCCTCGAGGTGGTGGAGCACGGACGCTCGGGCCTTTACCACCTGACCAACAGGGGAACCTGTTCCCGCTACGAACTTGCAAAATATGCAGCGGAAAAGGCAGGAATCGACCCCGGGAAGCTTGCGGGGATCCCGTCGAACCAGATGGGCCGGCCCGCCAGGCGATTGAAATACTCCGTACTGGAAATGCGGGCCCTCAAGGAAGCCGGCTTTCAATTGCCCAGACCCTGGCAGGATGCCATGGACGACTATCTCGGGACTTTACTTCTTCTTTGAGCCTTTTCCCCCAGGCTGGCGGAATGTCCATGGCCGTTTGTCGTGAATTCAACATCGTGGCCGGGGAAGATTCTGTTGCCCAATGCCAGCACGCGCGCGCGATCCAGGCGGGACTGTTCCCGGTCGCGGGGAATCATGGTCAGGATGCGAGAGTCTTCTGAGCGGCTCAGGCAGGCGTCGCCGGCCACAACCGTGGTGTGCTCCTTTTCCGGGATGATCACAGACACATGCCCCGGCACATGACCTGATGTGACAATGGCTTCCAGGCCTTCCGGCAGCGAACAGGATTCAAGCCAGCGATGCTGCGAAGAGCCGCCAAGCCGCGTGGGGTCCCACCAGCGCAAGGTGAACTTGCGCATCTTGTGAAGGTTCTCCACAGCGTGATCGTACTCCAGGGTTTGCGGATAGTATTTCAGGATAGACTTTTCCCAGCGCTGGTCGTCCCGAAGGTCGGAGTAAAGCGAGCAGCACCAGTCGTGTGATTCCTGGGTGGCATAAATGGCGGCGCCGGGAAAAAGCGAATTGTTCAGGACGTGGTCGATGTGGAAATGAGTGTTGATGACGGCACGGATGTCCGGAGGGGTGAGGCCACGTTGCTGCAAAGCGCTGAGAAGCAGGTGCTCCTCGTGCGGCATGCCGGTGTCGACCACCAGGTGGTGATTGCCGTTGGATACCAGGACTGACGAGGCGCTGCGCCAGCTGCCCGGCAGCAGGGTTTCCACTCTCCATTCTGTTTTCGCCATGACCGACCTTTTAAAAGTTAGATTCTAGCAGGAAGAGCGGCGTATTGACTCTGCAAAGAGGTTTTGCCTGGCAAAAGTTGGTTGAGGCTGGATGGGCGAAGGCGGTGTTCGGTTTGAATTAATCGCTTCGACTGCCAGCCCGGCGTCAGGCTTTCGAAGGGCCGGGGCTACCCTGGAGGCTGCCTGAACGTGTGCTGCGAAGTATGTGAGATTCCATTGCGCCCAGGATGTCCGTCCTGGTGACAACGCCCACTAATTGATCGTCCTTTGAGGTGACCAGAAGGATATGTTGCCCGGCCTGCTTCCTCAGCAGATGGAGGGCTTCCATCACGTCACATTCGCCGGAAATCCTGAGGTTGGATTTCTCAGTAACGTCGCGGACAATGGTTTGAGACCAGAGAAGCGGATCGATTTTCCCAAGAGACCGGACGGCGACTGTGCCCAGCAGGCGTTGATTGTCATAAACAGGGAAGACCGTGTGATGAGCATTTTCCTGCGCCGCTCGCGCCAGCGCCTGCAGGGTGGACGACGCCTGTATCGCCACGACGTCCTGCTGCATGACATCCCGGACGGGAACGTATCCGAGTTCCTGTAATCGGATGCCTTCGCGGAGGTGCTGATCAGCAGAGACGGATGCTTCACCGGAAACGGCGTAGGCCACGGCGGCGCCCACCAGGGCGGGAATGATGAATGCGTGCCCGCCCGTGGCTTCAGCCACAAAAACGACCGCGGCCAGAGGAGTTTTGTAGCCTCCGGCAATAAATGCCGCCATTCCGACAGCCGCATAGAGGTCTGCTGACGCGTTGTGGACGACGACCTGGTTGAACGCCGTTCCAAATGAGGCCCCCGTGAGGAACAGCGGTACAAACATGGCGCTGACCCCGCCACTGCCCAGCGAAAACAATGTCGCGGCAAGTTTGAATACTCCAAACAAGACAAGTTCCAATGCCGTGTGCTGTCCCAGGAGAATCTTGCCCACGGCTTCGTAGTTAGGTCCTATGGGAATCAGCGAACCCTTGAAGATGGAAACGAACGCCAGGCCGCACAAGCCGGTCAGCAGGCCGCCCACACCCAGCTTGATCCAGTGGGGAATGGAACAACGGATCGCAAAGGCTCGAGCCCGCCGGTAAGTGATATCGAAGGCCATGGCGATGAGCCCGCAAACGCCCCCGAGCACGGCAGACCAGAGCAGATCCCTCCCCGAAAAGGAAGTTGTCCCTGCGAAGTCGAACAAGGGGCGAGATCCCAGGAACGACGCCAGCGTGCCGTAGGCAACTACCGATGCAATCAGCGACGGCACGAGCGCCTCATGGGCCAGATCGTCCTTGTAAGGCATCTCGAGCGCAAACACAAGGCCCGTTAACGGAGCTCGGAAGACCGCAGCCATGCCGGCCGCCGCTCCGCTGATCAGCATGATGCGGCAGTCGCGAGGTTCAAGACCAAACCGCCGGAGTTTGCTCCAGAGCCATGAGCCGATGGCGCCTCCTCCGTAAATGCTGGGGCCCTCGAGTGCCGCACTTCCTCCAAAGCCAACGGTTGTGATTGCTGCGACAAGCTTGGGCAGGAAGGAACGCATTTTGATTTGGCCCTGGTGCTCGTGGTAGGACCGGATGATTTCCTCGGTGGAGTGCTCGTTCGGATCGGGGGTAAAGTGCTGCATGATGAGTCCGGTCAGCACAAATCCCGCCAGCAAACCCGGAACGATGGCCCAGTGGTGGCGAAGGAAGAGGTTCAGGAGTGGCGGCCATATCACGTCCAGAATGATGACTGCAATTCCAGTAATCACCAGCCCTACCATCACGCCGATGACAGGGGCGACAAACAGCCACTTGTGGAGATCGCGTGAATAAGCTGCCGCAAGATCTTCACGGAACAGTCCCGCATATTTTCGCAGCCGGGAACGGTTCGGGATTTTTCTCTTTCGCTCAGTCATGAGTGGCCTGCGAGTCCTGAATATTCGGGATTCCAAGCGGGAACTTCCGGGCCTCTCTCTGGTGGAGTTCGGTCAGCTTATTCAGCAATCTTTCACCCTCGGGCAGAAGAAAGACCTGCACGATCCGCTGGTCGCTTGCGGACCGACTCTTGCGGACAAGCCCGCGGCGCTCGGCGCGCTGGACGAGCCCGACAACTGCGTTGTGGCGCTCCTGGAGGAATTCGGCCAGTTCAGTGATCGTGGCCGAGCCCCGGCCCGTAAATCCTGCAATACCGAGAAGCAACTGGTGCTGCTGGGGTGTAAGACCATTCGAGCGGGCGGCTTTTTCACTGAAGCGCAGAAACTTTCGAAGCTGGTAACGAAAATCTGCCAGTTGGCGGAGATTTGGAAGTGCGGTGGATGCTTGGGAATGAGTGGGAACTTGCGAACGCTTCATGGCAGAATTGTATCACAGTGTGACATAAGTGGAGTTCTGTACTGGAAGCCCTTCGGAATTAGATTTTTAACGAAGAGCAATGTTGACAAAAAGAGCGATGCTGGGCGAATATAGTAAGGTTCAACCCAAAGAGATTAGGGATATAAGACAATTGGATACGCACTTTCAGAAAAAAGAACGAGGAAGTATACGGTGGCACGTCGTTGATGCCGAGGGTGTTGTGCTGGGGAGACTGGCGGCCCGCACGGCGCGAATCCTGATCGGGAAAAACTCCCCTGACTGGACTCCATTTTCGGACCATCGCGAAGGCATCATCGTTATTAACGCTGAGAAGATTCGGTTGACCGGGAGAAAGCTGCAGCAGAAGGTTTACCGGCACCATACCGGATACCCCGGGGGGCTGAAAGAAGTTTCGGCTCAACGGCTGCTGGAAACCAGGCCGGAAGAGCTGGTGCGGGAAGCCGTCGTGGGGATGCTGCCGAAGTCCCGTTTGGGAAGCCGATTGGCGACACGTCTCAGGATCTATGCTGGTCCGAGGCATCCGCATCAGGCGCAGAATCCTGTGCCGGCCCGCCTGGCGGTTTAGTTACGATTTAGACATCAAGATTTTTTCATGAGGAGTTGGTGTGGCTGAGTTAAGTCAATATTGGGGTACGGGACGTAGGAAGACTTCTGTGGCGCGGGTGAGGCTTGTTCCCGGAACGGGGAACATCAAGGTGAATCACCGGTCTTTTGAGCAGTACTTCCCCTCGGAGGCTTTGCGAGCCGAGGTTCGGCAGCCGCTGGTTTTTACGGAGAACGAAGGCAAGTTTGATATCCTGGTGAACGCCCAGGGTGGCGGGATTCACAGCCAGGCAGGAGCTGTGAGGCTGGGCATTGCCCGTGCGCTGCTCCTTTTTGACCCCGAGTTGCGTCCGCGCTTTCGACAGAGCGATTTTCTTACCCGCGACCCGCGTGCCAAAGAGCGAAAGAAATACGGCCAGAAGGGCGCCCGCAAGAAGTTCCAGTTCTCGAAGCGGTAAAACCAGAGATCGACAGGTATCAGGCGACCAGGCCCGGGCCTTGAGTGCGGGCCAGTGAATGCCCCTGATTTTTTGGTGTTGGAGGAGATTTGCCGAATATCACGATGAAAGAATTCCTGGAGGCTGGCGTCCACTTCGGCCACCAGACCCGCCGCTGGAACCCCAAGATGAAGGAGTACATCTATGGGGAGCGGAACGGTATTTACATTATCGATCTCCAGAAGACGCTCAAGTATTTTAAAGAGGCGACCAAGTTTCTTGCTGAACTGGCGCGCAACGGCAGGGTGATTCTCTTTGTGGGAACCAAGCGCCAGGCGCAGGAGGCGGTGGCTGAAGAGGCCCAGCGGTGCCAGATGTACTACATCAACCATCGCTGGCTGGGCGGTTTGCTGACGAACCATACCACCATTCAGAAATCGATTCAGCGGCTGCGTGAGCTGGAGGAGATGAGCCGGGACGGACGGTATGATCTGCTGACCAAGAAAGAAGTCCTGCGGCTGGAGCGTGAGCGCAAGCATCTGGACCAGAATCTGGCCGGCATTAAGGACATGCACGGGTTGCCCGACGCCCTGTTTGTGGTCGATTCCAACAAGGAAGAAATCGCCGTTCTCGAAGCGCGGAAGCTGGGGATCCCGGTGGTGGGCGTTGTTGACACCAACTGTAATCCGGAGCTTGTGGATTATGTGATTCCGGGGAATGACGATGCCTTGAGGGCCATCCGGTTGTTCACCTCGCGGGTGGCAGATGCCATTCTGGAGGGACGGCAGCAGGCGCTTGAGAAGCAGATGGAAGAAGAGAAGATCGCCGCCGAGAAGGCTGCGGAAGAGCTGGAGTCCCGCCGGCAGGCGGAAGCGATTGACGCCGGGGATCTTATAGTCGGAGAGGCGGATATCTCTTTCGACATTGCCGATGAAGATTACGTAAAGTATTTGAAGTTGGAAGCAAAAGAGGCGGGGCCGGAGGCTGCGAGAGTCGCATCGGAAGATGAGGAAGGCTCCGAGGCGCGTTCACGGGCCAAGAAGCGGCCGAGGTTTCCTCGATGCCGCCATGGCGAAGAAGGGAATCCCAACGTGCCCGGCCTTGAAAGTAAATAGGAATTGAGAAGATGACGCGTTAAACAAGGGTAGGCAGGCTGGGTTACTCTGCCTACCTTTTTCGTGTCTGGAGGGTGAGAGGTCAGGATGGCGGTTTCAGTAGAGGCAGTTAAAAAGCTGCGGGAAATGAGCGGCGCTCCCATGATGGAGTGCAAAAAGGCTCTGGATGAAGCAGGGGGCGACCTGGAGCAGGCCTTTACGGTTCTGCGCAAGCGCGGCCAGGCTGCGGCGGCCAAAAAGGCGAGCCGGTCTGCCTCGGAGGGCCTGGTGGGCTCTTACATCCATGCTGGAGGAAAGATCGGGGTCATTATTGAGGTCAATTGCGAATCCGATTTTGTCGCCAGAAATGTCGAATTCCAGCAGTTGGTCCACGATCTCGCTATGCAGATTTGCGCAACCGACCCCCGTTTTATCCGCCGTGAGGACGTGACGCCGGAGGTGCTCGACCGGGAGCGGGAGGTTCTGCGCGCGCAGACGGCCGAGAGCGGCAAGCCCGCCGAAGTGGTGAACCGGATTGTGGAAGGCAGGCTGCGGAAGTTTTTTGAAGAGAATTGCCTTTACGAACAGCATTTCATCAAAGACGGAACCGGAAACGTCACCATCGGGGAATTGGTTAATTCCAGGATCGCCAAGTTCGGTGAAAACATCCTTGTCCGCAGATTTTCCCGCTTCAAGGTGGGAGAATCGGTTGGCGAACCCGAGGCGAACGAGGCGTCAAATTGAGGCCTGGTACGCAAAACGGCGCGGAAGGGCGTCCTTAGGCAATGAGCCAGCCTGTCTTTCAACGGATCCTTTTAAAGCTGAGCGGGGAAGCGCTCATGGGCGGGCGTGGTTTTGGAATTGACCCTGGCGTCGCCTCACGCATCGCTTCCGAAGTGAATGAAATCCAGCAGATGGGCGTGCAGGTCGCCATCGTCGTGGGCGGCGGAAACTTCATCCGTGGGGTGGTGGCTTCGCAGCACGGTATTGACCGGGTGGTTGCCGACAATATGGGCATGCTGGCGACCATTATCAACGCCCTGGCGCTCCAGGACGCGTTGGAAAGAGCGGGTTCGCCGACGAGAGTGTCCACGGCGCTTGAAATCCGCGAAATTGCAGAGCCGTTTATCCGCCGCCGTGCCATCCGGCACCTTGAAAAAGGGCGGGTTATCGTTCTGGCGGCAGGGACCGGAAACCCTTATTTCTCGACCGACACCGCTGCGGCGTTGCGGGCCATGGAGATCAAGGCCGACGTCATCCTCAAAGCCACCAAGGTAAACGGCGTCTACGATGCGGACCCCGCCAAAGTGGCGGACGCCAAAATGATTGCGAAGATCAACTATCTGGAAGTTTTGTCGCGCGGCCTTGCGGTGATGGATACGACAGCGATTTCTCTTTGCATGGACAATAGTTTGCCGATCATTGTTTTTAATCTGACGGTGCCGGGCAACCTCAAGCGAGTGGTCCTGGGCGAGAAAGTCGGTTCACTCGTGGCGGCGTAAGGCGCGGTCAAGAAGGTTTTAGCATGATCAATGAGACCATAGCGAGTGCAAAGGTTCGGATGACAAAGGCGCTGGAAGACTTGCGGCAGGAGTTGGCAACTCTTCGCACCGGGAGGGCTTCCCTGGGAATTCTTGATCATCTCCGGGTCGATTACTATGGCGTGCCCACGCCGCTGAACCAGGTGGCGACGCTTGGAACGCCCGAGCCCAATCTGGTGACCCTGCAGCCGTGGGACCCGACTTTGCTTGCTGTGCTGGAAAAAGTGATTCGGACCTCGGACCTGGACCTGAATCCGGTCAACGACGGGAAGATTTTGCGCGTCCCGATTCCGCCGCTCACCGAGGAGAGGCGCAGGGACCTTGTCAAGCGCGTTCACAAGGTTCTTGAGAATCACCGCACAGCCGTGCGCAACATTCGCCGGGACGCGAATGATGAGCTGAAGCACCTGCTGAAGGATAAGAAGATATCGGAAGACGAAGAGCGAGGTGCCCTGGAAAGCGTCCAGAAGCTTACCGACGATTTTGTGAACAAGCTGGAAGAGCAGGGGAAGGTCAAGGAATCTGAGGTTCTGGGCGGGCATTAAGAAGATTAGCTCGTTGAAAACTTGACACCTAGCCACGGTTTCGTGGTAGATTTAAAAGGTTTGAGCACAACTTAATTTTATTTAAGGTGTGGAGGGTCGCAGAAAGCGGTTTCGGCCCTGCTACACGGAGATGGAAGGATGCCCACATTTAACCAACTGGTTCGCCACGGACGCAAGGTGGAGCGGTATAAGACCTCGAGTCCGGCGTTGCAGGGTTCGCCCCAGAAGCGGGGAGTGTGCATCCGTGTTTACACCCAAACTCCGAAGAAACCGAATTCGGCGCTGCGGAAAGTAGCCCGTGTCCGCCTGACGAACGGGTTTGAGGTGACGACTTATATCCCCGGGGTGGGTCACAACCTCCAGGAGCACTCCATCGTTCTGATCCGGGGCGGGCGCGTCAAGGACCTCCCGGGTGTGCGTTACCACGTGATTCGCGGAACGCTGGACTCCGCTGGAGTGTCGGACCGCCGCCAGAGCCGATCGAAGTACGGTGCGAAGCGCCCCAAGGCTTCCTGATCGTTTCCTCGCAACTGCAGGATGGGGAGTCTCGCCGGGGAATGCAGAGGAGAATGAAGGACTGATATGCCGCGTAAAGGATACGTCGAAGTACGAGAGATTAAGCCGGACCCATTGTATGCGAGTCCGCTGGTGCAGAAGTTCGTGAACTGCATCATGTACGACGGAAAGCGGTCGACGGCGCAGCAGATTGTCTACGACGCTTTGGACATGATCAAGGAGAAGACGAGCGACGATCCGCTGAAGGTTTTTAAGAAGGCGCTGGAAAACGTGAAGCCGGCGCTGGAGGTGAAGAGCCGGCGCGTAGGTGGTGCAAACTATCAGGTGCCGGTTGAAGTGAATCGAAATCGGCAGACTTCGCTGAGTATCCGCTGGATTATTGGTTATGCGCGTGGTCGCGGTGAGAAGTCAATGGTGGAAAAGCTTACCGGTGAACTTCTGGACGCATCGAATAACCGCGGTGGCGCTGTCAAGAAGCGGGATGACACTCACCGCATGGCAGAGGCCAATAAGGCCTTTGCTCATTACCGCTGGTAATCCCTGAAGGACAGGGCGGGATGTGGTTCGGCCTCGAACCTCTATCCGCTTTGTGGGTCGTATCCAGCGACCCTCAATGCCAACTGGATTTTAAAAGGACACGCTCTTTTCCTTCCCTCGGGAGGAGAAGTTTGGATATTTGTCGTGCAATAAATTTATGCCAAGGTTAGTGCCGTTAGAGAAAATTCGGAACATCGGTATCATGGCCCACATTGATGCCGGGAAGACAACCACGACGGAGCGGGTTCTCTTTTATACGGGGATCACGCACAAGATGGGCGAGGTGCATGAAGGCACCGCCGTCATGGATTGGATGGAGCAGGAGCAGGAGCGCGGGATCACCATTACGTCTGCTGCCACCACCTGTTTCTGGAATAATTACCGGATCAACATTATTGATACGCCGGGCCACGTGGATTTTACGGTGGAAGTAGAGAGATCGCTTCGGGTTCTTGACGGGGCGATTGCTATTTTGGGCGCCGTGGAGGGCGTGGAGCCGCAAACGGAGGCGGTCTGGCGGCAGGCGGACAAGTACCGTGTTCCACGAATGGTGTTTGTCAATAAGATGGACCGTGTTGGCGCGGACTTTGAATCCTGCGTCGAGCAGTTGCGCTCCAAGGTTCACGCCAATCCAATCGCGATCCAGTGGCCGATTGGCGCTGAAGACAACTTCCATGGTGTGATCGATCTGATTCAGCAGAAGGCCTACATCTGGAAGGAAGAAACTCTGGGAGCTAAGTTCGAGATCGAAGACATTCCCGAGAGCCTTGCGGAAGTGGCACGGAAGCGCCGGGAGGAGTTGATTGAGACCCTGGGTGAGGCTGACGACCAGATCCTTGAAAAATATGTGCACGGCGAGGAGGTCACGCCCGACGAGCTGCAGGCCGCCGTTCGACGGGCAACGATTGGCCTGAAAGCTGTCCCGGTGCTTTGCGGTTCAGCGTTCAAGAACAAGGGCGTGCAGACCCTGCTTGATGCGGTTGTCGCGTATCTTCCCTCGCCGGTTGATGTCCTGCCTATTGAAGGCGTTAATCCAACCAACGAAGAAGAAAAGATTGTTCGGCCCGCCAAGGACGATGAGCCGTTCTCCGCGCTGGTTTTCAAGATTATGACGGACCCCTTTGTGGGCCAGCTTGCGTTCATGAGGGTTTATTCCGGATCGCTCAAGAACGGTGACAGCGTCTATAACCCGCGGCGCGACCGGCGCGAGCGCGTCGGGCGGCTGCTGAAGATGCATGCCAATAAGCGCGAGGAGATTAGCGAGGTTTTGGCAGGGGATATCGCCGCGGCGGTTGGCTTGAAGAGTGTTTCAACGGGCGATACGGTGTGCGATGAATCGTCCCCGGTGGTTTTTGAGGCGATGGAGTTTCCCGCACCTGTTATCTCAGTCGCCATCGAACCCAAGACCAAGGTGGACCAGGAAAGGCTGTCCGGCTCTCTCGGGAAGTTGATGCAGGAAGACCCCACTTTCCACGTGCACACCGAACCTGATACAGGTGAAACTTTGATTTCCGGTATGGGTGAATTGCACCTTGAGATTCTGGTGGACCGGCTGTTGCGCGAGTTTAAGGTCAGCGCAAATGTTGGGCGGCCCCAGGTGGCCTACCGGGAAACCGTCAGCAGGGCCAGCGAAGCGGAAGGGAAGTATGTTCGCCAGACAGGAGGCCGGGGCCAGTACGGGCATGTTTTCCTGCAGGTTGAGCCTTTGCTGCATCCGGATGCGGCGGCCATTGCTGAGCTGACCAAGAAAAAGTCCACCAATCGGTTCGACGCCGACCTTCAGTTGCTCTTCATTGATGGGATTGTGAGTGGTGTGGTGCCCAAGGAATACATCCCCGCAATTTACAGCGGCATACGCGAAGCGATGGAGGGTGGCGTCCTTGCCGGATACGAGATGACGGGGATTCAGGTCAAGCTCACCGATGGTTCATACCATGAAGTGGACTCGTCGGAAATGGCTTTCAAGATTGCGGGCTCCATAGGATTCAAAGAGGCGGCCCGGCGGGCGCGCACCATTTTGCTGGAGCCGGTGATGAAGGTTGAAGTGGTGGTGCCTGAGGAGTATATGGGCGACGTGCTGGGCGATCTGAATTCCAGACGCGGGCGCGTTGAGGGCATGGAGAGGCGTGGGTCAACTCAGATTATCCGCTCCACGGTGCCTCTTGCCGAGATGTTTGGGTATGCCACGGACCTCCGTTCCCGCACACAGGGTCGGGCCTCGTATTCCATGCACTTCGCTCGCTACGAGCCGGCGCCGGCATCGATTGCGGAAGAGGTTGTGGCTCGCGTGCAGGGGCGCGCAGTAGGAAAGTAGGGCAGGAACCAAGAGCTGGGAACTGAGGTTTTTCGAATTCCAAATTATGAGGCGATAGGGTATGGCGAAGGAAAAATTTGACCGATCGAAGCCGCACATGAACATCGGGACGATCGGGCACATTGATCACGGGAAGACGACTTTGACGGCGGCGATCACGAAGGTGCTGTCGAAGCACAATCCGAAG
>Ga0307373_10008366_pt1 | contig 15778 bp, 10 predicted proteins | sample OX2MG_FD_202534 | JGI IMG/M metagenome (GOLD analysis project Ga0307373, IMG submission 202534) | Soil microbial communities from Risofladan, Vaasa, Finland - OX-2 | ecosystem: Environmental > Terrestrial > Soil > Coastal area > Acid sulfate soil | place: Finland: Risofladan, Vaasa | collected... | reverse complement strand
CGCGTCGATGGCCACCGTCTGCGGCGGCACGTCCGCCAGAGCCTGGAGCAGGTGCAGGTCGTTGGTCAGGCTGGCGGTTTCGGCCGGATCGGCCGCTCCGCGGACGGCGAGCTGCCGCCGGGCGTCGGCGGCGGCGGCGCGGTATCGAAAGAGCCGGGTGTCATTGCGCCGCTTCAGGGCGAGGGCGCTGCGCCGGAGGATCGGCTCGAGGTGCGGCATGGCCAGCACGGACGCGAGCGTCCGGTTGGAGGCCTCGAGTGCGTTGAACGCGCTGTCGGTGGCGGCTTCGTAGAACCGGACGTCCGGCGATCGATCGTGCCTGACGGCCCGGAGACGCGCGCGCAGCGCGAAGAAGTCGTGCCGCTCGTACAGACGCAGCAGGGCGGTGGACCGCGTGGCGGCGGCCGGCGCGGGCGCGGCCGCCGGCGCGCGATCGGCCCACCCGGCAGCCGTCGCGAAGACCAGGGCAATCAGCGTCGCCGAACCGATCGAGCGCATGGGGGATTCCCGCGAAGAGGGCCGACGTCCTGCCCGATTCTACCTCGCGGGCGGAGTCCGTTCGCGTGCCGGTCTCATCCGCCTTCGCGGCGGTGGGTCGCCGCCGGTCTCCTGAAACCGTCAAGGGCTTCCGCCGGCTGAGCGGGTCTCCCGAGGTGCCAATGCTGGTGGCTGCGCGCCGCGCCCGCGACAGTGGCTGGGACGGAACCGGAGGAGAGCGCGAGCGGAGTGGAACGAGCCTGGCGGAGTACGGGGGGACCCCGCCATTCAAGAGCGCGAGCGGAACGGCGCGAGCTGACGTGCGAGCGGAGTGGAGCGAACCTGGCGGGGGCAGATGTGAGACGACGCTCTCGACGGCCGGGGGAATCGACTCGCACGACACACTCCATGCCCGGGTCGGCGATCGCGCTTGGCGCTTAATTGCTACCAATAAAAATCGGCCTGAATCGTTCTATCGATTCGCATCGATTTGCAGTAATACGCTTAGACATGCTACAAGCCCAGAATTGCGCGGCGCGTCAGCGCCTCAGTCGACGGTTGGCGAGAGAGCATGGTCATTATGCGATTTCAGCGGGTGCAGCGGCGTATGTGGGTCCTTGGTGTCGGCGTTCTCCTGTTCTTGGCGTCTCCAGTTGTCGCCACCGCCCAGGTGTCGGCCGCGTTGAGAGGCGTTGTCGACGATTCCTCTGGCGCCGCGGTATCTGGCGCCTCGGTCGTCGCCCGACAGATCGACACGGGCGCCGTCCGGATGGCAACAACAGACGAGGCCGGTCGCTTTCAGTTCGTGGATCTCCCGATTGGCGCGTACACCGTGACCGTGGTGAAGAGCGGGTTCCAGACGCTCGTTCGCCGTGGCATTCATCTGGTCGTCGGACAGGAGGCGACCCTCGATCTCGCGCTCCGCGTCGGCACCGTTCGGGAGCACGTCACGGTCAACGCGGACGTCTCGCCCGTCAGCGTGACGACGACCGATAGCTCGGGGGTGGTGAGTCCGCACCAGATCAGGAGCCTGCCCCTCAACGGGCGGAGCTACGATCTGCTGACGCTCTTGAACCCCGGCGTGGTGAATTTCACCTCGGAGAAAGCCGGTGGGACGGGCATCTCCAATTCGACGACCGCCAACATGTTCGCGGTTGCGGGCAATCGGCCGCAACAGAACCTGTTTCTGCTGAATGGTGTCGAGTTCACGGGCGCCGCCGAGAACAATATGACTCCCGGTGGGGCCAGCGGACAACTGCTGGGCATGGACGCGGTGCAGGAATTCAATGTTCTACGCGACACATACGGCCCCGAATATGGCAAGAAACCCGGCGCGCAGGTCGTCATCGTCACGAAGTCGGGTTCGAACCAGTGGCACGGCTCCGACTCTGAGTTTCTGCGCAACAGCGCATTGGACGCGCCGAACTACTTCGATAAGGGTTCGCCGCCGCCGTTCGCGCGCAATCAGTTTGGCGCCTCACTTGGCGGGCCGCTGCAGAAGGACAAGACGTTCTTCTTCGTCAACTATGAAGGGTTCATCCAGGACCTGCACCAAACGTCGGTCGCATTCGTGCCCGATGCGCAGGCCATGCTCGACGCGGCACCGATCGTCAAAGCGATGGGCTTGTTGAACCTGTGGCCCGTGGCGCCGGCCGACGCGCCCGACTTCAAGGTCGCAGCCACCGGTGACGGGGTGGCGCAAGTCACCAGCAGCCCCCTGCAGACGATTCGTGAACATTTTGGCACCGGCCGGCTCGATCGGCAGTTTTCCAACGCCGATTCGCTCAGCGCGATCTATACGGTCGATGATAGCGAATCGACGACGGCCACACCGGCTGATCCTTACAGCACGGACCTATTGAGTCTCCGTGAGCAGGTGGCCAGCGTGCAGGAACGCCATGTCTTCTCGTCGGCCCTCAACACGGTACGGTTTGGCTTCTCCCGGGCGGGCTACTTCTTCACCGGAGAACCCACCCCGGGGACTCCGGCGGCGACGGTAGGGGGCTTCCTTGCGGGACTGCCCGTCGGGGCGGTCGTCGTGGGCGGAAGCCAGGCGTCCAACCCGCAGGCCCAGTTGGGGCTGGCGGGCAGCAACAACGGCAGCAACCTGCAGGTGACGCGCAACCTCTTCACATTGACCGATGACTTCACGCTGACCCGGGGTTGGCAGCAACTGCGTTTCGGCGCGTGGCTGCAGCCGTTCCAATCGAACGAGCGGCTCGCCCTCAGTCAATACGGGCAGCTTACGTTCAGCGGCTTGCCAGCCTTGCTGGCCGGCACGGGGAGCTTCTTATACGATCCGACGCCGACGCTGATGCACTGGCGCTCGCTGTTCGGGGCCTGGTATGCCCAGGACGTGATGACCCTTGGATCTGATGTGACGCTGTCGCTCGGGTTTCGTGCCGAGTCGAGCAGCGGGTGGAACGAGGCGAATGCGCAGGCCGCGAACTATGCGCTCAGCAGCGCGGGCGTCGTGCAGTGCGCCTCGCAGTCGGCAGGTAACGTCTGCCTGCCCAATGTCGGCAACTCGACCTTTACTGTCAACCGGGCGGCCTTCTTGCCCGAGCCTCGACTCAGCGTCGCGTGGAGGCCCTTCGGATGGCGGACAGTCATCCGGGGTGGTGCCGGCGTGTACGCCGATTTGCAGGATGCGCTGGGCTACCGCATGGACCAGAATGCCCCGTTCAATCCCACCTATACCATCGGGACGACCAGCCTGACGAACATCTTCGGGCCGAATGGGCAACCTCTTCAGCCGAGTGCGCCGCCGCCCTCAACGCTGCTCGTGCCCGGCGGCGTCCAGCCCGATCTGCGGACGCCGACGCTGGTCGAGTATTCCGTGCGCGTGGAGCGTGCGCTCGGCGCCGACACATCGCTCACCGTCGGGTACGTGGGCAGTCAGGGTTATCACGAGATCATCGGCGTCGACGCCAATGCGCCGGCGCCGGTCGTCTGTCCCTCGGCCGCGTGCCCGGCGACGTTTCCCACCACGGTGGATCCCGCCACCGGGCAACCGGCGTGGGGCGCACTCGCCGGTCAGCCCGTGCCCGCGGGGACCTTGTTCACGCCCACGACCGCACGGCCCAACCCCGCACTGGCCAACACCTGGACTTGGGAATCAGAGGGGCGCAGCACGTATAACGCGCTGCAGATCGACGTGGACCACCGCTTCAGCCATGGCCTTTCCGTTCGAGGCGTCTACACGCTGGCGAAGGCCATGGATGATGGCGATACGCTGAACGCCACGGCTGCCGACAACAACGTGGCCCTCCTCTCAGATTCATATGATCCGATGGCCGATTGGGGCCCTGCCAGCTACGACGTCCGCCACGCAGGCACGGTCGCGGTCATTTACGCCTTGCCGATCGGACGGGGAGAGCGCCTCCTGAGCCACGCGCACGGCGTGTCGGGGGCCCTGCTGAGCGGGTGGACCGTGACGTCGATTGTCCACGCGCAGTCGGGATTTCCTCTGACGCCGCTGCTCGGGTACAACCCATCAGGCAATGGGGATACGCTCAACCCCGTGCGGCCGTTTCTCAACCCGGCGTTCACCGGATCAGTCGTGACTGGAAATCCGAACCAGTGGTTCAATCCAAACGCGTTCATCGCTTCGCCGGCCAACAGTGGCTTTTCTGGCAACGTGGGACGAAACGCGTACCGCGGGCCGGGGTTGGTCACCTGGGATTTCTCGGCGCTCAAAGACGTCCCGGTCGGAGGCACACAGGTCCAGTTCCGCCTTGAGATTTTCAACCTTCTCAACCGGGCTAATTTCAACACCCCGAATCTCATCGTGGCGGGGCTCCAAGCCCCGCCCTACTCCACGTTTCCGGAGCTCTCGCCGACAGCCGGGCGCGTGACCAGCACGTCAACGCCTGCAAGACAGATACAGCTAGGCGTCACTGTTTCATGGTAAGCGCGACCCTGCGCTGTCTCACTGACGCGGGTTGCGCTGTCGGAAGTCCTTGCTGGCCGGCACGGCCGCTTCCTGCCCAGTGCCGGCCTCAAGAGTTTGGATACAGACGTACTCCGGTGGCGGCGTCGGTCGTGCAGTCGTCGCCGGGGCAGTAGTCGCTGGTGCTGAGGGGCAATCAGACCGCGTGCGGCGGCGCCTTCACGGTCACGAACAATCTGACGGGCGGGCCCGGCATCACGTTGGGCGCCGACTCGCAGGACGCCACGGACGCCTCGGTCACCGTCGACGGCCTGACCATCACCCACTCGACCAGCCCCGGAGATCCGGCGCGAAGCGCCGGCGGCGCGCACGGCGGGCCCGCGAGGGGAGTGGAGCGAGCCGGGGTTCGGGGCGGAGCCCCGATTAGAGTTGGTGCGGAAGAGAGGATTTGAACCTCCACGACCTTGCGGCCACAAGCTCCTGAGGCTTGCGCGTCTGCCAGTTCCGCCACTTCCGCACGCGACGACCACCGTCGGCAGGAACCCTCAGTATAACGGATCCGGGATCCGAGCAAAAGCATCCGCGGCCCCCACCCGAGCCCCGAGCGCCGAGCCCTGAGCGCCCCGAGCGCCCGAGCGCCCGAGCGCCCGAGTACAATGTGCCTGGTCGCATTCCGGCTCATCCGCTCAGGAGAAGGAGGCTTCCGTGAGTCAGCGCCGTGGCGTCCTCATCGTCCTCATCGTGATCGGCACCGCCTGCCTGATTTCGATCGGGGGGCTGGTGGCGCTCTATCTGGCGGTCGGCCGCGGGCCGTCGGTTCCGGACCGCGGCCTCCTCGTGCTGCGCATCGGCGGCTCGCTCAGCGAGGAAGGCGGGTCGGGCGTTGCCGGGTTCCTGCCGCGGTCGGCCACGCGATCCGTGCGCGGGCTGGTCGGCCTGCTGCAGAAGGCCAAGGTCGACCCGCGGATCCGGGCCGTGCTCCTCGAGCCGTACGGGCTCGACACGCCGTACTGGGGGCAGACCCAGGAGATCCGCGACGCCATTCTCGACTTCCGGCGGTCGGGCAAGCCGATCGTCGCGTACCTCCAGGATCCGGGGGCGCACGAATACGATTTGGCGACCGCCTGCGATCGGATCTACATGATCCCGTCGAGCTCGCTCGATCTGACCGGGATTGCGACCTACGAGCTGTTCCTGCGCGGCACGCTCGACAAGATCGGGGCCTACCCGGACTACTACCACATCGGCGACTACAAGACGGCGATCAACACCTACACGCAGAAGACGTTCACGCCGGCGCACCGCGAGATGGACGAGTCGCTGGACAACGATCTGTACGGCCAGCTGATCGACGCGATCGCGCAGGGACGCCATCTCCGGCCGGCCGACGTGCGGACGCTGCTGGACGAGGGGCCGTTTCTGCCGGACGAGGCGCTTCGCGCCGGGCTGATTGACGATCTGTCGTACGAGGATCAGGTCGAACAGACGCTTGGGCAGGCCGGCCGGGAGCTGACGCCGATCGACGGCACGACCTACGCGCGGGTGAGCGCCTCCTCGCTCGGGCTCGATCGGGGCCCGCGCATCGCCGTCATCTACGTCGACGGCGCCATCGTCACCGGATCGAGCGGGTACGACCCGAGCGAAGGGGCGGTGGTCGGGTCGGACACGCTGATCAAGTACATCCGGGAGGCGCGACGGGATCCGTCCGTCCGCGCCATCGTGCTGCGCATCGACAGTCCCGGCGGATCGGCCACCGCGTCCGACGCGATCTGGCGCGCGCTGGAAGTGACGCGCGCGGAGCGGGCGGACCGGCCGCTCATCGCGTCGATGTCCGACCTGGCCGCGTCCGGCGGGTACTACATCGCCATGCCGGCGCAGGCGATCGTGGCGCAGCCGGGCACCCTGACCGGGTCGATCGGGATCTACGGCGGCAAGATGGTGACCGGGGGGACGTTCGCGAAGCTCGGGGCGTCGCTCGACGCCGTGAGCGTCGGCCGCAACGCACAGATGAATTCACCGGTCGCCCCCTACACGCCGGACCAGCGGGCGAAGCTGCAGCAGGAGCTGCAGGCGTTCTACGACCAGTTCGTCGAGAAGGCGGCCGCGGCGCGGCACATGACGCCGGAGCAGATCGACGCGATCGGCCAGGGGCGCGTGTGGACCGGCCGGCAGGCGAAGGCGAACGGTCTGGTCGACGATCTCGGCGGGCTGGACCGCGCGATTGCGATCGCCAAGCAGCGGGCGAAGATTCCGGCGGCCCGGCAGGTGCAGATCGTCGTGTATCCGCCGCGCCGGAGCCTGTACGATCTGCTCACCCGGCAGTTCGAGGGGGGCGCCGATCAGGCGCTGCTGTCCACCTTCTTCACGCGCGACGAGCGCCGGGCGATCGGCGCCGTGCGGGCGCCGCTGGTGCTGTTCAAGCCGGGCGAACCGCTGGCGCTGATGCCGGTCACGTTTCTGCACTGAGCGGGAGTGTTCATGGCCCAGCCTCGCCTGTCCGTCACCGATCCGCTCGGCACCAGGACGCTGCCGCTCGAAGTGTCGCCGTTCACGATCGGCCGGCGCACCAGCCACCACCTGTCGCTGTCGGCCAGCGACGTCTCGCGCGATCACGCGGAAATCGTCCGGCGGGACGGCCGGTACGTCCTGCGCGATCTCCAGTCGCGCCACGGCACCTTCGTCAACGACGAACCGGTGACCGAACGCGAGCTCCGGCACGGCGATCGGCTGCGGTTCGGGATCAGCGGCGGCCTCGACGCCTTCTTCCTGACCGAGGAGGCCGGCCCGTCCATCGAGCGCTCGGCGGCGTCGGCCGTGGGCGATCTCCGCCGGATGGCGATGCTCCTCGAGGGCCTGCGGGCGCTGGGCAGCGGCCGCGTCGTGGACGACGTCCTGCGGGTCGTGCTGGATTCCGCCATCGAGGTCACCGGCGCCGAGCGCGGGTTCATCATGCTCGCCGATGCGGCCGGCCACCTGGAATTCAAGATGGCGCGGGCCCGCGGGCGCATTTCGCTGTCGGGGCAGCGCTTCGCGACCAGCCGCAAGATCCCCGAGGAGGTCTTTGCGACCGGCGACGCGCGCCTCGTCAGCGATCTGCTGGACGGCGATCTCGCCGGCCAGCACGAAGGGACGATTGCCGTCGGCATCCGTCACGTGCTGTGCGTGCCGCTCGATCTCGTGCAGTACGTCGACACGGCGGCCGGCGTCTCGGAGCCGCGCCGCATCGGCGTCCTGCATCTCGACAGCCGCGAGCGCGGGGCGCTGCTGTCGTCCACCGCCGTGTCGGCCCTCGAGACGCTCGCCCGCGAGGCGGCCGTCGCCATCGAGCACGCGCGCCTGTACCGCGAGGCGGAAGCCAAGGCCCGGATCGACCGGGAGCTGGCCATTGCCGCCGACATCCAGCAGGCCCTGCTGCCGCAGTCCCGGCCGATGGCGGCCCACGTCGACGCCGTCGGATCGTCCGTGCCGTGCCGCGCCATCGGCGGCGACTTCTTCGACTACATCGATCAGCCGTCCGGGGATTTCGGCTTCGCGCTCGGGGACGTGGCCGGCAAGGGGCCGCCGGCCGCCCTGCTGACCGCGATGCTGCAGGGGATGCTCGCGGCCCAGGCCGGATCGGCCGGTCCGGCCGCGACCATGGCGCGCATCAATGACGGGCTGATCCGCCGGGCCGTGTCGTCCCGGTACGCCACCGCCTTCTACGGCGTCCTGGCGGCCGACGGGCGCTTCACGTACTGCAACGCCGGCCACAATCCACCGTTCCTGATCGGCGCGGGCGGCAGCCGGCGCCTGGAGACGGGCGGCATGGTCGTCGGCCTGTTTCCCGGCGCGTCGTACCAGGAGGAGACGATCGCGCTCGAGGACGGCGATCTCATCGTGGTCTTCAGCGACGGGATCAGTGAAGCGTTCGACGTGCAGGGCAACGACTTCGGCGAGGAGCGGATCCTCGCCCTGCTCCAGGCGCGGCAGGCCGACCCGGTGCCGGACCTGCTGGCGGCGCTGATGCAGGCCGTCCGCGACTTCTGCACCGGGGCCGTCCAGAGCGACGACGAGACGGTCGTGCTGGTCCGCTACCTCAGGCCGGCCGGGTAGGAGCGGCGCGCCGACGGCGCGCGCACCGCATCCCGAGGTCCGCGGCCGGTCGCGCCGCGGCGGCTACGACCCGACCACCTTCTGCAGGGTCTCGCGGTTGACGAGGATCCGCATCCGCTGCTTCGCCCGGTCCATGTAGGCGGCGAAGAACTGGCTGCGGCGCTGCTCCAGCATCTGCGCGAGGAACTGATCGCGCGCCTTCGCGAACTCGGCGGGCGTGGCGATCTGGCGATCCAGCACCTTGAGGATGACGATCCCGTTCGGGGTCGTGATCGGGTCGCTGACCGATCCGACCGGCAGCGAGAAGGCCGCGTCCTCGACCGGCTGGCTGACGCCGATGTTGGGCAGCGGCGTGGTGCGCGGCACCAGGTCGGTCGGCTTCGGATCCAGGCCGGCCGCCTTGGCCGCCTTGTCGAAGTCAGGCGCCTGCCTGAGCGTCGCGTCGATCGTCCCGGCCTTCTGGCGGGCCATCGCGGTCGCCTCGCTCTGCAGCACGTCCTGCTTCACGCGCCCCTTCACCTCGTCCAGTTTCGGGATGTACGGCGGCTGCGTGCCGGCGAGCGCCATGATCGCGAAGCCGCGGTCCACCTGCACCGGGCCGCTGACCTGGCCGGGCTTGAGGGCGAACGCCGCCGTCGAGGCGTCCGGTGACGATCCGAGCCCGAGAATCGGCTCGCCCGGCAGGAAGTAGTCGGACTGCTGCACGGTCAGGCCGGCGGCGCTCGCGGCCCGCGCGAGGTCGGCCGGCGTGTGGACCTGCGTGGCCAGCTTCTCGATTTCGTCGGCCGCCTGCGCCTGCGCCTTCTGCGCGGCCAGCTGCTGGGCGATCCCGCTCTGCACGGAGGCGAGCGACTTGGTCGTCGCCGGCTTGCGGGCGACCATGTCGATGATGTGGTAGCCGTAGGGCGTCTTGACGAGCCCGCTGATCTGGCCCGGCTTGAGCGCGAACGCGGCCTCGTCGAACGCCGGCACCATCTTGCCGCGGCTGAAGTAGCCGAGATCGCCGCCGAGCGCCGCCGTCGCCTTGTCCTGCGAGTACTTCTTCGCCAGGTCGGCGAAGTTGGCGCCGGCCTGCGCCATCTTCAGCACTTTCTCCGCCTCGGCCTTCACCGCCGCGTCGTTCTTGCCGTTGGTCGTGAAGAGGATGTGGCGGACGCGGATCTGCTCGGGCGTCGAATAGAGCTGGATGTTGTCGTTGTAGTAGCGCTCGATGTCGGCCGCCGGCACGTTGATCTTCGTCTGCAGCGCACTGGTGTCGACCAGCACGTACTGCACCCGCCGCTTCTGGCCGACCCGGTACCGCTCCTTGTGCGCGTCGTAGTAGGCCTGGATGGCCGCGTCGGTCGCCTTCACGTCGCCCAGATACTGATCGACCGGGATCGCGACCACGTCGAGCTTCACCTTGTCGTTCTGCCGGTGATACGCCCGCGCGAGCTCCGCGTCCGGGATCGTGATCCAGTCCGTCAGCGCGTCGTGCAGCTTCTGCACGAGCAGGCTCTCGCGGACGCTCCGCTCGAACTGCGCGGGCGTCAGCGGCGGCTGCTGCATCCGCAGGAGCGCGAGGTAGCGCGTCTCGCCGATGAACCGCCCGTTCTCCTGGAAGGCCGGCATCGCGACGATCGCGTCGCGCACCTCGTCGTTGGTCACCGAGAGGCCGAGACGCCCGGCTTCGCTGACCGCGGCACGCTCGTCCACCATCTGCTGCAGAATCTGCTGGTCGATCCCGAGCTGCCGGAGCATCTGATCGCTCACCTGGCCGCCGTACGCCGCGCGGTACGACTGGATCTGCGCCTGGTAGGTGCGACGGAAATCGGCCGCCGTGATGGCGTGCCCGTCCACGGTGGCCACCGTGTCCGCCGCCGCCGCGTCGGCGTCGCCGCGCAGGAAGTCGGGGATGTAGAAGACTACGAACGCGAGACACACGATGGCGAGAATCCACTTGAGCGCCCCGAGGTGTCGGCGCATCCGGTCGAGCGTCGTCATGACAGCTGTCGCTCCCTGCTGGGGATCCGCCGGCCGCCGCGGTCCGACTGAAGTGCCGGAGGCGCCGCGGTTGCCGGTCGATCACAGTACGTCTGTTGGGATCGTACGCGATGAAGTTACGTTCTTGCAAGCAGTTACATCCCCCCACGCGCTCCCGCGCCGCCGGCGGGCTTCCCACGGGAATCGCCGGGAAGGCCGCACCGTCATTTTTATGGCTCTCATGTTATTATTTGCGTGGTATATAACAACTTAGCGGGATGATGGTCCGCTGGGCGCTTTCGGCGATCCACGTATCTCCGGAGGGACCAGCCATGGGGCGGTTGACCGAGAAGGCCGGTCACCTGCCGCGTGAAGATGCCCGTGTGAGCTTCCCGAACAATCTGCGGTCGCGGTGGGGGCTGACCGAGCGGAAGGGCGTGGGCGCAGGTCCGCACCGGCGCCGTCGCCGCCCGGGTCGCAGCGGATCAGTGTGTTGTCAGCCGGTGGTGTGAACAGGCGGCCAGGCCGCCCCCGTTTGGACGTCTCGGCCCGCTGGCGCGCGGCCGCGCCGGCGCTCGCCGTGCGGCTCGGCAGCCGTGCTGCGCTCATCGATCTGATGCGCGCGGTCAACGAGGCCGGTGACTCGGCCACCGTCGCCGAGGCGATCGTCGCCCGTCTCGGCCACCAGCTGCCGTTGCCCGCCTGGGCGCTCGTGGCCGCCGGACCGGCGGGCGAGCTGACGCGGCTGGCCGGGCGCGGGCTCTCCGGCGACCTGGGCCGGGCAGCCGACGCCGTGGCCGGGTGGGTGATCCGGCATGATGAAGAATTTGTGACGCCGGATCTGCGGGAAGACGCCCGCGTGTCCGATACTTCGAGTGCGACCGTCACGGCCTTCCCGTTGCGCGGCCGTGAACGGCCGGTCGGGGCGCTGGTCGGCCTGGCGGGAGCGAGATCGGCCCGCCCGCCGCGCCCGGGCGGGCGGCTGGGGGCGGCGATCAGGACGCTGCTCGAGCCGGCAGCGGCAGCGCTGGATCACGCGCTGCAGCGCGAGCGGCTGGAGGCGCTGTCGGTTACCGACGACCTCACGCAGCTCTACAATTCCAGATACTTGGATCTGGCGCTTCGCCGCGAGACGAAGCGGGCGACGCGCAGCGGGCAGCCGCTCTCGCTGCTGTTCCTCGACCTCGATGGATTCAAGGCGGTGAATGACCGCTTTGGCCATCTATGCGGCAGCCGGACGCTGGTCGAGGTGGCCGGCGTGATCCGGGCGAGCGCGCGGGAAACCGACGTGGCGGCCCGGTTCGGCGGCGACGAATTCGCGGTCGTGCTGCCCGACACGCACGCGCCGGGCGCGCTGGCGGTCGCCGAGCGCGTCCGGACGCGGATTGCGGCCCGGCGCTTTCTCGAGGGCGACGGCCTGGCCGTGCGGGTGACCGCGTCGGTCGGCGTGGCCACGCTGCCGGACGCGGTCGATTCGGCCGAGGCGTTGCTGAAGGCGGCCGACGCGGCGATGTACGCGGTGAAGGACGCCGGCAAGAACGGCGTCCGGGCGGCGCGCCGCGACGAGCACCTGGAGGGGCCGGCGGCGCCGCCGGCCGACCCATCGTCGACTTCCGGCGGACCGGGGAGCCGGTAACCGCCATGATCACGTTCACCGCGTCTGCCTTTCGTGAAGGAGCTGCTCGTTGAGTGTTCGTTCGATGCTTTCGCTGTTTTCCAGTGACCTGGCGATCGATCTCGGCACGGCCAATACCTGTGTGTACGCCCGCGGCAAGGGCATCGTGGTCAACGAGCCGTCGATCGTCGCGATCAACAAGATCAACGGACGGGTCGAGGCGGTCGGCAAGGAAGCCAAGGAGATGCTCGGCCGGACCCCCGGCAACATCGTCGCCATCAAGCCGATGAAGGATGGCGTGATTGCCGATTTCGAGGTCACCGAGAAGATGCTGACCTACTTCATCAAGAAGGCGCACAACCGCAACGTCTGGGTGCGGCCGCGGATCGTCATCGGGGTGCCGTCGGAGATCACCCAGGTCGAGAAGCGCGCCGTCAAGGACAGCGCGTACCGGGCGAAGGCCAGCGAGGTGCACCTGGTGGAGGAGGCGATGGCGGCGGCCATCGGCGCCGGCATGCCGATCACCGAGCCGTCCGGCAACATGATCGTCGACATCGGCGGCGGCACGACCGACATCGCCGTCATCTCGCTCGCCGGCATCGTCTACAGCAAGGCGGTGCGGGTGGCGGGCAACGAGATGGACGAGGCGATCATCCAGTACATCAAGAAGACGTACAACCTGCTCATCGGCGAGCGGACGGCGGAGCACATCAAGATGGAGGTCGGCTCGGCCTTCCCGCTCGAAGAGCGGATGACGATGGAGATCAAGGGGCGGCACCTCATCGAAGGCGTGCCGAAGACCATCACCGTGACCGATGAGGAGATCCGCGAGGCGCTGGCCGAGACGGTCAACGTGATCGTCGATGCCGTCCGGGTGGCGCTCGAGCGGACCCCGCCGGAGCTGTCGGCCGACATCGTCGACCGCGGCATCGTGCTCACCGGCGGCGGATCGCTGCTCAAGAACCTCGACAAGCGGCTGCGCGAGGAAACCGGGCTGCCGCTGGCGATGGCGGAGGATCCGCTGTCGTCCGTCGTGCTGGGCGCCGGCAAGATGCTGTCGGACTTCAACCTGCTCCGGAAGATCTCGATCGATTGACGTGACGATCCTCGACCTCCGCCAGCACACCGGCTACCTGTTCGCGGCCGTGCTGCTGGGACACGTGATTCTGATCTCGACCCAGGTGACGTCGCACACCGGTGTGCCCGTCCTCGCCGAGGTGACCTTCGGGGCGTTCTCCGAAGTGCAGCGCGGCGTGGCGGCGGTCACCGACGGCGCCGGCCAGCTCTGGGACGAGTACGTCGCGCTGCGGGGCGTCCGGACCGACAACGCCCGGCTCCAGGTCGAGCTGGCGGCCACGCGGGTGCAGCTCCAGGAGGAGCGGGCGCTGGCCCAGCGCAGCCGGACGCTCGAGCAGCTGCTCGGCCTGAAGGACGAGTCGGCCCCGTCGACCGTCGCCGCCGACGTCATCGCCGCCAGCGCGACCCCGGATTTCCGCACGGTCACCATCGACAAGGGCTCCGACGAGGGGCTGCATCACGACATGGCCGTCATCGCCCCCGGCGGGGTGGTCGGCCGGATCGTCATGTCCGGCCTGCACGCGTCGCAGGTCCAGCTCCTCATCGACCGCAACGCCGCCGTCGGCGCCCTCGTCGAGCGTTCGCGGGCGCAGGGGATCGTCATGGGCGACGGCGGGCGGATGCTGCGGATGCAATACGTGCTGGAGACGGCCGACATCCGGCCGGGCGACACGGTCGTGACCTCCGGCATCGACGGCATCTATCCGAAGGGGTTCGTCATCGGGCGGGTCGTCACGGTCGAGCACGGCGTCGGCGGCTACAAGCTGATCCGGATCCAGCCGGCCGTGGACTTTTCGAGCCTCGAGGACGTGCTGGCCGTCGTGACGCCGCCGCCGTCGCGCAACACGGGAGCGGGCGGGGAGTGAAGGCCGCATGGGTCGCCGTCGCGATTGCCGTGGCGCTGGTGTTGCAGACGACGCTGGCGCACCTGGCGTTCCGGGGCGCCGGGGCGGCCGACTTCGTGCTGGTCGTGGTGGTGTACGTCGGGCTGTCCTCCGGGCCGGTGATGGGGCTCTTCGCCGGCACGGTCGGCGGATTGGCGCAGGATGCGCTGTCGAGCGGCGTCATCGGGATTGGCGGGCTGGCCGACACGATCGTCGGGTTCCTGGTCGGCCTGGTGGGGACGCAGTTCATCGTCACGCAGCCGCCCACCCGCCTGGTCGTGTTCTTCGGGGCGACCGTGCTCCGGGCGGTGGTGTTCATGGGGCTGTACGTGCTGCTGGGGCTGCGGCAATTCCCTTCGCCGTACGCCGCCGTCGCGATCCAGGGCGTCGGGAACGCCCTCGTGGGGGTCGTCGCCTTCGAAGTGGTCGACGTGCTGCCGGGCTATCTCGAGCGGCGGCGCGCCAGCCGGCCGCGGTCCAGCCGGCGCCTCCGGTGAGGGCGGGGATCGGAGACGAATGCCTGTAAGCGGAGGCGAGACGGCTCATGGTTGCTGAAGATCGCCGGAAGATCGCACTGCGCCTCGCGGTGCTCCGCTACCTGCTGGTCGCCGTCTTCATCGTGCTGGCGATCGGCTTCTGGGTGCTCCAGATCGTCGACCACGCCACCTACGAGGAGATGGCGCAGAACAATCACCAGCGGACGCTCGCGCTGCGCGCGCCGCGGGGGCTGATCTTCGACCGCGACAACCGCGTGCTGGTCGAGAACCGGAACTCCTACGACATTTCCCTGGTCCGCGAGCACACCCGGAACCTGGGCCGCACGATCCGGCAGCTGGCGCACGTGCTCGGTCTCGACGAGCACACGGTGCGGGAGATCGTCGACCGGCACCTGGATCAGCCGTCCTACGAGCCGATCGTCATCGTGCAGGACGCGACGCTCGCCCAGGTGGCGGCCGTGATGGCGCGGCGGCTCGACACGGAGCTGCCCGACGTGGTCGTCGAGAAGGTGCCGACGCGGCAGTATCCGAGCGATTCGCTGGCGGCCCACCTGTTCGGCTACGTCGGCGAGGTCAGCGACCGCCAGGTGGCGGCCGACGGCCTGCAGAGCGGCGACATCGTCGGCGAGTCGGGCGTCGAGAAGATCTACAACGGCCTGCTGATGGGGGAGGACGGCGCCCGCCGCGTGCTCGTCAACAGCATGGGGCGGGAGATGCGGACCCTGGAGGAGGTTCCGCCGGTCGAAGGACGCCGCATCAAGCTGACGATCGACGAGGACGTGCAGCGGGCGGTGGAGGAGGCGTTCCACGGGCTCGGCTTCGCCGGCGCCGCCGTCCTGCTCAACCCGAACAACGGCGCCGTGCTCGCGCTGACGAGCCTGCCGGAATACAATCCGAACGAATTCGCCACCGGCATCGATCGCGCGCAGTGGGCGTCGCTCGTGGACAACCACGAGCGCCCGCTCGAGGACCGCGCCATCCAGGGACGGTATCCGCCCGGCTCGGTGTTCAAGATCGTCCTGGCCACGGCGGCGCTGCAGGACGGGATTGTCACCCCCGATTTCAAGGTGCACTGCACCGGCGGCGCGATGTTCTACGGGCGGTACTACCACTGCTGGAAACACGGCGGCCACGGCACGCTCGACATGGAGCAGGCGCTCCAGCAGTCCTGCGACGTCTATTTCTACACGCTCGGGAACATGCTCGGCATCCAGCGGATCCACAACTGGGCCGAACGGCTCGGGCTCGGCGAGAAGACCGGCATCGACCTGCCGGACGAGAT
>Ga0307373_10008365_pt1 | contig 15778 bp, 16 predicted proteins | sample OX2MG_FD_202534 | JGI IMG/M metagenome (GOLD analysis project Ga0307373, IMG submission 202534) | Soil microbial communities from Risofladan, Vaasa, Finland - OX-2 | ecosystem: Environmental > Terrestrial > Soil > Coastal area > Acid sulfate soil | place: Finland: Risofladan, Vaasa | collected... | reverse complement strand
ATTTTCGCCAGGTTGCGGCGCACCGAAGCCTCACTGGCGACCTTGCCCATGCCGAGCAGCGACGGGTTCACCGGATCGCAGCGCAGCGCGGTGATGTGGGCGTCGCTGGCCAAGGTTCCGTCGGCGCAGCCGATGGAATGCCAGGGGAGGGGTAGCGCCAACGACCGGCCAGCACCGACAGCAGCACGGTGCCAAGCAGGTCGCGCTTGGTTGGGGCATTGGGGCTGGTCAGCCGGAGCGGGCAGTCCGCCACCCAGGCGTCGAACAGGCCGGCTTGCTTCAGGTAGTCGATGAAGAACGCAAGCTGGCCCGGCGGCGTGACAGGGGCCTTCGAGTCCCATTCGACATGGACACGGCCGACGAATGTGTCCGCGATGGCCGACCATGGCTCAACCTGCGGTTGCTCACCCTCCGGGTGAACCACCAGACCCTGCTGTTCTGTGCTCATGGCGGCGGACTCTGCCGGTTTGGCCGGCGGTGGCAATCAGTGAACTGCCGGATTTAGGATCAATGCTCGATCTCGAAACAAGCGACCACTGCCGCACGCCTACCCGGAAAACACGTCAAACCACCCACAGATTCCGCCGAGGAGGCGGTCGCGGGGGTGATGCGCGCGGCGCCATACGCACACATACGCACTCCGTGCTTACTGAGGATAATAGCCAAGGTCGGACAGGTATTTCGCCAGCATTGGATCGATGGGCCTTTTGCCCCAAGCGGCCACAAGAAGCTCCCGGGCTGCCCGGACTCGTACGATCCTGTCGGCCTGAGCGTCATCTCCAACTGCTCGGAATTTTTCTTCAAGACCATCTAATGCGGTGATAGGATTGCTGTGTGCCATGTGCGCGGTGAAAGCCGCCGTCCAGATGGTCGGGTCGGACATTAATGTGTCCGTCGACGGACCATAACTCAAGACCGGCCGACCCGGCCTGGGCCGATATCTGACGGCGATATCCCTGTAAGCCACCCCTCCTAGCTCTGTATGAAGTTCAACGCGTATGTTCGGCTGCTCCGTCAGAAAAAGACGGGCATCCAGACGTAATGTGAACCCGCTCGACTCAGGGCTTTTCCAGCCTGAATAGAACCTTGCGATATCTGGCCGGCGACCACCGTACGCAGCCTTGCCAACGAATCGCCCATCGACGTAGACACTAAGATGGCTTACCTGATCCATCGCTATTGCCCAACCGCGCAAGTTGATCGTCCGCCGCTCAGCGCGCCACGCTACGTCGCCGACGGTTTCTGGACTTTCGATATGTATCAGAGCGTCCACTGTTGATCGGTTATTGTCGGATGGGCTATCAGTCCGAGTCGCTGCGCGAGGCGACTCGACTTCCAGAGACAGAACGGGTATAACTGACCTGCATTCAGATCCGTCATTAGAAAACGCGACAACCTCGACCTCAGATGGCGCGTCATCAGAGATAATGCGCAAAACAGCAATAAAGCCGATGCAGGCACTTTTGATCCCGTAAGTTTGCACGGTCCCATCTTGCGGCTTTCCCAGCATCGCTCGCACCACCTGATTCGGTCGGGAGAGTGTGGCTTGAACTGCATTCACAGGCGCCTGAGATGCAACCCAACCGGTTACTTGCAGTGCACCGCGGTCCAGAACAGCCCGCTCGGTATGGAGCACTATAACTGGCACCGCGGGCTGCTCCGCTAATGCTTTCTTCCTGTCAAGCCGATCGTCAGGTGTTCCGGTATTTTCACAACGCGGCCAAAACCCGACTACGTTACGACTCGGAATGCCCTCCGAGTCGGCCGTCTCGATTGCAATCTCGTTAGTCGTTTGATCACGCAGGAAAGTCACCGGGAGATTGAAAGCAAAGAAGTACTCGAATCCACGCCTGCGTCGCGACACTTCTAGAGGACGCTCTAGAGGACGCCGATAGATGAGTCGACCGACAACACGATCGTTAAGGCAGAGTCGAATCTCTGCTACCGACTTGTTGGATATGGCTCGGCCTCTGATCCAGAGTTCCACGCCGGCGCCCGTTTCTAGAAAACTTACATCCGGAACGATCATGGTACCAGAATCGTCAATTCCTCCGCCTGTTTGGGAGGTGTCGGCAGCTCGTGCCCCACGGCGCACTTGCATGATCAGCTTCCTTTGGAGACGCTATAGGGAGACCGGTTGAAAGCATCCGTTAGATAGACCGATTCGGTACCTGTCGCTAGCTAGTACATCGATTCGATGAAACCGACCAGTTGTGGGAGAATTCCTTCCATACTCCCAGATGTGGTAAAACCGAGTCGGTTCTGCGCAGCGGGCGGGCATCATGGCAGCGGCTCGGAAGGTGGTTGGGCTTTCGATCACAGAGGCGGATTTGGCAGAGCTTCAGTCGATCGCGCGCTCGCGGACGGACCCGGCGAACCGGGTAGAGCGTGCCCGGATCCTGCTGCGCTACCGGGACGATCCGTCGACCTGGGGGTTGGGATAGGGGTTGGGATAACCCACCAGACCGTTCAGCGCTGTCTGGCGCGCGCAACCAGGTTCGGAGTCATGGCGGCTCTCGACGACTGCCCTCGGCCCGGGAACGAACCCGAGATCACGGTGGAAGCGCGGGCGTGGCTGGTCTCCCTGGCCTGCCAAAAGGCCAAGGACGTGGGATACCCGCATGAACTTTGGGCGACGCAACTTCTGGCCCGCCATGCCCGCGACTATGGTCCGGCTGCAGGGCATGCCTGTCTGGCGCGGATCGCGCAGGGCACGGTCTGCAAGATCTTCGCCGACCAGGAGGTGAGGCCGCACAAGGTGCGCTACTACCCTGAGCGGCGAGATCCGGCGGTTGAGGCCAAGATGGCTGAAGTCCGGTGTGTTTATCAGGAGGTTGCCATCCGGCGCGCTGTGGAATCTGGCGCGGTGAAGGCCGCGAACAAGGCTGAACCAAACGTCGCGTTCATCTCCTACGACGCGAATCCTGGCATCCAGGCGATTGCCAACACCGCTCCGGACTTGCCGCCGGTGGCGAACGAGCATCCGTGCGTTGCACGCGACCACGAATGCAAGCGGCACGGGACATTGAGCCTGCTGGCGGGCATCGACCTGCTCACGGGACAGGTTCATGCCTGCGTCGGAAATTGCCACCGCTCGCGGGAGTTTATTGGTTTCCTCAAAAAGCTCGATGCCGCCTACGCTATCGAAACGGCGATCAAGGTCACTCTCGACAATCATTCGGCGCATGTGTCCAAGGAAACGAACAAGTGGCTCGCCGAACAGGGTTATGGCCGCTTCACCTTTGTCTTCACTCCCAAGCATGGCTCGTGGCTCAACCTTGTCGAAGGTTTCTTCTCCAAGATGGGGGGGAAGCCCCATATGCGTTAAAATAGGGGCTGATCTGGCAAAACAGCGTTAGGAGCGACGCGAATCGGTACGATTCTGGGGGCAGATGCAAACCACAGCATCTCTCCCGGCAGACCAGTTCAGTGAATTACTGGGCCGTCTCCCACCCGATCTCGATCTCGACAAGCTCGCCCGGCAGACCAAAGCAATCGAGCGCCCGCGAAAGCTTGACACCGGCATCAACCTGCTGCGCCTGGCGTTGGCGCGTGGTCCGGGTGGGTTGTCGCTCAGTGCGACGGCCGCCTGGGCAACAATGCTTGGCTTCCCCTCAATGAGCGACCCGGGCATCAAGTGCCGGCTGGACAGGGCGGTCGGGTTCCTGAACGCGGTGATGACCAGCCAACTGGCAGCAAAATCGGCCGGTGCCAGCGTGCGCTGGGCCGGGCGTATTTTGCGCGCCAGCGATGGAACCTGCATCAGCAAGCGCGGCAGCAAGGGAACCGATTGGCGCGTGCATGCGGTGTACGATCTGGGACGCGGGGGCTTCTCGCATCTGGACCTGACCGATGGGCATGGCGCCGAAGCGATCGACCGCGGTGCGCCGATCCAGGGCGAAGTGCGGATCGGCGACCGCAACTACGCCACCGCGCCAAGCCTGCACCGCTTTCGCCAGGAAAGCGACAACCAGGCCGATTTCATCGTCCGTGTGCGCTGGAGTGGTTTCAGCCTCAGCCGACGAGATGGGCGGGCCTTCGACCTCATCGATCACCTCGCCACCCTGCCGAACAACACGGTACCGCAGGAAGTTATCGTGCAGGCGAAGGTCGGCCCGTCACATCCGCCACTGCCGCTGCGCCTGATCATCCAACGCAAGTCACCCGAAGCGACCGAGGCCACACGCAAAAAACTGCTCAGAGAGGCATCCCGCAAGCAAAAGACGATCGATCCGCGCAGTCTGGTCGCAGCGGAATTCATGATCGTGGGCACCTCGCTGCCTGCCGAGGGTTATCCGGCGGCCGAGGTGCTCGCGGTGTATCGGCTGCGCTGGCAAATCGAGTTGGCCTTCAAACGGCTGAAGTCACTGCTGCATATCAACCGGCTGCCGACGTATACAGAGAATGCGTCGCGAAGTTGGCTCTGTTCGCACCTCATCATGGCCCTGTTGTGCGACGATCTCAGCCAGGAATTCCTGGAATCTTTCCCCTGAGGACCTGCTCGACGCCGCCTATCTCCCGTCGCTTTGGCGGGTGCAGCATGCCACCTTGCTATGGCTCGTTCGCACGGTCATCGGCCCGCTCACCCTCGACGCACTGCTCCATGCCGATCCCAACGTGTATCGCCGCCTCGCCCATTCCCGACGAAAACGACGGCCGCACATCTGCTACCCGCTGCGCGGCTAATTTAACGCATATGGGGGGAAGCCCATCCGCGTAAAAGTGCACGGTCTCGTATTGCACGCAATGTCGAGGGTCTGGCTAGGAGCGGCCTGGCGGCATGGTTCCGAGCAGGGCCTGGAGGCCCGAGTTCGAGATCGCTCATGACCATGATGCGGCCGAAGGTGCCCATGCGGAGCTCGGTGGCCATGGTGAGGACTTCGGTGGTGACCTGGCGCAAGTGGCGGTTCTTCTCTTCCAGGGGCGACGACAAGAACTGTGCGTCGCTGTACGACATGAGACCGTCCAGAAGCTGGGGAGACTTACGCTACTTTGTGAAACGGACGACGCCCCCATCGCCCCGCAATGGCATGGTCCTTGTCGAAGGTTCCATTCACGACCGATGTTCGGACCCTCAGCACCATCACCCGCCACTTCATCTCGCCCTCCCGGCCCAGCGCCAGCAGGTCGCTCTATACACCCCCAATTGGACGGTCCGCGGCCGATCATGCCGGAGGTTGGAGCCAACGCCCGTTCCGTTTGGTGACCGAACTACCCCCAGCTTCTGGACGGTCGCGTCCGGAAAAGAATTCGCGGGTTGCACGGCTCCTCCACTTGCAACCTCACGGGCCCGTGAACACTTCAATTCCAGGTGCATTCCCAGTTCACTAGCTGGCGCGCCACCCAAGGACGCGAGAAATGAAGACCGATGGCGAACTGACTGAAGCGTATCACAACGCAACATCCGACTACGAGTCCGTCAAAGCTGGCGGCGGCGACCATCTCGGTGCATTCACCAAGTTATTGGTGGCGGAGAGAGTTCTCACGGCCCGCTTGGGGTATGGGTTTGACCAGAACTTGAAGTATTTCCGGGAGCACTATTCGCTATAACTGGGCAACCCACCGCCAACACGCCAACGACCAATCGTGCGCTTGGCACGGAGGGGTACGCTGTGACTGAATTCCACGCGATGCGGATAGAGACCGTCCAGAATCTGGGGAGAACAAAGCCGGAAAGTCTCCGCGAGCCTGCTCGTCACGGTTTCCCTTCGTTCTGCCCAATTGCTCCTCGCGACTGACTGCTAGCAGGCCCCCAGGTTTCGGACGGTCTCATTTGTCAACGCGCCCGGGGGCGGCGCGAGCCCGCCGCCCCGCGTGATTGAACCTCGGCACACCGGCACCTATCGTCCAAAGCCACATCCCCCCCAGACGAGGCCCACACGATGCGCCCACCGTTGCCCGCGCTGAACCTGATCACCACGCCTGGGCAACGGCAGGTGACGCTGGCGCTGGCGCGCGAGATCGAGCAGCGCGGCTTCACCGGCCGGTCCGTCCCCAGCCCGTTCGGCACCATCGCCCAATGTCTCGGCCTGGCCTTTGCCACGCAGCGCCTGGCCATCGCCAGCGCCATTGCGCCGATCTACGTGCAAACCACCGAGGAATTCGCGCAAAGTGCCGCCTATCTGCATGAGGTGTCGGGCCGCCGGTTCCAGTTCGGTATCGGCATCGCGCACGGCCCGGCCTGGCCCATGTCCGCATGGGCGTGACGCCCGGCAAGCCACTGGCGGATATCCTCGCCTTCGTTGCGCGTTTCCGCTCGTTCACCGAATACGGCCCGCTGCCGCCGGTGATCCTGGCGCCATTGCGCAAGCGGATGACCGCGCTGGCGGGGGAAATCGCTGACGGGCTGGTGTTCTCCAGCGGCTGCCTGTCGCACATGCGGGAGTCGCTCGGGACGATACCGGAAGCGCGGCGCGCCGATCCGGCGTTCTTCATCGGCAACTGCGTGCGTGCGGTGATCTCGGACGACGCGGGCCAGGCGAAGGCGCTGCTGCGCCAGTCCATGAAGCATTACGCGCTGATGCCGAACTACCGGAACTACTGGAAGGAAGCCGGCTACCAGGAGGAAATGACGGCGGTCGAAAGCGCCTTGGCCGACGTGGCGCTGTGGGAATCGGCGGCGGCGATCCGCAACGGGCTGGACCGCTGGCGCGACGCCGGCATCAAGACACCGGTGCCGGTACCACCGGCCGCGGATGGCAGCCAGGCCACGGCGTTGTCGGCGGCGGCGATCCGCAACGGGCTGGACCGCTGGCGCGACGCCGGCATCAAGACACCGGTGCCGGTACCACCGGCCGCGGATGGCAGCCAGGCCACGGCGTTGCGCGCAGTGTTTGACGGTTTTGCAGACTGAGGTGCCAATGTTTGTCCTGAACGAGTTGCCTGCCCAGATCGATCCCTCGCTGCTCGACCTGCTGCGCCAGGTGGAGCCCGCGACGATCGGGCATTTCCGCGACACCGGCTTCATGGCGCCGGAAATCCGCGCGCTGCTGCCGGGCTACGTGCGGATCGCCGGCACGGCGGTGACGGCGCAGTGCTCGGGGGTGGACACATCGATCGTGCATTACGCGCTGGGGCAATTGCGACCGGGCGACATCCTGGTGCTGGACCGCGCCGGCGACGTGCGCCACGCCGCCTGCGGTGGTGGCGTGGCGTTTGCGGCGCGCGAGGCGGGCTGCCTGGGTATCATCATCGACGGCATGGCGACCGACGTGCAGGAACTGCGGGAGTACGGGTTGCCGATCTGGGCGCGCGGCCTGTCCACCGTGACGGGCAAGCGGCTGTTCGGCCATGGCGCGTTCTGCCTGCCGGTGTCGTGCGGGGGCGTGGCGGTCGAGCGGGCGACGCCATCCTGGCGGACGAAAACGGCGTGCTGGTGATGAAGCCGGCGGAGATCACCGCCGCGGCACAGCGCGCCATCGGGCTGCAACAGGCAGAGCAGACCACATTGGCGAGGCTGAGGGCCGGGGAGAAGCTGCCGGATATCAACGGCACCAATGCACGGATCCGCGCGGCGGTGAAAGCGGCATCGGGGGGCTGAGGATCCGTGGCGACACGGCTTCGGGTTCACGTCCCGGCCAGACTGTTCTCGCGCGGGACCTGGCGGGGCTCTGTGCGGTTGTTCGGCCGCTCCGTTTGCAGGGTCGCTATCGCCTCAGCATCCGGACGGCATGAGATTGCCGCCTTGTGCGCCGCGTGCAACTGCCGCCGGTGAGCATCGCGCCGATGATATGCCGCGTGTTCTTGCTCCCACGGTGCCGTGGAAAGGAGTGACGGTGAGTGCATCCCTCGCTCAGGTTCGGTCCTGGCGCTCGGAGCATGGTCCAGTGCCTCGTTCGAGTTCGCATTTTTAGCACGAAGTTAGCCAGCGGCCGGGGCCGCACCGCCATGGTTGGAAATGGCCCGATGCGGTCACCGGGTCCGAGGTGCGGGCTATTTTCATGGTAGGAAAGCGCGGAGGGTCACCGTGGTCCTCCACGCTTCCCCCGTGGTAAGATACCACAAGGTGCAACGGCACCGGCGGCGGCCAGTTCCCGAACGCAGCGCGCCGCACAAGGTGGTCGCGCGGCGTCGCGGTGCCGGCAAGCCGATAAATGGCGTGGCGATCAGCCGGGACGCGGCGCTGTCGATTGCCGCACCACCAGTTCCGTCGGCAGCACCATGGATCGCGGCGGGGCATCCCGGTCACGTAGCCGCGCCAGCAGCATCTCGGCCAGGGTGCGGCCGAACGCGGCCAGGTCCCAGCGTGTCACCGTGATCGACGGCGCCGCCAACTCGGCCAGCTCGGTATCGCCGGAGCTGATCACCGACGCCTCCTCCGGCACCGCGCGTCCCAGCGACGCCAGCGCCCGCAGCACACCGGTCAGCAGCCGGTCGCCGCCGGCAATTACCGCGGTGGGCCGGTTGCGGCCGACGAACCAGCGGCGCGTCTCGGCGAACGCGTAGTCGCTGGACAGGCTGTGGCCCCGGACCAGCGCGGCGTTATACGCGACCCCCTGTTCCGCCAGCGCTGCTTGGTAGCCGCCTACCCGGTCGCGTCCCGAGCGCGTCTCCAGGCTGCCGGTTACCAGCGCGATGCGCCGGTGCCCCAGCGCGAGCAGATGCGCGGTCGCCTCACGCATGCTGCCGTGGTGGTCCGTGGCGATCGAGTCCGCCGGCAGCGCCATCTCGCGCTCCATCATCACCAGCGGCACGGCGGCGTCGCGCAGCGCGGCCAGCAGCTTGGGATTCCGCTCTCTGGACGGCACCGCGACCAGCGCATCGACGCGGCGGGAGGCGAACAGCGCGACCAGGGCGATCTCCCGCGCAATCACGTCGTCGGTACTGGCCACCAGCAGCGTGTAGCCGGCGGGAGCAAGCACCGTCTCGGCTGAGCGCAGGACCGCGGCGTAGAGCGGGTTGCCGATGTCCGACAGCAGACAGCCGATCAGCCTGGTCTCCGCGGTGCGCATGCTTTGCGCCACGGCACTCGGGCGGTAGGCCAGGCTGCGAATGGCGACCTGGACCTTGCCCCGCAGGGCAGGATCGACGGTGGGGTTTGCGTTGGCGACGCGTGAGACCGTGCCGACCGAGACCCCGGCCAGACGCGCTACGTCCTGAATGGTACTGCGGCGGGAACGGGAGGCATCTCGGCGGGGCATGCTGACTCGCGGGGTCACAGGGCGGAAAGGGAAGGCGATGGAGTCTGGTTCGTGCGGTGGCGTTCGTGCTGAGTGCGGTGGCTGCATTTGCACGAAGGTCACCAAGGCACCAAGGGCACAAAGGAGCGCTCCGCGCCGGTTCGGAGGCGGTGCCGCCATGCCGGCCTGCCGCCTCGTGACCTTTGGGTTGCGGCGGACGGCGGGACCGCACAGGTGGTACCCCGGAGGTAGCCCTCCCCCCAACAGCCGGACCTCTCGCGCTGATGAATCGATTCATCATTGCGCCCGCCCCCTCCCCTCGCCTAGTCTTACTGCAATGCACAAGGGGAGAGGGGCAATGGACTTGCAGTTCAGGCCGCTTCATGGCTCGTTCGGCGCCGAGGTGATCGGGGTGCCGGCGGATTTGCAGGTGGATGAAGCGGCGTTTCGCGCGATCGAGCAGGCATGGTTCCGCCACTCAATCCTGCTGTTCCGCAGCCTGCGCATGACGCCACAGCAGCAGATCGGCTTCTCCCTGCGCTTCGGGCCGCTGCACTACATGGAACCGCCGAACATCACCCTGGCGGATCATCCGGAAGTGTTCGTCGTCTCCAACGCGATGAAGGACGGCAGGCCGTTCGGATTGAGGCGTGCGGGTGAGGGTTACCACACCGACGGCGAGGACAAGCACATCCCGAACGCAGGGTCCTTCCTGTACGCGATTACCGTGCCGCCGGAAGAGGGTGACACGATCTTCGTCGATATGTATGGCGTGCTAGACGCGTTGCCGGCCAAAACGCGGCGCCGGCTGGCAGGCAAACGCGCGCGGTTCAGCCGTATCGCGCTGCATCATGTGCATTATCCGCTGTTGCCGGCTTTGTCGGAGCAGCAGAAGCGCGACCGACCGGATGTGTATCATCCGCTGCTGCGGCGGCATCCGCGCTCGGGGCGTACGTCGCTGTATATCGGTCGCTGGGCAATCGATATCGAGGGCATGCCGGTCGACGAAGGGCGTGCGCTGGTGGCCGAGTTGCAGGCGTTCGCGGTGCAGCCTCGGTTTGCCTATCGGCATGAATGGCAGGTGGGCGATGCTGTTTTGTGGGACAACCGCTGCACCCAGCATCGCGCGACCGGGTTCAACGACGAGCTTTATGTGCGCACGATGTACCGTACGACGCTGGAGGGCGACATGCCGATCATGGCCGAGCCCGAATCGTTGAACGTGGCATGAGCTCGGCAGCGATCCGGTTCGACGTGCGCCCGTTGGGCGCCGCGCTGGGTGCCGATATCATCGGCTTCCCGTTCGGCAATTACGAAGACGGCGACATCGACACGGTACGGCGTGCCTGGGCGGAACATCTGGTGCTGCGGTTTCGCGATACCCGGCTGGACGATGCCGCGCAGGTCGCTTTCTCGGCGCGGTTCGGTGCGCCGGTGATCCATCCTCGTCAGATGCAGCAAGGTGCGCATGAGGGCTTTAGGCAAATCCTGACGGTCAGCAATATGCTGAAGCCGGACGGCTCGCCCGCGGGCAATCTGGGCGACGGCGAGGTGCATTGGCACACCGATACGTGGTTTCGCGAACGCCCGCCGGCCGGATCGTTCCTGCGCGCGCTGCGGCTGCCGGCGTTCGGCGGGAATACGCAGTTCCTGAACATGTATATGGCGTATGAGACGTTGCCCGCCCCGGTGCGGTCCGCGATCGCCGGACGGACGATCCATCGTCAGACGGTTTATGATGGACGCGGCGAGGTGCGGCTGGGGATGACCGTGCCGGACAGCGGCGATGAGCGCACCTGGCCTGGGGTCGATCATCCGATCGTGCGGACCCTGCCGGGTACGACGCGATCCTGCCTGTATTTGGGCGGTCGGCGACATGCCTCGATTGTCGGATTGCCGCCGGACGAAAGTGCCGGCCTGCTGGACCGGCTTTGGACGCATATTGACGATGCGCGCTTTGTCTGGACGCAGGTCTGGCAGGCCGGCGACCTGGTCGCGTGGGACAACCGCTGCACAATGCATCGGCGAGATGCGTTCGATCCGGGCAGCATCCGCCTGATGCATCGCACGACGGCGGAAGGCGAGCGGCCGGTGTGATGGTGGGAGGTGGTTGGGCGGTGGGTGGCGGCAAATATCTCCTCCTCCCTTCCTGCAAGCGGAGGGGAAGAATTCACAGCCTCCACTCGCCACCCCCTTTCCCTCCATCCACCAGCGCCCCACCACAGACGACGCTGGCCCCATACTGGCCCTTATCTTGCACGACACTTCCCGATTGTGTGCGTTCGGACGGAGACATTGACATGCGGCAAGTGAAACCGACCATCCCACGCCGGACCCTGCTGGCATCGGCTGCCGGCGCGGCTCTGGGCAGCCTGGCCTCACCGTTCGTCATTTCCGCCCGCGCGGCGGAGACGCTGGTGGTCACCGCCTATGGCGGCGAATACCAGGAAATCTTCATGACCGCGGTGATCAAGCCGTTCGAGAAGAAGTTCGGTGTCTCGATCACCTACGACCAAAGCGGCGGTGCGGCGCAAACCTATGCTCGCATTCGGGCCGCGCGGGGTGCACCCGGCTTCGATGTCGCCGCCGAACTCACCCCGCCCGAGGCGATCCTGGGCGCGCGGGAGAGGTTTCTGGAGCCGGTGTCCGAGCAGACCGTGCCCAACCTGCGCCATGTCTGGGCCAAAAGCCGCGACGCGATCCCTCCGGTCGGCGTGGTCCCGTACTACCAATACATGGCTTTACTATGGAACAAGCAGAAGCTCGACAAGCCGGCCAGTTGGGCGGCGTACTGGGAGCCGGCGACGCTGAACAAGCCCGACATCAAGGGCCACCTGCTGGGCCACGACCCCGGGACGAACCTGCTGGAAGTTTATGCCCTGATCATGGCCGCCAAGTTGAAAGGCGGCGGCGTGCACGACATGTCCGGCGCCTGGACCCTGCTCGCCGCGCAGAAACCCTGGCTTGGCGCCGTGCTGCAGAGCTCGGCCCAGGCCGCGCCGTATTTCGAGAATGACGAGGCATGGCTGACTCCATACTGGAGCGGCCGCTCCGGCTACTACGTCAGCAAGGGGTATCCACTCGGCTTCACCATCCCCAAGGAAGGCACCATCGGCCTGGCCGATGTCTCCGCCATTCCGGTCGGCGCCACCAACAAGAAGCTTGCGCTGGAATTCCTCAACTTCCGGCTCGATCCGGACGTGCAACGCGCTTTCTGCCTGGGCTATTTCGTCAGTCCGGGCCGGCCCGACATCACCGGCTGGCCGGCCGATTTCGTGGAGACGCAGATTACCACACAGGAAAAGATGAACGGGCTGGACCTGCCCGACAGCGCGCTGCTTGGCAAGGAGCGCAATCCCTGGGTGCTGAAATGGCAAGAGATCATGGCGAGCTGACCTTCGCGTGGCGCTCTCCTCACCCGGCCGGTCGGCCTATCTGCTTGCCGCGATGCCGGCTGGGTTCCTGCTGATCTTCTTTGTTGTGCCGATCCTGCTACTGCTGTCCACCAGCCTGCTGAAATCGGACGACATGGTGCCGGTTGCGCAACTGACGACCGAGAACTTCCGCACGCTTCTGTCCGAACGACTTTATGTCGATGCCGTGTTGCGCACGCTGGGCATCGGCGTCGCGGTCGGAGCGCTGGTGGTGATCCTGGGCTATCCGCTGGCCTATGTGCTGGTGCGCACCCGCAGCCGCTGGCAGCCGGTGCTGGTCGGGCTGGCGCTGGCGCCGCTGCTGGCCAGCGTGATCGTGCGCACCTATGGCTGGTGGGTCCTCTTCAACCGCGACGGCGCCATTAACGATGCGCTGCGGGCGCTTGGGCTGACCACCCGGCCGCTGCTCATGTTGCCATCGACCACGGTCATCATCATCGGCCTGGCGCATGCGCTGCTGCCGTATGGCGTGCTGACGCTGATGGCGTCACTGAATGGCGTGAACCCGAATCTCGAACGGGCCGCCATGAGCCTGGGCGCGGGACGGCTGCGCACCTTCGCCACGGTCACTCTGCCGCTGACCCGCACCGGCGTGATCGGCGGCTTCCTGCTGGCCTTCGGTGTCGCGATCGGCGCCTATGCGACGCCCGCCATCCTGGGAGGTCCGGCGACGCAGACGATGGCGACGCTGATCTATACTTTCATGATGACCCTGCTTGACTGGTCGCTGGGCTCGGCGATGGGGGTGATCCTGCTGGTCAGCTCCTTCTGCGTTCTGGCGCTGACCATGCTCGCCGGCAAGCGGACGGCGGTGGCGTGATACCAACCGTCCAAAAACCTGACACCTGGGCGGCGGCCTTGTGTCATGCCCGGTGCAGGCTGGGCACCCACGTCCCGCTTGATTTGACCAAGGAAGTCCTGGTTGGCCGGACCAGGTCCGGCCATGACACGGGACGCAGGCCAACACGCCCATCATGCGGGCCGTTCGCATGAAGCGCCCGCATGTCATCGTGCTATGGTGCGTGGTGGTGCTGATCTACGCGTTCATGCTGGTGCCGATCCTGATCACTGCGGCGGTGTCGTTCAACGCCGCGGAGCGGTCCTATTTCCCGCCGCGTGGCTTTTCGTTGCACTGGTGGGCGATGGCGGTGGCGCCGCAATGGACGGCGCCGTTTCTGTTCAGCCTGAAGCTCGCGGCGATCAGTGCGGTGGCCACCGCGATCTTCGGGTTGCCGCTGGCCCTGGCGATGCGCCGCCCCGCTTTCCGCGGGCGCGGTGTGTTGCAGGCACTGACCATCGGGCCGCTGGTTTTGCCGAGTTTGGTGACGGGGATTGCGCTGTTGCAGTTTTTGACGCTGGCGGGGATGGGCGATTGGATCGGGCTGCCGGCCCTGATCATCGGCCACATCATCATCTGCCTGCCGTTCATGGTGCGCACCCTGTCGGTCAGCCTGGAATCGATTCCGCTGAACGCCGAGGTGGCGGCAGCCAGTTTGGGGGCGCCGCGATGGCGGGTGCTGTGGGAGGTGACATTGCCGCTGGCGCGCTCGGGCGCCGGGGCGGGCATGATCTTCGCCTTCATCAGCAGCTTCGACGATATCAACCTGGCGCTGTTCGTGGCGCGTCCCGGTGAGGTGCCGCTGACCGTGCAGATCATGCAGTTCATCGAATACGGATTCTCACCGACGCTGGCGGCGCTGTCGATCCTGTCGCTGCTGGTGCCGCTGGCGCTGGTCGCGGTGTTCGGCAAGCTGGTCGGCATCGGCAACTTCATCTACCAGGACCACGGACATGCCTGAGCCGGCGCTGGTGATGCGTGGCCTGATCAAGCGTTATGGCAAGGACACCACGGTCGGGCCGGTCGATCTGACGGTGCAGCCGGGCGAATTCGTTACTCTGCTGGGGCCCAGCGGCTGCGGCAAGACCACAACCTTGAACATGATCGCCGGATTCGTGATCCCCGATGCCGGAAGCATCCATCTGGCCGGCCGCCATGTCGAAACGCTGCCGCCGTTCTGCCGCGACCTGGGCATCGTGTTCCAGGACTACGCGCTGTTCCCGCACCGCACCGTGGCGGAGAACATCGGCTTCGGCCTGCATATGCGGAAGGTGAAGCGGGCGGTAATCGCCCGTCGCGTCCATGAGGCGATGCAGATGGTGCGGCTGGAAGGGCTGGGGGAACGGCGGCCGATGCAGCTCTCGGGCGGGCAGCGGCAGCGGGTTGCCCTGGCGCGTGCGCTGGTGATCCAGCCGAGTTTGCTGCTGCTGGACGAGCCGCTGTCCAACCTGGACCTGAAGCTACGCGAGGAGATGCGGCTGGAGATCTCCGCGCTGCAACGGCGGCTGGGAATCGCCACGGTATTCGTCACTCACGACCAGGCGGAGGCGCTGACGATGTCGGACCGTATCGCGGTGATGCGCGGGGGGCGGATCGAGCAACTTGGCCAGGCGCGGGAGATCTATGAGACCCCGGCGACGGCATTCGTGGCGAGCTTCATCGGCACGACGAACATGATCCGTGGGACGGTTGAGCCTGGCGGGGTCGGCGGGCGGCTGCGGGTGGTGACGGCGGCCGGTTCGGCAGTGGTGGCGGATTGCGGGCGACGAGACAAGGGCGGCGCGGTGATGACCATCCGGCCGGAAAGGCTGAAGCTGGCGATCCCCGGAGCGGCGCCCGAGGGTGCGAACGCGTGGCCGGCGATGGTGACGCGGGTGATCTATCTGGGTGCGCATCGGGAGATCCAGGTCCGCCTGCCGGATGGCAGCGGCGCGGTATCCTATGTGGCGAACGAGGGTGGTGCCGCGTGGGACGAGGGTGAGGCCGTGTGCGTATGGTTCCGTCCCGAGGATGCATGGCTGGTCAGGGAGGACGGCTGAGAGACGGCGAAGGAGCAAACACCACTTCTCCCCCTCCCCTTGGGCTAGGGGATTCTCACATCTCAAAACACCACGATAATTCAACAGGTTGCAGCCACGCCCGAGGCGCATGCCAGAGTCGCCGCCAGACCCCGCTGAATCGAGAAGGCGACAACGCAGACTTGGCTGTTTCCAACACAAGCTATTCCATGTTCCGTATTCGACATTACATGTGGGCATGAGCTAAGCAGAGATTCGTGGCTTGGCCAACGGAACCACCGTGCGTTCGGCATTGAGTTCATCCACGGCCTGGTGGATTGCGCGGTCGAGTGCGTCAATGTCGGTGAAGGTCTGATGGGCGAGGTGAAA
>Ga0307373_10008361_pt1 | contig 15788 bp, 18 predicted proteins | sample OX2MG_FD_202534 | JGI IMG/M metagenome (GOLD analysis project Ga0307373, IMG submission 202534) | Soil microbial communities from Risofladan, Vaasa, Finland - OX-2 | ecosystem: Environmental > Terrestrial > Soil > Coastal area > Acid sulfate soil | place: Finland: Risofladan, Vaasa | collected... | reverse complement strand
AGGTGACCGACGGGAGCGGGACCGATCGGGCCGCGCTTGCGGCGGCAGCGGCCGCGCAGCGGATTCAGGCCCTGACGACCGCCACGGCGACCCCTTCCGCCGCGCCCGCTCCGGACACCGCCGCGACATCCGCCGGCGCGCAGGTCGGCTCCCAGGATTCGAACGCGCCCGGCTCGGCCGCCGCCGCCCCGGCAGCAAAGCCGGCCGGCGCGCCGCCAGCCGCGCACGCGCCGATGGCGCCCGCACCGCCTCATGGCGCGGCCCCGCAGGATGCGCAGTCGGTGGCCCGCAGCGTGGTCCAGGCGGCATTGAACAGTCAGTCCGAACCGGCGGCCGCGCCGACCGCGAGCGCGACCGCATCCGCGGCGCCGGGCAGCAGTACGGCTCCGCCCGCGCCCGGCTCGAACGCCGCGGTCGCCGCCAATACCGCGGCCATGGCGGCGAGCGGGCAGAGCCAGTCATCGTCCGGTTCGGCCACCACGTCCGGGGCAGGGGCGGCCGCGACGACGGTGGATGTGGCGGTCGTGAAGACGCAGGCCGGGGGGGCCGGCACCGGCGGGCAGAGCTCCGGGCAGACAGGCGCCGGGGCGGGCGGAGCCGGCGGCGGTGGGACCGCTCCGCCGACGCCAGCCGCCGCGCCGATGGGGATGCCGTTCACCGTTCCCTCCTCCGCGCCGGCGGCCGGCGCGGCAGGGACGGCTCCGGCACCCGGCGCGGCGCCGCCGGCCGAGGCCGCGCTTCCTGGGCAGATCATCCAGGCGATCAAGACCCAGTGGCAGAACGGCGTGGGCGAGGCCACGGTCACGCTGAATCCCGAGTACCTCGGGGCGGTGACTGTCTCGCTGCGCGTGCAGCAGGGGGTCGTCATGGCGCACCTGCAGGCTGACACGCCGCAGGTGCGGTCCTGGATGGAAGCGCACACCCAGGAGCTGCAGTCGGCGCTCCAGGGCCAGGGGCTGCATCTGGGGCAGCTGGCCATCACGCCGACCAATCCGGACACGCCGCGGCGGCGGCCGCCGTCGAGCCAGCCGCCGGCGCGTCTGCGGCCGAGCACGCCGCCGGCGGGCGGGGGACCGACGTTCGAGATTCACGCGTAAGCGGCGCGAGGCCTGCCGATGCTGTCGGCCTGACGTCAGGGCGTCGGCGTCCCGGCCGGCCGCAGGCCCGATCCGGCCTGTTCGGGCCGGTTTTCAGGCATTCTCCCGTTCTGCGGCCGCGATCCCGCGCGGCACCTGCCTTGCTCCGTCCAGCCCTGTCAGTGGTGTGTGACCTCTTACAGGTGCTGATGACGATATGAGCAGCGAAGACGACGTTCCAGCCAAGCCGGCCAAGCCGGCCTCGAATCCCTGGAAGATGATTTCGCTCGTGCTGGTGATCGTGGTGCTCGTGGCGGGCGCCGGCGGTGCCGGCGTCTGGTGGTCGCGGCGCGGCGGCGCCACCGTGGAAGCGAAGGCGGCCGCCCCGGTCGTGGTGACGGCCGCCGAGGCGCACGGCATCGTGCCGCTCCAGCCGTTCCTGGTCAATCTCGCGGACCAGGGCGGGAACCAGTTCCTGCGGACGACGATTCAGCTCGTGGTGCCGCAAGCGTCGCAGGCGGACACGATCAAGAAGGACGACGTGACGCTCATGCGGATCCGGTCGGCGATTCTGGAGCTGCTGACGCAGCAGCAGGCCAATGCGCTGGTGACGCCGCAGGGCAAGCAGGCCTTGAAGAAAGCGATCAGCGATCGCGTCGACGCGATCCTGGGAACGGTGCCGGTGGTCGATGTCCTCTTCTCCGATTTCGTCGTCCAGTTCTGAGCCGGTCGAGGCGGCGATCTCGCCGTTCGCGCCGTTCTTCGACCTGGTCTGCCCGGTCACGGTGCATCTGGGGACGGGGACGGTCACGGTGCGGCGGCTGCTGACACTCGAGCGGAACTCCGTGCTCCGGCTGTCGCAGGCGGCGGGCGACGAGCTGCTGATTCTCATGCACGGCACGCCGCTGGCCCGCGCCGAGGTGGTGATCATCGAGGACAGCACGTCGGTGCGGGTGACCGAGATCCTGCCGTCGATGGAGACACCGGGCGAGGTGCTGGCGTGACGGGGCTGGCGGCGCCGCCTGCGCCGCTGGCATCCTGGGCTGGCGGCGGCGTCGGCATCGGGGCGGGGAACCTGATCGCGGTGGCGGTCGTGCTGGCGCTGCTCGGCGCGCTGGCGTGGCTGCTGCGGCGGGGCAAGCTCAAGCTGCCGCGGCGCCGGGAGCAGGCGGTCTCGGTGGAAACGGCGGTGTCGCTGGGCGAGCATCGCTCGCTGGTGATCGTGGCGGTGGAAGGGCGGCGGCTGCTGCTGGGGCTCACGCCGGCGCAGGTGTCGCTGGTGACGGAGCTGCAGGCGCCGGGCGCCGGCTTCGGCCCGGCGCTCGATCGGCGGCTCGGACCGCCGGCCGAGGGGAGCGTGTCGTGAAGCGTCCCGGCGGGCTCGTGGCGCTGGCGTTCGGCGTGCTGCTGGCGGTCCCCGCGGCGGCGGCGGCCGCGCCGCCGCAGAACCTGAATCTGAAGATCGACGGCATCGGCACGGTCTCTGCGCCGCTGCAGATCGTCCTGCTGCTGACGCTGCTGACCTTCCTGCCGGCGATTCTCATGACGATGACCTCGTTCACGAGAATCGTCATCGTCTTTCATTTCCTGAGGCAGGCGCTCGGCACGCAGGACATGCCGTCCAATCAGATCCTGATCGGGCTGGCGCTGTTCCTGACGCTGTTCATCATGGCGCCGGTCACCGATCAGATCAACACGCTGGCCGTGCAGCCGGCGCTGGCGGGCAAGATCGATCTGAGCCAGGCGATCGCGGCGGCGACGCCGCCGCTGCGGACGTTCATGCTGAAGCAGACGCGCGAAAAGGATCTGGCGCTGTTCGTGAACCTGTCGCACTCGCCGCGGCCGGCCACGCCGGCCGACCTGTCGCTGCGCGTCGTGATTCCCGCCTACATCATCTCGGAGCTCAAGACCGGCTTCCAGATGGGCTTCTTCCTGTTCGTGCCGTTCCTGCTGATCGACCTGGTCGTGTCGACGACGCTGCTGTCGATGGGCATGCTGCAGCTGCCGCCGGCGATGATCTCGCTGCCGTTCAAGATCCTCCTGTTCGTGATGATCGACGGCTGGAACCTGGTGGTCGGCTCCGTGGTCCGGAGCTTCTTCTGAGGGACACGCGATGTCTGCTGCGCTGGCGGTCGGAATCATCCGGCAGGCCGTGGAACTGGCGATGATCGTGACGCTGCCGATGCTGCTGGCGGGCGTGGTCGCCGGCGTGCTCGTCAGCATCTTCCAGACGGTCACGTCCATCCAGGACAGCGTCCTCGCCTTCATCCCCCGGGCGGCCGCGATCTTCGTCGTGTTCGCGCTGACCTTCCCCTGGATGCTCCGGGAAGTGATCGGCTTTTCCGAGCAGCTCATCAACCGGCTGCCGGAGCTGATTCATTGATCGACCTGACGCCGCTCGTCCGGTTCGGCCTCGTGCTCGTGCGGACGGGCGTGCTCGTCGCGTTCACCCCGATCTTCGGCAGCCTGTTCGCGCCGTCGATGGTGAAGATCGGCCTCGCCGTCACCCTCGCCGTCGTCCTGGCGCCCGTGGTGGCGCTGCCGGGCGCGCTGACGGTGACCAGCCTGGCGATCGTCGTCACCCGTGAGGTGGCGATCGGCCTTGCCCTGGCGATGTCGGTCAGCCTGGTCGTCGCGGTGGCGGAGCTCGCCGGGTACCTGACCGGGTTTCAGCTCGGCTACTCGTATGCGTCGATCATCGACCCGCAGACCGGCGTGCAGAACAATACGATCGCCACCCTCTACTCGTCGCTGGCCCTCTACGTGTTCTTCGCGCTCGACGGCCACCACGTGGTGATCCGGGCGCTCGCGGCGTCGTACCGCGCGCTGCCGATCGGCCTGGGCCACATCGGGCCGAGCCTCGTGCCGACGGTCACGCAGATGCTGGGGCTCATCTTCACGGAGGGCGTCCGGCTGGCGGCGCCCGTGATCGTCGTGCTCCTCGTGCTCGAGCTGGCGATCGGCCTGCTGACGCGGGCGGCGCCCGCGCTGAACATCTTCATCATCGGGTATCCGCTGCAGCTGTTCGTCGGGCTGCTGACGCTGGCGGCGGTGGTGCGCATCGTGCCGGCGGTGACGGCCGATGCGATGCAGCGGGCGCTCGAGCTGGCCGTGCGGCTGGCGCAGGCGTTCCGGTAGTCCGCGGGAGCGCGACGGGGCATGGCGGGCAACGGCGATCGCACAGAGAAACCGACCGGGAAACGGCTGCAGGACGCCCGCAAGAAGGGGCGGCTGCCGCGGAGCCGGAGCCTCGGCGACGTGGCGGGGCTGGCCGGGTCGGTGCTGGCCCTGAGCTGGACCGGCGGCCGCATGATGCGACAGCTGGGCGTGATGCTGACCGAGGGGCTGGCGCGCCTGGGGGACGCGCCGCTGCGCGAGCTGCAGGCCGGCGAGCTGACGTCGCTCGCGGCCCAGGGCGCCGAGCAGATCGTGGTGATGGTCCTGCCGATCGCCGGCGCCGTGGCGGCGGCCGTCGTGCTGACCAACGCGCTGCAGGGCGGCTGGGTGTTCGCGACCGACGCGCTCCAGTTCAAGTGGAGCAACCTGAACCCGGCCAACGGCATCAAGCGGCTCGGGCTGACCGTCGGCGGCGCCGAGATGGTCAAGACCATCCTCGCCGTCATCGCGATCGGCTTCGTGGCGGAAAAGGTGGTGCTCACGCTCGTGGCCGACGCGCCGCGCATGGGCGGCATGCCCGCGCTGCCGGCGGCGATCCTCGGCTGGCAGCAGGCGCTGAGCCTGCTGAAGCAGTCGATCGTGGTGATGGGCCTGATTGCGGCGGCCGACTACGGGCTGCAGCGCTACCGCTTCCTGAAGTCGATGAAGATGACGAAGCAGGAAGTCAAGGACGACATGAAGCAGATGGAAGGCAGCCCGGAGACCAAGGGGCGGATCCGGCGCATCCAGCGTGAGATGGCCAAGCGGCGCATGCTGCAGGCCACCCGGAACGCGACGGTCGTCATCACGAACCCGACCCATTACGCCGTCGCGCTCGACTACCGCCGCGAGACGATGCCGGCGCCGCGCGTCGTCGCGAAGGGGCGGGACCTGCTGGCGGCGCGCATCCGCGAGATCGCGCGCGAGCACGGCGTCCCCGTCGTCGAGAACAGGCCCCTGGCCCGGGCGCTCTATGACACGGCGGAGGTCGGCGATCTGATCCCCGGCGACCTGTTCGAGGCGGTCGCCGAAATCCTGGCCTACCTGATTCGGCTGAAGCAGCTGGTGCTCTGATATGGCAGATCCGAAACAGCCCGGACGCGGGCACCGGGCGAGTCACCTGATCGCCCCGGGTGCGGTCGTCGCGGTCGTGCTCCTGATGGTGCTGCCGGTCCCGCCGGTCGTGCTCGACCTCCTGCTGTCGATCGACATCGGCCTGGCGGTCGTCCTCGTCCTGACCGCCGTCTACGTCCGCGAGCCGATCGAGTTCTCGGTGTTCCCGTCCCTGCTCCTGCTGCTCACCCTGACGCGGCTGTCGCTGAACGTCGCGTCGACCCGGCTCGTGCTCATGCACGGCCAGGACGGGGTGGATGCCGCCGGCCACGTCATCATGGCCTTCGGCCAGTTCGTCGTCGGCGGCAACCTGGTCGTCGGCGTCGTGGTGTTCCTCGTGCTGATCACGATTCAGTACGTCGTCATCAACCACGGCGCCGTCCGCATCTCTGAAGTCACCGCGCGGTTCACCCTCGACGCGATGCCCGGCAAGCAGATGGCGATCGACGCCGACCTGAACGCCGGCCTGCTCACCGAGAAGGAGGCGCGCGCGCGCCGCGAGCGCATCCGGCGCGAGGCCGATTTCTACGGGGCGATGGACGGCGCGATCCGGTTCACCCAGCGCGACGCGCTCGCGGCCGTGATCATCACCGCCGTCAACATCGTGGCCGGCCTGATCATCGGCGTCGTCCAGCACGGGCTCGACCTGGCCACCGCCGCCCACACCTACACGATCCTGACCGTCGGCGAAGGGCTCGTCACCGCCATCCCGTCGCTGCTCGTGTCGATTTCCGGCGGCCTGATCACCACGCGCGCGGCCGCCGAGGCCAACCTCGGCGAGGAGGTCGCCACCCAGCTGCTCGCCCGCTCCAAGCCGCTCGCCGTCGCCGCCGGCGTGCTCGGCGGCCTGGCGCTCATCCCCGGCCTGCCGAAGCTGTCGTTCTTCCTGGTCGCGTCGGTGCTGGGCAGCGCCGCGTATTTCAACCGCAAGCCGGCCGCCGCCGAGACCCCGGACGAGGCGCCCGCGCCGGCGCCGGACGCCCTCGACACGGTCGGCGTCGTCGACCCGCTGAGCGTCGAGGTCGGCTACGCGCTGATCTCGCTGGTCGACGAGAAGCAGGGCGGCACGTTCCTCTCCCGCGTCCGGTCGATCCGCCGGCAGATCGCCTCCGAGACCGGCATGCTGGTGCCGCCGGTCCATATCGCCGACAACCTGCAGCTCGGGCCGCGCACCTACTCGATTCTCGTCAAGGGGGTCGAGGTGGCCCGCGGCGAGCTGTATCCCGAGCGCATGCTCGCCATCAACCCCGGCACGGCCAGCACCACCATCGACGGGACCGCGACCAAGGAGCCGGCGTTCGGGCTGCCGGCGTGGTGGGTCAGCGCCGACCAGCGCGACAAGGCGGCCGCCGCGGGCTACACCGTCGTCGACGCGACGACCGCCCTGTCGACGCATCTGTCGGAAACGATCCGGACCTTCCTCCCCGACCTGCTCGGCCGCCAGCAGACCAAGGAGCTCGTCGACCGCGTCGGGCAGGCGTCGCCGAAGCTGGTGGAGGAGCTGGTGCCGAAGCTCGTGGCGATCGGCGACATCCAACGCGTCCTGCGGCAGCTGCTGCGGGAGCGGGTGCCGATCCGCGACCTGACGACCATCCTCGAAGCCCTCGCCGACGGCGCCGGTGTGTCGAAGGACCCCGATGTGCTCGTCGAGGCGGTCCGGTCGGCCGTCGGCCGGATGATCTGCCGCCAGTACCAGACCGACAAGGGCGAGCTGCCGGCCATCGGGTTCACCCCGGCGTTCGAGGAGCGGCTGCTGAAGTCGGTGGTGCGGACCGACCAGGGGTCCGTGCTCGCCCTGGACCCGGCCGAGGCGCAGAATCTGGCCTCCCGGATCGCCCGCGCGCTCGAGGTCGCAGTGGCACAACCTGTGCTCCTGTGCTCTCCGGTGCTGCGTCCGCACCTCTGGCGCCTGTTCTCCCGGGTCCTGCCACACCTGGGGGTCCTTTCGCACAACGAGGTGCCGCCGCAGGTGAAAGTGACGTCGGTCGCGGTGCTGGATTGACGACATGTATCTGAAGCGATATCGCAAAGAGACCGTGCAGGAGGCGCTTGCGTGCGCCCGCCGGGAGCTCGGACCGAACGCCCTGGTGCTGTCGACCCGTCTCGTCCAGGTGCCCGGCGTGCGGGGCTGGATGGGGGCGCGGGAGGTCGAGCTGACGGCCGCGATCGACCGGTCGGCCGACGACCCCCTGTCGGATTCCCGACTGGACGACCTGGACGAGGAAACCCTGGCAGAAGTGGGGCGGGCGCTCCGCGGCGCGGCGGCCCGCGGCGGGCGGGGCACCGACCCGGAGGCCCACAGGACGGCCGAGCGGGTGCTCCGGACGGCCGGCGGGCGGGGCCCCCGGCCGGCGGACCGGCCCGAGCGGGGCGCGGATCGTCACGCGCGCGGCCGGGCCGATGTGATCGCGCGGCTGTGCGCCAGCGGGCTGGACGAGGACCTGGCCGACGAAGTGGCCGACGCGCTGCCGCCGGCCGGTCGCCGGGGGGCGTCGCCCGTCAGCCTGCAGAAGACGCTGGCGGAACGGCTGGCATCGCTGGCCGCCCCGGAGGAGCCGTACGCGCCGATCGAAGTCTTCGTGGGGCCGGCGGGCGTCGGCAAGACGACGACGGTGGCGAAGATTGCCGCGCAGGAACGGGCGCGCAAGGGGACGCGGATCGGACTCGTGTCGACGGACGGCTACCGCGTCGGGGCGGTGGAGCAGCTGCGGCTGTACGCGGACATCATCGGCACGCCGTTCGTGGCGACGCGGACCCCGGGCGAGCTGGAGTTCGCGCTGGCCTCGAGCGGGCGGCCGCTGCTCATTGACACGGCGGGGCGGGCGCCGGGGGATCGGACCATCCGGGATCTGTTCGAGCTGCTGGCCGGGCGGGCGGGGGTCCGGACGCACCTCGTGCTGCCGGCGACGTCATCGGCGCGCGATGTGGCGCGCATCTTCGACGGCTACCGGAGCGCGAAGCCGGAGCGGGTGGTGCTGACGCGGATCGACGAAGCCGACTCGCTGTCGCCGCTGGTCGGCGTGCTGCGCGATCGGCAGGTTCGGATTTCCTATCTGAGCACGGGACAGCGGGTGCCGGAAGACCTGAGCCGCGCCACGGCGGAGCGGCTGGCGGCCTGCGTGCTGGGTGAATCGCACGAGATGGCGGAGCGGCTGGCATGAGTGTCTCGACTTCTTCCCGGCCGCGGCGGCGGACCGGCGCGGTGGCGATTGCGATCACCAGCGGCAAGGGCGGCGTGGGCAAGACCAGCGTCGTCGTGAACCTGGCCGTGGCGCTGGCGCGGCTGCAGTACCGGGTGGCGATTCTGGATGCCGACTTCGGGCTGGGCAACGTCGACGTGCTGCTGGGGCTGACGCCGGAATTCCACCTGGGCCATCTGCTGGCGGGACAGAAGACGATCCGCGACATCATGGTGGCCGGGCCGCTCGGCGTGCAGATCATTCCGGCGAGCTCGGGGCTGCGGGAGCTGACGGCGCTCACCGCGCCGCAGTGGACGCGGCTGAACGACGCCTGCGAGACGCTGGCGGCCGATCTGGACTTCCTGATCATCGACACCGCGCCCGGCATCTCGGGCAACGTGATCGACCTGCTGACCGGCTCGGCGCGCGTCGTCGTCGTGACGTCGCTCGACCCGAGCGCGGTGGTCGACGCGTACGCGGTCGTCAAGATTCTCACCGGGACGGATGCGCACAAGCCGATCGGGCTGCTGGTCAACGGGGCGCACGGCGACGCCGACGCGCGGACGATCTTCCGGCAGCTGGACGTGGCGGCGCAGCGGTTCCTGGGGCGCACGCTGCGCTACGACGGGTTCATCACGCGGGATCCGGGCGTGCGCGAGGCGGTGCTCGCCCAGCGCCCGGTCGTCGACCACCTGCCGCAGGCGCCGGCCAGCCGCTGCTTCCGGGCGCTGGCGTCGCGCATGGCGAACCTGTCCCCCGAGGACGGCCCGGGGCTCCGGCTGCGGGTGGCGGGCCGGGCGCCGAGGGCGGGGTCCGCCGATGCCGAGGTGTCGCAATGCGCATGACCACGGCCCGCGCCAGCCTCAAGGAGCGCGATCAGCTCGTCATCGCCCACGTGGGGCTCGTCAAGGCCATGGCGCAGCGGCTGGCGCAGCGGCTGCCGTCCCAGGTGGAGATGAGCGATCTCATCAGCGTCGGCGTGCTCGGCCTGATCGACGCGGCCGGCCGTTACAAGGCCTCGACCGGCGTGCCGTTCGACGCGTTCGCGCGGCGCCGCGTGCAGGGGGCGATGCTGGACGCGCTGCGCGACCTGGACTGGGCGCCGCGGTCGCTGCGCAAGCTGCGGCGCGAGCTGGACGCCACGATCGCCCGGCTCCGCCACGATCTCGGCCGGGAGCCCAAGGAGGAGGAGATCGCGGCGGCGATGGGGCTGTCGGAAGAGGACTACGAAAAGGCGCTCGAGCAGGTGCGGACGCTGGAGATCGGCGCGCTGCGGCAGCTCGACGCCCCGACGCCGGACGGCACGACGCTCATCGATCTCTGCATGGATCCGGGCGAAGGGCCCGAGGCGCGGCTCGAACGGACCGAGCTGCGGGAGCACCTGGCCGGCGCGCTCACGCAGCTGCCGGAGCGGGAGCGGCAGATCCTGGCGCTCTACTACGAAGAGGAACTGACGATGGCCGAGATCGGCGAGGTCATCGGGGTCTGCGAATCGCGGGTGTCGCAGCTGCGGTCGCTGGCACTGTCGCGGCTGCGGGCCAGCCTGCGGGAATCGCTCGGCCTGAGCCCGGCGGCGCGCGGACGCGCGGACGGCCGGCCGGCGGCCGCGGAGACGGGGGCCCGGCGATGAGCAAGATCCTGTCGCAGGAGGAGATCGACGCCCTGCTCAGCTCGAGCGCCGCCATCGAGCGCTCCTCGAGCGTGCGGGCGGGCGATGCCACCGTCGCCGACACGATCATCTACAACTTCCGGCGGCCCGACCGGGTGTCGAAGGACACGATCCGGTCGCTGCACTTCCTGCACGATCGCTTCGCGCGGAACATGGCGACGTCGCTGTCGGCGTACCTGCGGATCGTCACCGACGTCACGATCATCTCGGTCGAGCAGTTCTCGTACTCCGAGTTCCTGATGTCGCTGCCGGACCCGACCGCGTTCTACGCGATCGCGCTGCAGCCGTACGACAACCTCGGCGCGCTCGAGATCAACCCGGCCGTCGCCTTCACGATCATCGATCGGATGCTTGGCGGCAACGGCCAGGCGCCGGCGCCGAACCGGGCGCTGACCGAGATCGAGCAGAACGTCATCGATTCCGTCGTCAAGCTGATGCTCGAGAACCTGACCGAGGTCTGGCGGCCGATCGTCGACCTGGTCTTCCGCATCCAGGGCCGGGAAACGCGGCCGCAGATGCTGCAGGTCGCCTCGCCCAACGAGGGCGTCGTCCTGCTCGTGTTCGACATCAAGGTGGGCGACACGCGCGGCATGCTGAACCTCTGCGTGCCGGCGTCGGTCATCGAGATGGCCGGCAGCGGGTTCGCCCAGGGCTGGCGGCACACCCAGCGCGGACCGACCGTGCTCGACCGCCGGCGGCTGCACGACAACCTCCGCCGGGTGTCGATGCCGATCGCGGTGAACCTCGAGGTGCGCATCCCCGCGTCGGACGTCGTCTCGCTGCGGCCGGGCGACATCGTGGCGCTCGGGCAGCAGCTGCGCCAGCCGGTCGACCTGTTCATCGGCCAGCGCCACAAGTTCGGGGGACGCCTCATCCAGCGCGAGGGCCGCGCGGCCGTCGTCGTCGATCAGTTCGTCGGCCGCCGGACCGTGCCCGAGCCGGCGCTCGCGGAGAAGGAGGCGTAGATGGCGTCCCAGGCAGCCGATCCCGGCCGGGCGCTCGTCGATGGCCTCGCCACCCTGTTCGTCGAGTCGATCGGCACGCTGATCGGCCGGCCCGGCAAGGCCATCAAGCGGGCCGCGGCGGTCGACGCCGCGTGGCTGGTCCGGATCCAGTCGACCGGCCATCTCCGCGGCAGCGTCATGATCGGCCTGAGCGGGGGCGACGCCATCGGCATCGCCAAGCTCGTGATGGGCATGGACCAGGACCCGCCCGACGCGGCCGTCCGCGACACGCTCGAGGAGCTCAGCAGCCAGGCGTGCGGCGCGGTGACCGAGACGCCGGCCGGCCAGGGCTGCCAGTTCACGATCGAGGCGGTCGGCGCCGCCGAGGCCGTGCCGGCCGACGAGCCGCTCATCTTCGAAGCCTCGTTCGACGAGGCGCTGACGGCCCACCTGGCGCTCTGGAGCGCCCTGGCGGCCGTCGAGCGGCCGGCCGCCGCGGTGGCCGGGCCGGCGAAGCCGGCGCCGGGCGACAACCTCGACGTCATCCTCGACATCGACCTGCCGATGGTCGTCCGGTTCGGTGAATCGGAACTGCCGCTGCAGGCGCTGGTGGAACTCGGCCCCGGGTCGGTCATCGACCTCGGCCGGTCGCCCGACGAACCGGTCGACGTGCTCGTGAGCGGCAAGATGGTCGCGCGGGGGGAAGTGGTCGTCGTGGGCGGGAATTACGGGGTACGGATCACGGAAGTGATCAGCCGGGTGGAGCGCATCCGGCAGATCGGGGCCTGAAGGGGGACGCGATGATTTATGCAGTTGGCATTCTGACCGTGGCCTGTCTGGCGGAGACGCTGCTGTTGTGGCGCGTGGCGCGGGGCCTGACGGCGCTCGACCGGTTCGAGGACCGGCTCGCCCACTTCAGCGGCGCGCTGACGCTGCTCAGCGAGACGACCGAGGCGGGGTTCCGGAGCCTGGCGATCGAACTGGCGCGCACCGGCAGACCCGGCGCCGCCGGCCCGTCGCGCGGCGTCACCAGGCGCGTGGTGCGGGCGTCCCGGCTGGGGCAGTCCCCGATCGAAATCGCGGCGCAGGAGCAGATGTCCGAGGGCGAGGTGCGGTTGCGCCTGCACCTCGGGGACGAGTTCTCCCGGCCGCGGTCGGCCTATCTGGCCAAGGAGGCGTGATGGCTCGATGCGCGGGAACGGATTGCCGGCGCTGGCGGCCGGACGTGCTGGTGCGCAGCGGGCGGGCCGGGCTGCGTCTGGACGGGGCCTGGTACTGTTCGTCCGCCTGCCTGCAGACGGCGCTCCGGCGCCGGCTGCGGAACGGACGGCGCGTGGCCCGGCGCGGGCTGGCGCCTCTGTCGCCGATCAAGCTCGGCGTCCTGCTGCTGGTCAGCCAGACGACGCTGACGCCGACGCTGCTGAGCGAGGCGCTGGACGAACAGAAGCGGACCGGGCTGCGGATCGGCGCCCAGCTGCAGCGGATGGGCCTGGTGTCGTCCGAGGACGTGATGCGCGCGCTGGCCGCGCAGGCCGGGATCAGCTATCTGAGCAGCGTCGACCCCGAGCCGCTGACGCACGCCCCGGGCAACCTGTCGCGGAGCGCCGTCCAGGCGCTCGGGCTCGTGCCGATCGAAGTCAGCGAGGACAAGCGCCTGATCAAGGTCGCCTGCACCGCGCCCCTGCCGCGGATTGCGCTCGGCGCGCTGCGCGAGCTGACCGGCTGGATGGTCCAGCCGTACCTCGTGGCCGACAACGCGTGGCCCGCGCTGCTCGGCGCCTACGGCACGGCGGCCGACGCCGGCCCGCGCGCCGTGGCGACGCCGGTCCGCGACCTGCGCGACGTGGCGGTGCGGATTGCCGAAGTGGCCCGCCAGGACCCGAAGCTGCACCTGTCGCACGTGCGCTGGGATCCCTATCTCTGGATGCGGGTGGAGGGGACGGCGCACATCGAAGACCTCGTGCTTCCGATGAGCGATCCGGGAGAGGACGAGCCATGGGCAGCGGAACCTACCTCGCACTGAGCGGGCTGCAGACCCGGATCGAGCAGCTCGATCGGCTGTCGGCCGACATCGCCAACGCGAACACGGCCGGCTACAAGGGGCAGGAGACGACGACCGACGGCTCCGTGCGGCCGACGTTCGACCAGACGCTGAAGACCGCCGTCGACCCGACGCTCGGACCGGTGAAGATCGACTTCCAGACCGGGACGATCAAGCCGACCGGCCGCCCGCTCGATTTCGCGATCAACGGCAGCGGGTTCTTCGTCCTCGATACGCCGGCCGGCGTGCAGTACACGCGCAACGGCAGCTTCAACCGGCGCGCCGACGGCGTGCTCGTCTCCAGCGAGGACCAGTCGCCGGTCGAAGGGGTCAACGGCAAGCCGATCACCCTGCCGCCGAGCGGCTCGCTGAGCGTCGACCCCGACGGGACGGTGCGGGTCGACGGCGCGATGGTCGGGCAGATCAAGGTGGTCGATTTCGCCGACTACAGCAAACTGCAGCGCGAGTCGGCGTCGCGGTTCGTGCCGGTCGGCGAGACGCCGACCCTCGTCAAGACTCCGACGATCGCCGCGGGCGCGCTCGAGCAGTCGAACGTGTCGGTCGTCGACAGCATGGCGCAGCTCGTCGACCTCTCGCGCAGCTTCGACTCGCTGAACAAGGGGATCTCGGTGCTGCTGAACCAGGTGGACTCGCAGGCGATTTCCCAGCTCGGCAAGCCGTAGCCGGAGGGCCCGGCGCGGGCCGCCCGCGCCGGCGGCCCGCCGGGCGGCGTCGCCGGGACCCCCGCGATCAGCCAATCGGCCGGGGGCGCGAAGACATGAGCATGGCAGGCGGTGCGGTGGCGCCGCCAGGACCGACGGACGGGCAGGAGGGCTTCAGATGATCCGCGCGCTCTACACGGCCGCGAGCGGCATGAACGCCGAGCAGGAGAACATCGACAACATCGCGAACAACCTCGCGAACGTGAACACGACCGGCTTCAAGAAGACCCGCGTCGAGTTCGAGGATCTGGTCTACCAGCAGACGCAGCTGCCGGGAACGCCGACGACCCCCAGCGATCAGGCGCCGGTCGGCCTCGAGATCGGGCTCGGCACTCGCCCGGTCGCGACGGCGCGCGACTTCAGTGCAGGCAGCCTGACCCAGACGAGCAATCCGCTGGACGTGGCGATCCAGGGACAGGGCTTCCTGCAGGTCGAGCTGCCGGACGGCACGACCGGCTACACCCGCGCCGGCGACCTGCAGATGAGCGGCACCGGCGAGCTCGTGACCAACGAGGGGTACCCGATCATCCCGTCGATCACCATTCCGTCGAACGCCACGTCGATCGCCATCTCGGCGGACGGCATCGTGTCGGTCGCGCTGCCCGGCCAGTCCGCCGCGCAGCAGGTCGGGACGCTGCAGCTGGCGAACTTCCAGAATCCGGCCGGCCTGCAGGCGACCGGCGGGAACCTGTTCACCGCGACCACCGCGTCCGGCGATCCGATTACCGACGTGCCGGGCAACAACGGCCTCGGCACGCTGCAGCAGGGATTCCTCGAGGATTCCAACGTCAGCGTCGTCGAGGAGATGGTCAACATGATCATGGGCCAGCGGGCCTATGAAGCAAACACACGCGTGGTGAAGGCTGCCGATGAAATGCTCCAGCAGGTCAACAATCTCGCGCCGTAGCGCCCGGGCGCTCGCGGCGGTTCTGGCGGGCGCCTGGCTCGCCGCCGGCACGGCCGGCGTCGCCCGGCCGGCGATCGCGCCCGCGGCGCCGGCCGACTCGCACGCGGCGGTGCGCGCCGCGATCGTCGCGGCGATCCGGGCCCGCGTGGGCGGCGCCGCGGACGTGCGGCTCGACCGGCTGGCCGCCCAGACCACGACGACCGACGGCCTCATCGCCGTACCCGAGCCGGGGGCCCGGATGGGCCGCCTGACGCGCTTCGTGCTCGAGGTGCCGGGAACCGGACGATGGCAGATGCGCCGGCAGGTCGGCGACGCGGCCGCCGTGATCCACGTCTTCGTGCCGCACGTGGTCGTCGCCCGGCCGGTGCCGGGCGGAACCACCCTGTCGCAGGCCGACCTGCGGGTGTCCACCGGGGAGATCGTGGATGTCCCGCTCGGGCCGCTGCCATCGCTGTCGGACGTCGTGGGCGCCCGCGCGGTGCAGAACCTGCGGACCGGCGAGCCGGTGACGGGCATGCTCGTCGCGGTGCCGCCGCTGGTCCGCAGCGGGGACTCCGTCCTGGTGCACGTGACGTTTCCCGGCGGCGAGGTGACCGGGCGCGCGACCGCCGCGGAAAACGGCGTGCGCGGGCAGATCATCCGGCTCGTCAACCCGACGAGCGGACGCGGGCTGCAGGGCCGCGTGGTCGGCCCGGACGAGGTCGAGGTGATCCGATGAGCGCCAGACGCTTCGTGGTCGCCCTGGCGGCGCTCCTGCTGCTGATGGCCGTACCGCTGTACGGCGCGAAGAAGAGCAAGGCCGAAAAGGCCGCCAAGGGCTACGAGAAGCTGTTCACGCAGTACCTGCAGGAAGCGCGCAGCCTCAAGGAGTCGCCGCAGGAGCAGGCGATCGGCTGGATGAGCGATCTCGCCTCCGACCCGCGCGCCCACAAGGTGAACGACCTGCTGACCGTGAACGTCGTCGAGAACATCAGCGCGACC
>Ga0307373_10008360_pt1 | contig 15791 bp, 15 predicted proteins | sample OX2MG_FD_202534 | JGI IMG/M metagenome (GOLD analysis project Ga0307373, IMG submission 202534) | Soil microbial communities from Risofladan, Vaasa, Finland - OX-2 | ecosystem: Environmental > Terrestrial > Soil > Coastal area > Acid sulfate soil | place: Finland: Risofladan, Vaasa | collected... | reverse complement strand
TCTTGCTGTTCACTCGAAGGTCGCCGCCTGCTTGGGATTTATAGTTTGATTTAAAGCCTCAAATTTATGATTTGAGGCCAGACATATCTTTAAGGTCATGTTTAAAACTAATAACCAGGCTTTGCTCCTCAGACGGCGATGAAATACAACATAGTCGCCCCAGCGGGGGACTCTTTCGATCCCATATACGTTGGGGTTCGGGAGTTTCCGACTGAGAAGATCTTCCTGATTCATCAAGCGCGCGACCTGGGGAAGGTCGAAGGGCTGAGGAAAGAGCTGGAGAAATTCAAGATCGGCGTCCAGTCTGTTGAGGTGAAGGGACCGCTCATGGAAGGGATGTTCAGAGCGTTTGCCCAGGTTAGGACGGCTGTCGGAGAAGAAAGCATTCTTGTGAACATATCATCGGGAGATAAGATGAGTTCATGTGCCGCGCTCTCTGCATCCTTTGTGAACGGCTTGAAGGCGTTCCACGTGGAGGCAGATAAGGTTGTCATGTTCCCCGTTCTCAAGTTCTCGTACTATCGATTGCTGCCTGAAAGGAAACTGAGCCTCATAAAATTCCTCAAGGGCCAGCCCGACTGCTGCAGCTCGCTCGAGGACCTGTCACAAAGGACAGGGATGAGTCTCGCCCTGATCTCGTACCACGTCAACGGAAACGCGAAGGTGGAAGGGCTTGTCTCGCAGGGGCTTGTCGAGCTTCACGCGGGGCCGGGGGGCAGAACCCAGATCATGTTGACTGCGCTCGGGAGACTTATCGCCGAGGGCCTCGTCGAAGCCGCTCCCGAAATGGTGAAGGCGTGATCATTAGGTCCAACCGACACCTAATCACGAGATTTCTTACCTTCCCTCGTCGTAGTATTGTCCCCGAACTCCTTCCCCTCATCCGGGGGCGCTCAAATGATTCATTTTGCGGTCAAACAATCCGTGTAAATAGTCGCTTCAGGTGCAAGGTCAGTCTGTTCTGAGATGGTTTGGATTCATTTCCCGAGATATTTCTTAGTCGTATTCGACGCGTTCAAAAGTCGGGTTGATCGCACCTGACCTCTAAAAGGAGACGCGCGTCCAACCACCGAGCGAGAAATCTCGGCATCGGGATAGCTGTCGTCGTCATAGCCGCAGTCGCCTTGGCTCTGGTTGCTTCAAATAATGCCAACCCCACTGCCACAAACACCACATCTTCACCCCAGGGCGCATTGCAGATCGGTCCATCCAACCCGGTTCGTGGATCCAAAAGTGCGCCCGTGACCATCTACGAGTTCGGCGACTTCCAGTGCCCCACCTGTGACCAGTGGTTCAGGAACACGGAGCCACTGATCGTGCAGAACATGATCAACACCAACCAAACGAAGCTGGTGTGGAAGGACTTTATCATCTACGGTCCAGACTCGAACCTAGCATCAAAGGCGGCTTACGCCGCGGGTGAGCAGGGGAAATTCTGGCAATTCTATGACTTGTTATACACTAACCAGAAGGCGATAGACAGCGGATGGGCGAGCGCAGCTAACCTAGAGAAGTTCGCCCAAAGTCTCGGGTTGAACATGACCCAGTTCGACCAATCCTTCAACAGCGACAAGTACAACGCTCTGATCAGCACAAACTTCAACCAGGGGCGGCAGGCAGGCGTGCAGGGGACCCCGACCTTCATAATCGTCGGACCGACGGGGAAGAGCGTGCCGGTACCGGGCGCGCAGCCTTATTCAGCATTTCAGCAAGCCGTCGCCGCGGTGAGTTCGACGGGGTGAGGAGGGTAAGATGCAGCAACTCCAAGTCATCCAGGTCTTGAGGAAGCCGGCCTACGGTCTTGCGGCCGGAGCTATCGCGCTTATATTCGGCATCATGCTCACGTACTTCAGCCAATTCCTGTTCTTCTTCCCGTATCTCGTCTTCTACGTGCCCCCGGAAGAGTCTGTGACGCTCGGACTGGATTTCTTGACCTCCATCCTGTCAGGTGTCGTCATCGCGGCCTCCATCTATGGGATAAGGAACCTCAGAAAGGGAGGAAACCAGGCCAAGGGTGGCGTGGCCGGCATAGTCTTGGCGCTTGTCGCTGGAGCTTGCCCTTGTTACTATCTGGTGCCTCTCCTAGCGGTCGCGGGAGGGGCAGGGGGAGTACTTAGCGTCCTCGGCATCTACCTGAATTCATACCAGCTACCTATCAAGGCTCTCTCTTTGGCTCTGCTCGGGGCGGTCGCGGTTAGCTTGGAGAGAAGTCTGCGCGCTTCGTGCGACATTAGTGCTGGGCAGGGCACGAATAATCATCTCTTGAGATGTCAGCCTTCTGTTTGAGGCTTAAAGCAATATTTCTTTAACAGAATCGGCGTACGATTCTCCGAGGACATTTGAATAAGAAGTTCCACTCTTTGGGTTCTGGCGGCTCAACATGGTCAGGCGGCACGGTAAGCAGCTCAACCTACCTTGGCTGGGGAGTCCTGGGGGGCTTGGTCGGAGCGGCCCTGATGGGGGGAGTAATGATGATGGCGACAAATGCCATGGGCCTCGGTGCAACCGCCGTGCTCTGCTCGATGGCCAACGCGGTTCTCGGGCTACCTCCCAATGGAAGCATCGGTAGCGTGATGGCAGGATTCGTGCTTCATCTGGTCGATGGGGTAATGATCGGCGTAATCGTCGTGGCCGTGACCCTCGGAGTCAAGCGCGGCCTGCTAATAACTAATGCAAAGAAAGGCCTGGCCGTAGGGCTTGTCGCGGGGTTCCTTGTCTGGCTGGTGTTCGGTCTGCCGGTCCTGTTCTTTATGATGCCGACTCCCATGGTCGACGCGCTGAGCATGATGATGCCAGCCAACGGCATGACGCAGGCTCAGGTCATGGCAGAGACGATGACAATGCTCCAGGGAATGATGGGTCAGCTCGCTGGGGTATTCCTGATCGGACACCTTTTCTTCGGCGCTGGGCTGGGAGTTCTGGTGGGATACGGAGCGTCGAGAAAAGCCCACGCAACTTCAATGGGCACAACCGGGACCCGGGCGGGGGCTGCGCAGCAACTCAAGTGTGAGGCGTGCGGTGCGACGTTCAAGACGGAAGCAGAGCTGATGGAGCACACGAAGAACGCTCATCCGATGCCTCCCCGCTGAGCAAAGAATTTACCCCCAACCCGTCGGATCCCCGGTCGAGGATGAAATCAGCATGATAAAGTTCGAAGACATCGTGGTCGAAAGGACAAAACGGGCAATGAAATACGTCAAGGAACACGAGAACGAGCTTCCCCCGAGGACGATAACCGTCAAGCTGGAGAAGAACGACAACTTTCTGTCTGCGGCATCGCGGGAAGGTAGCGGCCTCACCTGGTATGCCGACGAATCGAAAGAGAGGGGCGGCCAGGAGAGGGGTGCCAGTCCGTTATCGTACTTCCTTTCAAGCGTGGGCTTCTGCCAGTTTGTGCACTATGCCGAACACTTGATCGTGGACGACCTGACGCTCGATTCACTCCAGATGAAGGTAACTGGAAAGATATCGATGCAGCCACCAAGACGGTTTACCGAGGTCGCCTACGAGGCCAACATAACCAGCTCGGAGACCGACGAAGCCATCAAAGGCTTGGCGAGGAAAGCGGCTGAGGACTGCTATGTGACGAATACGCTAAGGCGAGCGTGTGACGTATCCGGAATCGTGGTACACAATGGTAGGAAGATAGACCAACACCCTTGATTGGCAGGGATCGCAAACCTCGACGCAATGAGCTACTCGGGGTACACTTAACACACCCCGTGTCCGATTCTGGGTCTCACTGACGACGGGAAGAGCTATCCGTCGAGAAATTGCAGGCCGACCGGCAGCAAGCTTATCGGGCAGCGCCAAATGCGAGGGAAGTAAGAGAGTTACAAAGTGAGGCGTCATGTCGTCTTGCCAGCTCCGTGGAGGGTTACGCCATCCACGGCGGTAAGGCTGCCGAACTTCCTGGTGAGGCTCTCCGTTTCTATCAAATGCAGGAAACTTTTTGCCGCACCACTTCGGCGAGTCAGCTCGTTCTTAACATTTGGCGCTATCGGCAGGCATGCTGGCTTAGATTGGTGCCCCGGGCGGGCGCTTTTACTATTTGGGTCGAATCCCTTCCGACTCGAACCCTGAGCTGACGCTTGGGTTGACTCTTTAGGTTCCCGTGATCGGCTGATTATGGACTTCCTCGCCCTGCTCGCCCACGGCGCAGTCGCAGCCGGCGTGATGGCCGCCATACACAGGTACCCAGGCCGATATACTCGTTGGACAGCGGCGATCTAAAGGTCAAGCCTATCACAAAAATCTTCGAGGATTCCGGTGGAACGATCATCTTCGGAGCGATGGACATGCGGGGGAGGCAAATTTCAGGCAATACGATTCGTTCGACGTTGAGATCTTCCTCGACTTCCTGAAGCAAGTCAACGGAAGGTACGAGCGGCTCTACCTCTTCCTGGACAAGGCGACGCAGCACTACAGGACCACGAATGTCCTGCTGTACATAGGGAGGAATAGGGTGACGCTGAGGGTCAGGTGGATTCCCGTCGGCTCGCCCGCCTTCAACGTGATGGAGGAGTGCTGGAGGCAGATGGACACCGGCATGCTGGCCCTGACGTTCTACAGCTCCGGGGGGTGCTGAAGTTGGAGATAGGCGAATACTTTCGGACGAAGAGGTTCAGGCTGGGCATGGCAAGCTTCCTCCTAACTGACAGGTATTGTTGAGGAAGTAATGTCCCATTGGAGCGCTTTGCGTCGCGGCCTATACAGACACGCTGGGTCATTCTTGGAGGGTCTTTGACGCATGAGCCCGTCGCGTTGCCAGGATCACCAGGAGACATCCGACCACAAAAACTGTAACGAGCAATGTCGCGAATGTCGCATCTGGCTCTGCAACCGTGGTAATCATATTTGTTTGGTGGAAGGTGGACGTGATAGTACTGCGTGGAAGCGTAGTGGTGACCGTGCTGGCTGGAGGCGTAGCGGTAAGGGTGGCCGTCGTAGTGATGGTAGTGCTGACGGTGGTGGTAAATGTGGTGCTGGCAGGTTGAGAGACAGGGGTGGAATCTTTGAGAGTTCCGTTCAGAAACGTCAGGGGATAATGATTGGGCACGAATGGTCCTGGCAACAGCAGAGGAGCCCTGGGAGCCTGCGAGAAATCGAACGCTTCCACAAGGTCGTTTGCCGAGGCATCTCTGCTTGTCAGTGGCGGCAACGAGTAGTCGGTTTCTGTGAACTTCAGCAATGATGTGAAATCACCCTGTGTGTGGTCAACAAGACCGTGCTTTGCGTAGGGCGAGATTATCAAGCACGGGACCCGGAATCCATCGCCGTACCGATCGAGCTGCGGCGGTGAGACGTGGTCATACCATCCTCCCGAGTCGTCCCAGGTCAAGAAGATGGCAGTCGAGTTCCAGGAGCTGCTCGACATCACTGCGTTGATTTCGGACACGACCGCCGACTGCCCAAGTGAGATATCGTAGGGCGCGTGCTCGCTCGACTCGTCGGTCTGCGGCATTACCCAGGCGACGCTTGGCAGGTTGTTTCCCTTCACATCTGTGAGGAACTGCGAGGGATCGGCAAGGTTACTCATCCTGCTAAGGTTGCCCCTGAACGACGCAAAGGCCGGCAAGGGGTTCCAGTTGTTGAGGTAGCCGTACCCGCCTGCATAGTATTTCCAAGAGACGTGGCTGGCGTCGAGCTCGTCGACTATCGACTTGAAGTAGAACGTGCTGTTGTGAACGCTGCTCGAGGTGAAGTTGAAAGCGCCGAACCGGGAGTCACCGACCAGGCCGCCTGACTGTCCGGCGATGAGGTAGAGGTGATTGGCGAGGCTGTTCGTCATGACTGGAGTGAAGAAATTGTCGAGCAAGACGTACTGGGACGCATAGTCCCAGTAGTATGGGACCAAGTTCGGGTTGAAGTAGCCCATGGTCAGGTTTGACCGGTCTGCTACCATAAAACCATCCATCTTCCCATTGTCGTATGCCTTATGGGCGCATTCCCAGTCGTGGCAGAGGTCATGAGCGACCGTCGTGGTGTTGATCTCGAAAGGTCTTACAAGTGTGGTGGAGTTGCTTGCTACCGGCTGAGATCGGGCGTAGGCAATCCCGTTTGCCCCCGGGTAGGTGCCGAAGTAGTTGTCGAAGGTGTGGTTCTCCTCGACGATGACAATTATGTGCTTTATTGGCTGGTAGAGGTTGGTCAATATGCTGGAGTAGACCAGGAACTGCAAGCGGCCACTCGAGCCTATCATGTCGTTGCCGAATATCCCGGTGTAGAGAACGGTTCCGTGCTTGTAGGAGTGCGAGAAGATACGGATCGTCCGTTCATCATGTGTATGGGGATTCGTGACGTTCCAGTATGCGATGGTGCTGCTGCCGGTTGAGTTTGTCATTGAACCGTCCTCGTGAGAGACGTACGTCGTGAACATGGTTTTGCCGAATGCTTCGCGCATCACCCTGCTCTCTGGATTGCTTGTGTTGAAGATGGCCCCATGGATCCTGTAGCCTGATGTGTAAAAACAGCATTGATTCCCGCCTATCCAATTCGTGTTGTTGCTGTACCATCTGTAAAATGTCCCACGGCAGGCGGTCGTTCCATCGAAGGACCACCCGTGCCCGCGCACCAATCGTTCGGTATTCGTGTGAGGGTTGTATGCCACCTCGGCGACGAAGCTCGAGGCTGAAAGGACTATGAGCTTGCCGCCCGTCGCCACGAAGTGCTTGTAGTACGAATACTCCCTCGCGGTGACGTACTCAGAGAAGCCTATAATCACAACATCGAAGTTCCTTTGGCCTGATGAAGAGAAGAGGGCGCCGCCATCAACCTGGATGTCCGTGAGAACGTGGGTCGTCCGATTGCTAAAGTAGCCATGAGCGATGGACTGGTTTACGAACTGCTGCAGCCCAGCACCCCAACGCCCCCAGGTATCTACCACGGATGTGTTCAACATGTTCAGGTTCGCGGTGGTGCAGGAACTCACGCCTGATTGATTAGCCAAGTTATAGAAGGAATAGAAGGAAGCGTAGCTGTGGGAGCTGTACGGCGTTGTGGTGAAAACTGACCTTACCACCGCTATCCGGGTCTGGTTGAGCCTCAAGATACACGTCTCCGACAAGTCGCTACCGGTTATCGCGCAGCCCTGATGCGTGATGGCTGAGACATGACCGATGGGCGCGATGTTCCCCATCAGGAGAATGAGCAACGCAGCTCCCACGGCGTATTTCCCTTTCCTGGGGAAGCTGTAGAAGCGCGAAGGGAAAATCCGTCCTGCACGTGCAGGAACCGAACGATTCGGGCGCACGGTGGAGTGATTGGCGTCTGCCCTAAAACCATGTCGGGACTGTGGCAGAAACGGGTTGAAGCGTTTATGCCAGGCTAATTTTTCTGCACTCCCACTAGGGGAGTGCCTTGGTTTGGATCTGGCCTGCTGAATCATTAGCATCACGTTTGCCAAAAAGGAGGGGGAGAGTAGATGGCCCCGTTCCGCTGGGCTAGCCATCCACCTCTGCTGCGCTGGCTGATTCGGTATCCGGCCCTGTCTGGTCACCGAACTGTCCAGTTCCTTGGCAGTCGCCGTCTTCCTGTGGCGTGCCAAGACCGGTGCATGCGTGGGATGGCGAAGCGGTGGTAGTTGTCGACGTCTGCGCGTGGACCGCGCTTGCGAAAAAGGCCAAGGAAAGGACCGCGCCGAGGATTCCTATCACAAGTACCCCCTTTCTTCCGCCCAGCATGCCTGGAGTCATTGCTGTTAGTTGCGTTTTCTTTTTCACCTCTTCTCTAGATGGAAGCGGAGCATTTAAGGCGCTTGTGGTACAATTGTCAAAATTCTGGCCGCGTCCAAACGGATTGACTGGATAAAGGCGATTCAGAGGTAAAAAAGCCCATTTTGAGACTTGTACCAATGTCCCTAAATAGACTCGCATGTCGAAAACTGTCTTGCGCGGGTAGCTGCTTCTCGATGACTGGGCAATCTCTCACTTTGGACTTCAAGATTCACGGGTAGGATAGCATGCTAGGCGCAGACTCCTTGGCCGAGGGAATGACACCATCGCCCTTGAGCACTCCGATGCCGCCCGTTGGCCAAGACCCATACTTATACAACGCCAACGCACTGTCACAGGACGTCGCAGAATCGTAGGCAGGTATTGGTGGAGTGATGAGCGTGTGGAAACTAACGCCGAGGGTGGGGGCGAATCGAAAAAGCAAGGGGTGCTTGAGTTCATCAAGGCGCATCCCGGTGCGCACCTCAGGGAGATCAAGAGAGAATTGAACCTCGGAATGGGCACCATCCAATATCACCTCTACGCGCTGGAAAGGGAGGGGAAGATAATCTCTCGAAGAAGGGGTTTGTACAAGAGGTTCTACACAAGCCACACCTTCGGGGAGAAGCAGCACGAGATACTGGACGTTCTCTCTCAAGAGCCGGAGAGGGACATCCTGCTTTACCTCGTTCAGAATCCAAACTCAACTCAAAAGACTCTTTGTGATTATACCGGCATGTCTCCTGGCACGATCAACTGGCACATGAAACGGCTACACATTTCAGGGCTCGTAGAGGCTAGGCACCAGGGACAATTCGTGAAGTACGCCGTCACTGCCGACCGTGTGGAGATACTGAGACTCCTCAAAGTCTACCACCCAGGAATCTGGGAGAGGTTGGCGGACAGGCTTGCCGACATGCTGGCGGATATCGGAGAGTCGGGCAGAGGGAAAGATAAGGAGAACGGGCAATGAGCATCGCGTGGTATCTCCTGCAGATGGCACTGCAGGTCGGGCAATCCAATGTTGAACAAGGAGACGTCCAAGATTTGCTCAGCCTCGGCGCAGGCATCTTCGCGCTCGTCCTCTTCTTGCTCTCCTTCTATGCTTGGACAAGAAGAAGGCAGCCTGCGCTGTTGATTGTCTCTGCGGCTTTCCTGCTGTTCTTCCTGAAGGAGGTCTTCCAGCTGCTGCCTCAGCAGACCAACGCGTCGAATCTGATTCTAGGCCTGATCGACTTCGTCATACTCGCAGCTTTCTTTGTTGCAATGGTCGTCAGGCCGAGAAGGAGAGGCCATGACGATGGATGAAGCTGATCAGCATTCTCAACAACGGCCGACCAGCGTAGTCGTCTCTCAGCAGAATGATTTCGCACACGTCTACAGTGGCGTCGTCAAGAGATGGAACGTACTCGCTTCAGATAAAGGAGGTTTCACAAAGCCTGTGGGGGTAGCGGCGGTTCTCCTCCTTGCGTTTCTTGTTATTGACCTGATCGAGGACGACGCGCTGGAGAAATGGACGACTATTATTCCGCAGTTGACCAGTCTCTCTCAACTAATGATCGGAGGCGTTATTCAGACCATCTCGGGGCTTGGCTACTACGGGATTTTTGCTCTAATGCTTCTTGCGAGTATTTCTTTGCCGATTCCAAGCGAGATGATACTTCCGTTCTCTGGCTATCTTGTGTCCAGGGGGATTCTCCACTTTTGAGTGATTGTGGTGCTCACGACTCTGGCAGGAGTGGGAGGAGCTATTGTCGACTACGTGATTGGCTATCACCTCGTTAAGGGGGAGTCCCTGACTGTAGGCAGATGCACGTTGATCGGGAAGGAACAATTGAAGTTTGCCCAAGGTTGGTTTGAGAGGTATGGTTCTGCGGCGGTCTTTGTTAGCCGAATGGTTCCGGGGTTTCGGACAATAATTTCGTTCCCTGCAGGCAACGCTGGTTTACGCTGGTTTGTATCTCGCGGACAACTGGCATGTCATCGCACTGTCTGCGAACTTCCTTGCCGTCATCATGCTTGTTGTGCTGGCGGTATCGATTGGGCTGCTTTTGTGGAAGAGGAGAAGCAGGAAGAGCTCATAGAATTCCTTGAAACGCCTTGTCAAGAGAAATTCTTTGGATTTGGTGTCGGCACTTTCGCATGACCAGAAGCTTCAGCGCCAGAATGCATCACGAAGTGGGCCCCTTCCGGCTCGAACCCTTGGCTCTCCCTACCTACCTATCTGTTACATCGCTGAATGCCCTGAGCAACGTTCTAGTCGGCTCCTTTCGCCATCTCCCTACCCCACACTTCACCGTTAAAAGTGGGGGGTAAACGACTGCTCCCACACTCGCGGTGAACAGGATTCTCCCCGATATCGGGCCAAAACCCACCAATTTTGTTAAAAGTAGGGGGTGACTTGGCCCTGGCGTTGGCCGTCACTACCGCTTTTGGCAAGCCCATAATCAAGGAGAAGGTCCGGATCCTCCGCCCCGGGGAATACAACGCGCTGAGAGAGGGAGCCAGGGAGCTGGAGAACAAGACCAACCTGGACACCCTGACCCTGACGGGCCTCCGTTACGTCGAGGCGCAGCGGTTGAGGGAGAACAAGGACTGGTTCGACGGCACGTTCATCCACCTGCCCGAGGCCGCGTTGCTGAAGGCGAAGAGGAAGCAGAAGGAGAGGTGGGTCAGGGTCAGCCCCCGCGGCTCGAGCGTCCTGCAGTACTTCTTCGAAGTGAAGGCACTTCCGTCCTACAAGACCTGGACGGAGAACCTCGAGAGGTGGGCCAAGAGGTCGGGCCTCGACCCGGTCGGACTCTCTCCGAAGACGACCAGGAAGACCTGGGAGTCATGGCTCGTAAGCTGCTACCCAGAGCGCACAGCCGAGATCTTCCTGAGCCAGGGGCACACCACGATGACGTCTCTCCATCACTACCTGAACATGCCCTTCCTGCGGAGTGACAAAGAGCAGATGCTTGAGTGGACGGGTGGGATGTTTGACGGGCAGGGAAGTGGATTTGGAAGGTGAACTCAATGAGAGCGCAGCGACATGAATATTTCCATAGCTCATTCGATGATGACTGGATTTACTTCCGCGGCGACGAGGACGAGACATACCTGGCCAGTGGAAAGTATCTCCTGTTCTCAGCCGATCAGGAAGCTCTGTTCATCATAGGAAGTAACGAAGTCACCTGGGGTGGGTTCCCGTTGGCTCGAATTACAAGGCGACGTGGACGCCAAAGCGATTATGTCCTCGAGTTGTTCTACAAAGATGATTCAAGACATCACAAGCTCTTGAGCAAGTACAGCGGCATCGACTACCTCAAATACAGGGGTTGGAAATCCGATGAAGATACATTGGACGGGAAGTACTCACCACCTTACTTGAGCAGGCTCCCCAGTGGAGAGCGCAGGGAGGCCCGCCGGCCCAAGACTAGAGTAATCTCCAGGGGCCGAAACGGACAGATGCTTCTCATACAGACAAGAGAAGTCACCAAAATTCCGCCATGGACGTAGTCGCAAGCTACTTATAAAGAGACTATGGAACCAGTCGCAAGTGCTTTATAAAGACCCTGCTGGGCTCCTCGCATGGCAGCAATAGCCGACCCTTCCGAGCACAATCCCTGGTGGAAGGACCCGTCCAAGATACAGAGCGACCCCAACATCGCGTCATTCGAAGAATCCACATTCAAGTGGCGGCCACGCATCTCCCACACCATCCTCTGGGATGAGGACATCATCTACAGCATGAGAGGACCACGTCAGGTCGGCAAGACCACGCTCATGAAGCTCAAGATAAGGGAATTGCTGCATGTTGCAAGCCCTTCAAGGCGGATATTCTATCTCCCGTGCGACATGCTGCAGGGCCAGGAGCAGCTGTACACCCTGCTGCGGGACTACCTGCAATCGGTTAGGCGTCTTTCGAAGGACAGGCTCTACATCTTCGTGGACGAGATCTCCTCCGTAAAGAACTGGCAGCAGGCCGTCAAGGCCCTCTACGACTCAGGATCACTGAAAAACTGTACGGTCCTATTGGCAGGTTCCCACAGCCTAGACCTTCTCAAGGGCACTGAGAACCTGGCCGGGAGAAGAGGGAAGATAGAGAAGCTTCCTCACGGCAACCCGGACCGGATACTTCTGCCCATGAAGTTCTCCGAGTACGCGGAGACTCGGAACGCCGAATTGAAGCAGGTGCTTCGGAGGCTGAGCCTGACGAGTCTTCAACGCAGGGTCGAATTGTTGGAGTCGCTCTCCGGAGGAACCATCCCCAAGGAGTTCTACGAACTCGAGCCCTTTCTATCCGATGTCAACGGTCTTCTTGACGATTACCTGATAACTGGAGGCATCCCCAAGGCAGTCAATTCGTACGTCACGCAGGGGACGATCTCGGAGGGGGTCTACCTGCAGTACGTCGAACTGATTGTAAGTGACCTTGTGCGCTGGGGAGCAAGGGAGTCGTTCGTCAAGCAGATTGTCCGGCGCATGGTCGAGTGCCTTTCAACACAGGTAAGCTGGAACTCTCTCAAGGACGGGACAGAAGTGAAGACCCACGATACCATCGCCGAATACGTGGAGTTGCTCAGGAGCAGCTTCGTGATTAACCTGCTGTATCACCTTCGCGAGGACACGGGAGAACCGTTCTACGAGAAGAACAAGAAGGTCTATTTTCATGACCCATTCGTATTTCATTCCCTGCGGGCTTGGGTACAGGGGGGAGACCCCTTTGATGAAGCACGGACATTCCTCAGGACTCCCGAAAACAAGTCTGCCCTTCTCGAAGCGGTCACGTGCGACCACCTAATCAGATTTATGTTCAATATATCGCCCTCCATCAAGTTCGACCCCACCAGCCAGTTGTACTATTGGGTGAGTTCCAAGAAAAGGGAGGTTGATTTCATCATGAAGACAAAGAATCGAATGATTCCTCTTGAACTGAAGTATCAGGAGAAAATCCGAAGCTCCGATCTCTACGGGCTAATCGACTTCATCAAGGGAGGAAAGGCGAATAAGGGCCTGATGCTCACAAGAAATTCGCTGTCAGAAGGACGCACCGCCATACAACTTCCGGTTGCGCTATTCCTTCTATTGCCGTGAACCACCCACGGTTGAAGCCTGTGGACTTGCGCTAATCCTCGTCGCTTCAATCTATGGTTTTGGCGGCCGCTGACTTAAAACGCACTTGGCTGGTTCGCTACGGACAACCAGCGATGGCACCCCGTGATTGGCAACATGTAGGCGCTGTAAAGTCGTCAGGTGATGACGAACGACATTCACTCTACATCACCCAAGGACCTAAGAGTGCCAAACAAAGAATCATCCATAACGGCCTATCTGCAGGGTACCCAAACCAGTAACAGGATTCCGCACGAGGGATGCATAGGCCGTGGAGTTGAGCACGACCAGAGACGGCTGATGGAGCCCTAGTTCGAAGGGCAGGGGGTTGCCGTAGGAGTAGAGCTCGGAATTCGTTCCAAACTGGACCACCTTGAGGCTGTTCATGTTCGAGTCGAAGGCTTGAAAGCCGTTGCTGCCGACCGCGAAGACCCTGCCATAGGCTGAGAAGACCGAGGTCGGCGGTACCTGCGTGGAGTAGAATGATTTCGCTCCGGAAGAAATTGTCACCCTTTCAATTTGATTGGATCCCAGCAGACCCAGGTAGACATAAGTTCCATCGGTGGCCATACCAGAAGAATAGCCAGGCTGGTCCATGTAATTGGAGAACAGGACCGACCCGGAAGAAGAGGAGAGCACGACCAGGTAGGGGTTGAGTCCCTGGTAGGGCCCGCCAAAGTAGTTGGGCTGAGAGTAGTACGTCTGACCGAAGAGCATCGCGACGACACCAGAGCCTGCAGTAGACGAAATCAGGTAGGGCGGAAAGAGATTGCAGTCGTTCAAGTAGACATAGGTATTCCAGTTAGCCGAACCAACGAAACCCTGGTCCGCCTCGTACGCATAGAATGAGACTGTATTCCCTCGGGGGTTCGTGCACCCCCAGCCGCCGGGGTTTGCGCCCGGGGTGAACATGTAGAACTTCGAGCCGTCGGCGGCCGCCAGGTTGAACGAGTCAGGCGGGTAGGTGGGCGAGGTCGCGACTCCGGATGAGGAGAGGAACCAGCCGTCGTAAGCCGCGTAGAGGCTGTCTGCTCCCTTTTGGACCGGAAACGAACCATACGGATACGGCGGAATGTCATTATCCGGGTACTGAATCTCAATCCAGGTATATTGTCGCATCAACCTCATCGTGTAGGAATTCAGTAAGGTGCCGGATGGCGAGAGCTCCACCACGTTCGCAGCGGACACGGGGGCCACTAGCGACGGACCATAGCCATCTTCGATGTAGACATACCCGTTGGAGAGGGGAAGGACGTCGACGACCTGTCCTTGCCCTGCATTGAAGGACCAGAGCACGTTTCCCGTCGCCGAGGAGAACGCGTAGACGGTCGCACCGACTGAGAGGTAGAACCTCGTCGCGTCGTAAGGGTTCTGGTAGATCTGGGAGGCCGCATCGTTAGCCCCGATGTTTGTGAACGACTTCCAGGTGTTCCCAACGTTCAAGTTCTGAGAAGGCAGAGAGGATGAGGACGCTGCGGAATGACTGAACCAGAACACGTTCCCCAGAGAAGTAACAAGGCCGATGATGTCTCCCGTGTTTGTGCTGCCGAGAATCGTGGTGTACTTTGAGAGGCAGGTGCTGAGGCCGCAATAACTGCTGGGAATGAGGCTCGCCACGGGGAGCAGGTTGCGGCTCCCGACGCTCGCGGTCGCCGCCGACTCATAGATCGAGCCGTTCGCGAACTTGAATATCGTAGCTACTATCAGTGACGAGGAAGCACCAGGATTCTGGACGTAGAGCGTCCCATTCGGAAGTTGCTGATACGCAAGAGACTCCCTCTGGTGTAGAGACTGGAGATTTTGGCCGCTCTGTACCGCGTTATTGTATTGCGCCTGTACCCCCTCTAGGTAGGCAAGAGAGCCAATCGCGGCAAGGAACGTGAGGGCGAAGAAGAGGGTGCCGATGATGCTTGCGATGCCTCTGCGCCTCAATCTGCGAAAGGAGCCTCCTTGCGGTTATAACGGGCCGCGATGTCAGGCCGAGGTGGCTAGCACCTTCACGACCGCCTGGGAGTAGGGGGTGCTCGTCAGGGTAATCACGTATGGAGTGTTCGGCACGAAGAGGTTGGCACCGGGCGATGTCCTCGCGATGGTGACTGTGACCGCAATCGCCCTCCCGGGTAACAGGCTGGTCCCAAGGCTGGTGGAGACGCTGGGATTAGGACCGCTGAGGCTCATCGATGTCGTCGCCGAGAGTCCGTTTCCCGTCGACGCGTCCACAAGGCTAAGGCTTCCGGAGAAGGAGGCTGCGCTCGCCTGCGCGCCCATGACCTGGAGCACCAGAGAAGAGAGCTGCGTCGTTCCGGTGTTGGAGACGAGGAGCTGGATCGTACTCACGTAGATACCCTGTGTGATCTGTACGGTCTGCACCTGCATTGTGCTCTGTTGCCCCGGACTGACGAGGACGTAGAAGGCGGAGACCGCGATGGCTGACCCCGCGATCGCCGTTGCTATGAGTATGAACGTCCCGAGCGACTCCGAGAGCCCGCGCCTCTTCGTCAGCACCATCCTTCGCCTCAGGTCGAGAGCTGGACCGCGTTCCCGTAGACGTCCACCAGGAAGACGGAGTGCCCCGTCGCCGAGGAGAAGCTCGGCGAGGAGATGATTATGTCCACTCGCTCCGCGGGCGCTATGCTGGTCACCGTGACGCCGGTGGATGCGTCGCGCATGGTGTAGACCACGATTCCCGAGTCCACGTAGACGGCCTGGGGCGTCAGCGCCGACGTCCCGTAGTTGTAGACCTCCACGACCAGCTGCGAGCTGGGGTTTATCGAGGCGTAGACGAGGGAGAGGAGCTCGCCCACGGACCTCTGTGACTCCTGAATGCCGAGGAAGGCGGAGTTCTGGGCGAGCCCAATCTGGCCGAGGACCTGGTACGTCACGGTGCCGCCGATCGAGACGACCGCGGCGGTCATGAGGAGCGTGGACATGATCTCGCTTATCCCCCTCCTTCTCGTGCGCATGCACGACGACCGGCTGATG
>Ga0307373_10008359_pt1 | contig 15796 bp, 18 predicted proteins | sample OX2MG_FD_202534 | JGI IMG/M metagenome (GOLD analysis project Ga0307373, IMG submission 202534) | Soil microbial communities from Risofladan, Vaasa, Finland - OX-2 | ecosystem: Environmental > Terrestrial > Soil > Coastal area > Acid sulfate soil | place: Finland: Risofladan, Vaasa | collected... | reverse complement strand
GGCCACCACCCAGGCGACGGCTACGGGGTCCGGGGCGTCCGGCGGCGGATCGACGCGATCCGGGTCACGCCCGAGGTGATCCCCGCGCTGCGCGCCCACTGCGTGACCGACACCGGCCTCACCCGCCACGCCTCCGACCATCTCCCGGTCACGGTCGAATACATCCCCGCCGCGATCACCGGGCCGGGGTGAAGAGGAGCTGGACACGGTCGCTGGCCGGGCGGAACCCCAGCCGCTGATAGAGCGCGTTGCTGGTGGGGTTGGCGAGGTCGGTGAACAGCAGGCGGCGGGCCCGGAGGGTCTCGGCGGCGGTCAGCAGGATCGTGTGGTTGGCCGGCACCCGGCCCGCCACCCCGCCTCACGTGCGAGAACGCCCAAGCGGGCAGTTAATGGACCATATCGCTGCCGGCCGGAAACTATCGCGATAGTATCGTTATCAGCTCCGGAGGAGTGGCGGGATCCCCCGGTAAGTGGTCGTGCCCAGTTCGTGTTAACGCATGATTACCGACCGGTTAACCCGCCAGGAGGAAGGCTTGCCAGCAGCACGTGGCCGTTCCCGTGGACCTTCACGTCATAACAGGGCTGGCAGTGACGCCGGACGCCGGGTGGTACCCGCCCGGAAGTTCTTCGGTGTTCGGTTCACAGGTAATCGGGGCCCTGCCTTTGCCGCCGCTATCGGCGGCATCATTCTTATCGGCTGCATGGCTGCTGCCGGAATGACCAGGCCCGGCCATAAAATTGATATCGCCGTGATGCGGTTCCTGCTTCTTTATGCGGGGGTCTTCGCGCTCATCGGGCTCACTGCCGCAGTGGGTATCGGGCTGGTCGCGACCGACCGGGTCGTCATGCTCCCCGGTGGCCGGATCATCGCGCAGGCGGTGCACCGCGCAGTGTCGTTCGGCGCCGTGGGTTTCCTGGTGATTCATATCGCGGTTGAGGTGCTGGCCGGGCGGTCCGGCGCCGACGACGCCGTGGTGCCGTTTCTCGACCACGGCCGGACGCTGTACCTGGGCCTGGGGACCATCTCATCCGATCTGCTCGTGCTGATTATGATGACCGGGATCCTGCGCGGGCGGTTCGCCGTCGTCGGGCCGGCCTGGGCGTGGCGGGCACTGCACGCCGCCGCCTATCTCGCCTGGCCGCTGGCTATCCTGCACGGGCTGCTGGCGGGCCGGACAGCCAAGCCGTACGTGGACTGGAGCTACGGCGCCTGTGCGGCAGCGGTCGGGCTCGCGCTCGTCGTCCGGCTCGTGGTGGCCTCACGGGTGCGGGAGACACCAGCCAGCCCCGTTCCCGCGCAGGCGCCCTGGCTGGCTCCCGGCTGGCTGGCCCCCGGCCGACTTGCACAGGACCGGCGCCGCGCGCTGCCCGCCATCGAATCCGGGCACGATGAGCAGGACATCTTCGGTCCCGCCCAGTACGACCCGGATCTGTACGGTCCCGAGCCGGATACCGACCCCGGGCCGTATGGCAGCGGGAGCCAGTACGGCAACGGGAGCGCGCCATCGCGGCTCGGGTGGGGCCGGTGAACCCGCTTCCGGTGCCGGAGGCGATGCGGATCGGCCAGGCCAGGCTTACCGCCGGGCTCGACCGTTTCGCCCGCATCGATCTGGCCGCTCACCGGCAGCTCTTCGGCACGATCAGGCGGCTGCCGGCCCGCCAGCTGATCGAGCTGGCGGAGCGGGCCGACCTGCGCGGCCGGGGCGGTGCCGCCTTCCCGTTCGCCCGCAAGCTGCGGGCCGTGCTGGCCAGCGCCGCGGCGCGCAAGTCTGCCACGGTCATCGTCGTCAACGGCACCGAGGGAGAGCCCGGCAGCGCCAAGGACGCCATGCTCCTGATCAGGTCGCCGTACCTGGTGCTTGGCGGTGCCCTCCTCGCGTGCCGGGCGCTGGGCGCCCGGGAGATCGTGGTCGGGGTGGCCGTCGGCGCCGCGGACGGGCTGGTGGCGCGGTCGGTCGTGGCGGCGGCCAGGGCCGAACCGGAGCTCAGGCGCCTGCTGCGGGTGGCAGAGGTGCCGGACAGGTTCGAGGGCCGGCCCGCGGTGGTCGAGGTCCCCACCGGGATGCCGCTGGGCACCGTGCTGGACATCTGCGAGACCAGGTCGGCCGCTGCGGTGCTGGTCGGCGGCTACCACGGCTCGTGGCTGCCCGCCGAGATCGCCTACGACGTGCCGGTCAGCCGGGCCGGGCTGGAAGCGGCCGGTGGCTCGCTCGGGGCCGGCATCGTGCTGCCACTGGGCGAGGACACCTGCCCGGTGGGGGAGGTGGCGCGGATCGCGCGCTACCTCGCCAAGGAGTCGTCGGGCCAGTGCGGGCCGTGCAAGCTGGGCCTGCCCGGCATCGCCCGTTCCCTGAGCGCCCTCGCCGACGGCTCGGGGGGAATGGAGGCGCTGGACAGGGCGCGGCGGGCCGCCTCCGCGGTCCGTGGGCGCGGGGCGTGCAGCCACCCGGACGGGACATCCCGGTTCGTGCTGTCCGCGCTGGAGGTGTTCACCGACGACCTGGCGGCGCACGCCTTCCGCGGCAGCTGTGGCAGGCCCGTGCGCGAGATCCTGCCGCTCGATCCCGAGCATGACGAGGCCCGGCTGGTGGTGGACTGGACCAGGTGCCAGGGCCATGGCCTGTGCGGCCGGCTGGTGCCCGAGCTGGTCCAGCTGGACAGCCAGGGCTATCCGACGTTCCTGGACATGCCGGTGCCGTTCTGGCTGGAGCGGGACGCCCAGCAGGCGGTGGAGATGTGCCCGGCGCTGGCCCTGCGGCTCGAGGCGGCCAGGCCCGCCGTGCCGCCTCCCGCGGCGCTGGCCGCCGCCGGACCGCCGGTGCTCCAGGGCGGTCTGCTGTCGGACGGTGACGAGGCTGGCGTGCCGCAGCTGCGGTGAGCCGCGCCCGCCGGGCCGATCCGGCTGAAGACCGGTCGCCTACCCTGGTCGCAGGCCCGGCAGGGAGGCGGGCCCCGGCGGGAGGGGATGGGCGTGGATCCGGCAGCCAGTGACGGGGCTCCCCGCGTGCTGGCGATCCCGATCGGGCTCGATGCCACCGGCACGCGGACCGAGAGCGACTCGCTGGGCCCGGTGGAGGTCCCCGCGGACCACTACTGGGGGGCGCAGACCCAGCGGGCGCTGATCCATTTCAGCATCGGCGAGGACCGGATGCCGGCCGCGGTCTACCACGCCTTCGGGCAGGTGAAGAAGGCGTGCGCGATCGTGAATGCCCGGCTGGGCCGCCTCCCGGCGTGGAAAGCGGACCTGATCAGCCAGGTGGCCGACGAGGTCAGCTCGGGTGCGCTGGATGATGAGTTCCCGCTGCATGTCTGGCAGACAGGTTCGGGCACCCAGTCGAACATGAACGTCAACGAGGTCATCGCCAACCGCGCGATCCAGCTGGCCGGCGGCGAGCTGGGCAGCAAGCGGCCGGTCCACCCCAACGACGATGTGAACTCGGGCCAGTCCTCCAACGACACGTTCCCGGCCGTGATGCACATCGCGACGCTGCGTGCGCTGGCCGAGGGCCTGCTGCCCAGCGTGGGCCGGCTCCGGGAGGCGGCGCGGCGCAAGAGCGAGGAGTGGGCCGATGTCGTCAAGATCGGCCGGACCCACCTGCAGGACGCCACCCCGCTGACGGTCGGCCAGGAGTGGTCGGGTTACGTCGCCCAGCTCGACGAGGCGGCCGAGGCCATCACCGCGGCCCTGCCCGGCCTGCGGCAGCTGGCGATCGGGGGCACCGCGGTCGGCACCGGCCTGAACGCGCCGGCCGGCTTCGGCGAGGCGGTGGCGGCCGAGATCTCCCTGCTCACCGGGCACGAGTTCGTCACCGCGCCGAACAAGTTCGCCGCCCAGGCCTCGCTCGGGGCGCTGGTCCGGGCCTCGGCCGCGGTGCGCGGGCTGAGCGTCGCGCTGTTCAAGTTCGCCAACGACATGCGCTGGCTCGGCTCCGGCCCGCGCAGCGGGCTGGGCGAGCTGATCCTGCCGCCGAACGAGCCCGGGTCCTCCATCATGCCGGGCAAGGTCAACCCAACCCAGGCCGAGGCGATGCTCATGGTCTGCCTGCAGGTGATGGGGAACGACACCGTGGTGACGCTGGCAGGCGCCGAAGGCAACTTCGAGCTCAACGCGTTCCGCCCGGTGGCGATCAGCAACATGCTGCATTCGGCCCGGATCCTGGCCGATGCCTGCGACAGCTTCCGTGCCTTCCTGGTGGAGGGCGCGCTGCTCAACGAGGCGCGGCTGAGGCAGGACGTCGAGCGCTCGGTGATGATGGTGACCGCGCTCAGCCCCGTGATCGGCTACGACCGGGCCGCGGCCATCGCCCATCTCGCGGTGGCGCAGGACCTGACGCTGCGGGAGGCCGCGCTGCGATCCGGGGTCGACGCCGGCCTGTATGACCAGGTGGTCGTCCCGGTCCGGCTGACCCGGCCGGGCTCGGCGGAGCAGCCGTGACCGGCGGGTGCCGGTGAAGGCCGCGCGGCTGCACGCGGTCGGCGATCTGCGGCTGGCCGACGAGCCGGTGCCGCAGCCCGGGCCGGGGGACAGCCTGGTCCGGGTGACCGCGGTCGGCATCTGCGGGTCGGACCTGCACTGGTGGGGTGAGGCCGGGATCGGTGACGCCGTCCTCACCCGGCCGCTTGTCCTCGGGCATGAGGCTGCGGGAGTGATCGAGGACGGGCCGCGGCGGGGGGAGCGGGTCGCGATCGATCCAGCCATCTGGTGCGGTACCTGCCGGCCGTGCCTGGACGGCTACCGGAACCTGTGCCTGCGCATCCGGTTCGCCGGGCACGGCGGCCAGGACGGGGCCATGCGCGAGTTCATGGCCTGGCCGGATCACCTGCTGCACCGGCTGCCGGACAGCCTCACCGACGCCGACGGCGCCGTGCTGGAGCCGCTCGGGGTCGCCCTGCATGCTCTCGACCTCGGCCATGTCCGGCTCGGCGCCACCGCCGTGGTCGCGGGCTGCGGGCCGATCGGGCTGCTGCTCATCCAGGCGCTGCGGGCGGCCGGAGCCGGGCTGGTCACCGCGTTCGACCCGCTGCCCCACCGGCGGTCGGCCGCTACCAGGTTCGGCGCGGCGGCGGCGGTCGACCCCACCGGCCTGGTCACGCCCGGGCAGCTCGCCGGGCCTGCCGGGGCCGCAGGGACCGCAGGGACCGCAGGGACCGCAGGCACCGCAGGGGTCACCGGGGAGGGGGCCGACGTGGCCTTCGAGATGGCGGGCACCGACGAGGCGGTCCGGCTGGCGATCGCCGCTGTCCGCCCCGGCGGGCGGGTGGTGCTCGGCGGCATCCCGGCCAGCGACCAGACCACCTTCCAGGCGTCGGCCGCCCGCCGTAAGGGACTCACCATCGCCATGGTCCGGCGCATGAACGACGCCTACCCGCGGGCGATCGCCCTGGCCGCGGGCGGCCAGGTGGACCTGGCCCCGCTGGTGACCCACCGTTTCGGCCTGGCCGAGGCGCCGGCGGCGATGGCCGCCGCTGCCGCCCGCACCGGCCTGAAGGTGATCGTCGGACCGGCTGGCTGATTTCTCCCGGGCTCGTGATCCTCCCGGGATGCTGATCCTCCCGGGCTCCTGGGGCTCTGGGGCTCTGGGGCTCGTGGGCCGCCCGGCTGCCCGATCGTCCGCTGCCGGTAGCATCCACCCGTGGCCGACAGCTTCTACCTGCCCGCCGGCGAGGACACCTGGCTGGCCACGGCGCATACAACCGGGCCATGGGATGCCCGCGCCCAGCACGGCGGGCCGCCGGCCGCGCTGCTCGGCCGGGCGATCCAGCGGTGCGCGCCACGCGACGACATGATCGTCGCGCGCTTCACCTGCGAGATTCTGGGCGCCGTCCCGGTCGGTGAGATACGGGTCGGGGCCCGCGTTGCCCGCCCGGGCCGGAGCGTGGAACTGCTGGAGGCAGTGGCCAGCGTGGACGGCCGTGAGGTCGCCCGGGCCAGCGCGTGGCGGGTGCGGCGGACCTCCAGCCCGCCGGCCGGGCACCCGCAGGCGCCACCCGCGCTGCCCGCGCAATCATCGCCGCTGGCGCCGGGTGGCTGGGTGGACGGTTATCTGTCGGCCATCGAATGGCGGCCGGTCCATGGCCATTTCACCGAACGCGGCCCCGCGACCGTGTGGGCCAGGATGCGCTACCCGCTGGTCGCGGACGAGGAGACCGGCCCGCTGGAACGGGTGCTCGCCATCGCGGACAGCGGGAACGGCGCGTCTGGCGAACTGGATCTGCTCCAGTGGCATTTCATCAACCCCGAGCTCACCGTTCACCTGCACCGCGAAGCGGCGGGTGAGTGGATCTGCCTGGACGCCCGGACCGTCATCTCCACCGCTGGGGCAGGCCTGGCCACATCGGTCCTGTCCGACCTCGACGGTCAGGTCGGAGTCGGTGCACAGGCGCTGCTCATCGCTCCCCGTCAGCGGTAGCGGACCAGCGGCCGGCTCGGGCCGGGAGCCGGCCACTGGGCTCAGGACGCCGCCGGAAGCAGGGCGCTGCGGAAGCCGGGCTGGGCGGAAGCCGGGCCGCTGCGGGAACCAGGCGCTGACGGAAGCAGGGCCGCTGCCGGGCTTACGGGCGCCAGCCCGCCCTGGCCAGTGCGTCAGCGGCGAACCGGCCGATGTCTGTGCGCTCGCTGTCGGGCCGGGCCAGCTCCGCCGTCACGGTATCGGCGGTGCATAGCTGGTACCCGTACTCGCGCAGTGCCTCCGCGATGATGGCTGCGCGGCCAAGGTCGAGCTCGAACGGCAGACGGTAGTTGAACTCCTCCTCCACCGGCCCGCTCATGGCCGCGTGCGGCCCGGCCGGGCCGGATGGCAACGGGGGGTTCCCGGCAAATGGTTCGTGAGCCCAGGCTGTCATAATGGCCCCTTTCCCGCCCGGCTAGGAACCGACACCACCGGGGGTCGTTGGCCCGACACTGAGACGCGGCCAGCAGACGGGGCGAAGCCGCACGGTGGCCGGCTGGCTGCGTTGCAGCAGCCCGGCGAAGATCTGATCCAGGCCGTTCGCGGTCGGCTCTACCGACTGCACCGCCGCATGCAGCGATCTGCGCAGGAACTCATCAAGCTCCCGGTCTGACCAGATGCCCCGGGCCAGGCCGCAGTCATCAGACCCCCCACTCATGGGTCCAGGGCAGCGTGAATCGCGTTAAGAGCATGCAAAGAGACACTCAACAACCTGTTGCGGGCACTCAGCCACGCAGCCGGCTCCGGTGCCGTCCGTCGAGCCAGATCGTCCAGGGCAGGATCTCCCCGATCCCCAGCAGCCCCATCGGCGCCCACGGGTCGCCATCCATGCGCGCACGGATATCGCCCTCGCTGGGAGCCTCGACGGCGAGCATAGCCCGGTCACCGTCACCTACCGGGCCACCGAGTATGACAACACCGTCGTCCACCAGCTCGTCCATGAACGCCGCGTGCTCGTCCCAGCCGTCCTGTTCCCGGATTCCCCGCGTGGCGTCCCAGGACGGGCCGTGGATCATCGTGACCGCGAAGAAAGCCATGATGCGAGCGTACGTACTGCCACCGACATGACCGGTGCCCGGAGCTATCGTCGAGTCATGACCCCGCGTGTGTTAGCCGTCACCGGCGCGATGTGCGCTCTCCTCGCGGCCGCGTGCACGGGCACCCCTGCGAGCACAGCCAGCCCGGCAGGCACGGGCACCCCCGCGAGCCCGGCCACCCCCGCTCCCGCCAGCCCTGTGCACGGGCAGGGCGCGGCCCATGTCGGCGGCGGCTGCGGTACGACACCGCTGCTGACCGGGGCCGCCCCTGGCTGGGCGAGCCCGGCAAACCCGCCCACCTACCTGCGCTATGGCCTCGCCCACGCGGGCGGCGCGGCGGCGTTCCTTTTCGGCTACCCGCTGCTGGCCGGGGACTCCGGCCAGCGTTCGGACAAGGTTCTCTGGGTCGTCAGGTATCCCAGGGGCGGGCTGCCGCTGCAGATCACCGGGCACCCGCTCGGTGCCGGCTCCCCGGTGGTCTCGTCCACCTGGCCGGCGAATTCCTCGCCCGGCGAGATCTACCCGTCAGACGTGGTGGCGCCGACGGCGGGCTGCTGGCAGTTCACGCTCGCCTGGAACGGGCACAAGGACACGATCGATCTCCGGTACGTCGCGCACCGGTAGGAGCCATGTCGCCTACCGGTCAGGGCCACGTCGCCCACCGGCAGAGCCCGGTCCATTCGCAGGCCATGCGCCTCTGGCAGACTGCGGCGGTGACTGCGGCACAGAACCAGCCCGGCCGCCAGGTCCTGCTCCTGCGGGGCTTCGCCCTGGAGTACACGACGCTGGGCTGGAACGTGGCCGGGATCGTGGTGCTCGCCTACGCCGCGGTCGCGGCCCGGTCGGTAGCGCTGGCCGGGTTCGGCCTCGACTCGCTGATCGAGATCGGCGCGTCCGCGGTCGTGATCTGGGAACTGTCCGGCACCGGCGCCGACCGTCAGCGGCGGGCGCTGCGCATGATCGGTGCCGCCTTCGCCGCCCTGGCCGCCTACCTGGCGGTGCAGTCGACCTGGGTGCTGGTCACGGGTTACCACCCCCGGCACTCCCCGCTCGGTATCGGCTGGACCGCGGTGACCGCGGTGGTCATGTTCGCGCTCGCCTACGGGAAGGCCCGCACCGGCAAGGCGCTCGGCAACCCGGTGCTGCGCACCGAGGGACGGGTCACCCTGATCGACGGGCTGCTGGCGGCCGCCGTCATGGCAGGACTGATCCTCAACGCGGCGGCCGGCTGGTGGCAGGCCGACCCAGTGGCCGGCTATGTCCTGGTCGGCTATGCCGTCGTAGAGGTCCGGGGGATCTTCTTCACAGATCACTGACTGGCGAGCTGGCAGCGCGGGCCTAATGGCCGGCGGGCCAGATGAAGGTGGACAGCTCGCCGGGGACCATCGTCACGACGGTGCCGCGTCCCGTGCGGGCGTCCACGACGCGGAACGCGACATCTGCCCCCTGCCCGTTGTAGGCGTACAGGACCACCGACCCGTCCGGGTTGGCCAGCGCCGTGGTGGTCACCGCGTCCGGGTAGGCCCGGTACGCCACGTAGGCCGTGCCGAAGGTCGTGGCGGCGCACCGGACCGCCCCTGGCTGGGCGAACATGGCCAGGTGGGTGAGCGCGTAGTAGCTGGCGGTGCGGGTCACCGCGCTGGTGGTGTTATCGACGGTGACCACGCCGAGACGGCCGGGCTTTTGCTGATTGGGCTCCCCGTTCTGGTCCAGGGCGAGGTTCCACAGCAGCACCGACTGGGCATAGTTCGCGACACCCTGCGCCACGTACCCGCCCGCCACGGAGGCCATCTGGATATCGAGAGGCTCGCTCACCAGGGAACGGAACTCGGTCAGGTGCTGCTCCACCTGCGGGTGGGCACTGTCCACCCCGGTCATCACGGCCGGGCCACCGCGGTAGCCGTGGTAGGCGATCCCAGCGGTGAACGGGCCGGCCACCGGGCTCGCGGACACGCCCTCGCCGTAGGAGGCCTTTGCCCAGCTGTCGTCCAGAGCGAGGATCTTCACGTCCTGCAAGCCCGCCGCCTTCAGGGCGGGGCCAAGGTGGGAGCCGATGAATATTTCTTCCTCGCTCTGGCTGAACTTCATGAACGTCCCCGCCACCGGCTCGTTCTGGCAGGTGATGCCCCACACGGGTATGTCGGCCGCCCGGTATGCCCGCAGGAACCTCACGAAGTACCTGGCGTAGGCGGCCATCCGCGAGTCGCGGAACGTGCATTGATTTGCCTCGAACGTGCCCGAGGCGAACATCCACGCCGGCGGGGTCCATGGGGTGGCGAGGATCTTCACGCCCGGGTTGATGGCGAGGATCTGGGCGATGATGGGCGTGATGTACGCGGTGTCGCGGCTCACCGAGAAGTGCGCCAGGTGCGGATCGGTCTGCCCCGCCGGCATGTCGTCGTAGGTGTAGCCCACCGGCTGCGCACGGAAGTCCGGGGAGCCCATGCAGACGCGCAGCATCTGCCAGTTGCACTGGCGGGGTGAGAACAGCTCTGCCAGCAGCGCGGAGCGCTGCCTGGCGCTGAGGTAGTTCGCCAGCACATAGGCCGCCGAGTCCGTCAGCGCGGCACCGGTGCCAAGGAACAGCTGGAACGTCTCCTGCGGGTTCACCACCACATCGAACGGCCCGGGGTTGACGGCCGTGAATGGCGGCAGCGGGGAGCGGGCCATCATCTGCGCGGACAGGTCGGAGGTGGTCGTCATCCGCAGGGCGGTGACCGTGCCTGCCTGGGAGCGGGTGCGCCTGCGGTCACTGGCGGCCGGCGCCAGCCCGGCGAAGGGGAGCGCTAACCCAGTTCCCGCCGCCCGCAGCACGGTGCGGCGAGAAACGCCATGATGAATGGCTGTGCCTTTCATCGCAACCCCCCCAGGGTGCCAAGTCCCGGGGGTCATGCTACTCGCGGGGGTGTTACGCGGGTGGAAACGGTGGCCGGCCTGCTGGGAGACAGCGCGTGCCGAAATCGCAGCCACCTCGGCGGCGGCCGCCGGCCTCGTTCTGGCCTGGATATGACGCGATCCAGCTAGCCAGGCTGGCCCCGCCTGATGATGTACAGCGGCAAGAACACGAGCCATAGGACCAAGCAGCAGAAGAACCACGCCGCGGGCGTCTGTACCTGGAACGCTCCCGTGGAGAATACGACGGGAGTACCGCGTTCCCGCCGGGCCTTCGCGTCCGCATAGACCCAGAGGTCAACCACAAGGACCGCCAGCCAGAGGAGGATCGGCGCCAGGGTGGTCGCTGATGGCGCTGGCATTCCAGCCCCTTCCGAGATCCGGCAACGGCTCAATGCTAGCGACCACGCAGGCATGGTCATTCAGCGGTCAGCAAGAAAGGGCCACCTGCGAAGATCGCACATGACCTGTCACTGGTCGGGGTGGCCCTCATGTGACCACAACCTCGTCAGGGCAACCTTGACGCCGACGGACGTCAGGGCTCTAGACGGTATGACGCATCCTCGAATCTCGCCGCCAGGCGCCAGCCGGCTCCAGACCCTGTGCTGCTCGTTCTGCACTAAGGACAAAGATGCAGTCGCCAAACTCATCGCCGGGCCAGGCGTGTACATCTGCGACGAGTGCGTGGGCCTGTGCAACCTGATCATCGCCGAGGCGCCCGCGCCCGAATTCCGCTCATGGAACGAGCACCCGGACGATGAGATGCTGGCGAGCCTGGCGCGGACTCAAGCTGCGGTCTCCCAGGCCGACGCTGCCGTGCATGACCACGTGGCCGTCCTGCGCGATCGGGGCATCAGCTGGACCCGGATCGGGGAAGCGCTCGGCGTGTCGAAGCAGGCAGCATGGGAGCGGTTCTCCGGACAGGACTGACTGCACCACCCGAGCCGAGCGGCTGACCATGCCCCTGGCCCGTGAAAAGACCACTCCCCGAGCAGGGGAACCGCGACAAGGACCGCGAGTGCCCGGCCGGCACGTTCGGCAGCAAGTGGGGGACGCCGAAAGGCATGCAGCGGGCCGGCGCGAAGGTCACCGAGGGCCGGTTAGGTGATCCCGGCCGCGGGCGTTTCCACGTATGGTGCACGCGGCATCAGGTTACGCCGGGGCCGAGCGCCCGGCGATCCCCTGCAAGAGCTTCGGCGAAACTCTCCGCCAGCCGCTCGCCGGGGTAGCGCGCCGCCAGGTCGCGGGCGAGGTCGGCAGCGCGCGGCACGAGCTGGGCGCTGCGGCGGCGGTGGGTCAGGGCAGTGGTGCCGAGGGCGGCCGCTTCGTCCAGGTCGCCGCGCCGGTCGGCGAGCACCGCTAGGTCAAGCTCACTGATCGCCACCCGCATAGGCCAGCGTCCGGCGCTATCGGGCCCGGCGCTGGTGACGACGTAGCGGGCGTGTTCCTCAGCGGCGGCGTCATCGGTGCCGAGCCAGGTCAGGATGGTGCCGGCGTAGAACTCGAACTTGGCGGCGTCGAACGCGAAGTGATTCTCCGGATGGGACGGCTCCGGCCGCTGCCGCAGCGGGCGCCGCGCTTGCCATTGTGGCCGCCTTCGCGATCGGTTACTCCACCGCCAGCGGGCATGTGACCGTGCGGACCGTCACCCGGACGGTGGTGAAGACCGCACCGCCTGTCACGGTGACCCGCTGGCGGACCCGGGTCGTCCACCGCACCCGGACAGTGCCCGGACCGGCTGGGGTGGACTGCGGAGTGGCTGACGGGCTTCCCTACCCGCCTGACTCGGGGATTATGAGTTACCTGACCACTTGCGCGGTGTCCTGGCGCGTCTCCACCCCCGCCGCGCTGGGCACCGACCTGGTGCTGACCGACCCGGCGGGACAGTCGAACTCCTGGAGCCTCACGCTGGCCGGCCAGTAGGGGCGGAGCAGAGGCAAAGTCCCTGGCTGATGGCACCCCGGCCGCTGGTCGGGGTGAAGGAGTGACGCTGGCTACGGCCCCTTCTCCTCCTCCAGCGGCCACCGTTCGTCACCAGTCCCTATGAGCATCTGCACATCCCACCTGTCCTCGATGCGCCGCACCCGCAGCGAGTCCACGGCCATCTGGTCCAGCCGCAGCATTCCGCCCCCCAGGTGCTTCACCTCACCTGGCAGTTTGCCGCCCAGATAGTCGCGCAGGATGCCGGGCGATGCCGCCAGCCGCTCTGCGAGCGCGGCAGACCCCACATCGGCCCGCCAGGTGCTCACCGTGGCCGCCAGCCGCCGATCGAACGGGGTGTCACGGGGCACCGCGCGGCGGGCAGTGGAAGTGCTGCGGGGCGCCGGGCTAGTCCGCACCATCCCGCAAAGAGGCACCTACGTTGTGCCCCCAGAGGACCGGCCGCAGCAGTAGGGAGACGCGCCTCCCTGCCGAGTCCGGGTCGTGCCTCGGCACATACCAGGTGGACCGGCAGCCCTCCGTGCCGCAATGGACCACGCGGTGGCCGGCTCCACCCACGCTGCCCCGGGCCACGAGCGCAGGTTCGCAGCAGCACGGCGACCAGCCGACGTTGGAGTGAGGGTTTGAAGCTGACCGTTGACCGGTGCGAGCCAGGGCCTGGAACGTGTGGCTTTGGGCAGCGAAGTGGTACCCAGCTGCGGCGGGTTCAGGCGATAAGAAGGCGAGCGCCAAGCTCTGCCGCCTCGAGATCGACGAGGTCGCGGTTGCGTTCGGCCCACCGGCCTGAGGCGAGGTCATCACGGAGACTGTGCACTGCCCTCTGCTCGGCGTCCGGCCCGACTCTGGCCCAGACCGATATTCCGCGACGGACATTCTCGTCCAGGTATGCCTCGGGCCGGCGCCAGTAGGCCTCGAAGAAGCCGTCAGCGCAGTCCCACGGGATGAGCACCGGTTCCATCCGGGCTCCGATCGCGCGGGCCAGCTCGGTCAGCGAAGGTCGGCCGACGCGGAGGTCAGCGACCTCGGGCAGGTAGTCACGAGTCAGCCAGAACCGGCGACGCCAGCTCCGGTCACTGGTGTCGAACTGGAACACCACCACGCGGCGAGCGACGCGCCGCATCTCGCGCAGGCCGGCAATCGGGTCCTGCCAGTGATGAACGGTGGAAAAAGCCATCGCGGCGTCGAAGGACTGGTCCTCGAACGGAAGGCTCTCCGCGGTGGCAGCCACGCACTGCGCTGCGCCTGCGGGACGCTGCGCACGCATGACCGCCGACGGTTCCACCGCGGTGACGTCACGGTCGGAGGGCTCATAGGAGCCGGTGCCCGCCCCGACATTCAGTACGGTCCGCGCATCGCCGAGCGCAGCCCAGACTCGCGCGGCGATCCGCGGCTCGGTGCGCCGCGTCACGGTGTAAGTGGCACCGATGGTCTCATACAACTGCGCGCTGGACATCAGGCTGCCTCTCTGGCTGTTACCACCGTCGTCCCCCGTACGGCGCGTGTTCCCTGGGTAACGTATTACTGCTCGGAATGTCGCTTGAACACCATTTCACCATATTGACCGGCCATGTAAGGAGCTCGCCATTTAAGTGGCGCTCACGTCTGGTGTTATAGCCGGGGCGGCTCCTGCGTGATGCTCATAACCGGCCATGCTGGCAGGTCCCGGGCGGGCCGAAGGATAGCGCCTGGCGGTTCCTGCCCGATCGCATGTGTGTTCGAATATCTGCATGGGCGATGGGCGATGGCCGGACTGGTGGGCGTATCCGAGACGGTGCACTAGAGGGCATGTATGGCAGCCTGGGGCTATCAGCGTCGGTTGGGCATAGCCGGTCACTGACCGGCTATGCCCAACTCACGATGATCAGGCCTGGCCCCCACTCGTGCCCGTTCGCACACCGCTCCGGATAACGCCACCAAGTCGGCCGTAAGACGTCCATGGGCATGATTAGAACACACGTCCGATAGAGGCCTCAGCCAGGCTGCGCAGCTTGGCCCGGCGTCAGTCGCCAGTTGCCATGGTTGGCGTTTGCCATGGTTCAAGTTTGCATGATGTGCGCGGAGTCGCGGTGCGAGTGGCGCGGATTGGATGTCCCCAGATGAGATCGGGATGCTGACAGCAGGTAGATCTCACCGGCCACCCCCGGCGTCAGGAGACACAAGGGCGTCCATCGAAGAGCCAGGAAACTCAGCGTCATCTGGCGCTAAGTTTTCGGCCGCGGAGAGCTAACTCGCTGCTGCCCGGAGATCTTTCATGAGCAGGAGCAGGTGCAGATCGTCGGTGGGGCTCCGTTCAAAGTTGGCGTTCTTCATGTAGAAGCCGACTGCCCGTTCGTCCTCTGCGTGGATTAGCAGCGCACGGATGCCGACGATCTCCGCCGCCTGGCCGACACGCCTGAAGGCGTCCTGTAGCAGTGCTCGCCCAAGACCGTGACCCTCCTCGCTGAGGTCGACCGCCAGCCTCGTGAGAAGGATTACGGGGACTGAGGAGTACCCTCCCGTCCCTTTCAGCACCCGCTCTGGCGCACCAGTGCGAGCTACCGCGCCGCCGGCAAGCGCGTAGAAACCCACCACCAAGCCGTCCCTCAGCCGACGCACCACGTACACCTTGCTCATGTCAGTCTGGTGGGCGAGAAGGGCATGCCGGCGGAACCACTCCGTCAGCGCCACAGAACCGCACGTGAAGTCGTCCCGCCGATGATCGCGAGTCAAAGACTCAACGGCGCTGTACTGGCTCACTCGTCATCCAGGACGGATGGGGCCTTCATCAGGTCCCGCAGTCCTGGAATCTCCCGCTCTGGCCGGTCAAGCAACTGGGTGAACTCTGCCCACCGCTGCTCGTCAAGCGTGAACACTCGCCGGTCAGCGAGGACGTTCTCCGCAGCGCTTGTCGCATACTTGAGCACGAAGTCCGTCACCGTGGACCCCTCGCTCTTGCTGGCAGCTTCCAGCAGGCTCCGCTGCTCAGGGGTAGCACGCAAGCCGATGCGTTCAGTCTTGGCACCCATCTGGCCGCCTCCATGACCCCCGGGTATCCCTTAGTATCTTGTACTAACGTCGTTTGTACAGTCAACGTTCCCGGCAGGTTGGGATTTTGCAGTGTGGCGTGCCGGGCCTCCTCGCGGACGGCCGGGAGTGAGCTTGCGCTCAATGTAAGCGTCGAGTTCAAACTGCGCGGGACACGGACGACTCGCGGGGCAAGCGACACTCTCCTGATCTCGCCAGCGTTCAGCAGGGCGTACAGAGTGGACCTGCTGATCCCCAGGGCGTACCAGTCACGGGCGTCGGCCCAGGAGGCGAATGCGGCAGCCGGGACGCTGGCCGCGGTCGAGCGGGACCGCCGTCACGATGAGCGTAACGCGCGACCACGCCCGGCCGCCTTCGGGCGTCGGCCGGGGCGTCGCGACCATCAAACAGAGGTCCGCACGGTGACCGTGGAGAGCAAAATCTGCCGTGATCTGCCGCCCGATCCCACGGTCA
>Ga0307373_10008358_pt1 | contig 15798 bp, 10 predicted proteins | sample OX2MG_FD_202534 | JGI IMG/M metagenome (GOLD analysis project Ga0307373, IMG submission 202534) | Soil microbial communities from Risofladan, Vaasa, Finland - OX-2 | ecosystem: Environmental > Terrestrial > Soil > Coastal area > Acid sulfate soil | place: Finland: Risofladan, Vaasa | collected... | reverse complement strand
GGGATTTGCTGCTTCGAGTCATGGTCAACTGTCACCTTTGATGCTAAAGACTCGCTTTTTCGCGGTGAACGATGGCCCCCGGAGATCTGTCATGACACAGCGGGCGATCTTCCAAGAGTACATCGTGATCCAGGCCGTGGCACAACCACGGGTCTCCAGCGCAAACGTGAGGCTGCTGACCGGTGACCTGCGAAACGCCAAGTTGTTGGCGAATGAACGGCCCTCCGACCAATTTCTCCGTTTCTGCGACCCGCGCCAACAAAAGCACCAGAAAATGGTTCAGGCCGTAGACCCTGCCGAAATGCGTGCATGGATGAACAAGTTGCACGCTACCGGGGTTGTCTTCGAGAATCTGACACACTTTCGAAATCAGGACCCTATCCCGCGCGTCGGCGTTTATGAGATCGGTGACTGCTTCCTCATAGGCGTCGTGCAATCGCTGGAGCGCTTTGTGCTCGTCGGTGGATCTTGGCCGGCACCAGACCAGCACTCGTTGAGCCTGGTCCTCCGCCGAAAACAATCTGTGGCGCACGTCGGTGGGAATCGTCCAACCGTCCTCTTCAAGTTTAAGAAAGACATCGGCCGCCGACTTTTTCGACGTCGCAAGGCGGATTACGTCTTGAAGCGCGCCGTCGCCACCGCCCGAGACCACGGCGCGAGGATTGGGCATTGCGACTCCCCAATGGGGTCGTTCGAACGGGTCGCTTTCCCAAAATGCAAATCCCGAGTAATCCGGTTGCGCGAACCTGCGCTCCTCGCCGAAGCCGACGCACCAAAGCACCATGCCAAAGACGTTCGATGCACCATTGTGAAACTTGATCCTCACGCCGACAACGTCGCCCGCGGCATTGGTTTCAGCCGTGGGAGTACCGACCGCCCAGTCAAAGCGGCGAAAGGTCAATCGCGGGTCCGCCAATGCCACCCGCCAGCGGGACAACCAACTCAGTGCGATGCGGTGAGAGCGATCGGCCCTCCACGGCAGCGGCATGGGGGGCGATTGCGGATAGGGGAAACGTCCAGCCGCCCAGGAACGTCCTGCCGTCCAGAAATCGGCGGACCAATCGTATTGGGTCGGATCAAGCCATCGGGTCGTACAAAGCCGCTGCCGCAGGAACGGGGCCGCCGACCTCTCGACCAGGACGGTCTCCACTCCCAAATTCAACGCTTGCATGGCCGCGGTAACGCCTGCCGCCCCCGCCCCGCAGACGAGGAGTCGCCTGTAAGCGGCTTCTCGTTTAGGTCCGAAGAAGCCAAGATCGTGTGCCTTTTGGACCAACCAACGTGCCCGGTTCATCTGGTCGCGGATGCTCACGGGGTAAGCCACGTCGGCGACGTTGTAGACGTACGCCGTCATCTCGTGAGCTCGGAGCAATTGATCGGACACCCAACCGCTCCTACCAGTCGTAGCGCCAGCCGTCGTTCGGGCGTTGCCCCTCAATCAGGCTCTTCAGATCGTCCGGCGCCAACTCGGTGAATGCCTTCGCGAAATCTTTGTAGGCATCCGGTTCGCTTGGTTGTGGGGTGGCCGGTGCGGTAGTGGCACACGGCTCGGTTTGTATGGCCATAGCAACTTGTCGAGCGGCGAAGTCGAGCGGATCGGTCCGTGCCGCTCTCATGTCCTCCTCGCCCTCGGGTTCAAGAACGATCGAGCCGACTTCGGTCAAATCGGTCAAAAGTTGGCGCTGCTTCAGGTCGCACTTCTCGGCCACTAAATCTAGATCAACTACAACGAGGATCATTGGCTGTTCGCGCGCAGGCGCCTTGCGCGCGGCGTGTTCCACCGTCTTGAGAAGCTCCAAGCGGTGAGCGGGTAGCCAGTCGCTCAAGACGATGGCCCAAGGAACTTCGACGCCATTGCCACGTGGATTCGCCCCTGGCTTGACTCGCTCAAATTCACGCATGACGATACGCGTTCCCTTCCGGCACACAACCTAGTTTCCACCACTATTCTAGCTTCCTTCACGGGCGCAGTAAACGTGATCATCGAGATGATGTCACTTGCGCGGGACCATCCGGGCCACCCCGTTGGGGCTTACGACATGTAATGGCGCGGTCGACCAGGGGCTTTGCCCCTGGCTATCGCAGCGCCGCACCTTTGGTGCTCAGGAACGAACGGTTCCCTCCCGAGTCGGCCGCAGCCGGTCCGCACGATGGCGACGCCCCACCGACCATGGACGTCCCCGATGGCCCGCCCGCTCTCGGACGAAGGCCCCACCCGTGGCGGCACTCGCGATGAAGGTTATCGCGGAGGATGCCGGCCCGGTTCAAACCGGCTACAATTGGACCAATGGCCCATGCCCGCTTTCCATGTCAGCCTCCAATGCCTGTTTTTCCTCAAGCCCGATTTGCCTTGGGAAAGCCTTGTCGGCTCATTCTTCCATATTCAAAGGATGTTCCAACATGAACCGAATCGCTTCATCCGCTTCCTTGCTGCTTTGCGCCTTCGTGACCTGCGCGGCATGGGCGGCCGATCCACTGGTCGTCGATCTCTGGCCGGGCAAAACGCCGGGCGACGTCGGCATCACGGGTCAGGAGAACAGCCGATTCTACGACTCGCCACTCATCGGCGGACCGACCAGGCTGATCACCAATGTCACCCACCCGACCATGACGATCTATCAGCCGGCCAACGACAAGAACACGGGAACGGCGATGCTGATCTGTCCGGGAGGCGGATACCATGACCTGTTCTGGGAACTCGAAGGGGAAGAAGTGGCGGCCTGGCTGAACTCACTCGGGATGACCGGCATCATCCTCAAGTACCGGTGTCCGCGGCGCCACGGAGATGTCAAAGGCGAGCCTCCCCTGGGCCCGTTGCTCGACGCCCAGAGGGCCGTGAGCCTGGTCCGCGGCAGGGCCAAGGAATGGGGAATCGACCCGCGGCGGATCGGTATGGTCGGCTTCTCGGCGGGCGGACACCTCGCGCTGGCCACGGCCACCGGTTTTGAGAAGCGGACGTACGAGCCGATCGACGCCATCGACGAGGTGAGCTGCCGCCCCGACTTCGCCGTGCTTTGCTATTCGGGCTATTTGAAGTCGAAGGACAAGGATGAAATCTCGCCGGGTATCCGCATTCCCGCCGACACGCCCCCGATCTTCCTGGCCCATTCCTCGGACGACAAAATCAGCGACGCTGAGCACAGTCTGATCGCCTATCTGGCCCTGAAGCGTGCCGGCGTGCCGGCCGAGCTGCACATTTACGCGACCGGCGACCACGACTTCGGCGTGCGGCAAAACGAAAAGCTCCCATCGAGCTGGACGCGACTTTGCGTCAAATGGCTGCGAAGCCAGGAACTTGCAATCGAACAACCCTCTGGGCCACAATGAGATCCCAAGACTGCCGTGGTGGTACGGGCTTCCGGCCCGCCGGCGGTTTTGGGCCAGGCTCTTCTTTGCCTCCGAGGTCTCAAATGAATCAAGGACCAAACATGCAATCCAACGATCATCGTGCAAACGAAAGGCAGGGGCGGCTGAATCGGCGCCGCTTTCTTGGAGCGGCGACTTCCGGCGCGGCGGGCTTGCTGGCGGCGCCGGCAATCGTCCGAGGCCGGGGCCTCAACGACAAGTTGAACATCGCGGTCATCGGCTGCGGCGGACGCGGCGCATCGAACTTGCAATCGGTCGCCTCGGAATCGATCGTCGCGCTGGTCGACGTGAACGAAGCGAACCTGAACGCCGCGGCCGAACAGCACCCGCACGCGCGAAAGTTCGTCGATTTCCGCGAGCTGTTCGACCATGCCGGCGAGTTCGACGCGGTCGTCGTCAGCACCTGCGAGCACACGCACGCGTTCGCAACCTTGCCGGCGTTGCGACTGGGAAAGCACGTCTACTGCGAAAAGCCCCTGACGCACAACGTATTCGAAGCTCGAGTGATCCGCGAGGCGGCCGCGAAGGCCAAGGTCGCCACGCAAATGGGTACGCAGATCCACGCCGACGACAACTACCGCCGCGTGGTCGAACTGATTCAGACCGGCGCCATTGGCCCGGTGCGTGAGGTCCACGTCTGGGTCTCGAGGGCATGGGGCTGGCAACCGAGCGCCGAGGAGGCCCAGCGCCACGGCGACATCGTCCAGATGCAAGACCGCCCCGCCGTCACCGAGAGTGTTCCATCCGGCCTGCACTGGGAGCTGTGGCTTGGTCCGGCGCCGGTGCGGCCGTTCCACGGCGTATACGTGCCGGGACCCAAGTGGTACCGCTGGTGGGATTTCGGCAACGGCACGATGTCGGACCTGGGCAGCCATTGGATCGACTTGCCTTTCTGGGCCCTCGATTTGAAGCACCCTTTGACGATCGAAGCCCACGGGCCGCCCCCCCACCCCGAGTTGGCGCCGGCGTCGATGCAGGCGACCTACGAATACGGTCCACGCGGCGAGCAGCCGCCGGTGCGGCTCTCCTGGTACCAGGGGACCGAGAAGCCCGCGATCTGGAATGAAGGACGAATTCCCAAATGGGACAGCGGCGTGCTGTTCATCGGCGACCGTGGCATGCTGCTGTCAGATTACTCGAAGCACGTACTGCTGCCGGAACCGTCGTTCGCCGATTTCCAGCGGCCCGCACCGTTCATTCCCAAGTCGCTGGGGCACCATGCCGAATGGCTGCACGCCTGCAAGACCGGCGCGCCGACGACGTGCAATTTCGAATACTCCGGCTGGCTCACCGAGGCCAACCATTTGGGAAACGTCGCCTACCGCGTCGGCAAGAAGCTCCAGTGGGACGCCGAGCAACTCAAAGCCACCGGTGCGCCGGAGGCCGACGCGTTCATCCGCCGGGAGTACCGGAAAGGATGGACGTTGGAGTAAGCTTCCCGGAATCCCGGCGCGCCGGGAGAGCGCGTTCGCTAAAGAACCCTATGGGACGATCATGGCCGTGAAGCCGGTCGTTGCGATCAAAAGTTCCACTTCGGCTCCCAGCTCGGAGCGTGCGCCGCCTTCATGTAGGCGGCGGCTTTGGCGGCCAACTCGGGGCGCTCTCGCGCGATGTTGGTCGTCTCGCTCGGGTCATTGGCAAGGTCGTAAAGCTCGGGCGGCGCGTCGGGCGCTTTGTTTACGTCGTTGCGAACCGCCTTCCATTTGCCAAAACGCACCGCTTGGGCGCGTCCGCCGCTCTGGTACTCCCAGTACAAGTATTCGTGCGGCGTCTGGCCAGGACGGCCAAAGAGCGTCGGCGCAATGCTCACGCCGTCGATATCCCCGGGCGCCGTCGCGCCGCCGATCTCGCACAAGGTCGGCAGCACGTCCCAAAACGCGCCGATGAGATCCTGGGTCGCGCCCGCCGCGATGCGTCGCGGCCAACGCGCGATGAAGGGCGTGCGAATGCCGCCTTCGTAGAGGTCCTGCTTGTAGCCGCGCAAGCTGCCGTTGCTTTCGAAAAAACCCGGCACCGATTCGATGCCCGGAAACTCGGAGACGCCGCCGTTGTCGCTGGCGAAAAAGACGATCGTGTCGTCGTCGAGGCCCGTCTCCTTGAGAAGGGCCATGAGCCGCCCGACATCGCGGTCCATGCGCGTGATCATCGCGGCGTACGCGGCGCGCGGCGTGGCGTGGTTGGCATAGTGCTTCGAGTTGGTCACCGGCGTCTCGGGCCATCGGCCACGGTATTCGGCGAGCGAATCGTCCGGCACCTGAAGCGAGACGTGCGGGATGGTGAAAGCCAGATAAAGAAAGAACGGCCCGTCCTGGTGGTCGCGCACCCAGGCCAGCGCGTCGTCGGCCATCAGGTCGTGCGAGTAGATCTTGCCCGACGGCTCGATCACACCCGGTTGGCCGTAGAAGTAGGGCGGGTTGCCCGCCAGCGGCTCCTGCCGGTCGTCGCGCCAGAGGTACGGCGGATAGTACGTGTGGGCCATTCCCTGGCAGAGATAGCCGTAGTGATGATCGAAACCAAAATCGAGCGGACTGCTGTGATCGTCGGGCATGCCGAGGCCCCATTTGCCGACGAGCGCCGTCGCGTAGCCGGCCCGCTTCAAGAGTTGCGCGACGGTGACCGTGTCGGGCGCCATCGGGTGCTGGCCTTCGAGGCCGGGCCCGCGCTGCATGTTGTCGCGAACGGTGGCGTGTCCGAGGTGCTTGCCGGTCATCAGCGTGCAGCGGCTTGGCGCGCAGACCGAGCAGCCGCAGTAGAAGTTCGTGAACCGCATGCCCTCGGCGGCAAGGCGGTCGATGTTCGGCGTCTTGATCTTCGTCTGTCCGTAGCAGCCCAGATCGCCGTAGCCGAGATCGTCGGCCAGGATGAAGACGATATTGGGCTTTCTCGCATCGGCCGCTTGCGCCGCAAAACACGGCACCATGCCGAGAATAGCCCATACAAGGTAACTTCCATAGGAAGTTATTCCGTGGAGCAAGCGTCGGCGAGGAAACGTGCCAAAGGAGGAGCGACGCACGACTGGGGACATGGCGTGGTCCTGCGCAGGGTGATTCGTATTTCACGGCGTATTTGGGACGGCGGATGGCCGTAGCCGAGCGCCGGGCACCGGCCACGAACCGAAGCATGGAGTATCGTCCTCGACGCCGCCAGGGTCAACTCTCCCGACCAGGACTGGCGCCGACTGCTTCAAGGAAAACGCGGAAGTCGCCGCCTCGCTTCGTGAGAATTACGTCGTGGTCCTTGTCGACGTGATGCAGGTTAACGATAAGAAGCACAACGCCGATGTGAACGAGCGCTACGGAAATCCGACCCGACACGGCTTGCCCGTGCTCGTTGTGCTCGACGCGGAGGGCAAGTTACTGAAAACCAAAGACACTGGTGAATTCGAAGAGGACGGCCATCACGGTCCCAAAAAGGTGTTGGCGTTCTTGAACCGGTGGAAGCCGGAGTGTCGCTGTACCACCCGGACGATGTCCTTTTGCCGACGGGGACGCGGAGCGTCCAAGACGGCCGTTCCCACGCGGAGCGTGGGAACGAGTGTAGGTACCCCGGCCGCAAGAATGCTTTCAACGTCACCCTGCCTTCCTGCCGATAATCCAGGATGTGACGCGTTCGGGGGGCGGATTGCCGCCTCGCGGGTTCGTCCGTCGGCGGAGGGCGACGGCATGTGGCTGGTGCGCGGGGCACAACTCGTCGTGGCGGCGACGCTATTCGTTTCCTCCAGCGGCTGCCTGGTGTTTCACATGCGCGAGCGAATCGTCCGCGAGGATGAGCCGCGGCGTAGCGTGCGGTTCGCATCGTCGCATGCCCAACGCGACTTCAATGCCACCGCGACGGACCCCAGGGATCGCCGTAGGAACGATTCGACCAGCGTGTTGGGCGTTCCCTTCGTGATGTTCTACTACAACTCGACGAAACTGTCGGAAAACGCCTACTTCAACGACCAACTCGCCGCGTGCGACGGCGACGGCGATGGGTGGATCACCGACGAGGAAGTCTTGGCCTATCAGGACCTCAAGGCCAGGAACCAGATCGATTCGTCGAAGTCGCCGGAGGTCCTTGCGCGCCACGGACCACGGATCGACATTGACGTTCCTCCGAAAAAGCGCTGGCGCTTCGCGCTGCTCAGCAAGGACGACACGTCCGCTTCAACGCGGCAATAGCACCGCCGAAAATAGGGCCGTTGCCGCGCATTGTGGGGCAGGTTTCCAACCTGCCATAATGCTTTCTACGGCAGGTTGGAAACCTGCCCCACGGTCCGCCTCCATGCGCCGAATCGGACGCGAAATCCGGCAAAATCGGGACCCCCACCCCGCGGCGTCCCGAAATCGGGCGAATTTGGCCGTTCCGCCCCTCCGAACCCAAAAGCTTTTGTAAACCCCTACCGTTAGGATATAGTGGGGGCTTGGGGCGGACCTTACCGATGGGTGGAGTGGGACAATGCATAACGTGCTTGGGGTCTATTTGCTCCTTTCGCTGGCTACGCCAACCGAGTCGGGTGCTTTAACCGGCTGGCAGGGCATGCGGGTCGTCAATCAGGAGGGGCTGCCCCAGCGGATGTTGGCCGCCGATTTGTTCGGCGATGGGCGAGACCAGTTGATCGTCGTCAACACGCGGTTGTCGCGGCTGGATTTGTATCGTTGGATGCCGGCCGACCAGCGCGAAAAGCCCGCCGCCGGGGACCCCGATCGTCCGAACGAATTACCGATGGCGCCGGAATGGAAAAAATCGGAGCTGGCGCTCGATGAGCTGCCGCTCGACGTGGCCATCCAGGACCTCGACGGCGACCGGCGGCCGGAGCTGGTCGCGCTCACCAGCCCCTCGAACAAGATCGTCGCCTACCGGCACGAGGCGCCCGACAAGTGGAGCAAGATGACGACGTGGGACCTGCTGCCCGGCGCTCCCAACGGCCGGCCGATGCTCCTGGTGCGTCCGCTTCCGGATGGCAAGTACGAGCTCATGGTAAGCTGTGAACAAGGAATCCAGACGCTGCGATTGGAAGCCGGCAGCCGACCCACCTGGCTTAGCCCGCGCGAGCAGCACGGACGTTTTGCCTGGCGGCTGGTCGACATGGACGGCGACGGCGATCTCGATCTGTTGGAATGGACGGCGTTGGCGCGGCAGACGTTGCGTTGGTTCGAGGCGCGTGACGGCCGGCTTCTGCCGGCCCAGCCGCTATTCGACCAGTCGGTGCATGGGGTCGAAGCGCTGGGCGTGCCCAGCAAGCCCGCCGAGTTGTTTCTTTTGGGCGGAGCGCAAGAAGGGCTGTTGCGGCGGTATGCGCTTGCCCGCGGTGCCGAAGCCGAACTTGGGCGGCGGGAATCGCTACCGGTGGCCGGCGGCACGGCGGCAAGCTGGTGCGGGCTGGCACTCGGCGATCGTCCGGCTTTGGTGGTCGTCGAGAAAGACCAGCCTCGGCTGCGTGTGCAGGCCCTGGGCGACAGGGGATGGCAGGTTGAGCAGAGCTTCCCCACGATCGGCAATGTCCGAGCGATTGCGGCCCCGCAAGCGAAGCCGGGCACGCTTCTGCTGTGGACCAAAGACGGCTCCGATTTGTACGCCAGCCAGTGGGAAGCCGGGCGGCTGACGTATCCCAAGCCGATGCCGCAGTCGCCTGAGGCCAAAGATCGGCGAATCCTGGCTTTGGAAAGCGCCGGCGCGACGACCTGGTGGGCGCAACGGGTCGGCACCGACGTCGACTTGTACGTATACGAGCAGGGAAAGGCGGAACCGGCACGGACCCGCTTCGAGGGGCTGGGAGCGAAGGTCGAGAAGGTTCTATGGCTGGGCGGAAATGCGATATTGCTCAAGGACCAAAATGCCGGTCGCCTGAAGCTGGCCCGCATCCGCGACGGCAATACCCAGGTGAGCGAGCCGACACACCTGGCCAAGGAACTGGGCGAATACCGGCTCTACGCGCGCGGCGCGGAGCTCAAACCGGCCCGCTTTACCGATGGCGTCTTGCAATGGCTCGACGACGACTTGCAGCCGATCGACCAGATCATGCTTTCCGAAGGACAGCGAATGGCGGCGTGCATCCCCTTGGCCGACGGTCAGGCATGGGCCTTGGAACAGGGGGGCGGTTTCCTGCACCGGCTCAAGCCCGACGCGGCGGGCATCCTCCGCGAGGCCGAGAGTACCAGGCTGCACAGCGGCGAAGGCGTCGTGCTCGATCCGCTCTTGGGCCTGATCCTGGTCGATAAGGACCGCGTCGTGCGGCTCAGCCGAGGTCAGCCGTGGGAATTGAAACTGATCGACAGCCTCGACAGCCGCGTGGGGCGCCCCAGCGGTGTGAAAGAAGCCACGATCCATCGGGTGTTGACCACCGACGTCACGGGCGATCGCATCGAAGACGTGGTGCTCTGCGACGACCACCGGCACCAGTTGACGGTGCTCACCCGCACCGAGGAGGGTCTCAAGCCCGTCTTGTCGTGGCCGGTGTTCGAGGACAAAACCTATCCTTACGGCGGTGTCGAGGGATCGCTGGTGCCGGAACCGCGGATCGTGTTGGGGCTGAACGCCGACGGCGACGCTTACCGTGACCTGGCCTTGCTCTGCCACGACCGCCTATTGATCTACATCGCACGGGAGAAACCATGATGATGCGATCGTTTTCCGCTACTTGTTTCCTGGCGGCGCTCGCGGCGGCCATGCTAGGCCTGGCCTCGCCCGCCGGCGCCGACGAGCGCGTGACGATTACCCTGGTCGGCGGCGCCAAGATTTCGGCGATGCTCTTGCGCGAGAACGCCGATGGTGTCGTGCTCGACCTAGGGTACGACGTGCTGCACGTTCCCAAGGGCCGCGTGCTCGACATCAAGCGTGACGAGGAGGCCGCCAAAGGGCCGCAGCAAGACCGCGGTATTTTCCGCAGCGGGCGGCTCGAACCGGCCGACGTGCCCGAACTGGTCAAGCGCCACGGCGATGCCGTCGTCGTCGTCAAGACATCGGGCGGCCTGGGAAGCGGTTTCGTCGTCAGCAAACAGGGGCACCTGGTCACGAATTATCACGTGGTCGAAGGGCAGAACAAGCCGCAGGTCACGCTCTTCCGCCGTACCGAGCAAGGCTACGAGCGGCAGGACCTCAAGAAAGTCAAGGTGCTGGCCCTGCAGCCGATGCGCGACATCGCGCTGTTGCAGCTCGATCTGACGGAGCTCAAGGGCGAGCTGCCCGAGCCGGTGTTGATCAACAACGAGGACGACCTCCGCGTCGGCGACCTGGTGTTCGCCGTGGGCAATCCGCTGGGCCTCGAGCGTTCGGTCACGCAAGGGATCGTCAGCTCGACGACCCGCACGGTGGGCCACTTGCGCATGATCCAGACCGACGCCTCGATCAACCCCGGCAACAGCGGCGGGCCGATGTTCAACGCCCGCGGCGAGGTGGTGGGGATCGTGTGCGCGGGGCACGTCATGTTCGCCGGCCTGGCATTCGGCATTCCAGCCAACGACTTGATTGAATTCCTGGTGCATCGCGAGAGTTTCCTGTACGATGAGGCCCAGCCCCTGAATGGCGCCACGTACCTGGCCCCACCCTTCCGGACAGGGTCGGGAGCCGCGGCGCCGAGCAGTTCGACTCCGGCGGTCCCTACCACCCCCAAATAAGAAAGCACTCACGTGAACCTTCGCCGCTTGCTCGTTTTGTCGTTGGCTTGGTGTTGGACCTGCGTTTGCGTCTCGGCCGCGGAACCATCCCCCTCGTGGCGCTTGGTGCCGGACGAAACCGTGCTCTTGGTGCGCGTTCCGGGTGGATCGGAGTTCATTGGCGCCCTGCGGCGGCAGACCAAGCTCGGCAAGTTGATCCTATCGCCCGAACGCATCGAGAAGCTGATCGCTTTGCAGGGCGACGACGGCGAGGAAGACGCCAAGGATTTCATGAGCCAGGTCTTGGGCCAGCTTGATCTCAAGGGCGAAGACTACTTGCAACTGCTCGAAGGGGAGTTGGGCGCCGCGTTGGTTGTGCTGCCGGACGCCAAACATGGGCCGCTGATGGTGGGGCTAGGTTGGCTGGAACCGAAGGGCGATCTCGCCGAGAAGCTGGTCGCGGCGGTACAGAAAACGATCGAGGAGGAAAACGACGACGAGCACCCCATTGCCCGCATCGATCTCGATCTGGCCGGTCACCCCGTGACACACCTGTCCATTCCGCAGTTCACCGCGGATGTGGAGGACTCCGATTCGGATTTCGATCTCGATGAGGAATCGACGGTAGAGAAGATCCAAGAGCGGCAAGCCAAGTTGGAGGAAATGCTCAAGAATGCCAAGAGAATCGAGACCGGTCGCGCGAACGTGTTCTTCACTCGCATCGAACGTCGTTTCTTGCTTTGTGTCACGTCTCCCAGGAAATCGGCCGACGACGCGGCCGGAGGCAAGCCCGATTTCGACGAGATCTCCGGCGTCGAACAGGCAATCGGAGTCTTTGCCCGCTTCCTCGAAGCACACTCCGGCCAGGGTGGCGACACAACCCTGCCGATGCTCGCCGCACCAGGGCTGGACGCGGCGTTGCCGGCGGGCATTCCCCTGTTCGATATCGTCGGCGACATTGGTCAAGCGCTGAAGCTGGCCGAAACGATCGCCGGACCGACAGCGCCGGCCCTGTTCCAGGCCCTGGGTATCGACACGCTGGGCGCGTTGGCAAGTCGCACGGTGCTCGACGGCAACGCGCTTCGGAGCGCGACGTTCATTTCGGCGCCGGCCCCGCGACATGGTTTGTTGACTCTCTTGGATCAACCGGCGGTTCCGGCCGAGCCGCCCGACTGGGCGCCGGCCAGCGCGCTTTCGTACAGGCACATCAGCGTCGATTTGGGCAAGGTCTACGCCGAGATCAAGGACCTCGCGGTGGCCCATGTCGGCGACCAGGCAAGACAGACTTTCGACCAGGTCGAAGGGCAGTTCCAGACATTCCTGCAAACCGACCTCTCCGGCCTCTTGTCGTCGTTGGGTCAGCAGCACACGGTGGTTTCGTTTCCGTCGAAGCCGGCGGAGCCGGCCGCCCCCGCCGGCTTCAACCCTTTGTCGGCGGCGCTATCGGGCCTCGCGACCGCACGCAGTGGGATCGTCTGGCAAGTCAAAGATGAGCAAATCTGGCAGCGACTGATGCAGCTTATCGGCAACGTCGCACCGCAAACCGGCGGCATCGTGACGGCGGCCGAGGAGCAGGGTTTCACCGGCTTTCGCGTGAAGCAAGATCCGGTCGAGGCCGGCTTCTTTCTCGGCCGAGGGTACCTGGTGCTTGGCCTCGGCAAGGACGTGACCGAGTCGCTATTGGCCGTGCTGCGTAGCCCGCCGAAGGGCGCCGCGGCGCTGCGTTCCAGTCCGTTGATCGAGCGAGCGCGCGTCCTATTGGCGCTGGAAGCCGGCCTTGAATTCGATCTGTCCGACGCCGGACAAGAGATGAAAGGGACCAGTGAACAGCTCGCGATGCTCTTGAGCGGGTCGGCACCGATTGCTCAGGTCGGCGCCGTTGCCGGGTACCAACCCGCCGCGCCGGAAAACGCGGCCCTGATCGAAAAGCTCAAAGCATTGATCCCCAGCGACGAGGAGCTGGAGGGATCGGTCGGGGTGAGCGTCGGCCAGACGGTCGTCAATGGGTACGGATTAGTGCTACAGAGTGTCGTCGAGCTGCCGGCGCCTTAGGTCCGAGATCCCGCCCCCGACATAGTCGCCGCCGCGCTAGCGGTGTCCGGCACCCTGGTCCTGGGGTGATTGAAATCTGGCCTTGACTCAGGTTTTACTTCCTGCCAGTTTCTTCTCTTTGTGTCCAAGCGTCGGGGATCCGCGAAGGAAGACCGGACGCCGAGCGACTTCACTCCGGCGATCCCCACAACCTCAAATAGGGAGCCATTTACGTGGGCCTTCGCCGCTTGTTTCTTTTGTCGTTGGCTTGGAGCGGTACCTGCGTCGGGGCGTCCGCCGCGGAACCGCCCCCCTCGTGGCGCTTGGTGCCGGAAGAAACCATGCTCTTGGCGCGCGTTCCGAGTGGGTCGGAGTTCATTGACGCCCTGCGGCGGCAAACCAAGTTTGGCACGACGATCTTGTCGCGCGAGCGGATCGAGAAGCTGATCGCCTTGCAGAGCGACGACGGCGAGGAAGGTGCCAAGGATTTCATGAGCCAGGTTTTGGGCCAGATTGATCTCAGGGGCGAAGACTACGTGCAACTGCTCGAAGGGGAGTTGGGCGCCGCGTTGGTCGTGCTACCGGACGCCAAACATGGGCCGCAATTGGTCGGGCTCGGCTGGCTGGAACCGAGGGGCGGTCTCGCCGAGAAGCTGGTCACGGCGATCCAGAAAACGATCGACGAACAGCGCGACGACGCGCACCCCGTTCGTCGGGTCGATCTCGATTTGGCCGGCCACACGGTAACGCACCTGTCGATTCCCCTTCTCACTTCGGACGTTCAGGAACCTCATCCCGACTTCCAGCCAAATGCGGAACTGACCGCCGAAAACATTCGGCAACAGCAGGCCAAGCGGGCCGAAATGCTCAAGAACGTCAAGAAGATCGAGATCGGACGCGCCAACGTGTTCTTCACGCGTGCGAACAATCGCCTGCTGTTGTGCGGCACGCTTCCGCGTTTCTCCGTCTCGGTATGGGCCGACGACGGCGAGCCGGAAGATGAGCCTGGATCGGATGAAGACTCCGACGCCGAACAAGCGACTTTCGAGTTCACGGCATCGTGGAACGCGCGCAACGACGATCTCGATGAACTCTCCGGTGTTGAAGCGGCGACGGGCGTCTTTGCCCGCTTCCTCGAAGCGCACGGGAGCCAGGGTGGCGACACCGCGCCGCCGATTCTCGCCGCGCCTGGGCTTGAGGCGGCATTGCCCACCGGCATTCCGTTGATGGAAATCGTCGGCGACTTGGGGCGAGTGCTGAAATTGGCCGAAACTCCCGGCGATCCGACAGTGTCGGCCGTGTTCCAGGCCCTGGGCATCGACACGCTCGGCGCGGTGGCGATACGCACGGTGCTCGACGGCACCGCGCTGCGAACTGGGACATTCATTTGCGCGCCGGCGCCGCGGCACGGTTTGTTGACGTTCTTGGATCAGCCGGCGCTTCCGGCCGGTCCACCCGACTGGGCGCCTTCCAGCGCGCGGGCGTACCGACACGTGAGCTTCGATTTGGGCAAGGCCTACACCGAGATCAGGGACCTGGCCGTGGCCCTGGGCGGCGACGAGGCGAAGCAGGATTTCGATTCGGCCGATGGCGAAATCGAAGCTTTGCTGCAAACCAATGTGGCCGGCCTGTTGTCGTCGTTGGGTCAGCGGCACACGTTCATCTCGTTCTCGCAAAAGCGCGCCGAGGCGTCCACCGCGGCCGACTGCGAGTGCGGCGGCATCTGCGATCCCCTGGCGACGGCGCTATCCGATGTCCGCGAGGGTATCGTCTGGCAAGTCAAGGACGAGCAGGTTTGGATGCGGCTGATGAGGATCATCGCCGACGTCCCGGAGGCTGATGACCTGGTGATGGCGTCCGAGGAACAGGGTTTCACAGGATATCGCCTGAAACGGAGTCCGCTGGACGCCGGGTTCTTCGTGGGCCGTGGATACCTGGTGCTTGGCATCGGCGAGGAGGTGACCGAATCGCTGTTGGCCGTGTTGCGCACCCTGCCGACAGGCGTCGCGGCGCTGCGTTCCAGTTCGCTCGTGGAGCGTGCGAAGGGGCTTTTGGCGCCGGAGGCCGGCCTTGAGTACCAAATATCGGACGCCGGCAGGGAGATGAAGGATCTCAAGGAGTTGTTGACGAGCCTTTTGAGCGGACCGTTACCGGGCGCGCAGGTTGGCGCCGTGTCCGGAGACAGCCGTGCCGCGCACAGCGACGCGGCCCTGACCGAGAAGCTCAAAGCATTATTCCCGAGCGACGAAGATCTGGAGGGATCGGTCGGTGTGAGTGTCTGCCAGACGGTCGTCAATGGGTACGGACTGGTGCGGCAGAGTGTCATCGAGTTGCCGGCGCCGTAGGCGATACAACACATGGGGAAGGTGGCCTCGTCAGCCGCATCAAACGAAGCGTGCCCAGTGCGTCGGTGAATCCCCAACGCTCGTAAAACGGCACGAGCTCGGGGAGGCAATAGAGCTCCAGGTGCTGTACGCTCTGCAAGGCCGGGTGCGTTACGATCGCATCGAACAGGATCTTTCCAAGCCCCTGGCCACGGTACTCTCGGTCGACGATTACGTCCATGATCAGGGCCCTGGTCGTGTAGTCGGTCAGGATCCTGGCGAAGGCCACGAGACGCTGGCTCCCGGAATCGCAAAACGCGACGACCAGGTCGGAGTGCTCGAGCAACGTCCGCACCCGCGACATGTTCCTCCCTTGCGTCCACCATTCGTTCTGGTAAAGACGGTGCAAGTCGTCGACCTGGGCCTCGGTCAACCGCTCGATGGGCATCGCTTGGATCGAAGCTCGTTCGCCCAAATACGTCCGCCGACGTATTGCATTGGCG
>Ga0307373_10008357_pt1 | contig 15798 bp, 13 predicted proteins | sample OX2MG_FD_202534 | JGI IMG/M metagenome (GOLD analysis project Ga0307373, IMG submission 202534) | Soil microbial communities from Risofladan, Vaasa, Finland - OX-2 | ecosystem: Environmental > Terrestrial > Soil > Coastal area > Acid sulfate soil | place: Finland: Risofladan, Vaasa | collected... | reverse complement strand
ACCTACCGGGTTTGCGAACTGGCACGCCGGCATGTCACGGTTGCCTTGTCAGGAGACGGTGGAGATGAAAATTTCGCCGGTTACCGGCGTTACCGCTGGCATCAGTTTGAAAGCCGTATCCGCGATCGTCTGCCGCTTGCCATCCGCAAACCGGTATTCAGCTTTCTCGGCAGTTGTTATCCGAAGGCGGATTGGGCGCCACAGGCGTTGCGTGCCAAGACCACGCTGCAAGCCCTGGCCAGGGATACTGTCGAGGCTTATTTTCATACGATCAGCGTCGTGCCTACAGCCGTTCGGCAGGCGTTGTACAGCGAGAGCTTCAAACGCGAACTCCAGGGCTATATGGCTCTCGAAGTATTCCGCGGCCACATGCGGGATTCACCCACGGAGCATCCGCTATTGCTGGCGCAATACCTGGACTTCAAGACCTATTTACCGGGCGACATCCTGACTAAAGTGGATCGGGCCAGTATGGCCCACAGCCTGGAGGTACGTGTGCCTTTGCTCGATCATCGCCTGGTGGAGTGGGCATCCTGCCTGCCGCCGGCACTGAAACTGCGAGGTAGGCAAGGCAAATATATTTTGAAAAAAACCCTGGAACAGGATCTGCCCAAAGAGGTGCTGTACCGTCCCAAGATGGGTTTCAGTGTGCCGCTTGCAGGTTGGTTGCGGGGCCCGCTCGCTGGACGTCTCCGGGATGCGCTTATGACCGGTGCCGTGGCCCAATGCGGCTACTTCAAGCATTCGGTACTGCATGATCTGGTCAAACAGCATGTCTCAGGCCGGAGCAACCATAGCACGGTGTTGTGGAGTCTGCTTATGCTGGATGCATTTCTGCGCAGACACTCAGATTCCACAGCGGTCCATGGGGATACCACATTCGGGATTCGCAAGGCGGTTGGTAAAGGTGTGGCATGAACGGACCCATCCTGATATTCGGCCTGCCGCGTTCCGGCACCACCTGGATTGGCAAACTCTTCGACAGCCATCCGGATACCCCGTACCGCCATGAGCCGGACAGTGCTTACCGGCTTGCTATGCCGTTGTTCCCGGACGAGAGCGAAGCCGGCCATTATCGGCAGGAACTCGAAAAATATGTCGCAGCTTTACCCGGCATGCGGACTGCGAAAATTGCGGGTAAACAACCGCTGTTTCCCAAAAACTATTATTCAAAGCTTGCGCTGGCCACATATCGTAGCAGTGCTACGTTCGCCAAATACTCGAATCGCATTTTTCCCGAGATGCCGTTACCGTACCGTCCAACTGGGAAGGGTTATATGCAGCTCCGCGTGGTATGGAAATCAATCGAGTCACTTGGAAGGTTGGGAGCGTGCATGGAGGCCCTGCCTGATGCGCACGCGATTCATATTCTTTGTCATCCCTGTGGCTATGTGGCGTCTGTACTGGAGGGTGAGAGAAGCCATCGCTTTAAGGATCGCATACCCGCTAGTGAAGACTACGGCATCTTTGAAATGCTGTTAGCCACGGTCCCGGCGAAAAACCGGGGCCTGACGCTCGCTACATTGAAGAAACTTACTCCTGAAGAGCGGCTGACATGGCGTTGGATGCTGGCGCATGAGAAGGTGCTTGCCGATACACAAGATTCGGATCGGATGCTCCGCCTACGCTATGAAGGCGTCTGTGCCAATCCAATGGTTGAGACGCGTCGCATGTTTGAGTTTGCCGAGTTGCCTTGGCATCGGCAAACTGAAAAATTCATTTCAGCAAGTACCAGCCAGCCGCAGGGTGATTACTACAGCGTGTTCAAGAATCCTCTGGAATCGGTACAACGCTGGCATTCACAATTGACATCACACGTGATCGATAGGGTACTAGAGATATTGCAACTCAGCCAGATGCAGCAATTTTATGAGCGCGATTTGCCGATTAAGAACTCAGCATCGAGTCTCCAGTGATACGGCTGCTTGCGTTCACAAGCCTGTATCCGAATGCGGCTCAGCCGCGACACGGCTTGTTCGTGGAAGAGCGCCTGCGACAACTGCTTGCAGTTAGCGACAGTGTTGCCAGAGTGGTGGCGCCGGTGCCCTGGTTTCCTTTCAGACATGGTGGCTTTGGATCGTACGCTACACACGCGTCGGTACCGGAGCACGAAATGCGTCATGGTATCGAAATCATGCATCCAAGATACCCAGCCATACCAAAGCTGGGGATGAGCGTGGCGCCATTTATAATGTATCACGCCTTATCGCCCGTATTGCGGAACCTGGAAACCAGCGGACAGGGCTATGATCTGATTGACGCGCATTATTTTTATCCAGACGGGGTAGCAGCCGTCAGGCTTGCCCAACGCCTCGGTAAGCCGGTGGTAGTCACTGCGCGCGGTACTGACATTAATTTGATTGCTCGCTATCACTTCCCACGCAGACAGATCATATGGGCAGCCAATCATGCTCATGCCGTTGTGGCTGTTTCTAAAGCACTCAAAGAGTCGCTGGTTGCTTTGGGGGTTGCGGCGGACAAGATTACGGTTCTGCGGAATGGTGTGGATCTCGAACGGTTCCATCCATTGGAGAAATCCGTGTTACAGGGCAAGTTCAAGCTGACGACTCCGGTGTGGTTGTTTGCAGGACATCTGGTGAAATTGAAAGGCGTGCACATTATAATTGCTGCGCTTGCCGATATCCCTGTCGCCACCTTGTTGATTGCAGGTTCCGGACCTGAGGAGCGACGGCTGCGCCAACTGGCAGATAGCTTGGGAGTCGCTCACCGCATCCGTTTCCTGGGGGATGTATCACATACAGATTTGTGCGAGTACTACAACGCGGCGGATGTGCTGGTACTGGCTTCAAGCCGGGAAGGCATGCCAAATGTGGTGTTGGAAGCTCTGGCCTGCGGCACCCCGGTTATAGCCACGCGGGCGGGGGGTACCCCGGAACTGATTACCTCACCCGATGCAGGGGAACTGATGCAAGAGCGCACTCCGGATGCATTGGTGGTGGCCTGGAAAAAATTACAGGCTCGTAAACCTGAGCGTGCCTCGACACGTGCATTTGCAGAGAAACTAGGATGGGAGCCCACGACCAGGGGACTAGAGGCGCTTTTCACCCGTGTTCTCACCGAGTCCGGCAGTACGCAAGGCATTGATGGGCTGAAAAACCCATGAATGATTCCATGGCCACCCCTGGAATTACAGTCCAACCGGCAACATTGGATGGTCGGCCGCTGCGGGTGTTACACGTCTTGGATCATTCCATACCTTTGCATAGTGGTTATGCATTTCGGACGCTAGCCATCCTGAGTCAGCAGCGTGCTTTGGGCTGGGAGACATTCCACTTGACAAGTCCAAAACAGGGGCAGGTCAGTGAATTGCAGGAGCAAGTCGGTGAATGGAGATTCGATCGCACTCTGCCGGTAACAGGATTTTTATCCGGGATGCCGATTGTAAAATACTTGGTTTTGACCCGGGCGCTTAAAAAACGGCTCAGGCAGGTGGTGAACGCCGTCCACCCACATATCATTCATGTGCATTCACCGCTGCTGAACGCGTTTCCCGCGCTGGCTGTCGGCCGGGAATTAGGCTTGCCGGTGGTATATGAAATACGTGCTTTCTGGGAGGACGCGGCTGCCGATCATGGCACCGCGGCTGAATGGGGTTTGCGTTATCGGCTGACACGGGCATTGGAAACGCTGGCCGTACGCCGTGCAGATGCCGTGACTACCATCTGCGAGGGCCTGCGTTCGGATCTGGTTGCACGTGGCCTTGCGGCTGAAAAAGTGACAGTTATACCGAATGCGGTGGATATAAAATATTTTCAAGTGGGTACGCTGCCTGACCATGACCTGCTGGATGAATTCGGCTTGAAGAGTGGCTTTACCCTGGGGTTTGTAGGCTCCTTTTATGCCTATGAAGGGCTGGATGTACTGCTCAGGGCAATGCCAAATATTGTGGCAGCTATTCCACAAGCACAGCTACTGCTGGTGGGTGGTGGGCCGCAGGAACCGGATTTAAGGGCCTTAAGCACCCAATTGGGCCTCAACAGCATCGTGCATTTCGCCGGGCAGATTCCGCATGACCAGATCTCGCGGTATTACAGCGTTGTGGATGTCATGGTTTATCCCCGCATAGCACGTCGTCTGACGGAACTGGTCACGCCCTTGAAACCGCTGGAAGCCATGGCGCTTGGCAAAATGGTGGTGGCTTCGAATGTGGGCGGTCACCGGGAGCTGATCAGTGATGGTAAAAATGGTTATCTTTTTGCGCCAGGATCCACACAGGCACTGGCACAGTGTCTAACCAGTCTTCTCGCACAAGATCGTGGTCATTGGCAAGCAGTAATCTCCTCCGGGAGAAATTACGTGGAACGCGAGCGCAATTGGCCGGCGAGCGTGGCACGTTATCGTTCTGTTTATGCGCGCCTCCTGGTACGGTCAATGCCTGCTGTGCAGGGGAGTCAGTGAACTCCTGGGTTCCGGCAGTGGTTGTCGGGGCAGGCATCAATGGTCTGGGTGTAGCGCGCAGTCTGGCGCGTGCGCGAGTGCCGGTCTGGATCGTGGATTCCGATCCTCGTCAGCCGGGGATGCATACCCGGGCAGCCCGGCCATGGGTGATCGCTGCCATGCAAGGCGAGGCACTGGTGGAAGGATTGCGGTCCTTGGTGCCCTCCAGGTTGAGTAATTCACGCCCGGTACTGATATTGACTCAGGAAGAAAGCGTCAAAGCAGTCTCGCGATGCCGTGAGGGGCTGTCGCCGCATTATCGTTTCACTCTCCCCGAAAAGGACGTGGTAGATACGCTGCTGCACAAGGAGGGTTTCCAGCGCCTAGCGGAAGCTCTGCGCGCGCCCATCCCGCCTCTGGTTCATATCCGCTCGTTTCAGGATTTACCACAGCTGAAGTCATTACGGTTTCCCGTGGTGGTCAAGCCAGGTGAGCGACATGCTGGTTACAGTCACGCGTTCAAAAAGGCCTATCGTATCGGCGACAAGGTGGAAGCCGAGCAGTTGATCAATAGAATCCTGCTGGTTATGCCGGATGTGGTTGTGCAGGAATGGATCGAGGGCGCGGATTCTGACATATTCTTCTGTCTGCAATATATACGCCACGATGGGATAGTCGCGGCGTCATTCACAGGACGCAAGATACGCTCCTGGCCGCCACAGGTGGGAGGTACTGCGAGTTGCACGGCGGCGCCGGAATCCGCCGGCGAACTTGAAGAAACGACGACCCGGTTTTTCAACAGCGCAGGCGTTGTTGGGTTGGCAGGCATGGAATACAAGCGTGATGCCGGTAGCGGCGCCTTCCGGATGGTGGAGCCGACCATCGGTCGCACCGACTACCAGGAGGAAGTGGCAAGCTTGAACGGCATTAATCTTCCGTATGCCGCATATTGTGCCGAACTCGATATGCCTGTAATGCAACCGGTGTCAACAAAGCGGCCGCTCGTATGGCGGGATCGCTCGGTAGATTCACAATCTGCCGCAGCCCAGAACCAGAGTATCCGGCAAGGCTTTCCTGATGGCTGTGTTGTTGTGGAGGCGTTGTGGCGTAGGCATGATCCCATGCCAGCTCTGATGCACATGCTGGAGCGTGTGCGTCATGCATTGCAAGCCAGGGCCCGTAAGGTACTTGGGAGTTCTAAAAACGCGAAGGGCGAGCCATGATCCCGTTTCTAAGCAAGCTAACCGGATGGACCAGACGAAACAAGCTGCGGATGTTGGATGCGCGTGTGGGTTTGGCGGCCGCGGCCGAATGGCTGACACGTGCCCAGGATGCCACCGGTAGCGGGGGTGTCAGTGCGTACTATGACCTGAAAACCCATACGTGGGCAGCCGCTTACCCTGAAACGACGGGTTATATCATCCCGACATTTTTCCGCTATGCGCAATTAACAACCAACAATGAATACCGCGAACGTGCCCTGCGCATGGCTGCATGGGAATCGGATATCCAGCTCCCGGATGGCGGCGTGCGGGCCGGTACCCTGGATGCCAAACAGATTATACCGACCATATTCAATACGGGGCAGGTGCTATTTGGTTGGTTGGCTGCCTGGGAGCAAAGCAGAGTAGCGCGATTTCGCGATTCAGTAGTACGTGCAGCGGATTGGCTAGTTGCAGCGCAGGATCAGGATGGCGCTTGGCGACGGTTTGCCTCGCCGTTTGCCGCTCATCGGCTCAATACCTATAACACTCGCGTCGCCTTCGCGCTTGCTCAGGCCGGCAAAACCCTGGAACAACCTGAATACACAGCAGCAGCCGTCCGCAATATCAACTGGGCACTGACGCAGATGCATGCTAACGGCTGGCTGGAGAACAATGATCTGGAAGACAATACGCGCCCGCTGACGCACACTATCGCCTATGCCGCACGTGGAATTCTTGAGGTGGGTCTAATCACGGGAAATACCCAATTTGTGGATGCGGCTATGCGTATTGCGCGGTCAGTCGCCGCTAGCCAGCGCTGCGACGGTGCGCTTCCGGGCCGACTGGACGCCGAGTGGAAGCCAGCAAGTCGCTGGAGCTGCATCACCGGTAACGCACAGATGGCTATTATCTGGCAGCGCCTGGCACAGGAAACCGGGGAACAGGCCTGGAGGCAGTCGGCTGAAAAAGCCAACCATTTCAACTTGTCCGTCCAGAATCTGGATGTTGCTGATCCGGGTGTGCGCGGTGGGATCCCGGGATCCCACCCTTTGCGTGGCGGCTACATGGCATGCCGGTTTCCGAATTGGGCTGCCAAATTCTTCATGGATGCAGTGATGCTGCAACTAGGATAGCGTGTACCAAAATGCGTGATCTATTAATAGCCCTGATCGTATTTGGATCCATTCCATTTATTCTGCTTCGCCCGTATTTGGGATTGCTGATGTGGTCTTGGCTGGGCTACATGAATCCCTACCGCCTGGCCTACGGTTTCGCCTACAGTTTTCCCTGGGTTCAGCTTATCGCTATAGTCACACTGATAGCGCTCATTTTCAGCAAGGAAAGCAAGAAGATTCCAGTGTCGCTAATCAGTGTGTTGTTGATACTTTTATTGGCCTGGACTGGTGTTACCTCTTACTTTGCGGTCGACCCTGCCTCTGCTTGGCAGAGTTGGGAAGAATTCGCAAAAATTCAGATCATGGTGTTGGTCACACTTATGCTGGTAAATACTCGTCAGCGCATGCATTGGTTGGTGTGGATCATTGTGATATCCATAGGATTCTATGGCCTCAAAGGTGGTATGTTCACCTTGCTAAAAGGCGGGATGTTTAACGTACTTGGGCCGCCTGGAAGTTTTATCGCCGATAATAACGCTTTAGCTCTAGCCCTGTGCATGGTTTTGCCACTGATGCGCTATCTGCAGACTAATACCCAAAGGAAATGGATTTATATCGGACTGACTATAACAATGATTCTCACTGGTATTGCGGTGCTGGGTACATATTCACGTGGTGGCTTGATTGGACTGGCTGTGGTAAGTGGTGCTTTGTTCCTGAAGAGCCGCCGTCGTTTGGCCGTTGTGGCTGTTGTCGTAGTAATCGGGTTTGCTGCCTATCATTTCATGCCGCCGCAATGGATGGACCGTATGGTCACATTGCGCAATGCTGAAAATACTGATTCTGGCCAGACGCGCATCCAGTCATGGCAGTTTGCCATCAATGTTGCCCTTAATCATCCCATCGTTGGCGGTGGTTTTAAAGTCTATGAAAGCGATGCTTGGTGGAAGCGTTATGGACCGCAGGGTGCCATTCAACGTGCAGTACACAGTGTTTATTTTAGTGTATTGGGTGATCAGGGGTTCCCTGGTCTCGTGTTGTTTGTCGGTCTATTGATGGTGAGCTGGTGGAGTTGCAGCCGGGTGAGAAAGAAGACGCGAAGCTTTCCTGACCAGAAGTGGGGATACGACCTGGCATCCATGCTGCAGGTGACCCTGGTCGCGTATGCGGCCGCAGGTATTTTTCTGCCCATGGCCTATTTCGATCTTGTCTATCAATTGATCGCCATGTGTTTGCTTTTACATACGCTGATTGCAAATGAGGAAACCTCATCCTCAAGATCGGCAATATCTGACCCAACCATGCTTGAGAAATCGAATGCTTCGGAAGCAGAAGTGATGCCTTTGCAGTAAATATGCTGTTTCATAAAATGAAAAACCATGTACTTATGATCGCTTTTCACTTCCCGCCAGCCGCCATGGGCAGTGGTCACTTGCGTGTGTTGGGCTTTGTAAAGCATTTACCAGCATTGGGATGGGAATCGACAGTATTGTCGGCACATGTGCGAGCCTATCCGCGTACCGATACTGCAAACGAAATGCTTATTCCGCAAGACTGCCGAGTGCAAAGGGTTTTTGCTCTGGACGCACGTCGGCATATGGGGTTTTTGGGGAAATACCCTGCGATACTGGCGCAGCCGGATCGCTGGATTTCCTGGTGGCCGGCGGCGGTGTGGCAGGGGCTGCGACTCATCCGCAAATACAATATTCGCGTTATCTGGTCCACCTATCCAATCATGACGGCCCACTGTATTGCCAATACTTTGAGTCGTTTGACAGGCTTGCCATGGATTGCGGATTTCAGGGATCCGGTAACCAGTTCAGTATCTATGGAGAACCGGTTCGCGGCTTCCTCACAAAGACGGTTGGAAAAACGTGTCTTGACGCGTGCAACACATTCGGTATATACAACGTCTGGCGCCATGCATTACTACGCTGAACGCTATCCGCAGATTTACCGTGAAGGCTATATGACGGTGATCCCCAATGGCTATGATGAGGAGGCTTTTCCGCTTAATACCGATACCAGAGTTCATCCGGTAGGACGGCCGCTGAAGTTGCTCCACAGTGGGCTCTTATATCCTCATGGTCGCACACCCGTTCCATTTTTCATGGCACTTGCCAGACTCAAGGCATCGGGAATAATTAAAGCAGATCGGTGCAGTGTGACGTTACGCGCGAGCGGCTCGGAAGCTGTCTACGCGGTTGAAATTAAACGATTGGGCCTCGAAGATATGGTAATGCTTACCCCGCCCATATCTCATCAACAGGCATTGGTTGAGCAGATTGATGCCGATGCATTATTACTTTTCCAGGGTGATGAATATGATCGCCAAATTCCCGCTAAATTATATGAGTACTTGCGCATTGGTCGACCAATATTTGCGTTAGTCGGAGAACGGGGTGATACGGCAGCATTGCTGCGTGACTCTGGAGGTGCGGAGATTGTCCCACTGGATGACGTGGACGCGATTCAGGTGCGGTTGGCACAATTTATCAGTGCCCTGAGAGAGGGGCGGGGACCGAAGGCGAATGCGGCAATCGTGCAGCGATATTCCAGAAGAGAGGGAGCGGCATCACTCGCAGGAATTCTGGATAAAGTTTCCAGGCAGAATTGAGGCAGATAGTGATTATATTTATCCACTTAATAAGTTGCCGAACGGTAAATAATGTATCCAAATCCATGGATCATGCGATGCCCATATTATGACCGGTTCTGTATGATTTTATTTGGGTGTATGGATGCTTCAGTTTTGAGAATAGACCCATGAGTAAGGTGTCAACGGTGAATAGGAATGGCTTGCATTGCGTGGGGATGGCTGCCTTTATGGCTGTATTGGCGGCTTGTGCTCAAGCCGCACCTTCAATGGCCAGCGGTCTGCACACGGTACATGGCGTGAACCAGGAGGCAGACAGAGCTGTTACGGTACAGGCGGTCAATCTGTCAAGCCAGCAGCTGCAGCAAGTCCCCATCACATTCGGACAGCCATTCCATGCAGGAGATGTGCCGGCCGATAAAACTCTCTTGGCCTATCTCAACGGCAAGGCACTGCCAACCCAGACGGATATCAAGGCGCGCAACCCCAATGGCTCGGTGCGCCACGCAATACTGACTGTGCTATTGCCGACATTGGGGTCTCACGACACAGAAACCCTGAGCCTGCGCTCCGTGGCAGTAACTTCTGCCACTAAAGAAAGAGCGCTGATGATTGAGGATGTTCTGCAAACCAAGTTCGATGCAGGCGTCCAATTTAAAATTGGCGGCGAACCCTGGCATCTCGATGCGAGAGGGTTGCTGCAGCGCGCTTTGCAGGACGGCTCGTGCAAACCATACGGGCGGGAGTGCAATCAATGGTTGTCTGGACCGCTGGTTTCGGAATGGGTGGTAGGCGGACCTTTGCTTGACGAGCAGGGCAGGCCCCACGCCCATCTAGCCGTGTATTTCGCGATACGGGCTTATGGCCCGGCGCCCATACATCGAGTGCGCGTGGATGTCATCGTCGAAAACGATTGGGCATACCAGCCGGATCCTCACAATATGAACTATACAGCGACAATCTTGGTAGGCGGGCAGGTCGTGGATATCGTTAGGGATCTTGAGCACTATCGCCAAGCCCGCTGGCACAAGGCATTCTGGTGGGGCACTCCCGATCCGGTGTACGCGGAATTGAATTCACGATACCTGCAATATTCCCACGCCGTGCCTCGCTACCAAGATTTACAGCCTTCGGAATCGCTGCTGCGAAGCGTAAAGCAGGAATGCCCAGCGATGCAATCCTGTGATCAAACACCACATATGGGCAATGGAGGTGCGCAGGCAGCCATCGGTCCTTTGGCTCGTTGGAGTAGTGTTTATGTGATTGACCCCACATACCGTGCCTATCGCTGGATGCTGGCCAACAGCGACGCCCTTGGGGCCTATGGCATCCACTATCGCGATCAGCTTACCGGCCAGCCGGTATCCGTTGAAGCGTATCCCTGCATGACGCTGATTGTTCCCGCAGAAGTAGCGCGTTGTCCAGTGTCACCCAACAAGAATGATATTTTCCCCCGCTGCCAGGGCCAATGCAGCTCACCACTGGTTCCTGATGAATCGCATCACCCTGAACCGGCTTATGTGGCCTATCTTGTAACTGGGGATTGGTACTACCTTGAAGAATTGAAATTCTGGGCTGATTGGGTAATATTCAATCAAAACCCAGCCTATCGAGGTTACACAAAGGGGTTGATTGAAGATACACAGGTCAGAGGCCAAGCGTGGGCGCTGCGTACATTGGGTTATGCGGCTTACATTCTCCCGGACAACGATCCTTTTAAGAACTATTTTAACCAGGTAGTTGGAAATAATATCCAATGGTATAACCAGAATTATACAGAAAACCCTGACGCAAATGCATTGCATGTTCTCACCAATTATTACGCCGTAGTCTATCCAAATAATGGCCAACCGAGAACAGGCATTTCAATTTGGCAACAGTCATTTTTCAACTGGGCAGTAGGTAATCTGGCAGATCTCAGATTTCCAGGAGCAGGAAAATTAAGCAACTGGTTTTCTGTGTTTCAGATCAATTTGATGACTAGCTCGGATTATTGTTGGATAGTAGCGTCCGCCTATGAATTGCAGATCAGGGACTCAAAAGATAGCGCCATCTACAGTTCATTACGGCAGGCCTACGAGAAAACATTTCCAGAACTCAAAGATATTACCTGCGATACTGAAGAGATGGCTGCGCTACTTAGCAAGCCGCATGGCTACCGATATTCAAAAGGTGTAATGGTTGGTTATCCATATTCTTCGACCGGTTTCGTCGCGAATTTCCAAGTCGGATTAGCTGCTGCAGCAAACTCAAACCTGCCTTATGCCGGTAAAGCATGGACTATATTCATGAATAGACGGGTCACCACAGAGTATGCTGATTCCCCACAATTCGCGGTTATTCCGAGACACAACTCTGAATGATTACTCCTTGTGTGTAATCTAGATTATCACTGAAACGTGTATTTAATGCTATGCTGAGCTAAATTATGAATCGGGAATAAAGTATTATGGTGAAGTCTCCAAGTAACTACTATAAAGACAAAAATATTGCCAAAAATTATGATCAAGAACGGTTTTCCAGTTTAGCAGGTAGGACTTTTAACGAATTAGAAAAACGTAATATTCGTAAAGCTTTCCGCGCACTCGATTACAAGGCTACCATTGTTGACGTGCCGTGTGGAACTGGCCGCCTTGCCGAAGTTTTGTTGGAGGAGGGTTTTCGGGTTATTGGAATGGACATTTCTGCTGCTATGCTAGAGCAGGCAAAATTGAGGTTGACTCGTTTCGGCGAGCGATTTACCTGCCAGGTAGTTGATATGCTCGACCCGCATCTAGTAATACAAGAACGCTATGATGCGGCTCTGTGCGCGCGTGTATTGATGCATTTTCCCCTGGACGACCAGATCATATTCCTACGCAATGTTGCTAGCATGATCAGTGAACGAGTGGTATTCACGCAGTCTTGGGTAAGCAACTATCAGCGTGCAAGACGAAAGCTTAAGAGTCTGCTACATCATCAAGATCCGGTGAACTACCCCATTTCGTCGATCGATCTGACACGGCTGCTAACGGGCGCGGGGCTGCGCGAATTAAAGAGAATTCGACCGTGTTCGCTGATTACAGAAGAAATCATTGTCATTGCTGGGCGGTGATTAAGTCGAGTTGCTCAGGCATTACGGGTTTGTAGAATGAGTGCAGCTGGACATTTGTCAACCAATACAATCTACTCGTTCTTAGTCAAATATCTGTATGGAAAAGATACGACTGAGAAGCTGGATTTATGCTTACGTGGCCCGATTTATTCGGGGCACAATTCTAAGATATATTATGTTGGTAGTTCACGTTTACCCTATCCGTGCGCCCTAAAATTCTGTGTTCATTCACGTACAACATTGCCAGATCTGGATGCCGCTAAGCAGCAGTATTCTACCCTCGAAAAAGTAATCCGAGCGCTCCCATCAAATAGCCGCTATCGGGTACCAAGGCCCTATCTTCTTATGGAATCAGAAGGGGCATTATTAACTGAATGGATCAACGGTAAGAACCTATCTAACATGTTATTTATCTTTGTTCGCGGTACTCATCGCGCAGAGGATTTGATGCGGCAGTCTGCAGCATGGCTTAGAAATTTTCACGAAAGCCGCCGGTTACAACCTGGATCTCTCGATACAAATGCGAAACTTGCAGTAATAGAAAATCTGTCGAAGCAATACATGGTAAAAGATGAGTTATTATCTGCCGGACACTCCTGTCTTACCGCATTGGCCGATTCCGCAAGCGATGTCGAGCTTCCGCGTAGTTGGTTGCATGGTGATTTCAAATCCGACAATATAATTGTATCAAATGATCATGTTTACGGTATCGATGTTCAAGCAAGATACGAAAATGTCGTTGTCTATGATCATGCATCTTTTCTAAATCATATTGAATTAAGTTTAAATTGTTTGAGATATCCCTTATTAAGTTTATATCAACAGCGATTGTATCGTGCTTTTCTCGACCAATATATTGGCAGTACCCGTACAGATATAGAATTACCACTTTTATGGGTAAGGCTGTACTTATTATTATCTGGGCGAGCTACAGTACACAAAACTATGCACCATTCAATACGTGGAAGATATTTGGAAAGCCTTTACCGGAGGGCGACAGTTAAAGTCATGTCCAAACTGAATACGCTTCTGTAATTTCATAAGGTCACGCTGTCACTGTGTGTCGTGAAGCAGAAAAAATCTCGTAAAAACTATGTGGCTGCAAACAGAACTCCGCAAGTTTACCCGCGGCGAGTCAACATAGCCGCTGTAGGGAGGCGACATGGATGCCAATAGCATTGTCGCCCCCTCCCCAGTTACGATCTATCTGTCGCGAAACGTCAATTTGTGCGTCTGCAATTCCTCGTCTGGATCTAGTTAAGCCCGCATTGTCGCAGGTGCATATTTCGTATCGTTATTTCTGGGTGAACTGCGTCAAGCTTTCATCTATGCCCCTTCGACTTTCCCGCTGGAAAGCAGTGATACTATCGCCGCTTGTCCGCCCAGTCATTCAGGTAAAGTATGCCTTTAGAATTGAATCCACCGGATACATTAATTCGAGTCACTCGGGGTTTAATTAAATAATGAAAAAAAGAATAAATGAGCTGCGCAAAGCGATCATCTGGTCGTTTGCACAGAGGTATACCGGCCTAGTCCTCAGTTTCCCATCCTTAATGATATTAAGTCGCATCCTAACGCCTGCACAGATTGGTGTTTTCTCAGTATCAGCAGCTCTTGTGGCCTTGGTTCATATGCTGCGCGACTTTGGGGTGAGTGAGTACCTCGTACAGGAAAAAAACTTGGATGAAGCGAAAATCCGTACAGCATTTACACTCAATCTTATTATCGCCTGGGTTTTAGCGGTGATGCTATTTTTATCCAGTAATATGATTGCAAATTTTTACGATAATCCAGGAGTTGGTCAAGTAGTGAGAGTGCTAAGTGGAAATTTCATTTTATTACCATTCGGAACTACCGCCATGGCTTGTTTAAGGCGTGATCTGGCGTTTGGCACTCTCTACAAGATCCGTTTAGGTGAATCGGTAGTGAGGACTGGTGGCACTCTTGGACTGGCTTTTGCCGGGTTTGGATATATGAGCATGGCATGGGGTTCCCTTGGAGCAATTGCAGCTTTGATTATTGGTTGTACAGTGTGGGCGCATAAATACCGGGCTCGTGGGCTGGGGTTGTCTCAATGGAGGCGCATCATACGTTTCAGTGTTACGCGAACGATTTCAGATATTGTTAGTCGATTGGGAATGCAATCCGCTGATATTATTGTCGGTAAGACACTGGGCATGGCGGCTGTAGGTTTTTATTCACGTGGTTATGGTGTTGTTAATATATTTCGAGATAATGTAGTCAGTGCCATCAATTTAGTTGCCTTACCTGCCTTTGCTCATGAACACCGGGAACGTGGTGCAGCACCTGAACTTTTCATTCGTTCCCTTGTTTATCAAACCGGCATCAGTTGGCCATTTTTTGGGTTTGCCATACTGACGGCAGCTCCTCTGATCCAGTTTTTCTTCGGCAGTCAGTGGGGCGCAGCTGTACCCGTGATGCGCTGGCTTTGTGCCGCGGCGATCCTGGGTTCATTAATATTTCAGTGTGACGAATTTTTTACCGCAATCGGTCGAGTAGGGGTGGTGACTTCGGTGGAGATTCAATACCAGCTAGTACGGGTCGGAATCGTGATTGTGGCGGCATTTTACAGCATTGAAGCTGTCGCAGCTTCACAGATCATTGTCTATGCCATTGCAGTAACACTCTATTATCGAAAACTTACACGATATGAATCTTTAACGGTCACTAAACTCGTCTCGGCGCTGCTGCCGAGCGCAGTGGTGGCAGTGACAACGTGTCTCGTTCCTGCGTTGATTATTTTATCACCTGGATTTATATCAACACATTATATTCTGGCTCCAATCATAGCCAGTGCTGGTGCAGGTCTAGGCTGGTTGCTGGGCGCGATGTTGGTCAAACATCCCCTACTGGATGAAATCAAGCACGTTATACTTTCACTGCGGCGACGATTCCATGGATTCCAAGGATAAGATATCAGTACGATGAGCCTCAAGATTGATATCATCGTACGCACGCTGCTGATTCCGCGCGATCAGAATTTCTGTTTCGCGCGTTGGACAGCATACAAATTCAAGCTGGAATCGCTGCACGGCCCATAGTGGTTGTCAATGGTGAGCGCTTCAACGCAGCGACCCTGAAGGCCCTATATAACCGCCAGGGTATTTTACTGCATTATCAGCACTTGGCATCGGGGAGCATAACGCTCGGCATCGGTCGCCACCTGGTGACGGCGCCATTTTTCGCGTGCCTAGACGACGATGATGAATTGATTGCTAGAGCTCTTGGTAAGGCATTGAATTATATGGGTCATCGCTGATTAGTGTGGGTAAAAACAAGGTGTGTTTCTGCATTCAGCCCTAGTTTTACAGGGGTTTTTGCGGATTTCATAGGGGCTGATTTCTGGCATGCTTGCCGCATGGCTAAAAC
>Ga0307373_10008356_pt1 | contig 15799 bp, 19 predicted proteins | sample OX2MG_FD_202534 | JGI IMG/M metagenome (GOLD analysis project Ga0307373, IMG submission 202534) | Soil microbial communities from Risofladan, Vaasa, Finland - OX-2 | ecosystem: Environmental > Terrestrial > Soil > Coastal area > Acid sulfate soil | place: Finland: Risofladan, Vaasa | collected... | reverse complement strand
TCGGGGGCGGTGCGGTCGGGGGCCGGCGCGCGGCCTGAGCCAGCTTCGGGGGCCGCGCCCGCCGATCGCAAGAGAATTCGCTCTCAGCGTCCTCGCGCGTGATTAACGGCCATCTCAGCTCGCCGAGCGCCTCCCGGAGCAGCGGCACGAGGGCGACCGGCGGTTCGGATCGCAGCCAGCGCTCGAGCGCCACCTGCATGGCGGCCGCGACGGCCCCGGCCATGACGGCGGGGAACATGTCGGTTTCCAGGTCAGCGCCGATCCGGTCGGCGATCGCCTGCGCCAGCGTCTGCTGCGCGGCGTACTGCGTCCTGAGGTACTCGCCCTGCAGTGCCGGAGACCTGACGACCAGGCGGACCCCTTCGATCCACTCCTTGTCGGGAGTGCGGTCGCTGCCGGAATACGGGTGGAGCACCGCGTTGGCGATCGCCTCCATCAGCGGCTCGGCGGCGGGGCGGTTCCGCAGCGCGACGCCGATCAGCCGGCCCCGCTCCATCGCCAGCGCGCAGATCGCCTCGTACTTGCTGGCGAAGTAATTGTTGAAGGTGCGGGTCGAGACGCCGGCCTCAGCGGCGATGTCCTCGACGAGGACATTGTCCAGCCCGCGCTGCACGGCCAGGCGCATCGCGGCGATCCCTAGCGCCCGCCTGGTAGCTGCCTTCTTGCGCTCGCGCAGGCCTCCCGGCTCGCAGCGATCGTCCTGGGCAACTGACACGCCAGCCATCCTAATCAACCTTGCGTATTGCGCAGACTTAAATGGACTTGCAGTTTGCGCGACGCGCAACGGACGGGGAGGCGGGCGATGGCTGCGGGCATCCGGCTGGGCTGTGGCGAGTGCGCTGACCGCGGCCATGTCGCACCGTCGGCATGCGGCTGGGCTGTGGCGAGTGCGCTGACCGCGGCCATGTCGCACCGTCGGCATGCGGCTGGGCTCGAACGGTCATGTCGCATTTTCGCTAGACTCCGGACCTCGCCGGCACCGATGCTGGCGGTATGCATGAAGACACCGAGCGCTGCATAAGGGCGGTTCATTCGAAGGACGCCAGGTTCGACGGCTGGTTCTTCACGGCCGTGCTGACGACCGGCATCTACTGCCGGCCCAGCTGCCCCGCCGTGCCGCCCAAGCCGCAGAACATGCGCTTCTTCCCCAGTGCCGCCGCCGCGCAGCAGGCCGGTTTCCGTGCCTGCAAGCGATGCAGGCCCGATGCGAGCCCCGGGTCGCCGGAGTGGAACGAGCGCGCGGACCTGGTCGCCCGGGCGATGCGGTTCATCGCCGACGGGGTCGTCGACCGCGCGGGCGTCGCGGGCCTGGCCGCGCAGCTTGGCTACAGCGTCCGGCAGGTCGAGCGGCAGCTTCTTGCCGAGCTCGGGGCCGGCCCGCTGGCCCTGGCCCGCGCGCAGCGGGCCCAGACCGCCCGGCTGCTGATCGAGACGACGGCCCTGCCGATGGGCGACGTCGCCTTCGCGGCCGGCTTCCCCAGCATCAGGACCTTCAACGACACGGTGCTCGAGGTCTTCGCGATATCGCCCACGGACCTGCGCCGCCGGGCCGCGGCCAGCAGGTCGGCCGCCGGCCCGCGGGAGGCGGCCGGCCAGCGCGGGACAGGCGGCTGGCCGGCGAACCAGGGCCGCAGTCCCTCGCTCGGCGTGATCTCGCTCCGGCTGCCGTTCCGGCTGCCGATGTGCCCGGACAACCTGTTCGGCCACCTAGTGGCGACGGCGATACCGGGGGTCGAGGAGTGGCGGGACGGCGCCTATCGCCGGACGCTGCGGCTGCCGCACGGCCCGGGCGTCGTGTCACTGCGGCCAGGTCCTGAGTACATCGCCTGCCATCTCGCCCTGACCGACCTGCGCGACCTCGCGATGGCGATCAGCCGGTGCCGGCGCCTGCTCGACCTGGACGCCGACCCGGTCGCGGTCTGCGACCAGCTGCGCCAGGATCCGGCGCTGGCCCCGCTGATCGACAAGGCGCCGGGGCGCCGGGTGCCGCGGACGGTCGACGCGGCGGAGCTGGCGGTTCGCGCAGTGATCGGCCAGCAGGTCTCCACGGCCGCGGCCCGGACGCACGGGGCGCGGCTCGCCCAGCGGCACGGTGAGCTTGTCGATGATCAGGCTGGCGGCCTCACCAGGCTGTTTCCTGACCTGGCCGCTCTCGCGGACGCCGATGAGGCAGCGCTTGCCATGCCGGCGACGCGGCGTCAGACGGTGATCGCGCTGGCTCGCGCGATCGCCTCAGGGGCGGTCGACCTCGGCGCCGGCGCCGACTGGGACCTGGCCAGAAGCACGCTGGCCGCGGTGCCCGGCATCGGCCCGTGGACGATCGAGCTGGTCGCGATGCGCGGCCTGGGTGATCCTGATGCCTTCACGGCGACCGATCTCGGCGTCCGCCAGGCGGCGGCAGGACTCGGCCTGCCCGGCTCCCCCGCCGCCCTGATCAGGCGCGCCGAGCCCTGGCGGCCATGGCGCGGGTACGCGGTGCAGTATCTGTGGGCGACGTCGGACCACGCGATCAATCAGCTCCCGGCGGCCTGAGGACCGGACGGGCCTGGACGAGATAACGAAAAGAAAGGACGACAGATGACTGTGCGCATATCCGCCAGACAGCGGTCGCATGCTGTAATCGACAGCCCGATCGGGCCGCTGACCCTGATCGCGCAGGACGGCAGGCTGGCCGGCGTCAACATGGAGGTGACCCGGTACGAGCCGGACGCGGCGGCGCTCGGAGCAGCGGTCCGCTGCGAAGCCGACCCGGTGCTCGCGGCGGCGGCCGGCCAGCTGCGCGCCTATTTCAGCGGCGAGCTGACCAGCTTCGATCTGCCGCTGACCCTGGAAGGCACGGGATTCCAGCGCACCGTGTGGGAGGGCCTGCAGGCGATTCCGTACGGGGAGACGATCTCCTACGGCGAGCTGGCCAGGCGGATTGGCCAGCCGTCGGCGTCCCGCGCGGTCGGACTGGCCAATGGCCGCAACCCCGTCGCCATCGTCATCCCCTGCCATCGCGTGATCGGCGCGGACGGCAGCCTCACCGGTTATGGCGGCGGGATGGACCGCAAGCGCTTCCTGCTCGGGCTCGAGCAGCGGGTCAGTGGCCAGACGCTGATCTGATCCCGCGTGCTGGCACAGTGACGGTCAGCGTAACGGACATAGCAGGCGTCATTGTGCTTGGAGTTTCATTTGTCGCTCTCGCACGTTACCTTGGCTACTGGTCCCTTAGGTAAGAGCGCGAAATGCCTCTGGCCGAAAGCCTGGCGGCAACATGGAATTCGGAATTCACGGCAATGCCGACGAGGACTTTAATGCCTTTGTCGGCCGCGGACGCGAGCTGAGCGAGCTTCAGCGGATCGCGTCTGACGCGCGCGCGCTGACGCTGTGCGGGGCCGGCGGAATCGGGAAGACCAGGCTCGCGATCCGGCTGGCCGCCGAGCTGGCAGCGGGCTTTCCCGACGGAACCTGGTTCGTCGACCTCTCTGACCTGCAGCAGCCCGACCTGGTGGCCTCGAGGATCGCCTCGGTGATCGGCGTTCTGGAGGAACCAGGGCGGCCGCTGCTGGCCACCCTCGCCGACGCGTTCAGGCCACGCCGGATGCTCATCGTGCTCGACAACTGCGAGCATCTCATCGACGCCTGCGCCCGGGTCTGCCAGCGCCTGCTCGCGAGCGCGGCTGGCCTGCAGATAATCGGCACGAGCAGGGAGCCGCTGCGGGTGGCCGCCGAGACCGTCTGGCAGGTCCCGCCGATGTCGATGCCGGCGCCTGATGACGCGCCGGACGCGGAGCTGATGCGGTCCGACGCGCTGCGGCTCTTCGCTGACCGGGCAGCGGCGGTCAAGCCGGATTTCGTGCTGGGCCCGGCCAACCTGGCCGCGGTGACCGCGATCTGCCGTGCCGTCGACGGCCTGCCGCTGGCGATCGAGCTGGCCGCCGCCTGGGTGACGGTCCTGACCGTGGAGCAGATCGCGGCCCGGCTAGGCGACCGGTTCAGGCTGCTCAGCTCCGCGGGGCGGATGGCTCCGGCCCGGCACCGCACCCTGCGCGCGGCTATCGACTGGAGCCATGACCTGCTGCTGCCGCACGAGAAGATCCTGCTGCGGCGGCTGGCCGTCTTCGCGGGCTGGCCGCTTGAGATGGCCGAGCAGGTATGCGCCGGGCAGGACGGCGACGAGCTGGCCGCCGGTGACGTGCTGAACCTGCTGACCGGGCTCGCCGACAAGTCACTGGTGGTCGCCGAGGCTAGCGTCGACGGCCGGATCAGGTACCGGATGCTCGACACGATCCGCGAGTACGCTGCCGCGCAGCTGGACGAGGCCGGCGAGACGGAGCGGCTGCGCGCCAGGTTCCGTGACTACGCGGTGCGCGAGGTCGAGCATCTCGCGCTGATCGGCATGGCCATCGTCCCGGCGCCCTGGTCCGTGCGGGTCGACGTCTTCCGCCGGTTCGAGGACGAGACCGCGAACCTGCGGCAGGTGCTGAGCTGGTGCCTCGGCTGGGGTGACGCGGAGTCCGGGCTGCGGATCTGCGTGGCGACGCGGCCCGTGTGGATCGTCCAGGGTTCCTTCGCCGAGGGTGCGGCCTGGATGGATGCGTTCCTGGAGCTCGACCAGGCCGCCATCCCGGACGTGGTGCTCGGCTCGGCCCTGGTCGGCCGCGGCCAGCTTGCCCTGCCCACCGATCCGGCCGGGGCGGCCCAGCGGGCGAAGGCCGGCCTGGAGCTCTGCCGGGCGCCTGGCCTGGAATTCTGGGCGGCGGCGGCGCTCAACCTGCTCGCCGAGGTCGCGCTCCACGCCGGCCAGGCGGACGACGCGGATGCCAGGGCGGCCGAGGCGAGCGCCATCGCCAGTACCTCCGGTGACGGCTTCAACACGGGCTACGCCTCAGGCACCCGGGCCGCCGCCGCCGCTTACCGGGGCGATCTGGATGAGGCGCGGCGGCTCGGTGACGCCGCGCTGGCGGTCGCCAGGGAGATCGACCAGCAGTGGGCGGTGGCGAGGACGCTGCTGGGCCTGGGCGATCTGGCCAGGCTGACCGGGAACCCGGTTCAGGCGCGGCAGCACTACCACGAGGCGTTCGCCATCTTGCGCGAGGTCAACGCGAGGCCGGAGATGGCGCGCTGTCTCGCCGGGCTGGGCCGGATCGAGACCGGGCAGGGCGAACTCGCGCTCGCCAGGCAGCACCTCGGCGAGAGCATCGAGCTCAGCCAGTCGACCGGCAGCAGGATCGGAGTGATCAGGGGCCTCGACTCGTTCGCGGCGCTGGCGATCGCGCAGGGCAATCTCGAACTGGCCGTCCAGCTGGCCGCCGCGGCTGCCGCGCTGCGGAGCGCGGCGAGCCTTCCCAAGGCCCGGGCAGGCCGCACCGAGCGCCTCCTGAATGCGGCCGCGGGCCTCGGCGAGGCGGTGATCGGTGAGCTCTGGGCAGCGGGTTCCGCGCTCAGCAGCGATGCCGCGGTGGCCCTGGCGCTCGGCGCCGACGGCGTGCCGGCGTCTGCGGAGGCTGAGCTGACAGCCAGGGAACGGCAGATCGCGAACCTGATCTCCAGGGGGCTCAGCAACAAGGCGATCGCTGACGAGCTCGACATCAGGTCGGCGACCGTCGCCCGGCACGTCGCCAACATCATGGGCAAGCTCCAGTTCACGTCCCGCGTACAGGTCGCTAACTGGGTACTTGAACGCGGCTACTGATCGTGGAAGAGGGCGCTGACCGACTCTCCCTCGTGAATCCTCCTGATCGCCTCGGCCAGCGCCGGAGCGACCGATATGACGTGCAGTTTCTCGTTGCCCTCTGTCTCGGGAATCGCCACCGAGTTGGTGCAGACGATTTCCTGTACCTCGGGCCAGGCGGCGATCCGCTTGAGCGCGCCGTCGCAGAACAGGCCGTGCGTGCAGGCGATGCGGACCGACTGGGCGCCGTGCTCGCGGAGCCTGCCGAGGATCTCGATGATCGTCGTTCCCCTGGCGATCTCGTCGTCCAGGACGATCACGTCGCGGCCGGCGACGTCGCCGATGATCGAGGTGATCGTGACCTTATCGTCGCTCAGGCGCTCCTTGGCGCCGGCTGCGACGGGCAGGCCGAGCATCCGCGCCAGTGCCGCCGCGGCTTTAGCGTTGCCCAGGTCAGGCGAGACGACGACGGCGCCAGCCAGGTCCCGGCCGGTGAAATGATCGGCGATCTCGCGCAGCGCGTGCAGGTGATCGACGGGAACCGAGAAGAACCCGTGCACCTGCGGCGAGTGCAGCGTCATCGTCAGCACCCGGCTCGCGCCGGCCGTGACCAGCAGATCGGCGACGAGCCGCCCGCCGATCGAGACCCTCGGCATGTTCTTCTTGTCCGAGCGCGCGTAGGCGTAGTGCGGGATCACCGCCGTGACCCTCGCCGCCGAGGCGCCGCGCGCGGCGTCGAGCATGAGCAGCAGCTCGACCAGGTGCTCCTGCACCGGCGCGGACAGCGGCTGGATCAGGAAGACATCGCGTTCCCGGCAGTTGGACTGGAGCTGAACTTCCAGGCAGTCGTTGGCGAACCGGCGGACAGTCGCCGGCTGCAGCGGAACACCTAGATGGCCGCAGATCTCCGCTGCGAGCTCCGGGTGGGCGCTTCCGCTGAAGACCGAGATTTCCCGCACGTGCCCAGGTTAGAGCCAACGGGACATTCGCGCCCCCTGGTCAGGTCCGTCGGCTGGCCAGCCTGACCGCCAGAAAGCCCGCAGCGGCAGCCAGTGTGATCAGGATCACGGCTGCCTCGGCCTGGAATAGCCTGTACGTGCTGGCGAGCTGTTGGTGGACGGCGACAGGACCGGCAGTCCGGAACGCGCGGGAACCGCTCCGCAGCTCCTCAGTCACGGTGTGATACTGGGTAACGGCGAATCCGGTTCCCGGGATGGCGGCGATGACTGCGGCGGCCAGGACCGGGGCCATCGCGGGCGCTGTGCGGCTGATCGCCGCTCCGGCCAGCGGTCAGGGCGAGCCGCAGGCCGAACCCGGCGAATACGATCGCCAGGCCGATCAGCGCGAGCCGGTGCTGGCACATGGTGTTCCAGCCCAGGTCCACCCTGCGCGCCCGGCGCACCGTCAGCGCTGTCGTGATCATGGGCGGTCAGGCGGCGCGGCGGCGGATCAGGACGGTCGTCGCGGCGATCAGGATCACCGCGAGCACGATCAGCCAGCCGAACTCGATGGCCTGGAACAGGCCGTACCGGCTGCCCGGCTGGTAGGTCACCCAGAGTTCGATGTGGTGCAGCCTGAACCAGGCTGCCTGGTGATGGGCGATCTGGGCGTTGCTGAGCAGCCGGCCATCGGGCCAGCCCAGGTTCGAGTTGAGGATGTCCGGACCAGGGCCGTGCCGGCTGCCCCAGTAGGCGGAGTAGCCGTACCCGCCACCAGCGGAGAACTGAACGGGAATCGGGCGGTGCAGCGGCGGGAGGTACGACATCCGCCAGAAAGCTGTCGTCACGGACAGCAGCGCGGCTGTTCCAGGGCAAGACCGGCAGCGGCCAACGCGACCAGCACGGCCAGCGGTATGACCATGGCGATCAACCACCTGGTCCGGCCGACTCCCTGGCTCCAGGCCAGCTGCAGGGTACCGTTCTCCGCCTCACGCGCCAGCAGCGGAGCGCCGAGGAACATGCCGGCGAGCACGGGCATGGCTTGATGCAGGAGCACGGAGGTATTGAGAGCTACGACGAAATACCGCGACCACTGCTGCTTGGCCCGCCAGGCCGGTCCGAGCCTAGTCGTGGCCTCATGTAGCGGAACGCTGGTCAATACGAGTAGCGCGGCGGCGAGCAGGAAGACCGCGAGCATCCCGATCAGGGCCGCGCGGTGCTGGCGCCAGGTGACCCAGGCCAGTCGGCGCCACGGCACCCGCGCGGATGATCCGCTCGCCTGTCCTTGCTGCCCGTCCCGGTCCGCCGAGGACGCGATCGCCGTCATGCTCGCACCGCCTGTCCGCCGGCGGCTGCCGCCAGGTCAGGACCAGGCAGGACGTTGGCTTTCGGATCGCGCAGGTAGGCCAGGACCAGGTCTTCCAGGCTGGCCGGTGACGACAGCCAGCCAGCCGGAGCGGGATCCGCTGCGGCCGACGTCCTGACCAGCAGGTGCGCCTGCGCGGCCGACTGCCGGACCTGGACCACCGCGAACTGTTTCACGTTAAGGGTCATTTCGCCGCCCGGGCCGGTCAGTATGCGGTGCGTGTCAAGCAGCGCATCGACCTCTCCCGCCAGCTGCAGCCGTCCCTCGTTCAGCACGACCAGGTAGTCGGCGATCCGCTCAAGCTCGGAGACGACGTGGGAGGAGAACATCACCGACAGGCTGTCTTCGGCCACGGCCGCCATCAGCGACCCCATGAAGTCGTGCCGCGCGAGCGGGTCAAGGCTGGCCAGCGGCTCGTCCAGGATGAGCACCTCGGGCCGCTTGGCGAGCGCGATCGTCAGGGCGAGCTGCGCCCGCTGGCCGCCGGAAAGCGGCGCACCCTGCGGTCCAGCGGGATGCCGAGATCCGACAGCCTGGCCTGGGTGCGGTCCTGATCCCAGGTCAGGTTCAGGTTCCTGGCCAGGTGCAGCATGTCGCCGGCGGGCAGGTGCCCGTACAGCGGCGCGTCCTGGGCGACGAATCCGATCCTGCTCCGCGCGGCTGCCGACCCGGGGCGCTCGCCGCCGAGCACGCTGACCTGGCCGCGGGTCGGCCGCAGCAGGCCAGCGGCCAGGTTCAGCAGCGTGGTCTTGCCCGCGCCGTTAGGTCCGACGAGGGCGACGACGTGCCCGGCCGGGACGGTGAGGTTGCAATCACGCAGTGCCCAGGTCCGCCGGTAGCGCTTGCCCAGTCCGCAGGTCTCCATCACATTCATGCGACTTCCCCTGCCTGCCCGCGAGAGCGGCCCGCGCGATGGCCGGCGCCGCGACGCGGGCGCTTCTCGTCGCGGCGCTCAAGAAAATCCCGCAGCGAGGTGGCGAACAGGGCCTCGATGCCGTCCGCGTCCAGTCCAGCCTCGTCGGCGGTGCGCAGCCAGGCGAGCAGTCCCTTGCGCAGCGCCGCCTGCTCGGCCAGCCCGACCCGGCGCAGCGTTCCGGCGATGAACGTGCCCTGGCCAGGCCGCCCGGTGGCCAGGCTCCGGTGCTCGAGCTCGCGGTAGGCCTTCAGGACGGTATTGGGATTGATCGCCAGCGACTCGACGGCTTCCTTCACCGTAGGCAGCCGGTCCCCCTCCTTGAGGTAACCGAGCCGCAGCGCTTGTTCCACCTGGTGGACCAGCTGCAGGTACGTGGGCACACCTGATCCGGGGTCCAGCCGGAACGCGATCGGCGACCCGGCTGTCGCGAGACCGGGATTAAACCCTTTATCTATAGTCATAGATAAAGGGTAGAGGCGGAGCGGGCGACGCGTCAACCGAGACGCGGGCCGGTGGGTGCCAGGCGAAGGTCGGTCAGCCGGCGAGCGCGGTGACTAGCGCGTCCACCAGCCTGTTCAGCTCCGAGCCGTCAGGATCGTGGGTCGGGTTCACCTCGGTCAGCACGAGGCCAGCGAATGATGGATGCGTGCGCAGGACGCGCAGACCGGCGACGACGTGGTCAAGCAGGACACCGGATCCGTAGTGCGGGAAGTTGCCGAGGGGAAGGTCGCCGGAGTCGACGATGTCGATGTCAAAGTGGACGAGGAACCGCCCGCTCCCCTTCGTCACCGCGGCCAGCGCACGCTCGGCGGCGCCAGCCGGATCGGCGATGAACGCCGGTGCCTCCTGGAAGCTCACTCCCTGCTCGGCGAGGAACTCGCGGCCCGCGTCGCTCGTCTCGCGAGGGTCAGAGCCGAGGATCGTCAGCCTCGCCGGTTCCAGCAGCGGGACCTGACCGCCCAGGCCGGCCAGTTCCGGTGCGCCACGGCCGAGCAGGTGCGAGATGCCCATCGAGTCGAGGATCCCTGAGCCTCCGTCGCCTGGCACCCCCAGGTCGGCATCGCCGTCCACGTAGATGAGCCCGCCGTCCGGATCATGGCGCTGGAAGCCGGCGACGGCGCCGATCGTGATCGTGCAGTCGCCGCCGAGCAGCAGCGGCAGCCGGCCGGAGGCCATGACCTCGGCGACCGCGTCAGCTACCCCGGCGGCAACCCTGGCGACCGCGGCCAGGTTCCGGGCGTCAGCGCCGCAGTGGTCGGCCGCGAACACCGCTCCCGGCAGATTGCCGGCATCGGCCACGGAGAGGCCGGCCGCTGCGAGCCGGTCGGCTAGCCCGGCCGCTCGCAGTGCGTCAGGCGCGAGTTCCTGCCCGGCGTGGTGCGCGCCCGCGCTCGTCGGGACCCCGATCATCACCCAGTCGTTCATCGCGACCTCGCATCTGCTCTCGTAACCAGCTCATACCGTTTGGTGGTCACTTCGACGCTAGCTGGCTGCGGATCGCGCGCGAAGTCGCGCGCCTACCGCCAGCGAGCCGCAGCCAGCCGGTAACCGGCGTTCTCCGGCCGCCCGGCCCCGAGATGCCCGGCCCCGGGCCGCCCGGCCCCGCCCGGCCCCGGGCCGCCCGGCCCCGGGGTGCCCGGCCCCCCGAGATGCCCGGCCCTGGGGTGCCCGGCCCCGGGATGCCCCCGGATGAAAGCGCCATCCATACGCGCGGACAGTGATGGATGGCACATGCATCCCGCGTGGATTCGGCCGAACCGTCAGCAGGGCGTAACCGCCGGTACTGGCGCGGCTGCTGATGCCGAAGGTGCGTCGCAGGCGGGCTGCGCCGTTAGCTGGCGGGCTGGGTGCCGGGCTGACCGACCGGCTGGTGGGCAGGCTGGTGGGCCGGCTGGTCAGCGGGCTGAGCAGCCGGCTGAGCAGCCGGCCGCGTGCCGGACTGGCCGGCGGACCGGCTGGATCGGGCCGGGTTATGCGGCGGGAGGTTGAGCTTGGCCCTGATCTCCTGCTGTACCTGCTCCGGGCTCGGCGTGGCGTCGATGGTGACCACGTACTCCTTGCGGGCGAAGATGGCCAGCACGGGATTGGTCTTCTCGTGGTACTCCCTGAGCCGGACGGCGAGCGCCTCCTCGGTGTCGTCTTCCCTGGTAACCAGGGCGGAGCCGCATACGTCGCACCGGCCGGCCTCGCTGGGGCTGCTGGCGAGCAGGTTGTAGTCCATGCCGCAGCCCGAGCACAGCCGCCTGGCGAGCACCCGCCTGCGCACCTCGCGATCGGGCAGGTCGAGGTGGATCACGCCGTCGATGTCGTAACTCTCGAGAAAGAACTCCGCCTGGCGCTCGTTGCGCGGGAAGCCGTCGATGATGAATCCGTAGTTCCAGTCATGCTGGGTCAGCTGGTCCCTGACCACGCCCTCTACCAGGTCGTCGCTAACCAGCAGCCCGGCCGCCATGGTCCGTCTGACCTGCGCGCCGAGCTTGGTGTGGTGCTGCACGTTCCAGCGGAAGATGTCCCCGACGGCGATGTGGACAAGGTCGAGGTCCTCGGCGAGCATCCGGGCCTGGGTGCCCTTGCCGCTGCCCTGGACGCCCATGATGACGTATTTGCGCACCCCGTAAGGCTATCCGCGCTACCCGGCCGCGCTACCCGGCCGCGCTACCCGGCCGCGCTACCCGGCCGCGCTGGGGTCGACGGCCGCCGCGGTTGCCTCCCGGACGCTGCCCAGGCCGAAGCGCCGCTCGCACGAGCGGCGCAGCCTGGAATCGAGCGAGTTCCTGATCAGCGGCCAGTCCTGGCGGAGCAGCCCGGCGTTGACGAACCTCGCGATGTCGTTGCGCTTGCCCTGTGCCAGCAGCATCGCATACAGGCTGCGCCTGCCCCGGTCGTCGCTGATGTCGCATTCGCGCAGCCCGGGCCAGGACACGTTCTTCGGGAGCATGATCACTCCCCTGACCGGTCCGCGCAGGTCATCGATCCGTCCGGGGAGCCGGCCGGCCAGCCCGAGCTGCCCGGGCAGCATGTCTGCTAGAGCCATGAGCTGATTATCACCGACGGTCCGGCTACGCTCTGTAATGACTCGCTGGCATGCCCGATTCGTGGCAGTCGTGCAGGCCGCGCGGAAACAGACCGCTCACTCGATTAGGCTCAAGCCATGTCCGACGCCCCGCTCATGCCCCGCTGGCGGATCCTGGTGACTCCGCGGTGGATCTGCTGGCATCTGTTCGCGGTCGTGGCGGTCGCCGGGATGGCATGGCTCGGCGACTGGCAGTTCCGCCGCGCGATGGCCGGCAACACTCTGAGCTGGGCTTACACGTTCGAATGGCCGATCTTCGCGATCTTCGGCGTCGTCTTCTGGGTGAAGACGGTCCGGGACGAGCTGCACCCGGCGCCGGCCGGCGGCAGTCAGGCTCAGCAGATCACGCTGCCGGCCGGCGCGGCAGGACGAGGCAGTCCCGGCGATGCGGCGCTGGCGGCCGGTCCGGACGGAGCGGGGCCGGGCGACGCCGGGCTAGCCGGCGCTGGATCAGCCGGCGCTGAGTCAGCCGGCAGCGGGCCAGCCGACGTCGAGCTTGCCGAGTACAACGCCTACCTGGCCAGGCTCAGCAGCGAGGTCAGGGGCCATGGCAGGTGGCACGGCCTGCGCTAGCCGGCCGGGGCACGCCGCGCTGATGAACGCGCGCCAGGGAAGGGCGCGCTCGGTCGCTGGTCGCAGCGTGACCGAGCGCGGAGAAGAGGAGGAACGACGTGGACGCCGACAGGCAGCTCGCCCTGGTGGTGCGCGCTTACCGGACGATGGCTTACCTGACCGGGACCGTACTGATCATCTTGTGCTTCGTCGGGATCCCCCTCCAGGTCTTCGCCAGCAACCTGATCATCGTGAAGTACGTCGGCACGGCCCACGGAATGCTCTACATCATCTACGTGGTCGTCGCCTTCGTGATGACGAGGATGGTGCGGATGAGGGTCGCCAGCCCGGGAACGGTGATCGTGCTGCTGGCCGGCACGATCCCGGTGCTGACCTTCGTCGTCGAGCGGTGGGTCAGCCGCAAGTACATCGATCCGGCGCTGGCCGCGTCCGCCGGGCGGCAGACGGCGCCGGCGGCAGCCAGCAGGTGAGCGAGCAGTACTTCACCAGCGAGCCTTCCGCTGCGCACCGCCCCGGATCGGTCCACGTGATCCTGGCCGGCCTGCACCTGGAACTCGGCACCGACTCGGGAGTCTTCTCGCCGCGGCGCCTTGACCCCGGCACCAGGCTGCTGCTCGATGTCGCGCCGCTGCCCCCCGCGACGGGGAACCTTCTCGACCTGGGCTGCGGCTACGGCCCGCTCGCACTCGTGCTGGCAGCCCGGGCGCCCGGCGCGCGGGTGTGGGCAGTCGACGTCAATACCAGGGCTCTCGCGCTCACCAGTTCCAACGCCGCCCGGGCCGGGCTGGCCAACGTGACCTGCGTGCTTCCCGACGACGGTGACCTGCCCGCGCGGTTCGACCTGATCTGGTCCAACCCGCCGGTCAGGATCGGCAAGAGCGCTCTGCGCGTGCTGCTGGCCGGCTGGCTGGACCGGCTCGCCCCCGGGGGTGCTGCCTTCCTGGTGGTGCAACGAAACCTCGGGTCTGACTCCCTGCAGCGATGGCTGACCGAGTCCGGCTGGATCGCCGAGCGTGCCGCGGCCCGGTCGGGCTACCGGGTGCTGAAGGTGACCGGCGCCCGCCACCTGGGCGGGGCGGCCCAGTGACCCGCCAGCTCGGGCCGACTGAGGTCAAGCGGCTCAGCAGATCGTGGCGCCGGGTCACCGATGCCAGGGTCTGCCTTTTGCTCGAGTCGGTGAGCCAGCCGTTCAACGTCGGGTCGATCATCCGGACCGCAGCCGCCTTCGGGGTGGACCACATGTGGCTGTGCGGCGACACCGCCGATCCGATGCACCCCTCGGCGCGCAAGACCTCGCTCGGCACCGGCAGGTTCCTCACCTTCGAGCAGGTCGCCGGGCCGGCGGCCGCCGCCGCCGCGATCAGGTCGCAAGGCCTGCGGCTGGTCGCGATCGAGCTGGCCGATGGCGCCGTGCCGCTGCACCAGGCGGACGTCGGCGGCGACATCTGCCTCGCGGTCGGCAACGAAGACCGTGGCTGCTCGGCGGGCCTGCTCGCTGCCGCCGACCAGATCGCCTACATTCCGCAGGTGGGGCGAGTGGGCTCGCTGAACGTGGCGGCCGCCGCCGCTATCGTGCTTGCCGAGGCGCGCCGCAGGGAGTGGGAGGATGGCCGTGCCGACCAACTTCCTTGATTACCCGACGCCGATGGCGTTCGCGCACCGCGGCGGTGCCGGGCACTTCCCGGAGAACTCCTGGCGGGCCTTCGAGCATGCCGTCAAGCTTGGCTACGCCTACCTGGAGACTGACGCCCACGCCACCAGCGACGGAGCCGTCATCGCGTTCCACGACAAGACACTCGACCGGGTCACCGACCGCAGCGGGGCGATCGCGAAGCTGCTGGCCAGCGAGGTGGCGGCAGCCAGGATCGACGGGACCGACCCGGTACCGCTCCTGGAGGACCTGCTGGGCGCCTGGCCGGACGTGCGGTTCAACATCGACATCAAGGACAGTCCGGTGGCACGTCCGCTGGCCGACCTGATCCGCCGGGCGGCGGCCTGGGACCGGGTCTGCATCACGTCGTTCTCCGCCGCCAGGCTGCGGGCCGCGAGGAGCCTGCTTGACCGCCCGGTCTGCATGGCCACGTCGCCGGTCGGCGCCGCCGCGCTGCGGTCAGGCCTGCCCGGGCAGCTGCTCCGCCGGTCCTTCGCCCGCCGCTCCGTGCACTGCGCTCAGCTGCCGATCGGGATGGCGACAGCACCTCTGATCGGCCGTGCCCACGATGCGGGCCTGCAGGTGCACGTCTGGACGGTCAACGACCGGGACCTCATGAGGTCGCTGCTCGACCTGGGCGTCGACGGGATCATGACCGACAAGACCGAACTGCTCCGCGAGGTTCTGATCGAGCGGGGCCAGTGGCATCCGCGCGTCGACCGTGGCGAGTCGCATCCTCGCGCCTGACGCTGGCGCGCTGGGCGCGCCAGCAAGTGTGAAACGCGCATCCCTTACGATCCGGTACCCGCTTGCGCGATTGGAAGGCCGGGCAGACGGGAATCTTGCAGGTGTCCCTGCCGTTGACACTAAGAACGCCGAGCGCCCGGAGGCAACAAGCATATGGCCGAACGCGCACTACGTGGTACCCGCCTTGGCGCCACGAGCTATGAGAACGACCGTAACACCGATCTGGCGCCACGCCAGGAGGTTGCCTTCGACTGCCCGAAGGGCCACCGGTTCAGCGTGCCGTTCGCTGCCGAGGCCGAGGTACCGGCGAAGTGGGAGTGCCGGATCTGCGGCGCGACTGCGACGACGGCGACCGGGGACCAGTCGACGGCATCGAAGGCCAAGCCGCCGCGCAGCCACTGGGACATGCTGATGGAACGCCGCAGCATCTCCGACCTCGAAGAGGTGCTGGCCGAGCGGCTTGCCATCATCAGGGGCCAGCGGGGCGACACCCAGCCCGCCGCCACCTCCACGAGGCAGCGCAAGAGCGCCTAGCGGCGGTCAGGCACGGGGTGGCCGAGGCCGCCGTCCCAGCCGCTTGGCCACGCCCCACTGCGCCACCCGCCAGAGAGCTTCGAGCACGACCGACTGGCTCATCTTGCTCGCGCCCCGAGCCCGCTCGGTGAACGTGATCGGGACCTCACGGATTCCGAAGCCCTGCTCAGCCGTGCGCAGCGTCAGGTCGACCTGGAAGCAGTACCCCTGCGACTCGACCTGGTCGAGGTCGATGGCGCGGAGCGCGGCTGCCCGGTAGGCACGGAACCCGGCGGTGGCGTCGTGGACGCCGATGCCCAGCATCATCCTGACGTAGATGTTGGCGCCGCGAGAGAGGATCTCGCG